>ERZ888423.276-NODE-276-length-55202-cov-38.005712_pt1 | contig 55202 bp, 44 predicted proteins | sample MGYA00520523_ERZ888423 | MGnify/ENA primary metagenome ERZ888423 (study PRJEB32303, sample SAMEA104408611) | aquatic metagenome | biome: Brackish water; feature: Pelagic; material: water | place: Baltic Sea | collected 2014-06-08T10:24:00 | depth 30,27 m ... | reverse complement strand
TGCCCTGCACGGCGGCCATCACGGGCACCGCCACGAAGCTCGCCGCGGCGACCCACCCCGCCCACGCGCGGCGCGAGATCAGGCGATAGGCGGACCAGGCGACACCGTAGGCGCTCAGCCCATGCAGCAGGATGGTGCTCATCACCGGACCCACGGCCTCCGCGCCGCTACGCTGGGCGAGCACGAACGCGCCGAGCCAGAACGCGAAGAAGCCCCAAACGATGGCCGACCAGACGGCGCCCAGCGCGCGGTTGGTGGTCGTCACAGGCAGGCCACGATCACGGCGAATCAGGTAGGCGAGCGACCCAGCAAAACCGACCGCGGCGACCAGCCAAGCTGCATGCGCCGACGGTAGACTGAGACCGAAAAGACCCTGCGAGCCGAACCAGACGATGAGACTCGCCAGGGCGAACCACCCGCCGGCGGCGATCAGGTAGTCACCACCGTCGAACGGCGTATCGCGGCCGGATTCAGCGAGGCCACGAAGAAAAGCGAGGTCGTCGGCAGGTTGAGGGGACGGGGCGGACGGACGGGAGGGCTCGGACATGGTGGGTCTCCGGTATGCGGTCGAACGCGTCACTGTGTACTTTAACTTACAAAGTCGTTCGCTTGCCCTCGAGGGTCACCGAGGATGATCCGCGACCCCATCCTGCGTCCACGGGCACGGCCGGCCACACACCGGCGATCTGTTCAGGACCGACCTCGGCTCAGAGTGAGAAAGCCAGTCCGAAGTTGATCGAGCGCCCCGAGCGAAAGGACAACCGGCTGTCCTGGTACCCGCCCGAATACACAACCGCGGACGGCACCTCCCGATCCAACAGGTTGTTGATCGTGAAACGGGCGATCGGCCTCGTCGAACCTCTTACGGACGACAACGGAAAGTAGAAAGCGAGGTCGAGAACCCGGGAGGACGGCAACCGCCCTTGATTTTCGGGCTGCTCGAAAATCGGGAACGAGATCCCATGGATCTCTCCGGCGCCGACAACGCGCGTGTACGCTGCGCCGCTTCTGGCCGTGTAGCGCAGGTGGACGTCCATGCGGGGCCAAAAAGACCACCGCAGGGTCACGGCTGCAAGGTAAGGCAGGTCGCCGTCCGCCACCACCCCGGCGACACGCTGCCGCGACGTCGCAGCGATGACCTCCAATCCGGATCTCTCACCGAGATCGGCGCGAAGCGTCATGTCAGCGCCGCGGATGTCGGTGGACTCCCCTGCGAAGCGGTCACGCTTGGCGTAGACCCCGGCCTCGAACCCCCACCCGCCCACATCGAAGGCGTAGTCGAGGGCGACCTGTCTGCTCCGGGCCGCGGCCACAGCAGCCGCCGAACCAAGATCCGGCGGCGAGAGCGCGCTGTAGGAGCCGATACCGAAGATGAGCTTGTGCCTGCGGTCCGAAGACCTCCATGTCGCCGCCAACGAGGCGACCGGATCCTGCGACGGATCATCGGCTGCGAATGCCCGTAGACCGACAGCGACGGAGGTACGGCGCGACAGAGCAAAGCTGCCGAAGAAGTACGCGGAGCCGTACTGCGCGCGCCGATCGAGACGCCCGGTCGGAGGCGACAAGCCGGTCGCATCGTAGAAAGACAGCGAGCCGGTGGTCCGAAGATCGAGGAACTCCCCTGCGACCCCCGCTCGGAAGTCCACGCGCGCGACCTGGCCGGCCATGTCGACCGCGGCATATCCGTACGCGTTGTGCGCAAGGGCATCGAAATCCCGGAACGTGAGCCGGTTCGAGGTCGCTGTGTATGCGAGGTCGATCTTCACGCGGAACGGATCGAACGGGGTTTCCAACGAGACCGCGGTGTAGGATCGGAAGCGCTCGCTGCGCGAGGGTCCGGAAAACTCCAGGATGGACAGTGGATAGCGTCCGTCCTCCGCATCAAGGATGCCTAATATGGTCGCCTCGCTGCGCTCGCCGAACGGCAGACTGAGGCTGACGCCGCCCGCGCCCGAGCGGAACGAGGTGAGGTCGCGCTGGAGGTCGGGGTTGAGGGTCAGGAAGCCGGAAAGGTCGGACGCGCTCAGGTACGCCTGCATCGCCCCGCCGCCATCCAAACCACGCGAAGTCGAGAGGCTCAGCCCGGTCAAGCCCGCGTAGAGCGAAGACATGTCCGTACCCTGATCGTCCGGCAGGACGCGGATGGCTCCCGCTGCGCTGTTCGCAAGGTAGGCAGGTGGGTTCGTCGGATAGACCTCTACATCCTTGACGATCCCGGGATTGAATATCGAACCGGCGCGCGTCGTCATGTCGACCGGCGACCCGCGCGTCGCCTCGTAGAGCGGGATGTCGTTGAAATACACGCGCGTCAGACCGATAGCGCCGCCCCGCAGTTGGGGATCGGCCGAGCCGTCTACACCGGTCGCAGTGGGCAGCGACGCCACCGCCACCAGCACGTCCGCGTTGGCGGACGGATCGGTCAGCAGGGTCATCTTGTCCACCACTCTGGGCGCGAAGGGCGTGGAAAGCGTCCTCGCCGCTACCACGATCGTCTCAAGCTGCTCCACCCTCGGCAGGATGACGTCGCGCGCTCCCTTGAGCAATTCCCGGAGCTCCACCCGGACCGTCGCGAAACCGGGCGCAGAGAACACCACCGCAGCGGCAGTTGAAAGGAGATCAGCGGGCAACGAAAAACGCCCACCGTCTTCGGACAGGGTGACGAAATCCCCGGGCTCCACACGCAATTCCACCAAGTCCATCGGACTGCCCTGAGCGTCGACGACCCGACCGCAGAACTGCCCGGCTGCGCAGTCGACCGCTGCCGGGGAGTCGATCAGGGTCGATGCCATGACCGGAACGCTCAGGATGGCGACGGATGCCATCCATGCAGCCCAGAAGCTTGACGATTGCATGTCCCTACCTGTCCGTACGAGGCCCATCCTGCAAGCGTTCCGCCTCGATATCCTTGCCCGCCGCCCGCAGCACCTCGCGCAACAAGGTCGAGGCATCCTCTCGACCCCAGTTCGGGGAGAGCGGCCGTCGTGCCGTGACCGGGAGCGCGAGCGCCTGCCTGAGCAGCGGTTCGGCGCGACGCTTTCCGCCGTATGCAGCGGGCGTGTTCCAATCGGATATGGCGGCGAGATACAGCGCACGCAACGAAGGCTCCCCTTTCATCGCCTCGCGGATATGGCCGTTCAGCCGGTCCAATTCCTTCATCGTGTTGGAAGGTGGGACGAACTGGAGGTTCAGGCCGCTCATCAATCCCAGCAGTATCTGCACCTCGCGATCCGACGGGCTCACGGCACGCAATGTCTCGATGCCCGCAGCCACCGCCTGACGCGCGCCTGCCTTACCGCCGAGCGCGGTGTGCACGATGGCTTCACGGTAACGTTGATACCCCGACCAGTAACCCCGGCGATAGGCCTCTTGGGGACCATTCGATTTCATCCCGTCCAGCGCTGCGCCCAATTCCTGCAGCGGTGCGGCCGATCCCGATCGAAGGGAACGCTCGAACGCCGAGTCGATCCTGCTCTCGATGCCCTTGAGATCGGACGCCGACAACGGGGCGACGACCGCCCGTACCCCGCTGCCGTCGGCGGCCCTCAACGGTACGGCGAGACACATTAAGAGCAACCAGGCGGCCCGACGAGCGACCGAGGTCCACCGAGCCCCCGAAAGCCGTCGGTCGCAAGGCCGCAGGCGCGCGGCATGATCGGCGTATCCCCGAGCCGCTGCCCCCAGCAACCTGTCGACACCCGTCATCGTGACCGCAACACCGTGCCCGTCGATCTCGATGCCGGGCGACGCCGATGCGACGTCGCCCCGAAGCAGTCCCGCCAGTACACCGTCCGCTGCGTTCATCTCGGCAGCCTCCAACGAAAGGTCGACGCGATGATGGCGATGGACACGACGAACAGCGCCGCAAGGGCCACCATCGCGGGGATCCAGTCACCCGACGCCGCCTCTCCGACCGCGGCCTGACGCATCGCATCGACGAGCAGATAGACCGGACTGAACTGCGCGATGGTCCGCACTACCTCCGGCATGATGTCCAGGGGGATGAAGAGGTCCGACAGGAACATGATCGGCAGGTTCACGAAGTTGATCACTGCGGAGGCCAAGGTATTGCTCGTGACAACGCCGGCGAGCGCCAGACCGGCGGCGAGGAATGCCACGCTGCCGGCGACGATCAGCGAAAGCATGGTCAGCGGCGCCGTCGCCCTCAAGGCATCGACGCCGGCGTAGACGAGGAGACCGCCGGCGATGAACGCCGACACGAACACCACCAAGATGGCCACCCGGCACATCGCGAACCCCGCCAGAAATGCGGTGCGACGCACCGGCATGACGCTGAGAAGCTTGAGGCCACCCCGCGCACGCAGGTCGATCAACGGCCCCGAGAAGCCGAACAAGGCCGTCGAGACCATGGTCAGAACGGCCAGCCCGATCACGTAGTAGACCGCTGACCGGGATTCGGCGGCGCGCTTCGGCGAGCCGATGTCGTACCGGATCGACACGATTTCGGGTGACCGGCTGAACTCCCGGTCGAGCAGCGCGGCGGTCTCCGACACGATGGAGAGCATGCTCCCGCTCTCCGCGCCAGGTTCGCCAACCAGTCTGACCGAGATGGGCTCGCCGCCCGGACGCGCACCCTCGCCCAACCCTACAGGGATGATGACCCGCACACGCCCCTCGGGCGTGGTGTCCTTCGCCGTGACTCGTCGCAACGAGAAGCTCTCGGGACTGATGGCATCAAACCGTCCCTGCAAGACCTGCGCGAACCGGTCGGCCCCAGGGCCCGTTCCCTCGACATCGATCTCCGCGAAGAAACGGGCCTGGCCACCGCCGAAGACGATCATGAGGATCACCAGCAACACGACCGGGTAGATGAAGGTCCAGAAGATCGCGGTGTTGTCCCGCAGGTAGAGCGCCGTCTCGATCGCCGTGAAACGAGACGCCTGTCCCAACCACCCGGAAGGGCGACGGTCACTCGCTACGGCCGTCTTGTTCATGACACGCTCCCGCTGCCTGCGCCGCTGTCGAGGACGCGCAGCAGATCAGAGGGACGCGCAGGACGGACGGCGTAGGCCAACGACGACAGCGGTGACACCGTAGCCAGGAACGCTTCGCGCAACGCATCGTCCCCGGAGAGGAACAGACGACCGTCTTCCCCCCTGCAGACCTTGGCCGTCGATCCAAACCGGGCAGCCAACTGCGCAGCGGTCTGAGGATCCGCGTCCTCGACCGTGCAGACCTGCTGACCGATCAGCCGATCGACCAGAGCGGCAGGCGCCTCATCGTGGATCACACGCCCCCGCGACAACCAGATCAGACGCTGCGCCGTGGCGAGATCGCGTTCGTCGTGGGTCGCCACCAGGATCATCGCTCCATCGGCTGCCCGCCGCTCCAAGACGGATCGATACCCGTCTTCAAATCTACGATCCAACCCCGAAACCGGTTCGTCAAGGACTATCACCCGCGGCTCGTGCGCCAGCGCCACCGCAAGATCCACGCGGCGGCGTTGGCCGGTAGAAAGACCGCGATAGGTGTGGCGCGACAGCTCCGGGATGCCCAAGGTCTCTAGCACGTAGCTCTCGGAACGCCCGTATGCCAAGCGATGGATGGACAGGATTTCGGCGACTTTCGCTGAAGAAGCCCAGGTCGCTCCCTGGATCTGCGCGCCGATCATCTGACGGATCTCGTCCGCCGGATCGGCCGTCAAAAGGTCGCGTCCAAGCACGCGCACCCTTCCGCGGGTCGGGGTGATGAGCCCCAGGATCGCCTCGAGCAATGTGCTCTTGCCCGAGCCGTTTGCGCCGAGAAACACGATCTTCCCTGGATCCACGAGCGAAAGCTGGGACACATCCAAACGGAACCCGCCTTGGCCTTCCACGACCAGGCCTTCGATGTCCACCCGCGGACCGATGAACACAGCCCCGCCCGGGGTCATGGCGGCGTCGCGGTCGGCTTCGGCGAGGCCGCGCAGGAACGCGAGGTCCCCGGAGCGGTCGGAGGGGACAACAGCGGGGGTGCGTGAAGTCTCGGGCATGGCTTTCCTCCTGTATTGGGTGACCATGTGCTTTAATTTACAAAGTACTTTTTGCTTTGTCAACACCCACGACGCCCGATCGCTCGCCCGAAGCCGTCTAGCACAGAATTGTTACAGATTGTTGACATCGGCCCTACACGGAGTACTTTCGGTTCAAACCTCATCCATGAACACAGAAGGGGCATCAACATGAATGTTTCTCTGCATCGCATCGGGCTTTCCGCCCTGCTTGTTTTCGCCGCAGCCGGGACTCAGGCCCAGGAGCCGACCGGCTGGACCCTCAACCCCGACAGGTCGGAGCTCACCGCACGCACCGCCGTCGCGGGACCTGCGACATTGCCCACCGGCTTGGTGCTCGCCTCCACCGGCATCGCAGCGCGGGGGCTCGAGCGGACCCTGGTGCTGAGCGGCGATGAACTGTCGCTGGAGTCCGAGGTGCGGTTCAAGGCACGGCTCGATGGCCGCGACTACCCGATCCACGGCCTGCCGATGGGCGACACCATCGCCATCGACACGGGCGACGGTGACGCCGTGACCTCGGTGATCAAGGCCGGCGGCGAGAAGGTCGCGACCTTCCGTCGTTCGCTGTCCGAGGACCAGCGCACCATGACCGTGACCGCGCGCTACTACGGCGAGAACGGCCGCGTGGCACGCGAGAAGATGGTGTTCGAGCGGCGCTGAGGGCGCGGGGTCAGCGAATCCGCAGCGAGGCGGCCGCGACTCCTCGTCTCAACGACCCGTCGTCGAAGACCCTCGTGGCGAGAGGTGTTCCTCGAAGAACGCCACCACCCGTCCGTACCAGCGGACCCGGTTAGCCTCAAGCAGGAACCCGTGCACCTCGTCAGGGAACTCTAGGTACTCCACCTGCCTCCCCGCGTCGCGTAACGCCTCGGCCATCTGGCGCGACTGACGCACATGGATGCGCTGGTCATCCACACCGTGACCCAGCAGTACAGGCGCGCGGATCTCGGCCGCACGCCGCAGCGGCGAATTCCCGCGCAGGCGCGCCTCATCACCGCGCTCACCTCCCACCATCTTCCGGTGCCAGTCCGCGCCCCACTCGTACCACTCATCGTCGCTGATCATCCGCTCGATATCGGTCACCGGGGCATATGCGACACCGGCGCGGAAAAGTTCAGGCGTCTTAACAAGACCAACGAGCGATGCATACCCGCCGAAGCTCGAGCCCATGATCCCGATACGGTCGGCATCCACAAACCCTTGCTCGATCGACCAGCGCATACCGTCGGTGATGTCGTCCTGAATCTTCTGTCCCCACTCGCGGTAGCCCGCTTCCAGATGCTCGATCCCGAGGCCGGAGGAGCCGCGAAAATTGATCTGCAGCACGGCAAAGCCGCGGTTGGCCAGTAGCTGGACCTCCGGGTCCCACTGAATCAGGTCCCGTGACCATGGCCCGCCGTGCACCAGCGCGATCGCAGGGAGATCGCGAGCCTCGATGCCCCGGGGCAGCGTCAGATATCCCGAGAGCGGCCGACCATCGCGTGCCTTGAACTCGATACGTCGGGTCGGTGCCATCTGGCGGGGATCAATCGCCGGTCGTTGGTCGAGAAGCCGGGCGAGTCGCCGCTTGCCGCGGTCGTAGAGATAGAAGACCGGCGGCTGCACCTCGGAACTCACCTCAAGAATCTGCTGGCTGCCATCGACCGAGGCGCTCACCTGCTCGTGGAAGACGGCGGTAGGAAACTCGCGTTGGAGCGCTACACGTAACGCCCTGTGCTCGCGCTCGGCGAGCGTATCGAAGAAATGGATCTCAGGACGGTCCACCGTGTAGCGGACGCCGACGACCCTGCGGTCAAGCCCCGCGTCGCGCTTCATCCCATCGATATCGACGCCCGGGTGGGCGAACACGCGCTTGCCGAGCTTCTGCTCGACGATGTCGTACTCGAACAGCGCGTTCCGCCCCGCCTCGGGTGAAAGGACATAGACGAGCCCAGGATCGGCATGAAAACCGGCGAAAGTCGGACCGGTCGCGTCATTCTGAGGATGATCGATGATCTTGATCAACGGACCCTCCGACTCCCGTCTGACCCAGAGCTGGTAGCCGTCGCGCTCGGACGCCTCGCCGGCACGGATCCGGCCATCACGGTCCGCGTGCCATTCACGGATACCGTGCGTTGCCTGCTGCACGGGTTTGAGCGCCCCGGTGTCCACATCCATGCGCATCACTTCCGGGTGCGCCTCTAGGGGCGAGCGGAACTCGATGAGCACCGTCTTGGGATCAGTGGGCGTCCAATGGATGACGCGGTCTTGGGATGCGACGGGGACTGCGCGTTGTCCAAACACCGGCCACTTACGCCCGAGCAGCCCGAAGTCCTCGCCGTCCCGGTCGACACCGAACAATCGCGTGGCACGGGCCCGCACACCAAACGCGCTCCGGTCCCGGAACTGCCCGCTGATGAGGATTCGATTGGCGTTGGCCCACTCGAGCCAGTTAAGACGCATGCGAGGGTCGTCGAACTTCGCCACTGGAACGGTCTGCCCGCCAGAGATCCCGCGCGTGGCGACCAGTTGGACATCGCCTTGCGACATGATGAACGCGAAGATTTTGCCGTCGTCGGAGAGCCGCGGATTGGAGACGGCGGGATTGCCGAAAAAAAGCTGGACGGGTATCTTCGGTGGCGGTTCAGCGTCCGCCGATTCTGCCGCGAGCGACGCGGCCAACACGATACAGATTAAGGACCGTCTCACTCGCCCTCCCTACTGAAACGGGCTGCCTCGCGTATCAATTTAACCGAACCACAACCTCCAAGTCTTACCGCGACGCGACATCGACGCAAGGCTCACGGCTCGTCTACCTCGTATCCCTGAGCCCGTAGCCGGTCGGCGAAGCCGCCGGGTTGGAGCAATTCGTTGATGTCGACCACGGCCAGCGACACGGCGTGGTTCTCCACGGCCTCGACGAGCAGCTGCCAACGGAGATCGCGCGCCTTGGCAACGACCTGCATGGTGTCCGCGAAACCGTCGAGACAGGCGTCCCTCGTGGCACCATGAGCACCGGTGCGTAAAGCATCCACATCCCCTTCTGCCCAAGCGACCGCACGCTCCCGCGTCGTCGCGAGGTCGGTGTCGAAGCGGGCGAGTACGCTTCGCATGCAGGCGATCTCTGCCTCGATCGGGATGCGCCCGAGCTCATCGAGTGCGGCGCGCAAGGCAAGCGGGTCGTCCACGGTCACCGAGACGAACAATCGCTCAACCTTTCTCTCACCGGCCATTAGGTGGACCGTCCCCACAACCTCGCTAGCAGTGCTCAACTTGCTCTGCACGACCGCGGCACGCCACAGGTCCTCGGCCGCGAACACCGGGCGCCGCTTGAGCATTTTGCGGTCCTTGGGAGCATACCGGGCCTTCAAGGCCATGAACCGGGCGTTGAGATCCGCGGGAAGCACATCCTCGAGACGCTTGCCGTCAGGGTTTTTCCAGAGTCGCTGGAACTCAAGGGCCATACCCATCCCTTTTAGGAAGCCGATCTTCTTGATGTTGGCCCCGATGGTCGTGCTGGTGGTATCCACGAACGCAGTCGCCCGGTCCAACACAGCCTCGACCTCACGCGAGCGCCACTGGAGGTTCTTGGGTGTCGGAGAGACGGTGGCCAGGATGTAGAGGGTGTTGTCGCCCTGCCGGACCTTCCACAACGGCGGCCCGGGACGCTCGCCCGAGACCAAGACCTCTTCGTTGCCTTCGGCGGTCTGGGTGGTCGGGACAGGGTCTGCGCCGACGAGCGTGCTGCCGGCGAACGAGAACGCGACGATGAGACAGACCGCGAAGGATTTTTGGGGCATGGCTATCCCGAGGGTGGCGTGCGGCGCAGGCCGACGGGGTGTCGGTCACCCAATCTCGACCTGCCGCGATGGCCGAAGTTCAGCCAGAGGTGACCTGAACCCCGGAGTCGGGACTGACCGAGGGTGAGCCGGTACCGGAGCCACTCGAGCGGAACCCCGCAGAGCATCGATGGAATCGATGCGATCGGTCACGCGATCCAAGTCTCCCGCTCAGCCTTACGGGCTAGCATCAGGAGCGAGAGCGCAATCACGAACACGAGCGCCTGCAGAAGGACCACCGTCGTGTCCGCCCGGACCTCAGGACGCGAGAACAACGCGACATCCTGCGCGATCAGCCCGAGCAGGGACAACACGAACAGCGGCTGCGCCCATCGCTTGCGCAGCAGCAGCCCGAGCGAACCAGCGACGCCGAACCATACGGCGCTGGCGTATGCCGCCACGAACCATACCGGGCGCGACGCGTACATGGTCTGTTCGGCGTCACCCAACTTCGCCACCGCCTCGGGCGAGATCGTGACATCCATCAGATAGGCCGAGGCGCCCAGGAGATTCCAGAGCAACGCGAGGATGGCGACCGGGGTGAACCACTTGGGCGGCACGGACATGGAGACCTCCGCAGGAGTTGGTGGAAAGGGAGGGACTCGAACCCTCGACCCCGGCATTATGAGTGCCGTGCTCTAACCAGCTGAGCTACCTTTCCAAGCGGTCATTTACGGCCCGGACAGCGGGCCGGGAGTGTGTTCGCGGGGCGCGGGGCTGTCAAGTTCGGGCCGTCAAACCCGGGTCAGCCAGCCGTGCCGGTCGGGCGCCCTGCCCTGCTGTAGGGCGACCAAGGCCTCGCGCAGGCGAAGGGTCTCGGGGCCGATCTCGCCGTCACCCACCGGGATGGCCTTGCCGCCGCGCACGAGCGTACCCACGCCCACGAGCACTGCAGCGGTGCCTGAGAGCGCCGCCTCGCCGTCGCGCACCCACTCGAGCATCTCCTCCACGGTGAACACGCGCTCCTCGACGGTGTAACCGAGATCGCGGGCGATGGTGAGCAGCGAATCGCGGGTCACGCCGTGCAGGAAAGTGCTGTCGAGGCCGCGGGTGAGCAGCCGACCGGGGCGCAGCAGGATGAAGTTGGCGGCGCCCGTCTCCTGCACTTCGCCGCCCGGGCAGAAGAGCACCTGGTCGACGCCGTGCTCGCGGCGCGCGGCGAGGGTCGGGCCCATCGCCGCGGCGTAGTTGCCGCCGGTCTTCACGCGACCGAGGTGCGGCGCGCAACGCTGCGCCTGCTCTTCGACCAATATTTTGAGCGGCTTCATGCCGCCCGCGAAGTAATCCCACACAGGGCTCGCGAGCACCACGAGGCAGGCCTCGTTCGAGGGCTGCGCGGCGGCGCCGATGTTGGGCATGGTGCCGAAGAGCAGCGGCCGCAGGTACAGCGACCCCGGCGCCTCCGGGACGATGTCACGCACGCGATCGACGAGGGAGATGACCATCGAGGACACCTGCGCCGCATCGGGCTCGGGGAGCATCAGCGCACGGGCGCTCTGCTGCAGACGCGCGACATGGCGGTCGAGCCGGAAGATCTGCACCGAACCGTCCGCATGACGGTAGGCCTTGAAGCCCTCGAAGCACTCGCTGCCGTAGTGCAGCGCGTGAGCGGCCGGGTGGATGGGCAGCGGACCGGTGGGCAGCAGCTCCGCAGGCGTCCAGGCGCCAGCACGGAAATGCGCGACGCTCATGGAGTCGGCGAGCACGCTGCCGAACGGCGAGGACTTCGCACGCTGGATGGTGGCGGCGGCGGCGGCCGTGGCGGCAGCGGTGGACGCGGTGTCGGGGGTCGTCATGTCGTCAGGTCTCCAAAGATATCTTGCGGCGTCTCGATGCGGGCCTTCAACGCTTGGATCAGCGCTGCGGCGTCGTAGCCGTCGACGAATCGGTGATCGAACGACGACGACAGATTCATGATACGACAGATCGCGATCTCACCGTGATGCACCACCACGCGCTCGACCGCTTTATTGATGCCGATGATGGCCACCTCGGGGGCGTTCAGGATGGGCGTCGAGACGATGCCGCCCAACTTGCCGAGACTCGTGAGGGTGATGGTCGATCCGCTCAACTCCTCGCGCCGAGCTCTGCCGCTGCGGGCGGCCTCGGTGACGCGACGGATCTCGGTCGTCAGGTCGTCGAGGTCGCGGCGCGCGACATCGCGCACCACCGGCACTTTGAGGCCGTCCGGGGTCTGGGTGGCGATGCCCAAGTGCACGGCGGCATGACGGAGCAGTACATTGCGGGCGGCGTCGTAGTGGGCGTTGCACTGCGGGAACCCGGCGAGCGCGGCGGCGAGCGCACGGGCGATGAACGGCAGGTAGGTCAGGGACTCGCCGCCCGCTGCTTTACGCGCGGTGTTCAGTCGGACGCGCAGCGCCTCGAGGTCGGTGACATCGACCTCTTCGACATACGCGAAATGCGGCGCGTTGCGCTTGGAATCGCTCATGCGCTGCGCGATGACCCGGCGCACGCCGATGACGGGGATCTCGGTGATGCCGGGCGTGCCGCGCTGCGCACGCTCGAGGTCGGCCTCGACGATGCGTCCGCCGGGTCCGGTGCCTTGCACGCGCGCCAGATCGAGCCCTATCTCAGAAGCACGGCGGCGGGTCGCAGGCGAGGCCATCACGCGCGCCGGAAGCAATGAGTCTTGGGTGGCGGGTGCCGGGGCCGCCACGGCGGCGGGCGGCGCAGACGGCGCAGGGGGCGCAGGCGGTGCAGGCGATGCAGGCCGCGCAGACGGGGCTGCGCTCGGCACGCCCGCCCCCTCGAGTGCGCCCTCGACCTCGAACACCGCCAATTCGCTGCCCACGGCGAGCGTGTCGCCCGGCTTGCCGCTCACGGCGACGACGAGGCCACTCACCGGCGAGGGCACCTCGACCACGGCCTTGTCGGTGGACAGCTCGACGAGCGGCGCGTCCTCGCGCACCGTATCGCCCGCCGCGACCTTCCACGCGATGACCTCGGCGGAGACCGAGCCCTCACCGAGATCGGGCACACGCATCACGAAACGCGTCATGCCGAGACCTGCATCAGCGCCTCGAGCGCGCGGCGCACGCGCAGGCGACCCGGGAAGTACTCCCACTCGAAGGCATGCGGATACGGGGTATCCCATCCGGCGACGCGCTGGATGGGCGCCTGCAGATGCCAGAAGCAGCGTTCCTGCAGCGATGCGGAGAGCTCCGCACCATAGCCGCCGAAACGGGTCGCCTCGTGGGCGATCAGGCAGCGACCGGTCTTGGCGACCGAGGCGGCGAGCGTGTCGATGTCGAGCGGGACCATGCTGCGCACATCGACCACCTCGGCGTCGAGCCCGAGATCGGCTACGGCTGCGAGGCAGACATGCACCATCGTCCCGTAGGTCACGACCGTGACGGCGTTGCCCGCGCGGACCACGGCGGCCTTGCCGATGGGGACGGTGTAATGGCCCTCGGGCACCTCGCCCATAGGATGACCGGCCCAGGACTCGGCGGGCTTTTGCGGATCGCCATCGAAGGGTCCGTTGTACACGCGCTTGGGCTCAAAGAATATCACCGGGTCGTCGTCCTCGATCGCGGCGATCAGCATGCCCTTCGCGTCGTAGGGGTTCGACGGCATGACGACCTTCAGGCCGCTGACATGCGCGAACACCCCCTCCGGGCTCTGGGAGTGCGTCTGGCCGCCACGGATGCCACCGCCACAGGGCGTACGGATGGTGACGGGCGCGGTGAAGGCGGCGGCGCTGCGGTAACGCATGCGGGCGAGCTCGCTCACGATCTGGTCGTAGGCGGGATAGATGTAGTCGGCGAACTGGATCTCTGCGACGGGGCGCAGACCGTTGGCCGCCATGCCGATCGCGGCACCGACGATGCCGCCCTCCGCGATGGGGGTATCGATGACGCGATGCGCACCATAGCGGCTCTGCAGCCCCTCGGTGGCCCGGAACACGCCGCCGAAGTAGCCGACATCCTCGCCCAAGATCACGACCCGGGGATCGCGCGCGAGCATGACCTCCATCGCGGAGTTGAGCGCCTGCACCATGCTCATCGCGGTCATGTCGCCGCTCCGGCGTCGCGCGCGGCGGCCAGTTCAGCCTCGAGTTCGGCTCGCTGCGCCTCGAGATGGGGCGGAAGCACCTTGAAGACATCCTCGAACATCAGCGCCGGGTCGAGCCTCGCGCCGTCGTTGTTCGTGCCGTAAGACATCGCTTGCTTCCAGGCGGCCGCGACCTCGGTCTCTAGTTCAGCGAGGAGCGCGGTATGACGGGCGTCGTCCCATTCGCCGAGGCCGCTCAGGTGTTTTTTCAGACGCTCGACCGGGTCGCCGAGCGGCCACGCGGGGAACTCGTCCTTCGGGCGATAGCGGGACGGATCGTCGCTGGTCGAGTGGGCACCCGCGCGGTAGGTGACATGTTCGATGAGGGTCGCACCGTATCCGGCGCGGGCGCGTTCCGCCGCCCAAGCCGTGGCGGCGTACACCGCCAGAAAATCGTTCCCATCGATGCGCAGACCGGCGAGCCCCAGACCCGGACCGCGTGCCGCGAATGAACGCTGTTCGCCGCCGGCAAAGCCTTGGAAGGTGGAGATCGCCCATTGGTTGTTGACGACGTTGAGCACCACCGGCGCGCGATAGACCTTGGCGAACAGCATCGCGTGATGGAAATCGGCTTCCGCCGTGCTGCCCTCGCCGACCCACGCCGCGGCGATGTGGTCTTCGCCCTTGATCGCCGCCGCCATCGCCCAGCCGACCGCCTGCGGGTACTGCGTCGCAAGGTTGCCGGAGATCGAGAACAGACGACGCGGCGCATCGTGGTACATCACGGGCAACTGTCGTCCCTTGCACATGTCGTGGGTGTTGGAGAGCAGCTGGCACATGAGATCGAGCACCGGGGTACCGCGACCGATGAAGAGCCCTTGGTTGCGGTAGGACGGGAACAACATATCGCCGGGACGCAGCGCATGCGCCGCGGCGACCGAGACCGCCTCCTCACCCCAAGAGCGCACATAGAAGCTGATGCGCCCCTGACGCTGCGTACGCTGCATGCGATCGTCGAAGACCCGCGTCAACAGCATCTCGCGCAGACCGGCGCGCAGCGTGTCAGGCGGCAGCTTCGGGTCCCAAGGCCCGATCGCGGTGCCGTTGTCGTCGAGGACGCGGATGAGATCCTCGGCGAGCGGCACGGTCTCGCGGACCGCGACGCCGATCGGCGGACGCGGCACCGCTCCCGCAGGCGAGATCCTGACATAACTGAAATCCGGTTCCTCGCCCGGGCGGGCGGGGACTTCGGGCACATGCAGACGTGGCTCGCTCATGGTCACCCCAATATTTTATTCGATACCGGAGGGGATGGGCAGGGAGAGATCGATGCCCGCGACCTCGAAGCCGCGGCGGTAATCGCGGATGTGTTTATCGCACCAGCTGCGCGCGGCGGCGGCATCGCCGGACTCGACCGCGGCGAGGATGCGGCGCTGGGCGACTGCGATGCGTGAGCGCGACTGCGGCACCGCCTCGATCAACCTGCGCAGCGATGAATCAAGCAATTGCAGCAGCGGCTCCTGGGTGAGCGACAGCACGCCGTTGCCCGTCGCGCGCGCCAGCGCCCGGAAGAAATCGGCCGCCTGCGCGGCAGCCCTCGGCATCTGCGGATCCTCGGCGGCGGCGACCACGGCTGCCAATGCCGCCAGCGTCTCCGTATCGCGTCGTCGAGCCGCGATCTCAGCCACCGGCGGCTCGATGATCGTCATCGTCTCCCACACCTCCGCGACCGTCGCGTGGTGCAGCGTGAGCGCCCGCGATACGCCCGTCGCCACCTGCTCCGGATCCGGCCGGCTCACCATCATCAGTTTCGAGCCGCGCTCGCGCCGCAACAGCCCTGACGACTCGAGTTCCCGCAGCCCCTCACGCACCGTGGAGCGGTGCACGCCGAGCTGCCGCGCGAGTTCGAGCTCGCTCGGCAGGCGCTCACCGAGGCCGAGCGAACCGGCCGTGATGCGCGCGGTGAGCGCCGTCGCCACCTTGCGGTAAGCCGGCTCCACCATGATCTTGGCGAAACGCGCGACCACGCCGCCGCCCGTCAGGCCGACTGCGCGAAGAGTTCGCGGCCGATGAGCATGCGGCGGATCTCCTGGGTACCCGCGCCGATCTCATAGAGCTTGGCGTCGCGCACCAATCGGCCTGCCGGGTAATCATTGATATAGCCGTTGCCGCCGAGGCACTGCAGTGCTTCGAGCGCGATGCGGGTGGCCTTCTCGGCGGCGAACAGGATCGCTGCAGCGGCATCGTGGCGCCGGCAACGCCCCGCGTCGCAGGCGCGCGCGACCGCATAGACGAGCGCACGGGCGGCGGCGAACTCGGTATACATATCGGCGACCTTCGCCTGCATCAGCTGGAAGCTGCCGATCGGCGCGCCGAACTGGTGTCGCTCGTGCAGGTAGGGCAAGGCGAGATCGAGCGCTGCGGCCATGATGCCGAGCGGCCCGCCGGCCAGGACGGCACGCTCGTAATCGAGGCCGCTCATCAGCACCCGCGTACCGCCGTGCAGTTCGCCCAGCAGGTTCTCGGCTGGGACCACGCAGTCCTCGAGCACGAGCTCACAGGTGTTCGAGCCGCGCATCCCGAACTTGTCGAGTTTGGGCGAACGCGAGAAGCCGGGGAACCCGGCCTCGACGATGAAGGCGCTGACGCCACGCGGCGCCGCCGCCGGGTCGGTGCGCGCGTAGAGCACGATGACATCGGCATCCGGGCCATTGGTGATCCACATCTTGCGGCCGTTGAGCACGAACGCATCGCCGCGCCGCTCGGCGCGCGTCTGCATGGAGAGCACATCGGATCCGGCGCCAGGCTCGGACATGGCGAGCGCACCGATCCATTCGCCCGTGACCAGCTTGGGCAGATAGCGCTCGCGCTGGGCGTCGCTGCCGTTCAAACGGATCTGGTTCACGCAGAGGTTGGAGTGCGCCCCGTAGCTGAGGCCCACCGAGGCCGAGGCGCGCGAGATCTCCTCCATCACGACCACATGAGCGAGGTAGCCAAGATCCGCCCCGCCCCAACGCCCGGGGACCGTGATTCCGAGCAAGCCCTGCGATCCGAGCTCGCGCCAGAGACCCGCCGGGAACTGGTTGCTGCGGTCGATGTCGGCCGCGAACGGCGCGATGCGCGCCTGCGCGAACCGGCGCACCGCCTCACGAACCTCAGCGGCCGCCTCACCCTCGACGGGATCGATCGCGAATGCTTCCAGCCCGGGCATACCTTGCCTCCGACCTTGATGATGGTAGGATTGTCCGACAACACGATAGATCCATGCAAGCGCGTTGGACCGCGCCGCAAGGTTTGAAGGAGGTGGCATGGCGATCCTCGAGTCCGTGATCGACCCTGGCGCGGCGCCGTTCATCGAGCGGGCGGCCGCGATGCGTGTGTTGGTCGACGACCTGCGAGCCAAGCTCGATGCAGCCGCTGCCGGCGGCGGCGAAGCCGCCCGCGCACGCCACCTCGCCCGCGGCAAACTGCTGCCCCGCGAGCGCATCGAGCTGCTCCTCGATCCGGGGACACCGTTCCTCGAATTCTCACCGCTCGCCGCGCTGCGGATGTACGACGACGAGGCGCCCTGCGCCGGGCTCATCACCGGCATCGGTCGCATCGCCGGGCGCGAATGCGTGATCGTCTGCAACGACGCCACGGTGAAGGGCGGCACCTACTATCCGATGACGGTCAAGAAGCACCTGCGCGCCCAAGAGATCGCCCGCGAGAACCGTCTGCCCTGCGTGTACTTGGTCGATTCGGGTGGCGCCAACCTGCCCAACCAGGACGAGGTGTTCGCCGACCGCGAACATTTCGGGCGCATCTTCTTCAACCAAGCGAACCTCTCCGCCCTCGGCATCGCCCAGATCGCGGTCGTGCTCGGCAGTTGCACCGCGGGCGGCGCCTATGTCCCGGCGATGAGCGACGAGTCGGTGATCGTCCGTGAGCAGGGGACGATATTTTTGGGCGGACCGCCGCTCGTGAAGGCGGCGACCGGCGAAGAGGTGAGCGCCGAGGACCTGGGTGGCGGTGATGTCCACACGCGGCTCTCCGGGGTGGTCGATCATCTCGCTGCCGATGATGCCGAAGCCCTCGCCCGCGCGCGCGGCATCGTCGCGCGGCTCGGTGCCAAGCCCGCACCGAGCGTCGCGCTGCGCGAGCCCCGACCGCCGCGTTATCCGACCGAGGACCTCTGCGGCATCGTACCGACGGACCTGCGTACGCCGTTCGACATCCGCGAGGTGATCGCCCGTCTCGTGGACGACAGCGAGTTCGACGAGTTCAAGGCGCGATACGGGACGACACTCGTCACCGGCTTCGCGCACCTCGAGGGGATGCCGGTCGCGATCGTGGCCAACAACGGCATCCTGTTCTCGGAATCGGCGCTCAAGGGCACGCACTTCGTCGAGCTCGCCTGCCAGCGTCGCATCCCGCTGATCTTCCTGCAGAACATCACGGGCTTCATGGTGGGGCGCAAGTACGAGAACGAGGGCATCGCCAAGCACGGCGCAAAGATGGTGATGGCGGTCGCCTGCGCCAAAGTACCGAAGCTCACCGTCGTGGTCGGCGGCAGCTTCGGCGCCGGCAACTACGCCATGTGCGGCCGCGCCTATTCGCCGCGATTCCTTTGGATGTGGCCCAACGCGCGTATCAGCGTGATGGGTGGCGAGCAGGCTGCGCAGGTGCTCGCGCGCCTGCGGCGCGACGGGCTCGAAGCCAAGGGCGGCAGCTGGAGCGACGATGAACAGCAGGCCTTCATGGCGCCGATCCGGCGGCAGTACGAGAGCCAGGGACACCCGTACCACGCGAGCGCGCGGCTGTGGGACGACGGCATCATCGACCCGGCTGATACGCGTCGGGTGCTGGCGCTCGGCCTCGCCGCAGCGCTCAACGCCCCGATCCCCGAGACGCGCTTCGGCGTGTTCCGCATGTGAGGACGACACGATGACGCAGCACGCAACAGGGCTCGAGATCGAGTGCGAGGACGGCATCGCGCGGCTCTGGCTCGCACGCCCCGGACAACGCAACGCGCTCGATGAGCCCTTGATGGAGGCGCTGACCGACGCGTTGCGACGGATCGCGCAGGACGACAGCGTGCGCGTGGTGGTGCTCGGCGGCCGTGGCAAGGCGTTCTGCGCCGGCGCCGACCTCGGTTGGATGCAGCGCGCCGCGGGCTTCGATCGCGACCAGAACATCGACGACGCGAGCCGCTTCGCCCGGCTGCTGCAGGCGATCGACACCTGCCCGAAGCCGACCCTCGCGCGCGTGCACGGGGCCTGCTTCGCGGGCGCCATCGGCCTCGCCGCCGCCTGTGACATCGCGATCGCCGCCGACGACAGCCGCTTCTGTTTCACCGAGACCCAGCTCGGGATCGTACCGGCGATGATCTCGCCGTATGTGCTGCGGGGGGTCGGCTACCGTCAGGCGATGCGTTACATGACCACCGCCCTGCCCTTCGACGCCGCGACCGCGCTGCGCATCGGGCTGGTCAGCGAGACCGTGCCTGCGGACGCCCTCGATGAGGCCATCGCGCCGCTCGTCGCCGCGCTGAAGGCCTGCGGTCCGCGCGCCTTGGCGGAGACCAAGCGGCTGCTGCGCGGCATCGTCGGCCGACCGATCGACGAGACCCTCACCCGGCACACCGCCGAGTGCATCGCCGACGCGCGCGCCTCCGATGAGGCGCGTGAGCGGATCGGTGCGGTGCTGGCCGCGGCTGCAGCACGACGGGACGCGCCATGACCGGCGCCGCGCCGCAGCTGCCGCGGCGACTGCTGATCGCCAACCGCGGTGAGATCGCTTGCCGCATCATCCGCACGGCCCGGCGGCTGGGCATCGAGACGGTCGCGGTGCACTCCGACGCCGATGCGGGTGCGTGGCATGTGCGGCTCGCGGACCGCGCCGAGCGGATCGGCCCGGCCGCGGCGGCGCAAAGTTATCTCGACATCGACGCACTGCTCGCCGCCGCTAGACGCAGCGGCGCTGACGCCGTGCACCCGGGCTACGGATTCCTCTCAGAGAACGCCGCCTTCGCAGAGGCCTGCGCAGCCGCCGGCCTGGTCTTCATCGGACCACCGCCCGCAGCGATCCGCGCGATGGGCTCGAAATCCGAAGCCAAACGCCTGCTCGAAGAGGCAGGCGTACCGCTCGCACCCGGCTACCACGGCGAACGACAGGACCTGCCGTTCTTGGCCGCGCAGGCGACGCGGATCGGTTGGCCGCTGCTCATCAAGGCCAGCGCCGGCGGTGGCGGCAAAGGCATCCGCCGCGTCGATCGTACCGAGGACTTCGCGGCGGCGCTCGCCGCCTGCCAGCGCGAGGCACAGTCGAGCTTCGGCGATCCAAGGGTGCTGCTCGAAAAATTCATCGAGCGGCCGCGTCACATCGAGATCCAGATCTTCGCCGACCGCCACGGCGGCTGCGTCCACCTCGGCGAACGCGACTGCTCGATCCAGCGACGGCACCAGAAAGTGTTGGAAGAAGCGCCCGCGCCTGGCATGACCCCCGAGCGCCGCGCCGCGATGGGTCAGGCGGCCATCGCTGCCGCCCAACGCGTCGGCTATGTCGGTGCGGGCACGGTGGAGTTCATCGCAGCACCGGACGGTGCGTTCTTCTTCATGGAGATGAACACGCGCCTGCAGGTCGAGCATCCGGTCACGGAGATGATCACAGGGCTCGACCTCGTCGAGTGGCAGCTGCGAATCGCCGGCGGTGAGCCACTGCCGCTCGCCCAGGCGCAGGTCCGTCTCGAGGGTCACGCCATCGAGGTGCGCCTTTACGCCGAGGATCCGGCACGCGGCTTCCTGCCTTCGCCCGGTCGACTATCGGCCTGGCATGCTCCTCGCGACTTACCGGGCGTGCGCATCGATGCAGGCGTCGAGACGGGCGATGAGATCACGCCACACTACGACGCCATGATCGCCAAGATCATCGCGCATGGCCCGACGCGGGACGACGCGCTCCGGCGGTTGCAGAAGGCGCTGCGCGAGACTGTGGTCGCAGGCCCCCGTACGAATCTCGGCTTCCTGCGGCGATTGCTCGGCACGCGATCTGTGCGGGAGGCTGACCTCGACACCGCGCTCATCGAGCGCGAGCAACACGCACTGCTCGACGCGACCGATACAGTGCCCGAGGTGATCTGGTGCGCCGCACTCGCCGCGTGGCTGCTCGACGAGCGGGATCGCAGCGTTCGCAGCAGGACAGGCGCCCGCTCACCCTGGGACGCGACCGATGGTTTTCGCCTCGTCGGCCGCGCTCACCGCCGACTGACCGTCGTGGTCGGCGACGAACGACGCGGGGCGTCACTCACGCCGCAGGGCGACGCTTGGCAGCTGCATTGGGACGGCGCCAGCGCCCCCTGCGCGCTGCAGGCGACGACCGAGGACACCGGACGGTTATGGGTGAGCATCGACGGCAGCCGGGTCATGGCGTCCGTAGTCGTGCAAACCAGCCGAGGACACGGCGGCACGGTGCACACGAGCGTCGAGGGCGTTGATGCGACCGTGCACCTCGTCGATCCGCGCGATCCGACGGGCGCCGCCGAATCGATCGATCACGGACTGCGTGCGCCGATGCCGGGCCGCGTGGTCGCCCTCTTGGTGAAACCGGGCGATCGCGTCCGACGCGGCACGCCCCTGCTCGCGCTCGAGGCGATGAAGATGGAGCATGTACTGACCGCGCCCGCGGACGGCGTGGTGGCAGAGATCCGCGCGCACGAGGGTGCACAGGTGGCGGAAGGCATCACGCTCGTGGAGTTCGAGCCGGACTGATCCCGGTTTCCGCCCCCCAGAAACGGCACCGCCGGTGCCACTTGCGCGACACCGGCGGTGGGATCGGTCGAAGACCGGACTTACTGCGGCTTTTCGCAGTCCGTACGGCGCAGGACGACGCGGCGGTTCTCCGCGCGGCCCTCGGCGGTCTTGTTGTCGGCCACCGGCTGGCTCTCGCCGAAGCCGGTCGGGGACATGCGCGACTCCGCGATGCCCTGGGAGATCAGGTACTCGCGGACCGTCGCAGCGCGACGCTCTGAGAGCTTCTGGTTGTACGCGTCGGAGCCGATCGAGTCCGTGTGGCCCTCGATGACGCCGCTCGTCCAGTTGAGGCGCTTGAGCTCCGCGACTGCGGCATCAAGCTGGGCCTTATCCGAGTCGGTCAGCGCCGACGAGTCAAAGGCGAAGTTCAGCTTGAGCGTGAGGTCGCAGGGGCAGCCCTGCACACCGACGCGCGTGCCGCGCGGCGTGTCCGGGCACAGGTCGTTGGCATCGATGACGCCATCGCCGTCGCTGTCCAACGGTGCGACCGGCTTCGCCACCACCGCAGGCGCGATGGCTGCGACGGCGACCACGGCCGGCGCCGCGGTGGCACCGAAGCGGTAGCCGAGGTTCAGAGAATAGATCATCGGATCGAGGGCGACATCACCCACGCGGTTGCCGTTGAGCTTGACCTTCGACTCCATGTCGACCCAGCGGGCCGAGAGGTTCACGAAGAAGCGCTGGGTGACGCCGAGGTCGATACCGGCCACAGCGGCCGGGCCCCAGGAGCTGCCGAGGGACAAGCCGGCGGGGCGCTCACCCGAGAACTGGGCGTAACCGAGGCCCGCACCCACATAGGGACGCATGCGCCCGAGCGGGTTGAAGTGATACTGACCGGTCAGGGTCTGGATGGTCGGCTCGACCTTGCCGTACTGCGCGACCGAGCGCCCGGTGATGGCGGTGGTCGTGTGGTTCTGCGCGGGTGCTGCGAAGAGCTCGACGCCCCACTTCTGCGACACCATTGCGGTGACATCGAAGGAGAAGCCGGTGTCGTCATCGATGCCGAGCGTGGTGGTCGGCGACAGCGAGAGGTCACCGGACTTCGGGTCGACCTGACTCACGCCACCGCGGACGATCCAGTCGGTACGCTCCCACGGAGCTTCGGCGGAGGCGACCGGCGCGAGCAACGCGGCGGCCAACAAAACGGCGGCCGCAACGGCCGGACGGGAATCCAACATGGCAGAAACCTCGAGAGCGATAAGGACAGTCCAATCAATGATATCACGGTTTCTGCCCGTTTTGTGACGGCCTAGGCTGATTGAACTTAAGGTCAACATCCGGAGGTTCGACCACTCAGCCCCCCACCCCCACCCCCGCCCCAGCCAACACCAGTACCCCGAGCAAGAGAAAGAGCGCGGCGGCGATGCCACGCACAAGCCGCATCGGCAGCTTGGTCGCAGCCACCTCCCCGAGCAGCACCGCCGGCACATTGGCGATCATCATGCCGAGGGTGGTCCCGGCGACCACCGCCCAGAGACTCGCGTATTGGGCGGCCAATGCGACCGTCGCGATCTGGGTCTTGTCCCCCATCTCGAGCAGAAAAAACGCGACCAAAGTAGCGAGGAATACCCCGTGCAGCGGGCTCGCAGCGGCCTCCCCGTCGTCCACCTTGTCGGGCACGAGGATCCAGGCGGCCATGGCGATGAACGAGACCCCGAGTATCCAGCGCATCCATTCCGGGCCGACCGTGGCTGCAACCCAGGCACCGACCAGGCCGGCCAGGGCGTGGTTCAGCAAGGTTGCGACGAAGATGCCGAGGATGATCGGCACGGGCTTGCGGTACTTCGCCGCCAGAACCAACGCGAGTAACTGCGTCTTGTCGCCGATCTCCGCGAGCGCGACCACCCCCGTGGAGACGAGCAGCGCTTGCAGGGCATCCGTCATGTCGATGGCGCGCCGGGTGGGGCCGTTTCAGACATTGAAACGGAAATGCATGACATCGCCTTCTTTCACCACATACTCCTTGCCCTCGAGCCGCAGCTTGCCGGATTCTTTGGCGCCGTGCTCGCCCTTGAGCGCGATGTAATCGTCGAAGGCGATCACCTCGGCTCGGATGAACCCGCGCTCGAAATCGGTGTGGATGACACCCGCAGCCTGCGGCGCGGTCGCGCCCTCGCGCACCGTCCAGGCGCGGACCTCTTTGGGGCCCGCCGTGAAATAGGTCTGCAGACCGAGCAGCGCGTAGCCGGCACGGATCACGCGGTTGAGACCGGGCTCTTCGAGGCCAAGATCCTTGAGGAACTCCGAGCGGTCCGCATCCTCGAGCTGCGAGATCTCAGCCTCGATCGCCGCGCAGACGGCGACCACTTGCGCACCCTCCTTCGCAGCCAGCGCCTTCACGGCCTCCAGCATCGGGTTGTCCTTGAAGCCGCTCTCGGCGACATTGGCGACATAGAGCACCGGCTTGTAGGTCATCAATTGCAGGCCGCGCACGATGGGGCGTTCGGTGTCGTCGAACGACAGGGCGCGCACCGGCGTGCCGGCGTCGATCGCCTCGCGGACCCGGCGGATGACTTCGCGGGCCTTGATGGCGTCCTTGTCCTGGGCTTTGGCGGCTTTCTCTGCACGCTGCAGGGCTTTATCGGCGGTCTCGAGGTCAGCGAGCGCGAGCTCGGTGTTGATGATCTCGATGTCCGACAGCGGGTCGATGCGGCCGCTGACATGCACCACGTCCTCATCGACGAAACAGCGCACGACATGCGCGATGGCATCGACCTCACGGATGTTGGCGAGGAACTTGTTGCCGAGACCCTCGCCGGTGGAGGCACCTTTGACGATGCCTGCGATGTCCACGAACTCCACCGTGGTCGGCAGGATACGCTCGGGCTTGACGATGGCGGCGAGCGCATCGAGCCGCGGGTCGGGCACCGGTACGATGCCGATGTTCGGCTCGATGGTGCAGAACGGGTAGTTCTCGGCCGCGATGGCCGCACGCGTGAGCGCGTTGAAGAGGGTCGACTTGCCGACATTGGGCAGGCCGACGATGCCGCATTTGATTCCCATGCTATGTGTCCTTCGGTGTCAATCTTTGGTGTGCAGGCGGTTCATGGCCTTCTCGGCGCCCTCGACGAGCAGCACCGGCAGCGCGTCGAGCGATCGGTCGACCGCAGCCTCGATGGCACCCTCATCCTCGATCGCAGCGCGCTGCAGGACATAGTCGACGACCAGATCTTTGTGGCCGGGATGGCCGATGCCGAGCCGCAACCGCCAGTAGTCCGGCCCCATCGTGAGGCTCGTGTCGCGCAGACCGTTGTGGCCGCCGTGGCCACCGCCCAGCTTGAAGCGTGCGATCCCGGGCGGCAGGTCGAGATCGTCGTGCGCGATGAGCATCTCCGCAGGGGTGATCCGGTGGAAATGCGCGAGGGAGGCGACCGCACCGCCGCTCTTGTTCATGAAGGTCGTGGGCTTGAGCAACCAAAGTTCGCTCACGGCGCCGCCCGGCAGCGTCAGACGCAGCCTCGCGACCTCGCCTTGGTGGCGTGGGTCGGCACGGAACTCGGCGCCATGGCGTCGCGCCAAGGCCTCCACGAACCACCAACCGGCGTTGTGGCGCGTCCGGGCGTACTTGCCGCCCGGATTGCCGAGACCGACGACCAACTTGAGGGCCACTCCCGTCACCCGATCTCCTCAAAGACAGAGGCCGCCCGACGGGCGGCCTCTGCTGGTGCAGCGACGACGCGCGATTATTTCTTCGCAGCGTCCTTCTTGGGCTCTTGCTTCTTGGCGTCGACCTTCTTGGCATCGGCCGCAGGCGCCGCCGCGGCTCCGGCGGCCTTCGCCTCGGGCTCCTCGACCCGCGGGCTTTTCATCGAGACCACGACCTGGTCCTTGCCCTGGACCACCGCGGTCGCGACGACGCCGTCGGGCAGCGGGATATCGGAGATATACTTGGTCTGGTTGAGCTTCATCTGCGAGAGATCGAGCACGATCTCCTCCGGCAGATCCTTCGGCAGGCACTGCACCTCGATATCGGCGAGCCGATGAGAGATGAGACCACCCTGAAGCTTCACACCCGGACTTCCCGCCTCGCCCTTGAAGTGGATCGGCAGGCGCAGGCGGATCTTCTCGTCGTCGAAGACGCGCTGCAGGTCGACATGCAACACCTGCGGCTTGGCCGGATGCATCTGCAGGTCTTTGACGACGGCAGCCTGGGTCTCGGTACCGACCTTCACGCCGATGATGGTGGAATAGAACTTCTCGTTCTCCACCAGGATCACGAGCTTCTGGTGGTCGAGCGAGAGCATACGGGGTGGCTGCGTGCCACCGTAGAGGATGGCCGGCACGCGCCCCGCGTGACGCAGGCGGCGGCTCGCACCCTTGCCTTCGTCGTTGCGGAACTCGGCGGCGAGTTCGATCGAGATCTTCATTTCTATGGCTCCAGTGGGTTGAGGACACCCGTCCCGCGACCAGGACGGGTTCAGTCGACGTACAACGAGCTCACGGACTCCTCGTCACGGATCCGTCGTATCGTCTCGCCGAGCAGACCCGCCACAGAGAGCTGGCGGATCTGCGGGCATCGGCGTGCCGCGGGCGACAGCGGGATGGTGTCGGTCACCACCAACTGGTCGAGCGCGGACTTGGAGATCTTCTCGACGGCGCTGCCGGAGAGGATCGGATGGGTGATGTAGGCGACGACGCGCACCGCGCCCTCGTCCTTCAGGGCTTGGGCGGCGATGCAGAGGGTGCCGGCGGTGTCGACCATGTCGTCGATCAGGACGCAGGTCTTGCCGACCACCTCGCCGATGATGTTCATCACCTTGGATTCATTGGGCCGCGGACGGCGCTTGTCGATGATCGCGAGCTCGACGTCATCGAGCCGCTTGGCGAGCGCGCGCGCGCGCACCACACCACCGACATCGGGCGAGACCACGATCATGTCCTGATAGCCCTGCTTCCAGGCGTCGCCGAGCAGCACCGGTGAGGCGTAGACATTGTCGACGGGGATGTCGAAGAAACCTTGGATCTGTTCGGCGTGCAGATCGACGGTGAGCACGCGCGAGATGCCCGAACCCGACATCATGTTGGCGACGAGCTTCGCCGAGATGGCCGAGCGCGTGGCGCGCGGACGGCGGTCCTGCCGCGAATAGCCCATGTAGGGCACCACGGCGGTGACGCTGCGCGCCGAGGCGCGACGACAGGCGTCCGCCATGATCAGCAGTTCCATGAGGTGATCGTTCACCGGCGGGCAGGTCGGCTGCACGATGAAGACGTCGCGACCGCGCACGTTCTCCATGAGTTCCGCGTTGACCTCACCGTCGCTGAAACGGCCGACCACAGCACGCCCGAGCGGCACCATCAGGTGCCGCGCGATGTCCTGCGCCAACGCGGGGTTCGCGTTGCCGGTGAAAAGCGCCAGTGTCTGGCTATCCAAAGGGAACTCCAAAAAACCCGAGTGGCTGAGCCCGAGTGGCTGGGGTGGAAGGATTCGAACCTCCGAATGGCGGGATCAAAACCCGCTGCCTTACCACTTGGCGACACCCCAGCAGTCGATGCGGTCTCCCGATGCCGAGAAAGGTCACTGGGACTCCCAAGGCGGAGGGGGCGGTATTGTGAGGACAGCGCATTTTCCTGTCAATTCAGGGTTCTAAGCCCGGACAGTCTCCTCGGACACCGCGGCGAGGCCGGGGACCACCCAAGCACGCCAGCGATCCGGCACACGGCCCGCGACCCGCTCGGCGGCAGCGGCGCTCGGGAAGGCCGCAAACAGACAGGCGCCGGTGCCCGTGAGCCGCGCCGGCGCATGGCGGTCGAGCCAGTCGAGTGCCGCCGCGACTTCAGGCACGCGGGCGCGGACCACAGGCTCGCAATCGTTGCGGCTGGGGCCCGCCAGCAAGGCCGAAACGGGCAGGACGGGGGTGTCTCGTCGCAGTTCCGGCGCCTGGAAGATCTCGCGGGTCGGTACGGCCACCCCGGGATGCAGCACGAGGAACCAGCGCGGCGGCAACTCGATAGGCGTCAGCCGCTCACCGACGCCCTCGCCCACCGCCGAACGACCGCGCACGAACACCGGCACATCAGCGCCGAGCGCAAGACCCAAGCGCGCGAGTTCATCGACACCGAGACCCGTACCCCATAGCCGATTGAGGGCGCGCAGCGTGGTGGCGGCATCGGAACTGCCACCGCCCAAACCGCCGCCCAGGGGGATTCGCTTGCGTATGCGGATCCGTGCACCGAGCGGACTGCCGGAGGCCGCTTGCAAGGCGAGCGCTGCCCGCACCATGAGGTCCTCCGCCGGGGGGACTTCAGCAAGCGGCCCGGGCGCGGCTGCCGCGTCGTCGAGACGCGTGACCCTGCCGGAGGGGTCGACCTCGAAGGACAGCAGGTCGCAAAGATCGATGAGCTGGAACACGGTCTGCAACTCGTGATAGCCATCGGCGCGGCGCGAAGTGATGTGCAGGCAAAGATTGAGTTTCGCCGGCGCAGGCCACCACGGCAGGTCGGCGGCGCTCTGATCGAGCCCGCTCACCGCGTCTCCTCGCGCGGCATCCCCTGCCAAGCGTCCACCCAGACGCGCAACCGCAAGCCCTCGCGGCGCACCTCGATGCGCTGCGGCAGTTCGAGGCGACTGCCGGCGACCGGGGCATAGCGCGGATAGGCGATCTCCCACCCCGCCTGCCGCAAGGTCGCGAGCCGGGCTTCGCCGTGCTCCAAAGACTCCTCCGCGACGAGTGTCGGGTCGGGGTCGGGCACACCGAGCAACCAGTAACGCAGGCTCGCGAGCGGTACCGGGGCGCCGAGCGCCTGCTCCAACGCCGCAGGGTCGGCACCCGGGGCGAATTCGTAGTGTGCGCCGCCGACGCCGAGTGGACCGTCGAGTTCGAGACGCGTCAGCGTCGGGCGTTGCAGCCAACGCAGGTTTCCCGAGAAACCGTCCTCCCCGCTCGCCACAGCCACCCGACCCCGCAGTTCGTAGCCCGGCCAGCCCTGCAGCGTGCCGCGGCGTGCTTCCCAGCCATCCGGTAACGCGAGGTCAGGCAAAGCCGGCACGGCATCGCGGCCGTCGAGCACCGCACAGCCGTTCAACAACGGCAGCGCGAGCGAGCACGACAGGACCAGCAGCAGCGCGGGCAGCCTCAACGCGGCGTCCTCAGGGCTTGCGATCGGATGTCCCGGTGAAGCGATCGATCGTGGCACGCAGCGGCTTCGACTCCGGTGCGGCGACGAGTGCACGCGCCCAGATGCTACGCGCCCCGGCCTGATCGCCCATCGACCAGAGCACCTCGCCCCAATGCGCCGCGATCTCGCCTTCCCGCGAGAGCTGCCATGCCCGTTCGAGCGGCGGCAACGCCCCCGCCTTGTCGCCACGGCGGTAGCGCACCCAACCCAGACTGTCGAGGAAAGCCGCGTTGTCGGGGCGTTGCTCGAGCGCAGCACGGATCAGGTTCTCCGCGCGGCGCAGCGACTTCTTGCGGTCGGCGAGGGTGTAGCCGAGCGCGTTCAGCACATTGGCATCCTCCGGCCGTTCCTTGAGGAGGGCTTCGAAAGTCTTGATCGCCTCGCGGCTCCGACCCGCGCCGTCGAGCTCCACGGCGCGTTGATAGCGCAGCTCGGGATGTTCAGGATGACGCTCGAGCGCAAGATCGATGCCCTGCAAAGACTCGGCGCGCATGCCGCCCTCCGACAGCGCTCGGGCGCGCGCGAGCTCGGTGTCGATGAAGTCTCCGCGACCGCTGCGCAGCCAGTCATCGAAGAGGCGCATCGCCTTGGGTGCCTCGCCACGCGCCACCAGCAACCGCGCTGCACGGCTGCGTGGCGCGAGCCCGGCACCGGCACGAACCAGTTCCTCGTAGCCGGGTAACGCGGCATCGGTGCGTCCCAAGCGCTCGGCCATCATCGCCAGATAGAAAAGCCCCTCGCCCGTACCCTCGTTGCGCTGGATGCGCGCCGAGAAACGCCGCTCCGCGTCGAGGTAGTCACCCTCGTTGAAGGCGAGCAACGCGAGACGACGGTCCGCCTCGACCGCGTGGTCGGGCTCGGCGGCGATACGCTCGATCTCGGCGCGCGCCTCGATGCGCCGATCGAGGGTCAGCAGCGTCTCGACGACGGCGAAGCGGTTGCCCTGCGGATCGCCCTGCGCCACCAATTGCGCCTCGCTGAGCGCGCGCTCGGCGTCACCCGATGCTGCGGCCTCCGCGGCCGCGAGCCTGATGGTCGCGGCATCGTTGCCGCCACCCTTGGCACGGGCCTCGCCGATGAGCGCCCTGCAACGCGCGAGATCATCGGCGTTGCAGGCCATACGGGCGAGCGAGGAGAGCACCGGCGCCGATAACGCGTCGCGCCCAGGAATATCTTTGAAGACCTGCCACGCGGCTGGGGCCAGATCGCCTTCAGCGAGCGGCGGCAGGATCTCCCGCAGTGCACGATCCGGCTCCACATCCGGCTTCGCAAGCAGACCGAAGAAGATCTGCCTCGCATCGGCGTATCGCGCGCTCGCCAACGCCACATTGCCGACGAGCCGCAAGGCTTCGACATTTTCCGGGTCCAACGCCAAAAGGCGCTGCGCGGAGGCCCAGGCCGCCAGCAGGTGTTGGCAGGCCTGACCGATCTCGGTGGCGCGATACGCCAAGGATGGATCACGCGAGGCCTGTGCCTCGTCGCGGAAACCCTCGGCGGCAGCTCGGCAATCGCCCTCGGCGAGACCGCGCTCGCCCGCACTCGCGGGGCGGGTCGTTGGCGGCGCCACCGCCGCTGGGTCGATGCTCGGCGCCTCGACCTGCGGGGCAGGCGCCTGCTGGGCGAAAGAAGGTGCGGCGGCGAGCAGCAGCATCGCGGCGGCAAGGGTGGCAGGCGATCGGTGCAAGAAAGACATTGTGGTACCACTATATAACGGAACTGCCATCGACCGGTGCGGACACGCTTGTCAGGCTGGGACCCGGCACACACAATCGCGGCACAATGCCCCGCCAACCGCTCTCACCCGCATGAAGGATTCGATCCGCCGCCGCATCGAGGTGCAGGCCGAGCGCTGGGAAGAACTCGGGCGCGCCCTCGCCGATCCATCGATCGAGGGGGGGTCGACGCAGTTCCGGGAGGCCTCCGTCGAATACTCGCGCCTGACCCCGTTGGCCGAGCTTTGGCGGACTTTCCTCAGCCATGAGCAGGAACTCGAAGCGGTCCGCGCGCTCGCTGCCGATGCGGATGCCGACATGCGCGAGCTCGGCACCGAGGAGGCCACGCGCCTGGTCGCAGCGCTCCAAGCGGACGAGCACGAGCTGCGCCGCATGCTGGTCCCTGTCGATCCGCGTGACATCCGGAACATCTATCTGGAGATCCGCGCCGGTACCGGGGGCGATGAGGCCGCGATCTTCGCCGGCGACCTGCTGCGCATGTACGCGCGCTACGCCGAGCGGCAAGGTTGGCGGATCGAGACGCTCAGCGAGAGCCCGGGTGAACACGGCGGTTACAAGGAAGTCATCTGCCGGGTGGTCGGTGCGGCCGTCTTCTCGCGCCTGAAGTTCGAGTCGGGCACCCATCGCGTGCAGCGCGTGCCCGCCACCGAATCTCAAGGTCGCATCCACACCTCTGCCGTGACGGTCGCGATCCTGCCGGAACTCGATGAACTCGAGGACCTCGAACTGAACCCTGCCGAGCTGCGCGTCGACACTTTCCGGGCCTCCGGCGCTGGCGGACAGCATGTCAACAAGACCGATTCGGCGATCCGCATCACCCACCTGCCGAGCGGCATCGTGGTCGAGTGCCAGGACGAACGCTCGCAGCATAAGAACCGCAGCCGTGCAATGGCGTTGCTCAAGGCACGCCTGCGCGCCTCGGAGCAGGAGAAACGCGATGCAGCCGAGGCTCGCGCACGACGCCTTCAGGTCGGCAGCGGCGACCGGTCGGAGCGGATCCGGACCTACAATTTCCCGCAAGGCCGGGTGACCGACCACCGCATCGAACTGACGCTCTACCAGCTCGAGGAGACGCTGAACGGCCGCCTTGAAGCGCTCATCGAACCGCTGCAGCAGGAACATCAGGCCGAACTGCTCGGGGAGGATGCGTGACGGACGCCCCGGAGATCCTGAGCCCGAGTCCGACCGGGGTCCCGGCGCGGCTGCGCATCGCCGGCATCGGCGCGCGCGCCTATGCGTTCACGGTCGATTTCAACATCCGCATCGCGATCGCCTTCGCCTGGTATTCGACCGGCGCCGTGCTGCACTCCTCGGCCAACGCCGCCGAGGTGACCTTGCGTCGACCGAGGGAACCAGACCTCTGGTGGACCTACGCGATCGAGATCCCGGTGGTGGTGATGTTCATCCTCTACCACCCCATCGTCGAGACGCTCCTGCGCGGCATCAGCCCCGGCAAGCGGTTCGTCGGTCTGCGCATCGCGACGCTGGAAGGGGGCGTGCCGAATCCGGGAGCGCTGTTGTTGCGCAACCTGTTCCGACTCATCGACAGCGCACCGATCTTCTACGGCGTCGGTCTGCTCATGGCGATGTTCAACAGGAACGGACAAAGATTGGGTGATCTCGCAGCCGGTACGCTGCTGGTCTATGACGATGGCAAGGCGGACATGAAGGTGGAGGCCGGCAGCGGGTTCGACGCCGCCGATGCGTTCCTCGTCGAACACCGCAGCGCCGCCCGGCGGTTGGCGCTCGCGCGCCGCGACGCGCCGGGCGCAGCCGCCACCGAGATGCTCGAGAACCGTCATGCCGCGCTGCATCACGGGCTCGCGCGAGAGACCCCCACGCTGCGCGAGATGATGCGCAAGTACGCCGAGGAGACTCTGCCCGCCGCCACCCACGAACTGCGGCCGTTCCTGGCGGTGACGCTGCTCGGCTTCCTGTTGGCCGTGCTTGCCGGTTGGGGGCTGGTGACGGTCGAACCTGAATCGATCCGGCTCTTCGCCTCGCCCGAGATCCTGCAGAAGGTCCAACAGGGGGAACTCTGGACGGACGGGCTGCTCGGCGTGGCGCCGTCCTCGGTCATCTCGGGCGCCATCTTCTTCAACAACGCGGTGGTCGCGCTCGCCGCTTGGCTGCTCGGCTTCCTGTTCGCGCTCGGCACGATCTACGCGATCGGCGTGAACGGCATGATGTTCGGGGCGTTGTCTGCGCTGTGTGTGGCGAACGGCCTTGGCCACCCCTTGCTCGATTTCGTGGCAGCCCATGGTCCCGCTGAGATCTTCTGCCTGTGCGCCGCGGGCGGGGCGGGCGCGATCGTCGGTGAAGCCCTGGCGCATCCCGGCGAGGCGACCCGCAGCGAGGCCTTCGCAGCCGCAGTGCGCCGCACCGCAGCGCTGCTACCGGCCATCGCGATCGTCTTGATGTTCTGCGGCCTGATCGAAGGCTATGTCTCCACGAGCAGCCTGCCCTTCTTCGTCAAGGCTGCCGTGGGGGTGGTGGCCCTCGCGATCGCGGTCAGCGCACTCGTCGATTGGCGCGGGATCCGCGGGACACCGCCGCCCAAACAGCCGCTTCGAGGCGCGCCGGGGTCTCGCTGACCACCACGACCCCGATCCGCCGCAGGCTGTCGGCGCGTTCGCGAGCCGCGATCAAAAACCGCTCCGCCGCGAGCGCCGTCCAGAAGCGGTGCGGTGTCTCGGGCGATGCATCGACCAAGGCTTCGACGACCGGTTCGCGGGGCAGCACCACCACCACCGAATGACGGGCGGCGACGGCGCGCAGCGCCTGCGATGCGGGATCGCCGAACCAGAGCACGACCCCGGCCGGTCGGTGCAGCGCACGCAGCGCAGCGCGTGCAGCCACCCCCGCATCGCCCGGCTGCGGGTCGGAGACCAATTCAGCCAACTGAGCGCGGATCCTCGGTAGGGCCGCAACCCCGCCCATCGGCGGCGCGGCGCGCAACACGCGATCGGAGAACGCCAACAACCCGACACGATCACCGCGCGCGAGCGCCGACTCCGCGAGGCGCGCGGCGAGGTTGACGCGGGTACCGAGTGCATCGAGTGCGCCGTCACCGGCTGCCGAATCGCATCCGGCATCGATCACCAGCAACATCTCGAGGTGTTGGTCATCGCGCAGTTCACGCGTGGTGAGGACACCGGAACGGGCCGTGACCTTCCAGTCGATGCGCGACAAGGGATCGCCGGGCTGCCAGTCGTGCCAGCGATGGATCTCGCGCGCGACCTCCTGCGGGGGTCGCGGACGCGCGCCCTGCGCCGACGCTGTCCGGCGCGCACCGCTGCGACGGAGCAGGTCGGGCACGATGCGGACGGTCGCGCCGCTCTCGAGCGGTCGGTCCCACCACGCCAGACCCAACGACCCGAGCAGCCGCGCGGGGATCTGTGGCCAAAGATGGACGCCCAGCCGGACGGGATGCACGCGCAAGGAGCCGCTGCGCGGGGCAGGGTCTGCGGGGTTCCGCGCATCGGGCGCAAGCCGGAGGTCGTGCTCCTCCACCGCATCACAGCGCATCGCCTCAGGTACGACCGGCAACAGCCGCAGTCGCTGCGTCCGGCGCGAATCGTGGGTGACCGCGAACCCGATGTCGGTCTCCCGCCCGAGATGCAGCGCGGCCGGCAGCATGAAGCGCAACGAGATCGCGATCTTCGACTGCGCCCACGCCTCGAAGGCGAGACCGGCAGCGAGCAACATGAGCACCGCACGCCAGAGCGTCGCGATATCCGGATCGTTCGACCATTGCGCTGCGATGAAGGTCACGACGGCGACCAGCGCAAGCACCAAGGCGCGAGTGGTCAGGTGCATGTCGGCAGAGGTCTCAACGCGGCACCGGCGTGCTCGCCAGAAGTTCAGCCACCACCGCGTTGTCCGACAGTCCTTCTAGCGCAGCCTCGGGCATCAAAGACAGGCGATGCGCGACCACGTGCTGCGCGACCGCCTTGACGTCGTCCGGGGCGACATGATCGGCGCCACGCACTCCGGCGTGGGCGCGCGCGGCGCGCAGCAACATCATCGCGCCGCGGGTGGAGAGGCCGACTGCGACCTGCGGGTGCGTGCGCGAGGCACCGGCCAACGCGAGCACATAGGCGATCATCGAGGGCGAGACGAACAGGGTCTCGAGGGCGTTGCGGGCCGCTTCGAGCGCCCCGCGATCGAGCTGCTCGGGCGGTGCAAGCGCCGCGTCCGCCTGCAACCCGTGCCGGCGAAGCACCTCGGCCTCCAACTCGGGCGCCGGATAGGTCAGATCGATGCGCATCAAGAAACGGTCGAGCTGGGATTCAGGCAACGGATAGGTACCCTCGAACTCGCGCGGGTTCTGCGTGGCGATGACCATGAAATCCCGCGGCAGCCGGAACACCTCGCCCTCGGAGCTGATCTGGCGCTCTTCCATCGCTTCGAGCAGAGCCGACTGCGTCTTCGGGCCAGCCCGGTTGATCTCATCCACGAGCACCACATCGGCGAACAAGGGGCCGGGGCGGAACACGAAGGTCGCACGCGCCGCATCGTAGACATGCACACCGATGACATCGCCGGGCATCAGGTCAGCGGTCCCTTGGATGCGCTTGAAGGCGCCACCCAAGGCTGCAGACAGCGACCGCGCCAACAGCGTCTTGCCGAGGCCCGGGACACCTTGCAACAGCACATGCCCGCGCACCAGGAGCGCGATCGCGATCGCCCGGATGTTCTGACCGTCGCCGACGACGATCTTGCCGAGTTCGGCCTGCAGCGCCCGCTCGAACGCGGCGATGGGCGCACCGGCTGAGGATGGCCCGGCGTGGACGGTCGGATCGGAGGAAGGGTCTTGGATCATGCGATGGCACTCCGCAAGCGGGTCAAAAGATCGTGGAAGGGATCGAGCGGCACACTGCCGCCCTCTGCAAGACGACGACGGTATCTGCCGAGCCGCTCGATGTCCTCAGCGGCGACGCCGGGACGGGCCGCAAGCCAGGCTTCAGGCTTTTCTCGGGCCGCTTCGGGCAACCGCGCCACGAAGGACGCGAACAGCACGCGGGCGGCCTCGCCCGGATCGACGGTCCGGGACAGCAGACGACCCTCAGCCAAGACCATCGCGGCGTTCCCCGGCGGATGGTGGGCGGGCGCAGGAGAGCGCAGCCGGGTGCCACCGACGATCCAAGCGATCCAGATCGCGAACAACGCCGCCAACGACATGTGGAACCGTGGGTCCGCCAGAAGTCGGCGCAGGTCGTAGAGTTCCGGAGCACCCTGCAGTCCGTCATCGAAGATCACAGCCCCCGAGGGCGCGACGAGCTCGCGCAGGATGTTGCCGGCGAAACGCGCGTTGTCAGCCCGGCCGAGCGCGCGGTTGGCGAACGGCGTCGCCTGCCCCATGAGCAGCACCCAACCATCACCGCGCGGCAACAACCAAGCCCCGTCCGCTCGATCCTCGGCAGCCCGCAGCAGCGGCAGCAGGCCCCGCGCCGCGGGCGGGACGCCCCGGCACGGCGCCGAAGTCCGATCCGACAGCGCCTCGACGCCCTCCACACCCCGCAACATCGGGTGCACGACGGCAGGTTCCCAGCGCGATACCGCAGGAGTGGCAAGGAAGCGCGCACCAAAAGGCACCGGGCGCGACACATCGATACCCGACAACATCGACACATCGGCGCTCAAGCTGCGTGCCTGCCCGACCGGCGCCCACTCCGGCGAGTCGCAGACGGCCGCGAGCACCAACAAAGAATTCCCGCGCCGGACCCACTGATGCAGCCGGACGAGGTCACGGTCCAGGAGCGATCGCTTACCCGGCAGGGTGACCACGAGCAGGTTGCCGGTCGGATGATCCTCGGTCCGCGCATCCAAAGTGCCGTAATCGTCACGCAACGAGAGCCATCTCACGCCCGCGCCCGCGAACCAGTCGCGTAACGCCGAATAGCCTGCCGCGCCGGGTTCGTTCGAGAGCGGCCGGGTGTCCTCGGTCCGGGTCGAGGAGTCGCTGAACGCGAGCCCATAGAACAGCAGCAACGCCGCCACCGCCAACGCCAGCGCCCGTAACCTCGCCTTCACCGGCGCTCACCCATCAGCCACCAAGGCCGGGGGGTCACAAGCCACTGCGACGCAGCTTCGGCGGCGCCGACCAGCTGCGCCTCTGCAGGGGGCTGACGGCCGTAGGCGCCGACCTCGCCGGCTTCGGTGACGAGCGCGAGTGATGCGCGCTCGGCATCGGTCAGGCGGGCGAGACCGCCGATCTCGCGCGGCGTGAGCGGCACCGGTGGCGGCAAGGATCCGCGGCCGTGCAAACGCGCCGCGACGATCCGCAGCAGCTCTCCCGCCCGACGACGCGGCGGCAAAGCGGCGAGCGCAGCAAGATCGACATCCGGCGCGGCGGGCACGACCGCATCACGCGGACGAGTGCGGCGTGTCCTGCGCGATCCGAACACGGCGCGGATCTCTTGGACGACCACGGTGAGGATCAGCAAGGCGGCGGTGCCGAACGCGAACCACGACACCGTGCTCCAGAAGCCGAGTGGCCACTGGATACGGGCTTTGGCACTGCGCTGATCGCTGCGGCGCGGATCGAACTCTCCGACCACCGAACGCCACCACCGGGCGAGGCGCGCGCGGGTCGACAGCTCGCCGCGCGCCGCCGGATCGAGGTCTGCCAAGATCTGTCCGAGCCGGGCCGCCGGCAGCAACCGCATCGATACCGCAGGGCCAGCGGCGGACTCCACGATACGCGTCAATTCTTCGAGCTGCCGCAGGGTCGTCGATGAGCCGGTGGGCAACAGGCGCTCCCGTCCGCCGAGGGGGACAGCCGCCACAGCGAGGGCGGCCCACAGCGTTGGACAATCCTGCGTGAGATCGATGCGGATGAGGCCGAAGGGATCGGGACGATCCGGTTGCCGTGCGGCGCGCAGACAACCGCGGAGCAACGGGTCGAGATCAGCCAAGGCTGATCGATCCGATGCGCTCTGTACGGGGCGGTCTTGGGCCCAAACCAGGGGCACCGAGCAGCCGAGCAGCCACCACAGTGACCACAGCACCGCCGTTGACCGGCGGCACGAACGGGTGGGCAGTTCGGACGACGCCTTCACGCAGGCTGCGACACGGCCGAGTCCATCGCCTCGGAACGAGGCTGTTCCGCCCTTCGCAATAGATCGAGGTACTGCGCGACACCCAAGGCGATGAACAGCGGTTGGAACATGGCAGCCATCACGCCCGAGACGACGCCCAACACCAAGGCTGCGGTACTGCGGTCGATACCGCCCCCGATCTGACCGAACAACAGCCCGATGAGGATGCCGACCACATAAAGCGCCATGACCACGCCGCCCGCGACACCGAGGATGGTCGCGGTATGCCACCAGTGGCCCCGCACCAGCTGCAGCGCACGATCGAGCGTAGCGCCCGGACCTCGCTTCTCGACCATCAGCACGGTGAGGCTCGGCCATAAGGCGACGCTGAGATACATCCCCGGGATCACCAGCAGCAGGGTGCCGACCGTCATCGCGAGCAAGGCGAGCAGGATGACCGCGATCGCGCGCGGCGTAGCGCGCAGCGCATCGAGAGCGCCGCCGAAGAAACCGGGGCGCTCACCACAGGCGACCCGGTACTGGCGCAGCAGCAGGAACACCCACACCCAGAGACCGGCCACCGCCGCGCCGGCCATCAGGCCCCACCAGATCATGTCCTTGCGCTCGAGCAAAGACAGCGATTGGCCGGTCGTCAGCAGATAGACGGAGGGCAGATTGCCGAGCAGCACCGCAAGCAGCGACCACGGCAGGCACCCGGGCAAGGTACGCCGGAACAACAGGAAGGCCGCATCCAACACTTCACCCGCGCTCGCGGGGCGGTCGTAAGGGAAAAGTTTCATGGTTCCGAGGGTATCAAACCTTGCGTCATGACAGACTTATCCCATGCAGGAACTGCCCCGACTCGGTGACATCGTCACGCAGACGGCCGCCGTGCTTGCCCCGTTGCTCGGCAGCGAGGCACGCCGGGAGGCCGAGACGGTGGTCCTCACGGCGCTCGGACTCGGTCGCAGCGCGCTCTTCAGCATGCCGGAGCGCCCACTCACGGCCAGCGAAACCGCACGGATCGCGGATTGGACGACACGCCGCGCCGACGGCGTGCCGCTCGCCTACCTGTGTGGCGAGCGCGAGTTCTGGTCGATGCCGCTGCGGGTCGGACCGGCGGTGCTGGTGCCACGACCGGAGACCGAGACGCTGGTCGAGCGGGCACTCATCGCGGGCGATGCCTGGTGCCGCTCCACCGCCACTGCGGCATCCACTTTGGACCTCGGGACCGGGTCGGGCGCCATCGCCCTCGCGATCGCCATCGAGCGACCGGACTGGCCGGTGACGGCGGTCGAGCGGTCACCGGCGGCTTTGGCGGTTGCGCGCGAGAACGCCCTGCGTCTTGAGGTCGGGCGCCTCGAGTTCCTCGCCGGAGACTGGTTCGCGCCGCTCGGCACACGACGCTTCGCTCTGGTGGTGTCGAACCCGCCGTATGTCGCCGCAGACGATCCGGTGCTGCACGGCGATTCACTGCGCCATGAGCCGCGGGCAGCCCTGACGCCGGGGACCGACGCCCTCGCCGACCTGCACGCCCTGATCGATGCCGCGCCCGATCATCTGCTCCCCGGGGGGTGGTTGCTGCTGGAACATGGCACCGATCAGGCCGCCGCGGTCCGCGAACGGCTTGCCGCACGGGGATACGCTGACATAGTCTCGCACCGCGATCCGGCCGGCCACGAACGCGTGACCGAAGGCCGACGCTGAGCCCGCGCCCTGACACCCCTTACCCTGACACCACTCAAAGGAATCCACGCCATGTCCACCGCACCGCTGCCGACGCTGTTGTTCACCACCACCGCCGGCGCATTCACCGTGGAGCTCTCAGCCGTGGAGGCGCCCGAAAGCGTCGCCAATTTCCTGCAGTACGCGGACGATGGGCATTTCGACGGCACGCTCTTCCACCGCGTGATCCCGGGCTTCATGATCCAAGGCGGCGGCTTCGGGCCCGGCCTCGAACAGAAGACCACCCGGGAACCGATCCGCAACGAAGCCGCCAACGGCCTGCGCAACAGCCGCGGCACGCTCGCCATGGCCCGCACCAACGACATCCACAGCGCCACTGCGCAGTTCTTCATCAACCTCAGCGACAATGATTTCCTCGACCACTCGCCGGGCAACTATGGCTACGCCGTGTTCGGCCGGGTGACCTCGGGTATGGAGACCATCGACTCGATCGCCGCCCTGCCCACCACGCGCCGTCGCGGCCATGGCGATGTTCCGGTCGACGACGTGCTGATCCTGACCGTGCGCAGGGGGGAGAGCGCCTGACGCCGCGGTACATCGCAACGGTACTGCTGCGCGCGGTTTTGTGGGCTGCCGCGATCCTCTGCGGCGTGGTGCTGGCGCTGCGGTGGGTGCCGCCCCCCACCACCGCTTTCATGATGTCGGATCGGATCGGTGCGATGTGGGACGGTGACTTCGCCTACCGCAACCGCTATCAATGGGTCCCCCTCGAGAAGATCTCACCGCAGGCTGCGCTCGCGGTGATCGCCTCGGAGGACCAGCGGTTCCCGTTCCATGCCGGCTTCGACTTCGAGTCGATACGCCAAGCCGTGCGCCACAACGCCCGAGGCGGAAAGATCCGCGGCGCCAGCACGCTGAGCCAACAGGTGGCCAAAAATCTCTTCCTCTGGAGAGGTCGCGGATGGGTGCGCAAGGGTATCGAGGCCGGCATCACCGGGCTGATCGAGCTGCTCTGGCCGAAGGAGCGCATCCTCGAGATGTACCTCAACATCGCCGAGTTCGGCCGCGGCACCTACGGTGTGCAAGCCGCTGCGCAACGGTTCTATGGCAAGGACGCCGCACGGCTGACCCGCCGCGAATCGGCCACCCTCGCCGCAGTGCTGCCTGCGCCGAAGCAGTGGCGGGTCGATGCACCGGGGCCACGGGTACAACGCCGGCGCGACGCCATCATGACGCAGATGCGACTGCTCGGCGGCGCCTCGTTCCTGCGCCTGCTCGACGATGACGAGCCGACCGCGCCCTCACGGCGCGACACCCGGACGCCTCAATAGCCGAGGTTCGGGGCCAGCCAGCGCTCCGCCTCATTGAGCGTCATGCCTTTGCGCATCGCGTAATCCTGGACCTGATCGCGGTCGATCTTGCCGACGGCGAAGTAGCGGGCCTCAGGGTGCGCGATGTACCAGCCGCTGACCGCTGCCGTCGGGTGCATCGCGAAGCTCTCGGTGAGCTGCATGCCGGCGTTGCGCTCGACATCGAGCAGACGCCACAAGATGGACTTCTCGGTGTGGTCAGGACAGGCGGGATATCCCGGCGCGGGACGGATCCCGCGGTACTGCTCGGCGATGATCTGCTGGGCGGTGAGCTGCTCATCTGAGCTGTAACCCCAGATCTCACGTCTCACGCGCTCGTGCAGGTATTCCGCCGCCGCCTCGGCGAAACGATCGGCGAGCGCCTTGAGCATGATGCTCGAATAATCGTCGTGGGCGGCATCGAAACGAGCGAGGTGCTCCTCGATGCCGATACCGGTCGTGACTGCGAACGCGCCCACCCAATCGTCCACGCCGCTGCCGCGCGGCGCGATGAAGTCGGCGAGGCATTCTTGCGGCTGGCCGGCCGGCTTGCCCTTCTGCTGCCGCAGGTGATGCAGGACCGCGATCGGCACCTCGCGCTCCTCGCTGGGATAGACCTCGATATCGTCACCCGAGGAATGCGCCGGGAAGACGCCGACCACAGCACGGATACCGAGCCAACGACCCTTCACCAGTTCGCGCAGCATGCGGCGCGCATCCGCATAGAGGTTGCTGGCCGCCTCGCCGATCACCTCGTCGGTGAGGATGTCCGGGAATCGTCCGGCGAACTCCCAAGCGTTGAAGAACGGCATCCAATCGAAATAATCGAGCAACTCCTCGAGACGGATGTCGTCAAGCACCTGTACCCCAGGATGCCGCGGCGCGACAGGCCGGTACGCCGACCAGTCGAGCGTCCGTCGGTTGGCGCGGGCGGCCTCGAGGGTGAGCGCCGGTTGCCGCACCGATTTACCGGCATGCTGCTCACGCCGCAGCTCGTGGTCTGCTGACACCTTCGACACGAACGCGTCACGCCGCGACGGCGTCACCAAAGACTGACAGACTCCCACCGCCCGCGAGGCGTCCTTCACATAGACCACGGGGCTGCGGTACTGCGGGGCGATCTTCACGGAGGTATGCGCAGGCGAGGTGGTCGCACCACCGATCAGCAGCGGCACGGTGAATCCCTGCCGCTGCATCTCCGCCGCGACATGCACCATCTCATCGAGCGATGGTGTGATGAGGCCGGACAGACCGACCAAGGCTGCATCCTCGCGTCGGGCCACCTCGAGTATCCGCTCGGTCGGGACCATGACGCCGAGGTCGATGACCTCGAAGTTGTTGCACTGGAGCACCACGCCGACGATGTTCTTGCCGATGTCGTGGACGTCGCCCTTGACGGTCGCAAGCACCACCTTGCCGTTGCTGCGGGAACCGCCGACCCGACCGTGTTCGATGAAAGGCACCAAGTGTGCGACCGCTTTCTTCATGACGCGCGCGCTTTTCACCACCTGTGGCAGAAACATCTTGCCCGCGCCGAACAGGTCACCGACGATGTTCATGCCGTCCATCAACGGCCCCTCGATCACCTCGATGGGCAAGGCAGCCGCCAAGCGTGCCTCTTCGGTGTCTTGCACCACGAATTCGTCGAGGCCCTTGATCAACGCATGCTGCAGACGCTCGGCGACCGGCAGCGATCGCCACTCGAGGTCTGTCTCCCGCTTTGCACCGCCCTCACCCCGGAAGCGCGCCGCGAGCGTCAGCAAACGCTCAGTGCCATCGGCACGACGGTCGAGGACCACATCCTCCACGGCATCGCGAAGTTCTCGAGGGATGTCTTCGTAGATGGCGAGCTGTCCGGCGTTGACGATGGCCATGTCGAGGCCGTTGCGTATCGCGTGATAGAGGAAGACGCTGTGCATCGCCTCACGCACCGCATCGTTGCCGCGGAAGGAGAAGGAGACGTTGCTCACCCCACCGCTCACCTTGACATGCGGCAGGCGACGCTTGATCTCGCCCACCGCCTCGACGAAGTCGAGCCCGTAGCGTGCATGCTCCTCAATACCGGTCGCGACCGCGAAGATGTTCGGGTCGAAGATGATGTCCTCGGGCGGGAAGCCGTCATCGACCAGCAACCGGTAGCACCGTTCGCAGATGGCGACCTTGCGCTCCACGGTATCGGCCTGTCCTTGCTCATCGAAAGCCATCACCACCACTGCGGCGCCATAGGCGCGCACGAGCCGTGCCTGCGCGAGGAACGCAGCCTCGCCCTCCTTGAGGCTGATCGAGTTGACGATGGCCTTGCCTTGGACGCACTTCAGGCCGGCCTCGATGACGCTCCATTTCGAGGAGTCGATCATCACCGGGACCCGCGCGATATCAGGCTCGGTGGCGACGAGATCGAGGAACCGGACCATCGCCGCCTCCGAGTCGAGCATCCCTTCGTCCATGTTGACGTCGATGACCTGGGCACCCGCGGCGACCTGTTGGCGCGCGACATCGACCGCTGCGCCGTAGTCGTCGGCCTCGATGAGCTTGCGGAACTTGGCGGAACCGGTGACGTTGGTGCGTTCACCGACGTTCACGAACAGCGTCTCGGGTCCGATGTTGAACGGCTCGAGGCCGGACAGACGGCAGCGGATGGGCGGCTCGGCTGGGGCGCGGGCAGGAAGGTGCCGCACCGCCCTGGCGATCAGTCTGATGTGGTCCGGGGTGGTACCGCAGCAGCCGCCGACGATGTTGAGGAGTCCGGACTCGGCGAATTCACCGACGATCTGCGCGGTCTCGGACGGTGTCTCATCGTACTCGCCGAACGCGTTGGGCAGCCCTGCGTTCGGGTACGCACAGACCCCGCAATCCGCGAGCCTCGCGAGTTCGGCGATGTAGGGCCGCATCTCTTTGGCGCCCAGCGCACAATTGAGTCCGATCGCGAACGGGCGGGCGTGTCGCACCGAGTTCCAGAAGGCCTCGGTGGTCTGGCCGGAAAGCGTGCGTCCCGAAGCGTCTGTGATGGTCCCGGAGATGATCACCGGCAGGTCGAGGCCTCGCCCATCGAGTTCAGCGCGCAAGGCGAAGATGGCTGCCTTGGCGTTCAGCGTGTCGAAGACCGTCTCGACCAGCAACAGGTCCACACCCCCGTCGATCAAAGCGGCAGCGGCCTCGCGATAGGCGGCGACAAGGTCGTCGAAACGCACATTGCGCTTGGCGGGGTCGCTCACATCGGGCGAGATCGAGGCGGTGCGGTTGGTCGGACCCAAGGCACCGGCCACGAAGCGCAGCGCCCCATCCTGCGAGGTCGATCGCTCCGCGACCTCCCGCGCGAGGCGCGCGGCACGATAGTTGAGCTCAGGAGCGAGCGCCTCCAGACCATAGTCGGCCTGCGCGATGGTCGTCGAGTTGAAAGTGTTGGTCTCGACGATGTCCGCACCGGCCTCGAAATAGGCACGGTGGATCTCAGCGATCAGGTCCGGGCGGGTCAGCGTCAACAGGTCGTTGTTGCCACGTTGATCGCGTCCGGATCCGGCGAAGCGTGCGCCGCGATAACCGGCTTCATCCAGGCGATGGCGCTGGATCATCGTCCCCATCGCCCCGTCAAGCACCAGCACCCGGGTCGAGGCGAGCTCGCGCAACCGGGCGACCCGAGCGGCGCGCAGACGCTCATCGACAGGCTCCCGCTCGAAGGGCGTCGCAGCAATCATCGCCGCGACGCTGTCCCACGCCCTCGGGGCTTCCGGGGACGCGACGGAGGCTGCGCTATCGGGCCTGTGCTGCGCGCAGCCCGCGCTCAAGCGGCCGCCCGCAACTGCATGGCCTCGCAGATCGCGGCAGTGAGTTCGGCGCGGTTGAGGGTATAGAAATGGAAGTCGCGCACGCCATGGCGGCGCAGGGTCGAGACCTGCTCGATCGCGACGTCGAGGGCGACCTTGGCGTGCGCCGCCGGATCCTGCTCGAGCCCGGCGAACCGCTGTGCCAGACGCTCCGGAATCTTGGCGCCACAGCGCGCGGCAAACCGCGCCACCTGCGAGAAACGGGCGATGGGCAGGATGCCCGGCACCATGGGCCCGGTGATACCGGCCGCTGCGCAGCGATCACGGAAGCGGAGGAAATCGTCGGTCTCAAAGAAGAACTGGGTGATGGCACGGCTGGCGCCGGCCTCGAACTTGGCGCGAAGGTTATCGAGATCGGCCTCTGCCGACAGCGCTTCGGGATGGGTCTGCGGATAGGCGGCGACCGAGATCTCGAAAGGTGCCACCGAACGGAGCCCTTCCACGAGGTCGCGGCCGTAGGCAAAACCGCCCGGGTGTGCACGGTAGCCATCGCTCCCCTGCGGAGCATCGCCGCGCAACGCCACGATATGACGGACACCGTCCTGCCAGTAGCGCTGCGCGATCTCGAGGGTCTCCTCGCGGGTCGCCCCGACGCAGGTCAGATGAGGCACCGCGATGAGGCGGCTGTCGCGCGCGATGCGTTGCACCAGGGACCGCGTGCGGTCGCGGGTCGACCCATCGGCACCGTAGGTCACCGACACGAAACTCGGCGCGAACGGCGCGAGCGTCTCGACCGCGCGCCACAGCGCGGCGTCCATCTTGGCATCGGCGGGCGGGAAGAACTCGAAGGAGATCTGCGAACCGTGTTCGATCATGGAAGGTCCGTCCAGGTCGTTGATGAAGGGGTTCAGACGCCGAGCGCGCCGCGCCGGGCATCAGGGACAGTCAGATCCGCCCGCTCACTGCGGCGAGCACGGGCTCGGCTGCGGGTGATCAAGAGATGGCGACCCTCAGCCTCCACCGGCGCGAGGGTGAGACAGTCAAAACCTTGCTCATCGAGCAAGGCCCGCAGCCTCAACGGCGGCGCGATCCCGTCGTGATCAAGCAGGTCGTAGGGCAACGCAAGCCACAGGACACCGTCGTCGCCGAGCACATCACGGAGACGACCGAGCCAAGGCGACACTTGGGCCAACTCCCGCAGCTCGTTCGGCCGTGGGACCTCTACGCAGACATCGTATGGTGGGCTTTCGCGCGTCTGTTTGGCATTCCGATAATCGAACACCAGACCTTCAGACTCAGCCCATCTCTGCACCACCGTACGTTCGACGGCGGTGTCGATGCGCAGCGTCACGCGCGAGGGCCGACGCGCGAGCAGCTCGAGAAGCTCACGATGCCCTACATGGGCCAGCACGCGTGCGCCCGTCGCGTCGTCACGCGCCAAAGCGACATCGAGCGCTGCCGCCAACGCACGACCCAGCCGGCTCGAGGCGAGCAGCTCCGCTGCCGTCGCCCCACCCGTCTCCAGCGCACGCAAGCGAGCCCGCGCCTCGCAGAGCTCGGGGTCGACCGGATCGATACGCGCCAACAACTGCAAAGCGAGCTCGGCCGCAAAGCCTCCGCCGATCATCGGCAGGTACTCGACGCTCTGCCCGCGGCGCGCTCGGCGCAACAATCCGGCTGTGGCCAACTGCTTCAACTGCCGCGACACATTGGGCTCACTGTCCGCCACGGCGGCCGCGAGCTCAGAAACGCTGGTCGGCTGATCGAAACACAATCGCAGCAACCTCAAGCGCGCGGGATCCGAGACCGCACGCAGCATCCGCGCGAGGTCGTCGATCGGCAATATTTCATTATTTCGCAACATTGTAATCATTGTAATAGCACGCAGAGACTCTGGCAACCCGACAACGTCAAAACCCGGTCACCGCCGCCCTTTATTCACTGGCCGATTGGTTTCATCTGAAACTATACTGCGGGCATGAGCACGCCACGCCCCACCCCCGCCGACACCGCCACCGCCACCGCCACCGCTTCGCCGCAGAACCCGATGGGGCTCGACGGCTTCGAGTTCGTCGAATTCGCGGGGCCGGACAGCGGACCGCTCGAGACACTCTTCCTGCAGTTCGGCTTCGAACTCGTGGCCAAGCACCGCTCGAAGGATGTGGCGCTCTATCGGCAAGGCGGCATCAACTTCATCGTCAACCGCGAACCGCACAGTCAAGCCGGCTTCTTCGCCGAGGAGCACGGCCCGGGGGCTTGCGGCATGGCGTTCCGTGTCGCCGATGCCCAGCATGCCTATGCGCGTGCGCTCGAACTCGGTGCCCAACCGATCGACCTGCCGACCGGCCCGATGGAACTGCGCCTGCCGGCGATCCGTGCGATCGGCGGCGCGGCGCTCTATTTCATTGACCGGTACGCCGAAGGGGCGAGCATCTACGACATCGACTTCAAATGGTTGCCCGGTGCGTCGCGTGCACCGCGGGGCGTCGGCCTGACGCACATCGACCATCTCACCCACAATGTCTATCGCGGTCGGATGGCGCACTGGGCCTCCTTCTACGAGCGTCTGTTCAACTTCCGCGAGATCCGCCACTTCGACATCCAAGGCGCGCGGACCGGGTTGCAATCACGCGCCATGACCGCACCGGACGACAAGATCCGCATCCCGCTCAACGAGGAAGGGGGTCAGGGCGGTGGTCAGATCGACGAGTACCTGCTGCGCTTCAACGGCGAGGGCATCCAGCACATCGCGCTCGCCACCGATGATCTCTGCGCCACCGTGGATGCGCTGCGCGCGAGGGGCGTGCCGCTGATGTCGGCACCGCCCGAGACCTATTACGAGATGCTCGAGGAACGGCTGCCGGGCCACGGACTGCCCAGCCAAGCGCTGCAGCAGCGCGGCATCCTGCTCGATGGCACCACCCACGGCGAACGCAGGGTGTTGTTGCAGATCTTCTCGGAGTGCCTGCTCGGCCCGGTGTTCTTCGAGTTCATCCAGCGAGCCGGCGACGAAGGCTTCGGCGAGGGCAACTTCAAGGCGCTCTTCGAGTCGCTGGAACGCGACCAGATCCGCCGCGGAGCGCTCAAGCCGTGAGCCTCATCCGCAAGATCCACCATGTCGCCTACCGCTGCCGCGATGCTGCGGAGACCGTCGAGTTCTACCGTGAGGTGCTCGGCATGGACTTCACCATCGCCTTCGCCGAGGACTTCGTGCCGTCGACGCAAGAGCCCGACCCCTATATGCACGTGTTCCTCGATGCGGGCGGCGGCAATGTGCTCGCGTTCTTCGAGTTGCCGACGCGCGAGCCGATGGGCCGTGACCCGAACACCCCGGCTTGGGTGCAACACATCGCTTTCTCGGTCGAAAACCTCACCGTGCTGGAGGAGACCCGGCGGCGCCTGCTCGCGCACGGGATCGATGTGGTCGGGCCCACCGATCATGGTCTTTTCCGTTCGATCTATTTCTTCGATCCCAACGGTCACCGCCTGGAGCTCACCGTCGACACCGCAACCCCGGAGATGACACGCCGCGCCCGCGAAGTCGCGCCGGCGATGTTGGAGGAGTGGAGCCGCACCAAACGCGCACCGCGTCACACCGCATTCCTGCACGGCGCTGCATCGCCGGAACCGCTCGCGAACGACACCGATCGCGGCGGGCCTGCGTCATGAAGTTGGCGAGCCTGGCAGGCGGTCGTGACGGACGGCTCGTCGTCGTGTCGCGCGACCTCGAACGGATGCTCTCGGCGGCGAATGCGGCACCGACCTTGCAAGCCGCGCTCGATGACTGGTCTGTCGTCGCGCCCCTTTTGAGCGCCCTCGGCAACCGACTCGACGCAGGTGAGGGCGAGCCCTTCCGCCCCGCGGACTGCGTCTCGCCGCTGCCCAGAGCCCACCAATGGGTGGACGGCTCGGCCTATGTCAACCATGTGGAGCTCGTGCGCCGAGCACGTGGCGCGGAGCTGCCGCCCTCGTTCTGGACGGATCCGCTCATGTACCAAGGCGGCTCCGATTCCTTCCTCGCCCCGCACGCCGGGATCCCGTTGCGGGACCCGCAATGGGGCCTCGATCTCGAGGCTGAGGTCGCGGTGGTGACCGATGATGTGGCGCTCGGTGCGTCGCCCGCGGACGCCGCACAACGAATCCGACTCGTGATGCTGGTGAACGATGTGTCGTTGCGCAACCTGATCCCTGGTGAGCTCGCCAAGGGCTTCGGCTTCCTGCAGTCCAAGCCCTCTTCCGCGTTCTCACCGGTGGCTGTCACGCCCGACGAACTCGGGACGGCTTGGGACGGCGCGCGGCTGCACCGACCGCTCGAGGTCTGGATCAACGGACAACCCTTCGGCCGCGCCGATGCCGGTGTCGACATGACTTTCAGCTTCCCGGAGCTGATCGCGCACGCCGCGAAGACCCGTGCGCTAGGCGCAGGCAGCATCATCGGCTCGGGGACCGTGTCGAACCGAGATGCCGGAGGCGGTCCTGGCAAACCGGTCGCAGACGGCGGCGCCGGATATTCCTGCATCGCCGAGCAACGCACGGTGGAGACGCTGCGCGACGGCGCGCCCCGCACGCCGTTCCTGAAGGCCGGTGACCGCGTGCAGATCGCCATGCGCGATGCGAGCGGGCGCTCCATCTTCGGGTCGATCGATCAGGAAGTCGTCCCACATGGATGAGCAGGATGGCGGCCCTTTGCTGCTCGCCCGTTTCCTGCCGTACCGCCTCTCGGTGCTCGCCAACCGCGCGAGCAGCACGCTCGCCGGACAGTACTCTCAACGCTTCGGCCTGAGCATCCCGCAATGGCGGGTGATCGCAGTGCTCGCGAATGAGCCTGGGATCTCGGCGGTCGAGGTGGCCGAGCGCACGGCCATGGACGAGGTCGCGGTCAGCCGGGCGGTGGCCACGCTGCACCGCGACGGTCGGATCGATCGGCGCCCGGACGCCGCAGACGGCCGCCGTTCACGGCTCGCGCTGTCCGCCGCAGGCCAAGCGGTCTACGCCGAGGTCGTGCCGCTCGCGCGCCGCTTCGAGCGTCGACTGTCATCCGCACTGCCCCCTGCAGATCGGCGGGCGCTCGATCGCATCCTTGATCTGTTGCTCAAGGAATTGTCGCCTGCGGTTGCAGGACCCGAAGAGGCGTCCCCGTCCTCGCGTATCATCGACGACAGAACGAACTGAGGAATCCTGATGCGGACTTCGATCCCACGCCGACGCCTCTCACTGATCGACCGGATCGTCGCCGCAGCGCGTGGCAAGCGAGGTGCACCGCGCGCCGCGCTGCTGCGCGGCTACTTCATCGGCGTCGGCGAAGAGGACCTGGCAGCGCGACCCCCGCTCGAGGCGCTCGCGCTCGCAGTCCGACATGTCGCGCTGGCGGACCGTCGTCGTCACGGCGAGACGCTCATCGAAGTGCTGGCGCCGCAGCCCGCCCCCGCTGGCAAGCGCCCCGTGAGCCAAGTGCTGATCGTCACCGACGACCGACCTTTTCTCGTCGATTCGATCGGTCTCGCCTTCGCTCGCGCCGGCGTGGGCGTGCACACGCTCATCCATCCGGTGATGCAGGTCGAGCGCGACCGCCGGGGACGATTGCAGAGCGCGGTAGGCGCCGATGCGGCACCCGCCACCGGCAAAGAATCCTGGCAACTGCACGAGATCGACCCGCTGTTCGATGCGGAGGTCCGCGCGGCGCTCGTGACGCTGTTGCACGCCGGATTGGCGGATGTCCAAGCGGCCGTCGAGGATTGGCTGCCGATGCGCGAGCGCATGCGCAACGCCGCACGCGCCCTCGCTGCACCCATCAAAGCCGGACAAGGCGGTCGCCGAGCCGGCAGCGTCAGCGTCCGCGAGGAATCGGTCGCATTGCTCGACTGGATGTACGGCGCACACTTCGTCTTCCAGGGCTACGAGCATCTGCGGCTGCGGCAAGGCCGGATGCGCCGCGTCACCCGCAGCGGCCTCGGGATCCTCCGCGAAGCAGGCGCCGACGACACCGCCTCAGCCACCCATGATGGACCCTTGCACATCACCAAATCGCACCGCCGCTCCACGGTGCATCGCCCCGGACATCTCGACCAGATCTCCGTCCGTGAGCACGATGGGCGCGGCCGAGTGGTGGGTGAGCACCGCTTCCTCGGCCTATGGACGGCGACCGCTTATTTCGCTGCACCCGCAGAGATCCCCTTGGTGCGGCGTAAGGTGGACGAGGTCATCGCAGCGTTCGGGCTGGACCCGACGAGCCACGACGGCAAGGCCGTGCTCGCAGTGCTCGAGACCTGGCCGCGCGACGAACTCTTCCAAGCGAGCGTGGCCGAACTCGTGGACTTCGTCCGTGGCGCGGTCAACCTTTACGAGCGACGCACGACCCGCCTACTCATGCGCCACGACGATGCCGGCGGGTTCTGGTCTTGCATGGTGTTCGTGCCCCGCGACCGCTACACCACCGAGGTCCGGCTGCGTATCGAGCGGTCGCTGCTCACGCGTTGCGGAGGGGATGATCTCGAGTCACAGGTACAGATCGCGGTCTCGCACCACGCGCGCTTGCATGTGACGATCCGCGGCGGCAAGGCGTCGCTGGGCACACCGGTCGATGAGGCAGCGCTCGGACGCGAGATCGAGGCCGCCGCCGCCACCTGGCAGGACGGTCTGCGAGATGCGCTCTATGCGACCTTGCCAGCCGAACAGGCGGCGCGGCTGCTGTTGCGTCACGGTACCCGCTTCCCTGCCTCCTACGAGAGCGAGGTCGCCCCGACCGAGGCATTGGCCGATGTGTCCGCGCTGGAGGCGCTCGCGCTCGATCCTGCTCACCCGCAGTTGCGTCTCTGGCGTCCGGTCGGCGCCCCGCGTAGCCGGGTGCACCTGCGTGTCGCGCGCTGCGGCGGCCCCGCCCCGATCGCGGAGCTGCTGCCGGTGCTCGAAAATTTCGGCCTACGCATGCTCGCCGAGCGGCCCTGGCGGATCGAACCCCTCTCCGGTCCGTCGTCACCCGGCGCCGACGATGTCGCACTTCAGGACTTCGAGTTGGAGTTGCGCGAAGCGCCCGCCGCCACCGACCCACTGCGCGCCGGCGAGCGGTTCCTCGCCGCGGTGCGCGCGGTGCGCGCCGGCGATCTCGACGATGACCCTTTCAACCGTCTGGTCCTGCTGACCGCGCTCGATGGCCACGAGACGAGCGTGCTGCGTGCCTGCTGTCGTTGGCTGCTGCAGACCGGTATCCCCTTCAGCCTCGTCTACATGGCGCGCACCCTCGCCGCCCATCCCGCCCTCGCCACGGATCTTTGGCGGCTCTTCACGCTGCGTCTGTCGCCGGTGTCGGGCGCTGCGGCAGAGCGCGCGGCGTCGCGCGCCGCCACACGGCTCGTCGAGCGTCTGCAGCAGCGGCTCGAAGCGGTCTCGCACGCCGATGAGGACCGGATCCTGCGTGCCTTCCTCGGTGTCATCCTCGCCACGCTGCGGACCAACTTCTTCCAACGCGATGCGACAGGTGGGCGCCGTGCCGCTCTCGCCCTGAAGATCGACCCGCATGCAGTGGCCGGTCTGCCGCTGCCGCGACCGTACCGCGAGATCTACGTGCTCGGACCGCGCGTCGAAGGCGTGCACCTGCGGATGGGCGAAGTGGCGCGTGGCGGACTTCGTTGGTCCGACCGGCGGGAAGACTTCCGCACCGAGGTCCTCGGCCTGATGAAGGCCCAGAACGTCAAGAACACACTGATCGTGCCGGTCGGTGCCAAGGGCGGTTTCGTGCCGCGCCGGTTGCCCACCGGCGGCTCGCGGGATGTGATCCAGGCCGAGGGCATAGCCGCATACCGCATCTACATCGGCGCCCTGCTCGACATCACCGACGACATCCGGGGCAAGCGCATCCTCCCGCCCGCTGCCGTCCGCCGACTCGATGGCGACGATCCGTACCTCGTGGTCGCCGCCGACAAGGGTACGGCGACCTTCTCGGACATCGCCAACGGCATCTCGGTGGCGCGCGGTTTCTGGCTCGGTGACGCGTTCGCATCCGGCGGCTCGGCAGGCTACGACCACAAGAAGATGGGTATCACTGCGCGTGGCGGCTGGGAATGCGTCAAGCGCCACTTCCGGGAGATCGGTGTGGACACGCAGTCGCAGGCGTTCACCGTCGCCGGTATCGGCGACATGTCGGGCGATGTGTTCGGCAACGGCATGCTGCTTTCACGCGAGATCCGCTTGGTCGCAGCGTTCAACCATCAACATGTGTTCATCGATCCCGCCCCGGATCCGGCGCGCTCGTTCGCCGAGCGTGCACGGCTCTTCGCGCTGCCGCGCTCGGGCTGGAGCGACTACGACAAGCGGGTACTGTCGCGCGGCGGCGGCGTGTTCGAGCGCAGCGCCAAGTCGATCCCGCTCCCGGCGGAAGCACGCGCGCTGCTCGGCATCGAGACCGCAGCCGCGACGCCGAACGAGATCATCCGTGCGATCCTGCGCATGCCGGTCGATCTGCTCTGGAACGGCGGTATCGGCACCTATGTGAAGGCCTCGAGCGAATCCCACGCGGCAGCCGGCGATCGGACCAACGATGCGGTCCGCATCGACGGGTCCGAACTGCGCGCCAAGGTGGTCGGCGAAGGTGGCAACCTCGGTTTCACCCAGCGTGGCCGGGTCGAGTTCGCGCTCACAGGCGGGCGCATCAACACCGACTTCATCGACAACTCGGCAGGTGTCAACACCTCGGATGTCGAGGTCAACCTGAAGATCCTGACGAATGCCGTCGAGGCGCGCGGTCGCCTGCGCCGTACCGATCGCGACCGGCTGTTCGCGCGGCTCACCGACGAAGTCGCCGCGCTGGTGCTGCGCAACAACTACCTGCAAAGCCAGGCGCTCTCCACGCTGGAGCTGCATGTGCATGGCCGTCTGCCGGAGCTCCAGGGCCTCATCGGCGCTCTCGAACGCAGCGGTGAGCTGAACCGTACCGTCGAGCACCTGCCCGATGACGAAGCGCTCATGCAACGCCGCAAGCAAGGACAAGCGCTCACCCGGCCGGAACTGGCCGTGCTGCTGTCGTACTCCAAGATCTGGCTGACCCGGCAGCTGTTGGCCTCGGATCTGCCGGAGGACAAAGGCTTTGCCAAAGAATTGATGCGCTATTTTCCGACGGCTGTGCGCACCCGTTTCACGCCGGACATCCGTCGTCACCGCTTGCGCCGGGAGATCGTGGCGACGGCGGTCACCAACAGTCTGGTCAACCGCATGGGTCCGACCTTCGTCGGCCGGGTCTGCTCGGACACCGGCGCCAGCGCCGCCGATGTGGCACGCGCCTGGGGTATCGCCCGCGACGCATTCGAGGCCCGCGCACTGTGGGGATCGGTCGAGGCGCTCGACAACAAAGTGCCCGCTGCCGCCCAGTACGCCATACACGGCGAGTCGGCGCGGCTGCTGCGCCACGCGACGGTCTGGCTGCTGCGCCAGCGACCCGGTCGCTTGGCCGTCGCTGAAGCCGTCGCCGAATACACCGTACCGGTCGCTTGCCTGCGCCGTAGTCTGCCGCGGGTCCTCGATGGCCTCGCGCTCGAGACCTGGCGCAGCACCCGGAACCGGCATGTCGAGTCGGGGGTCCCGGTGTCCGTCGCCGAAGAGGCCGCAGGCCTCGATGCGCTCGATGCCGCACTCGACATCTGCGAACTCGCGCGCCATGGCGGCAGACCGGCAGGGCCGGCTGCCCTCGAAACCGTTGCCCGGGCGTGGTTCGGCGTTTCGGCGCGGCTCGGTCTCGATCTGCTCGCCACCCGTATCGACTCGTTGGCGGTCGATGGTCCGCTGCACGCGAAGGCCCGCTCCGGCCTCCGCGACGGTCTGCGCAGCTCACAGGTCCGCATCCTCGCCCGCTTGCTGAACGACACCCTGTCGGGCGGCAGCCTGCGCGACCGAGGCTGGACGGCAGGCTGGGATCGATGGGCGGCGACGCGTGCCGTCCAGCTCGACGCGTGGCAGCGCACGCTGCGCGAAGTGCAGGCGAGCGGTGGCGCGGATTTCGCGTCCCTCTCGGTCTGTGTGGAGGCGTTGCGGGCGCTGGCGGATTGAGCGACCCGACGGCTTCAGATCGCCCGGCGCACCGGCTGCGCCTGTCGCTGTGCATCACCACGCATGCCCGGGCTGACGCGTTAGCCGCCGTGCTCGCCTGCGTGGTCGCACAGACCTCTGCACCGGATGAGATCCTGGTCGTCGAGGACGGCGAGGATCACGCGACCGCCGCATCGATCGCCGCCTATGAGGCATCGCGGCTGCCGTTGCGGCATCTGCGTCAACCGCATCTCGGTTTCCGGGTCGCTCGCCTGCGAAACCTCGCGCTCGCCGCTGCACGCGGCGACTACCTCGTGTTCGTCGACGGCGACATGCTGCTGCATCGCGGATTCATCGCGGATCATCGACGCGGCGCCCGTCGCGGTCACTACACGCAAGGTGTCAGGATCAACCTCGATGAACGCACGAGCCGCAGGCTGCTCACCGATCCCACCTCAGCACCGCAGCGCTTCCCGAGCGTCACTGCCCGGGGGCGCTTCGGGATCAGACGGCTCGCACTCTGGCATGCACCGGCGCTGCAGCCGCTGTTGCGCCGGGCTGGGACCGGGCTGCTGGCGGTCAAATCCTGCAACCAAGGGTTTTGGCGTGAGGATCTCATCGCCGTGAACGGCTGGGACGAACGGTTCGAGGGCTGGGGCCCTGAAGACAAAGAATTGTGTGCACGGCTCGAGCATCACGGAGTGCATCGACAAGCGCTGCTCGCGGGCGGTGTCGCCTGCCACCTGCACCATCCTCCCGCCTCACGCGGACGGCGCGCGCTCAATGAATCCCTTTTGGCGGAGACGATCGCCGCACGGAGCGTGCGCTGCGCGCGGGGCGTCGCGGACCACTTGCCAGCGATCGG
>ERZ888423.275-NODE-275-length-55214-cov-31.730688_pt1 | contig 55214 bp, 60 predicted proteins | sample MGYA00520523_ERZ888423 | MGnify/ENA primary metagenome ERZ888423 (study PRJEB32303, sample SAMEA104408611) | aquatic metagenome | biome: Brackish water; feature: Pelagic; material: water | place: Baltic Sea | collected 2014-06-08T10:24:00 | depth 30,27 m ... | reverse complement strand
TGTGATGACCTTTTTCATCCGCTGATCCTGCGGCTCGGATGAAACAACGCGCCGATACCAGCGATCCTTTCAGTGCATCAGGCCGCCCAGGCGCTCAGTGCATCACTCCGCACAAGGCGCTCAGTGCATCAGGCCGGGCCAGCCGCCCGGGTAGCGCAGGGTGCGCCAGTCACCGCGGGGGGTGCTCACTTCAATGCCGATTTCGATCGGTTGCTCCACCGCGCAGGCCTGTTCCTCCCACCAGCTCAGCGCCGCCTCCCAGGCAGCATCCATCGATTCGAAGTGGTCGTCGAGCACCGGATGGGGAGCGCACTGGCGGTCCACCAAGCGGTAAAGCCGCTGCGAACCGGCGGCGGAGACAGAGCGACGAAAGGGGGAGAACGCCATGAACGTCGTGAAGCAGAGAGTCAGTGTCGGTCCTGTGACAGCTGCGGACTGTCACGTCGACTACGTGATGTCGTGTTCGTTACCTGACGGCAGCCCCACTGGGCTTCAAACGACCACCGCAATGCAGTCGATTTCCACCCGCGCGCCCCGGGGCAGGGCCGCCACTTCCACGCAGGCGCGGGCGGGAGGAACCGGCCCCTGGAAGGTCTCGGCGTAGATGGCGTTCACCCGGGCGAAATCGGCCAGGTCGGCCAGAAACACCGTGGTGCGCACCACCTGATCCGGGCCGCTGCCTGCCGCCTGCAGCACCGCCACGAGGTTGCTGAGCACCTGGCGGGTCTCGGCTTCCACATCGCCGTCGCCCACCATCACGCCGCTGACGGGATCGAGGGCGATCTGTCCGGAGCAGAACAGCCAGCCACACGCCCGCACGGCCTGGTTGTAGGGGCCCACCGGCTCAGGAGCGGCAGGGGTGTGAATCGCCTCGATGGCCATGCCGGCGCCCATGGCGTTGGAAGATGGGAAAAACGAGCTTAAGGGTGTCCTATCGCCAGTTCCACCGGGATTTCCGCCACTGACACGGCGGCGGTCAACGCCCGCGGCGACGCAACGCCGGCCGATCCCGTGCAGCTTGAAGGCGTGTGGCACCGCTACGGCCGCGGCGGCGCCGCTGGCGAAGCAAGCGACTGGGCGCTGGAAGACATCAACCTGCAGCTGGCCCCAGGCGAACTGGTGGGCCTGCTTGGTCCCTCCGGCTGTGGCAAGACCACCCTGCTGCGCCTGATCGCCGGCTTCGAGCGGCCGTCGCGGGGGCAGGTGACGGTGCAGGGCCGGCAGGTGGCCGGTCCGGCCGTGTGGGTGCCGCCTGAGCGGCGTGGGGTGGGCATGGTCTTTCAGGACTACGCCCTGTTTCCCCACCTCGATGCCTGGCAGAACACCTGCTTCGGTCTGCGGCCCCGCCAGGACCGCAGCCGGGCCGCCTGGCTGCTGGATCTGCTGGGCCTGGCGGGCCTGGAGCAGCGCTACCCGCACGAACTCTCCGGCGGCCAGCGGCAACGGCTGGCCCTGGCCCGGGCACTGGCGCCGGCACCGGAGCTGGTGCTGCTCGATGAACCCTTCTCCAACCTGGATGTGGACGTGCGGCTGCGGCTGCGCAGCGAACTGCCGGGCGTGCTCAGCCGTTGCGGCGCCAGCGGCCTGATCGTCACCCACGACCCGGAAGAGGCGCTGGCGATCTGCGACCGGGTGGCGGTGCTCAAGGACGGGCGATTGCACCAGTGCGCGCCGCCGCAGGTGCTGGTGGAGCATCCCGCCACCGCCTTCGTGGGCCACTTCGTGCTGCAACGCAACCTGCTGCCGGCCCAGTGGCGCAACGGCCAGGTGATCACGGCGCTGGGGGCCTTCGCCCCCCTCTCCGGCGCTGCGGCCTCCCCCTGCCCGGACGGGGCGCCGGCGGAGGTGTTGCTGCAACCCGGTGCCCTGGATCTCACCCCCGATCCGGCAGGCAGCGCCTGGGTGATGGGGCGGGAATTCCTGGGCCGGGAATGGCTGCTGCAGGTAGAGCTGGAGCAGCCCCAGGGGGCCCCGTTCCGGTTGCGGTTGCGCCTGCCGCTGGAGCGCACCTTCCAGCTCTCCGAACGCTGCCGCCTGAGCCTGCGGCCCCAGCAACCGGCCCTGCTCTTTCCCCAGCGGCTGCCCCTGCTGCCATGCCGCTGAGCCCCCTGACGCCTCAGCCCTTCAGCCCTGCCAGCCGTCCTTGTGCCGGCGCAGCGCGGCGAGCGTGGTGGCACTGCCGGCGCGCAGGAAAAGATTGGTGGCGCGCTCCAGTGCGATCGTGCTGGGGATGGTGGCCTGGCCCTGGCTGCGGGCCTGCTCCACCACCGCCAGCCGCGCCGTGATCGCACTGGCGGCGGGATCAGCGTCAGCAGCCACCAGCGCGGCCGCCCAGCGCAGATTGGCGCGGGTGTACTCGTGGGCGCACCACACGCGTGTGCTGTCCGGCAGCTGCGCCAGCTGCTGCAGGGAGTGGTGCATCTGCTCCGCCGAGCCCTCGAACAGCCGCCCGCAGCCGGCAGCGAACAGGGTGTCGCCGCAGAACAGTTCCCCGTGCCCGCCCGGCACCGCCGGCAGCACGTAGGCCAGATGGGCGCGGGTGTGGCCCGGCACCTCCAGCACCTCCACCGCCCGGCCCAGCAGGGTGAGGCGGTCCCCCCCGCGCACCGAACGGGTCTGCAGAGGAATGCGGTCGAGGTCAGCGGCAGCAGCGATCACTGCGGCGGTGGACCAGCGCTCCAGCAGGCCGGCGGTGCCACCGATGTGATCGGAATGGTGGTGGGTCTGCAGCACAGCCTCCAGCTCCAGATGATGGGCCTCCAGCCAGGCGCGCACAGGCCCCGCCACGGCGGGATCCACCACCACCGCCCGGCCGGGGGCCGCCCCTGCCGCCAGGGGGTCGTGCAGTACGAACACGTAGTTGTCGTTCAGCACCGAGATCAGCGACACGGCCAGCGCCGGAGGCCGCCCGCCTGTTGCCACCACGGCCGGCGGCTCGCTGCGGGAGGTCTGCATCGGTAAAGTTCAGCTTGCGGAGCACGCCCATGATCACCGTTGCTCTGGCCAAAGGGGCCCTGCTGAAGAATTCGGTGCGCTGCCTTGCCGCGGCCGGTCTGGATTTCACCGCCCTGCTCGACAGCGACAACCGCCAGTTGATGGTGCCCAGCCCCTGCGGCACCGCCCGCGCCCTGCTGGTGCGCAACGCCGATGTGCCGGTGTACGTGGCCTATGGCCAGGCCCAGCTCGGCATCGTCGGCGAAGACGTGCTGCGGGAGCACCAGCTGCCGGTGGCTCCCCTGGTTGACCTCGGCTTCGGTGGCTGCCGCATGGCGGTGGCGGTGAAGGCGAGCAGCGGCTACCGCCGGGCCGCTGATCTGCCGGCCCACTGCCGCGTGGCCAGCAAGTTCGTGCGCTGTGCCGAAACCTTCTTCAACCAGCTCGACCTGCCGGTGGAGCTCATTCATCTCACCGGTTCAGTGGAGCTGGGCCCGATCACCGGCATGTCGGAGGCGATCGTGGATCTGGTGGCCACCGGCCGCACCCTGCGCGACAACGGGCTGGTGGCGATCGAGGACCTGTTCCACAGCACCGCCCGGCTGATCGGCCATCCCCTGGCCCTGCGGCTCGATCAAGGCCAGCTGCAAACGATCATCGATCGGGTGGCGGCGGCCCGTGTGGAGGCGCGCTGATGGCCGCCCTTGACCGCCAGCGGCTGCTCAAGCTCGTTCCCTATCTCGGCCGCGACCGCCGCCGGCTGCTGCTCACCCTGCTGCTGCTGATCCCCGTCGCCTTCTCGGCGGCCGTGCAGCCGCTGCTGGTGGGCCAGGCGATCTCGGTACTGCGCAACGAGCCCAGAGCCGCCTGGCTGGTGGGGCAGAGCGTGCCCATGGCGATGCGCACCCTGGTGCTGTGCCTGCTGGCGGCCGTGCTGGTGCGCCTGGCGCTGCAAGGGGTGCAGAGCTACAGCGTGCAGGCCGTAGGGCAGCGCCTCACTGCCCGCATCCGCGACGACCTGTTCCGCCATGCCATGGCCCTGTCGCTGCGCTTCCACGACCGCACCCCGGTGGGCAAGTTGCTTACCCGGCTCACCAGCGATGTCGATGCGCTGGCCGAAGTGTTCGGCAGCGGCGCCATCGGCGTGCTCGCCGACCTGGTGACCCTGGTGGTGATCGCCGGCACCATGTTGTCGATCGAGTTCCGCCTCGGTGCCCTGCTGCTGGTGATCCAGATCCCGGTGGTGGTGGTGATCCTCTGGCTGCAGGGGCGGTATCGCAAAGCCAATTACCGCGTCCGCGAAGAGCTCAGCCAGCTCAACGCCGATCTACAGGAAAACCTGCAGGGGCTGGATGTGGTGCAGATGTTCCGGCGCGAGGCGGTCAACAGCGCCCGCTTCGGCGTCACCACCAACGCCTACCGCAAGGCGGTCGACGGCACCATTTTCTACGAGAGTTCGATCTCCGCCTTCATCGAGTGGGTGGCCCTCTCGGCGGTGGCGCTCGTGCTGGCCCTGGGGGGCTGGATGGTCACCGACGGCGCCATCGGCCTGGGCACCCTCACCACCTTCATCCTGTTCTCCCAGCGCCTGTTCGATCCGCTGCGCCAGCTGGCGGAGCGCTTCACCCAGATCCAGGGCGGCCTGACGGCCGTGCAGCGCATCGGTGAGCTGCTGGAGGAACCGATCGAGATCAGCGATCTGGCCATGGAGCAGCGCACCGCCGCCGCCCGCCGCTCCGGCCGTGAACGGGCCAGCGAGGGCGAGGTGATCTTCGAGAACGTGTCGTTCGCCTACCGGCCCGACGATCCGATTCTGACCGACCTCAGTTTCCGCATCGCCCCGGGGGAGCATGTGGCCCTGGTGGGCCCCACCGGCTCCGGCAAGACCACCGTGATCCGCCTGCTCTGCCGGCTCTACGAACCCCAGCAGGGGCGGATCCTGCTCGATGGCATCGACATCCGCGAGCTGCCCAGCCTCACGCTGCGTCAGCGGCTGGGGGTGGTGCTGCAGGACACCTTCCTGTTCAGCGGCAACGTGGCCGACAACCTGCGCCTTGATGCGGCGATCCCCGACGACGAGCTGGAGCGCATCTGCCGCGAGCTCGGCCTCGACGGCTTGCTCCGGCGCCTCCCCGATGGCCTGGCCACCGAACTGCGCGAGCGGGGCGGCAATCTTTCCTCCGGCGAACGGCAGCTGCTGGCGGTGGCAAGGGTGGCGATCCGCGATCCCTCCGTGCTGGTGATGGATGAAGCCACCGCCTTCATGGATCCCTCCACCGAAGCCACCCTGCAGCGCGACCTCGACAAACTGCTGAACGCCCGCACCGCGATCGTGATCGCCCACCGGCTGGCCACGGTGGAGGCCGCCGATCGGATCCTGGTGCTGCGGCGCGGCCGGCTGATCGAGCAGGGCACCCACCGGGAACTGCGCCAGGCCGGTGGGCTCTATGCCCAGCTCGCCGATCTTCAGGAGCGCGGCCTGGCCAGGCTCTGAACCCAGCTCTCGATCACACGGGCGAGCTGGTGGGGGGCCTGGCGCATCGGCAGATGGCCGCAGCCCTGCAACTCAGCCAGCTCGTGACGGTCGGAGTAGCCCGCCAGATGACGCACGTAGCGGGGCTCCATCACCTGATCGCGGCTGCCTGCGATCCAGAGGCTCGGCACCTGCAGACCGGCCACCAGTGCCGGCAGCTGGCGCACAGCGCCGCGGTTGGTGCTGCAGGCCAGCAGGCTGCGGGCTGCCCGCTGCTCGGCGATCAGGGGGCTGCGGATGGCGGCGGTGCCGGGAAGCTCCGCCAGCCAGCTGGGACGCCATTGCAGGAACAGCCGGCCGCCGTTGCGCAGCTGGCTGAAGGCGCGCGGCTGGTACACCCCGCCGCCTGCCGCGATCTGAATCACCCCCACGAGCCGGTCGGCCAGCAGCGGCGCCGCATGCAGCGCCACGCTGCCGCCGAGCGAATGGCCCACCAACACCACGCGCCGCTCTCCCAGGGAGAGGCACTGCTCTGCCACCCAGCGGCCATAGCTGGCCAGGGTGGGGGCCAGCGAACGGGGGCGAGGGGTGCCACCGAAGCCAGGCAGGTCAGGGGTCCAGAGCCGCTGGCGGTCGTCCAGCGCCACGCGCAGCGGGTCCCAAAGACGGCCGGACAGCAGCCAGCCGTGCAGACACACCAGCAGCGGCCGCTCGTCCCCGGCAGCGGCGGGAGGGGGGGCGACGCCCGGGTCAGCCGGAACGGAACGGGGCAATCCAGGGGCGAAGCAAGCCTCCAGCCTGCAACGGAACCCCCCCGATCGGGCAGGATCGTTCCATTGCGTTGTCTCGGCCCTCAGGATTGGACTCCGACCCCCTTCTCTCCAACTTTTATGGCGTCGGATTCCGCCTCTGCCCCACGCCCAATGCGCAGCTGCAGCTGGTGCTGAGCGAAGACCGGGACATCGATCTGGTGGAGCTCGAAAAACTCTGCGATGCGGTGGGCTGGAGCCGCCGGCCGCTGCGGCGGGTGCGCAAGGCGCTGCAGCACAGCCTGCTGCGCGTGGGGCTGTGGCGCCACGATCCGCGCGTGCCGCGGCTGGTGGGCTTCGCCCGCTGTACCGGTGATGGCGTGCTGGAAGCCACCGTGTGGGATGTGGCGGTGCATCCGCTGTATCAAGGGGCAGGCCTGGGACGGCAGCTGATGGCCTACGTGCTCGATCGCCTGCGCACCATGGAGGTGGAGCGGGTGAGCCTGTTCGCCGACCCTGACGTGGTGGGCTTCTACGCGTCGCAGGGCTGGGAACTGGAGCCGCGTCAGCGGCGCTGCGCCTTCTGGTATTCGCCCTGAGCGCCCCCACCGTTCGCGCTTACAGCTGGTAGTAGCGGCGGGCGAGCTCACCGGGCTCGGTGCCGTGGCGCCAGGCGCGCCGCAGCCGCGCGTTATGCCAGGCGGTGCGCCAGACGCCCAGCCGCCGCCAGCGGCGGCCTTCCACCCGCACCTCGCGCTCCAGGCAACGGATCGGTGCCTGCTGGCGCAGGCGCAGCACCAGGTCGAGGTCTTCCATCAGCGGCAAGGGACGCAGGCCACCGGCCTGCTCCAGCAGGCCCCGGGGCAACAGCAGCCCCTGATCGCCATAGGGCGTCAGCGCCCAGCGGCTGCGCAGCTCCACGGCGGCTTCCATCAGCCGCAACGCCAGACCCGACTCCCGCACCCGCAGCCGGAAATACCAGGCAGCCTCGGCCTGCCCCAGCGCCGCGAGCACCGGCTCCCACCAGCGCGGCGGCAGGCGCAGGTCGCCATGCAGCAACAACAACCAAGGGGCTTCGGTGGCCGCCACTCCCGCCACCAGCTGGGCGCCACGGCCCCCACCGGTGTGCTGCAACGCTGCGCCGGCCAGCGTCGCCAGCCGGCCGCTGCCATCGGAACTGCCGCCATCCACCACGAGCAGCTCACCGATCAGCCCCGCCGGGGCCATCGCCAGATCGGCCAACAGCAGGGGCAGATGGGCCGCTTCATTGCGCACGGGAATCACCACGGCGATCACCCCCCGCAGCTGGTCGGCCTTCAGCGCTGCCACGGCGCCAGGTCGCCCGCGCGATCGAGATCGCTGCGCAGCGCCATCAAGGTGGGTTCCAGGCGGCATTGGCTGGCCAACTGCAGGGTCTGTTTCAATACCGCCGAACTGCCCCAGTCGATGCCACAGAACAGCGCCGGTTCAGGCCGGCACAGGCCGATCAGCCAGTAGCCGCCATCGGTGGCGGGGCCCAGCACCAGGGGGCTGTGCTCCAGCTCCGCAAAGGCGGCGGCCAGATCTGCGCCCTCCAGCAACGGCAGGTCGGTGCCGATCAGCAACACCTGGCGGGCCCCAGCGCGAAAGGCGCGTTGGAACTGACGGGCCAGGCGCACGCCCAGGCTGCCCTGCCCCTGGAGAACCACCACCTTGATGCCCGCCGCACGCCCCCAGCGCTCTGCCGCCCGCGCGCCCAGGCCCGCCACGGCCAGCAGCGGACAGCACCCGCAGGCAGCAGCCAGACCCCTGGCCACCCCGAGGGTGTGGGCGGTGAGCCGGCGCTGGATGCGGGCCGCGGACACCGCACCGATGCTGGCCCCCAGCCGCCGCTTGCAACGGCCCGGGGCGGGCCAGCGCGCCATCACCACCAGCACGCGCTGCCCCCTGAGTGAGGGGCCGGGTTCAGCCTCGTTCATCGAGAGCTCTTGAGCTCCGCCGGCCGCATGTTCAGCGTGATGCTCTGAGTGCCACGGCGCACCCTGACCGTCATCTCGCTGCCGACCCGCACCTGATCCACCGCCACCTGCACCTCGGAGGGGTTGCGCACGGCCTTGTTGTCCACCTGCTCGATCAGGTCGCAGGGCTTGAGCCCCGCCTGTTCCGCAGGGCTGCGGGGCAGCACCTCCACCACCACCACCCCCTGGACTTCCGGCAGCTGGCACTCGGAGGAGGTGGCGTTGATCTCACGGGCCAGCTGGGGGGTGAGCGACTGCAGGCGCACGCCGATGTAGGGGTGGGAGGCCCGGCCCTTCTCGAGGATCTGGGCGGCGATCTGGCGGGCCAGGTTCACAGGGATGGCAAAGCTGAGGCCGGCGCCGGGCGCCTGGCGAATGGCGGTGTTCACACCGATCACCTGCCCCCGGTCGTTGATCAGCGGCCCACCGCTGTTGCCGGGATTCACGGCCGCATCGGTCTGGATGTAAGGCACCCGCTGGCCCTCACCGATGGCATTGGTGCGCTGGATGGCGCTGATGATCCCGGCAGTCACGGTGTTGTCGAGCCCCAGCGGGTTACCGATCGCAATCGCCCACTCCCCCGGCCGCACCCGGGCGGAATCCCCCAGGGGCGCCACGGGCAGCCCCTCGGCCACCACCTTCACCACGGCGATGTCGGTGAGCGGATCGCTGCCAAGCACCTTGCCGGTGAAGCTGCGGCTGTCGGGCAGCGTGATCGACACCTCATTGGCCCCCTCCACCACGTGGGCGTTGGTGATGATCACCCCGTCGGAGCGGGTGATGAAGCCTGAGCCCTGCCCCTGCTGCTGCTGAATCGCCGGGCCACGCCCGAACAGACCGCCCAACGGGTTGATCACCCGTTTGACCGTATCGATGCGTACGACGGCCGGACCCACCTTCTCGACCGCATTGACGATGAAACTGTTGCCGGTCTGCAGCGGGCCCGCCGGCGGGGCGTCGCTCACCTTCGGCAGCGCAGGAGTGCGATCGCTCTGCGGGAGCTGCGGAAGCTGTGGCAAGCGTGGCAAGCCGGACAACTCCGGCAGGCTCACCGCGCAACCGCTCATGGCGATCCCCAGCAGTCCGGCTGTGACACCAGCGGTGAGACCAACCGCAGAAAACTGGCGCGGGCGCGGGCAGGGGCGGGGGAGGCTGAGGCGGACAGGGAACATCACAGGCGGGCAAGCCAGGTCAGGATGCGCCTCAGCGGAGGCCGCCCGCCTGGAAGGTCTCTGCCTATATTCGGCCCCCGGACGTTGGGGTGGTGGTGCAGCAGGGTGAGCAGCTGTGGCACCGGGTTCAGGATTCGCTTCAGGCCAATCTGAGCAAGCCCACCTTTGAAACCTGGATCCGTCCAGCCCGCTGCGCCGATTTCCGCAATGGGGTGCTGCATCTGGAGGCGCCGAACAGCTTCGCCTGCGGCTGGCTGCGCAAGAACTACCTGACCACCATTGCCGCCGTCGCCTCCGAGCTGGCCGGCCATGGCGTCGCCGTGGAGGTGTCCACCGCCCAGGCGGCCGCTGAGCCTGGTCCTGATGGGCTGCCAGAGGCCTTGGGCGGCGAGGGAGGGCCGGTGGCAGCAGGTGCCAGGGCCATGGCAGGCGCGGCCTCCGGCGGCCCGGTGCTGGCCACCGCTGCCAGCGGCGAAACGCCGCGGCGACCGGCGCCGGGGCTCAACCCCCGCTACGTGTTCAACCGCTTCGTGGTAGGACCCAACAGCCGCATGGCCCATGCGGCATCGCTGGCGGTGGCGGAAGCGCCGGGGCGTGAATTCAACCCCCTGTTCCTCTGTGGTGGGGTCGGGCTTGGCAAGACCCACCTGATGCAGGCGATCGGCCACTACCGCGTCGAGATCGACCCAGATGCGCGCGTGTTCTATGTGTCCACCGAGTCGTTCACCAACGACCTGATCCAGGCGATCCGCAAGGACGGCATGCAGAAGTTCCGCGACCGCTACCGCGCCGCCGATCTGATCCTGGTAGACGACATCCAGTTCATCGAAGGCAAGGAATACACCCAGGAGGAGTTCTTCCACACCTTCAACGCTCTGCACGAAGCGGGGCGCCAGATCGTGATCGCCAGCGACCGCCCCCCCAGCCAGATCCCCCGCCTGCAGGAACGGCTGATCTCGCGCTTCTCGATGGGCCTGATCGCCGACATCCAGACCCCCGACCTGGAAACCCGCATGGCGATCCTGCACAAGAAGGCGGAGCAGGAACGCATGACCCTGCCACGCGACCTGATCCAGTACCTGGCGGGCCGCTTCACCTCCAACATCCGCGAGCTGGAGGGGGCGCTCACCCGGGCGGTGGCCTTCGCCTCGATCACCGGTCTGCCGATGACGGTGGAATCGGTGGCGCCGATGCTCGATCCGGTGGGCAATGAGGTGGTGGTGACGCCGCAGCAGGTGGTGGAGAAAGTGGCCGAGGTGTTCGGTGTCAGCATCGACGAGATGCGCAGCAGCAGCCGCAAACGGGCGGTGAGCCAGGCGCGTCAGGTGGGCATGTATCTGATGCGCCAGACCACCGATCTGAGCCTGCCCCGCATCGGCGATGTGTTCGGCGGCAAAGACCACAGCACCGTGATGTATGCCGTGGAGCAGGTGGAGAAGAAACTGGCCAGCGATCCTTCCCTGGCCCGCCAGCTGCAGCAGGTGCGCGATCTGCTGCAGATCGACGGCCGCCGCCGCCGCTGAAAGTACGCGCTGAACTGCTGCCCCTGAATCGCAGCTGTTGAATTGCAACTGCTGAACTGCAGCCGGTGATCTGCAGTCGCTGATCTGCAGTAGCTGAACTGCAGCAGTCAAGCTGCTGTTGAAATCCTGTGTCGTTGAGGCAGCGGTGCGGCGCCCACGCTGGTGGTCGCGGCTGATCAGGTGAGCGGCAAGCTGCGGTCGAGGCCTTCCACTTTTCCCTGGAACACACTGCTGGCAATGATGTCGTCAGCCTCGATCGTGATCAGATCCCGCTTGGTGAGGCCGCGGCCCATGTGGTTGAACAGCCGATTCGCCTGGCGCATGCGGGCCCGATCGATCGCGTTGCGGATGGAGCGGGCATTGGCGAAGAACGGCAGCAACATGCGGCGCTGAATGTAATCAGAGAAAGCAATGCTGGCTTCTTCGCTGAAGCGATAGCTCTCGCCGGCAAGAATCAGCTTGGCAATGGAGAGCAACTCCGGAGCCGTGTAATCCGGGAAATTAATGTGATTAGCTACGCGGGAAGAGAGGCCAGGATTTGATTGATAAAAAATATCCATCTTATCTTTATAACCCGCAAAGATCACCACCAGGTCATCGCGGTTGTTCTCCATCACCTGCAGCAGGATCTCGATCGCCTCAGCGCCATAATCCCGCTCATTCTCGGGGCGGTAGAGGTAGTAGGCCTCGTCGATGAACAGCACCCCGCCCATCGCCCGCTTGAGCATCTCCCGCGTCTTGGGGGCGGTGTGGCCGATGTACTGGCCCACCAGGTCATCGCGGGTGGCCGTTACCAGATGGCCTTTGCGCACATACCCCAGCCGGTGCAGGATCTCGGAGATCCGCTCCGCCACGGTGGTTTTGCCCGTGCCCGGATGGCCGGTGAACGACATGTGCAGGCTGGGAGCCGCCGTGGCCAGCCCCACCTGCTTGCGCGCCCGTTCCACCACCAGCAGAGCCGCGATTTCCCGGATCCGCATCTTCACCGGCTTGAGCCCGATCAGTTCACGATCGAGCTGGTCGAGCACATCACCCACGCCGGTGCCTTCGTAGGCGGCCCGCAGATCCACCGGGGTGTCATCCCCCATCACCGGCACGGAGCTGGGGGCGCCGGTGGAGGGGGCCATCAGGGCACGAGGCGATCGATGGCCTCGGCAAACGCGGTTTCAGGGGCTCCGATCGGGCCGTCCTCTGTTTCGCTGCGCAGGGTGAGATTCACGTAGGTGCGCCCGAAGCTGATGTCCGGAAAGCGGCCGCTCTGCTCCGACAGGTCGTTGAGCTGCTCGAGGAAGACGCGGGTGGTTTCGTAGTCGCCGAATTCCAGCCGCCGCTCCAGACGTTCGGGTCGCTGCCGATGGGTCCAGGGTTGCTCCATCTTGGAAACCTACTGCAGGGAAATCATCAGGCCCCGGCGGCCAAACGGTCGGGCAGGCAGTCGATGCGCGCCACCCGCAGCCGCTCGATCCAGGCCGTTGCATAGGCCCGGTTGGCCTGTTGTTCGCTCGGGTGACTGCTGGAGAGCGGATGGGGGAAGGTGCCGTCGATCGCCGCATTGGTGACGCAGAACATCGCCTTCTGAAAACTGGCGCAGATCTTCACCCGCAGGTCACCCTCCCCCCTGCCCCGGCTGCGGTACACCTGCAGCAAGGCCGCCGGCAGATGGCGGCTCATGTCCTGCATCAGCAGGCTGGGGGGAATGCCCGCGCCCATTGTGGGCAGCGGATCGGCGTAGAGCGCGCCGTACTGGAAGCAGGCCTGGTCGATCGGGATCTGGCGTGCCTGCGCGTTGAACGACACCGTGCCCAGAAACGGACTGCCCCGCAGGAACACCGCCTCCACGTAGGGCACCGCCACATCGCCCAGGAAGGTGAGGCCGGCGGCGGGAGGCAGGATCTCGAACGGCACACCATCGAGCTCCACCGCGTAGCGGATCGGCAGGCCGGCAGCCGCCACCAGCCCCTCGCGGATGAAGGCCACCACGGCAGCGATCGTGGCGATCTCACCGCGGCGGTGGGCGTCGGCGAGATCCAGAAACAGATCGCTCATCACCCGCCAGAACTGGCCAAGCGCGCTGGCGGTGGCCGCTGAGCGGATCAGCTCGGGCAGGAAATCCGGGAACAGCGGATCCAGCAGGGCCAGCAGCGGATCACGGCGGCGCCGGTGGCCGATCACCACGGCGCAGTGCTGCTGGAAGGCAGCGGAATCGAGGTAGGCGTCGAGGCCACCGGTGCCGTGCCAGAGCATCAGGCGCTGGCAATACTCGGCGTATTCGAAGTTAATGCGGTCGTGGATCAGGTGGCGCCAGAGCCGCTGCGGCGTGACCTCCCCATTGAAGAAACGCAGCACCGGGAAGGGATTGAGAAACTCGCGCTGGGCCTGGTGGATGAGGTTGCGGCTGTAGGCATCGAGCACCTCGCCATAGCTCTCCAACACCGCCACCACTTCCAGCAGGTGCTCGGCGGAGTGGTCGAGCAGCGGCACACCGGCCAGCAGGCGCTCCAGCATCGCTGCCGCTTCGGGCTGACGGGTCATCGCTGCCGCTTCAGGCTCACGAGTCATCACCCCCTCCCTCCCGCAACCAAGCGCTCAGGAGCGGCCGAAACAGGCAGGGCCGCCAGGTGTTGCGACGCCCGGCTCATCGCCGTGGTGGTGGCCGTGGCGAGGGTGCCCAGCGCTTGCGGCGCTAGCCCGAGCAACAGCACTGCCACGGTGAGCGCAAGCGCCGGGATCTGGCGGGCCAGGGGCACCACCGGCAGCGGCGTGTCGAGGTCGTCAGCCGGGGGCGAAAGGCGGCCGAAGAACACCCGGTTCACCAGCAGCAGGAAATACACCGCCGTGAGGCCCGAGCCCACCATGCACAGCAGGGTGGGCACCGGGAAGGGCACGAGGCTGCCGCGGAACACCAGAAACTCGGAGATGAAGCCCCCCATGCCGGGGATGCCGGCACTGGCCATCACCCCGGCGATCATCAGCGAGCCGGTGATCGGCAGCCCCCGCTCCGGGTTGAGCAGGCCGCGCAGCACGTTCAGATCGCGGGTGCCGGTGGTGGCGTACACCACCCCCACCAGCAGGAACAGCAACGCGGAGATCAGGCCATGACTCACCATCTGAAACAGTGCGCCCAGCAGGCTCACCGGCGTGGCAGCAGCGGCCGCCAGCAGCACATAGCCCATGTGGCCCACGGAGCTGTAGGCCACCATCCGCTTCATGTCCTGCTGCTGAATCGCCGCCAGCGAACCGAACAACACCGACACCGCCGCCCAGCCCGCCAACCAGGGGGACATCAACTGCCAGGCATCGGGGAAGAGGCCAAGGCAGAAGCGCAGCAGCCCGTAGGTGCCGAGCTTCAGCAGCACGCCGGCCAGCAGCAAAGACACCGGCGTGGAGGCCTCGGTGTGGGCATCCGGCAGCCAGGTATGGAAGGGAAACAGCGGAATCTTGATGCCGAACCCCACCAGCAGGGCCCCCATCAGCAACAGCTGCACGCCCATGCCCAGCTCCTGCCCCAGCAGCGGCTGCAGGCTGAAATCCGCCGTGCCGGTGGCCAGCGCCAGGCCAAAGAAGGCGCCCAGGATCAGCACCCCGGACACGGCGGTGAACAGCAGGAACTTCGTGGCCGCATAGGCCCGGTTGCTGCCGCCCCAGATGGCAATCAGCAGCCAGAGCGGAATCAGCTCCAGCTCGTAGAAAAGAAAGAAGAGCAGCAGGTTTTGGGCCAGGAAGGCGCCATTCACCGCCCCGCTGATCAGCAGCAGCAGGGCGTAGTACAAGCGCGGCCGCGGCGTGGAGGTGGACGTGACCAGCGCCGCCGCCAGCGAAAGCGCCCCATTGATCAGCACCAGCGGCAGCGACAGGCCGTCGATGCCGAGCCGGTAGTCGAGGCCGAGGCTGCCCACCCAGGGCGCGATCTCCTCAAGCTGCAGGCCAGAGATGGTGGGGTCGAACTGCCACAGCACCCACAACGACCAGGCCACCTGCAGCACCAACAGCGCCAGGCAGGTGCGCCGCAACCGTTCGCCGCTCACCTCACCGGGCCAGAGCAGCAGGGCGATGGCACCCAAGAGAGGAATCACCAGCAGACCGCTCAACATGGCGGCACCTGTTCAGAAGCAGGGCTCATCGCACCACCCAGGAGAGCGAGGTGAGCAGCAGCACGATCGCCACGGTGCCGGTGAGCACGTAGGTCTGGGTGTGGCCGGTCACGCTCAGCTTGAGGCCCTCAGCGCTGGCCAACGACAGGCTGCCCACCCGGTTCACCAGAGCGTTGACCACATCGCGATCGAAGCGGGCGGCGGCCCGCGAGAGGCCCGCCACCAGGGCCACGATCGTGACCCGGTAGATGCGATCGGTGTAAAAGTCGTAGGCGAGCAGCTCCTGCAGCAGGCGCAGCGGCCGCAGGATCGTGACCGACCAGCCCTTGCGCAGCGGCAGCAGGCAACCGGCCACCAGCGCGCCGGCACTGGTGAGCAGTAGCGAGAGGGCGACGGGCAGCGAGAACGAGGCCAGGCCCGGCACCGGGTCGATCACCACCATGATCAGCGGCGTGACCAGCACGAGCACGGTGAGGCTCACCATCGGCAGGGCCATCTGCCAGTTCACCTCGGGGGTGCGGCGGGTCTTGGGCTGGGACGCGCCGAGGAACACCAGGCGGTACACCCGCGTGAGGTTGAGCACGGTGAGCGCATTGGCGAGCAGCACGATCGCGGCCAACCAGGGGGCACTGCGCAGCATCGCCTGCACATCCAGTCCCAGCGCCCAGAAGCAGCCGAGGGGAACCAAACCGGTGGTGCCGGCCGCCCCCACCAGGAAGGCGCAGGTGGTGGCGGGCATGCGCCGCCCCAGGCCACCCAGTTCGCTGAGGTCCTGGCAGTTCGTGGTGGCGATCACACAACCAACGCTCATGAACAGCAGCGCCTTGCCGACGGCGTGGGCGAACAGCAACAGCAGGGCGATGCCAGGCTGCTGCAGGGCGATGGCGATGAACACCAACCCCATCGAGGCGCTGGTGGAATAGGAGAGGGTGCGCTTGATGTCCACCTGGGCGATGGCCACCAGCGAGCCGCCGATGGCGGTGAGCGAGCCGAGCGCCACCAACGCCGTCAGGCTCAGGGGCGAAAGCTGCAGGATCGGCATCAGCCGAAGCAACACCAGCGCGCCGCAGGTGACCACCACCGAATTGCGCAGGATCGAAGCCGGATTCGGCCCCTCCATCGCCTCATCGAGCCAGAGGTGCATCGGGAACTGGGCGCACTTGCCCAGCGGCCCAGCGATCAGGGCCAGGCCGAGCAGATTGCCGGCCAGCGGCGAGAGCTGGGCGCCTGCCGCCCAGCTGTAGAGGTCGTCGAAGCGCATCACCCCCGCCCAGGCCGACAGTGCCACCACCCCCATCAGCAGCAACACATCGCCCACCCGCTTGGTGAGGAAGGCATCACGGGCTGCTGTCACCACCAGCGGCTGGGCGTACCAGAAGCCCACGAGCAGGTAGGTGGAGAGGGTGAGCATCTCCAGCAAGAAGTAGGTGAGAAACAGCGAGCTGCTCAGCACCACCCCAGCCATTGCCCCCTCAAAAAAACCAATCAGGGCGAAAAACCGCGCCAGCGACCACTCCTTGTCGAGGTAACCAAGCGCGAAGAACTGGGCCAGCAGGCTCAGGCCGGTCACCAATTCAAGGCTGGCCAGGCTGGTGAGGGAGAGATCAAAGCTGAAGGAGAGGGTCAGGTCGGCGGCCTGAAACCAGGGCACTGTGATGGCGTAGGGGCCCTCACGCAGCACAGTGGAAAGCACAGCGCTGCCATGCATGAAGGCCAGCAGCGTGACGAAAATATTGAGGTAGGCAGCCGGTCTGGGGCCCTCGCGGCGGATCCAACCGCTGGCCCACGGCAGCGCCAGCGCCACGCCGGCAAAACCATAGAGAGGAATCAGCCAGGCCAGCTGGACGATCAGGGGCGGGGCAGCGTCCGTAGGCAAGGTGGCGCGACGGGTGGGTTGTGGGGTGGACCGTTCAGCAGTCTTATTGCCCCATGCCCCCCCTGGGGGCCGAACTCAAAAAGTGGCGCGTTGATTCACGAAAGCGCCCTGCTCCCCCAACAATTGCTGCAGCCACTCCTGCAGTTGCTCGCCATGGAGCCGTTCCTCCGTCGAGAGGCGGTGGAAGAAATGGCCGTTGGCGGTGTCGCCGATCAGAGCGCAGAAGCGGCTGGCTTCGCCGTAGTGATCGATCAGGCGCTGCTCCATCTCGGCGTTGCGCCGCAGCAGACCGACGAGGTCGGCGGCGACGCTCACAGGTGTGAGCTGCGAGGCAGCCGGGGCCACACCGAGCAGCAACATGTGTTCCACAAGGCGCTGGGCATGCTGCATCTCTTCGGCGGTGTCGAGCCTGAAGCGCTCTGCCGCCGCTGCCTGACCCCAGAGGCTCAGCAGTGACGCCTGGGTCATGTACTGCTGAACCGCGGAGAGCTCCAGGCTGAGGGCCCGGCCGAGATAGCCGAGCACCCGGGGATGGGTACCGGCCTGCATGATCAGCTCCTGCGCAGGGCGCCGCTGAAGGTGAGCACGGGCTCCAGTTCGGAGTGGGGGCGGGCAATGATGTGGGCGGCCACCAGGCCATCACCCACCCGCTCGCAGGCGTCGGCACCGGCGCGCACGGCAGCGTTCACGGCGCCGGTTTCGCCACGCACCATCACGGTCACGTAGCCGCCGCCCACGAATTCGCGGGAGATCAAGGTGACTTCGGCCGCTTTGGTCATGGCGTCAGCGGCTTCGATCGCCGGCACCAGGCCGCGGGTTTCAATCATGCCGAGGGCGATGCCGGTCGGTGTGGAGGCCATGGCTGTGCTCTCAGAAGGGGATGGGGTGGGGGGGGTGCCGCTGCCGCCGCGGGAGGTGCCGCGGCTGGCAGCGGGCGTGGCGGCGCGGGAGGTGGCCGCCCGCCGGGGGGTGGGCGTGGAGGGCGCCCGCCGGCTGCTGGAGGAGCGGACCGGCGCCGAACGGGCCGGGCTGCTGGTGGCGACCGCCTTCGCGGGCACCGTGATCGGCGCCTCTGCTGCCGCGCTGCCACTGCTGGAAGCAGGGGCGGCGGTGGCGGTTGGCGCAGTCACCGGCGAAGTGGTGGCGGGCGCCGCAGCGGTCGTTGAAGCCGCTGGCACCGTTGCCGCCGCTGCTGCTGCCGTTGCCGTTGCCGCTGGGGTGGTGGCGGCAGGCAACGCTTTGGCCGGCTCCGCTGGTGCCGTGGTCGTGGCCGGAGGGGTCACGGCAGCGGCGGGCGGTGTGCGGCGAGACGAAGGTTGGCGGGAGGAGGGGCTGGCCATGGGGCGGCGGGAACGGACGGGATGAAAGGTGATGCGGGGAGGGTCAACCGTCCGGATCCCACAGATCGATAATCCCGCCGATCGTCAGGTCGGTCTGAATGTCAGGGTTGCCGGTGGCGAAGCGCGCGGCGGAGCCGCTGGCGGTGAACACCCAGTTGCCGGGCATGGCGCCGATCGGATCGACCGCCACGCTGAGCTTGCCCTTGGTGTTGCGCAGCACCCGCAGATTGCAGTGGCGCAGGCCCTCAATCCGCTGCGTGCAGACAAGCGATCCGGTGACCTGCATGATCTCCATCAGGACGATCTCCGTTCGGCCGATCCAGCTTCAGGATCCCAATGATCGATGATGCCGACGATCGTGAGATCGCTGGGATACGACTTGCTACCGGCCGCTTCCCGGGCCGCCGAGCTGCCCACGCAGATCACCCAGTCGCCGGGAATGCAACCAACGGCATCGACCGCCACTTTCTGGGAGCTGCCATCGAGCACCACCTGAAGGTGCTTGTGTTTGAACTCGGGAATGCGATTGGTGGCCACCAAGGGCTTGAGCACGCGGCAGATCAACATCTCAGTGCCCTCCTGCTGTGCCGAAGCTGATCGAAGACCCTACCGCCTCAGCTGGAGCGTGTTGATCACGGTCGCGAACAGTGAGCAGTGTGTGCAGCAGACCCTCCGCCCCAAGCTGTCTGTAGCGGTTGCGAATGGCCGCATCCGTGCGGTGGCAGTGCTGGATGGCCCGATCCCGCGCCCCGGGCACGCTGCCGTGGTAATCGAAGCGCACCACCACTGGCACCGGCAGCCCACGTGACACATTCAATCCCTTGAAGATCTTCACGCCCACATCCACGTCTGCGGAGCCTTCTTCCAGGGTATCCATGTGTGCGAAGTAAGTGAGATTACGCAGGTGAATCTCCTTGAAGCCGATGCCCACACCAATGAAACGCTCGGCATGGCCAGCATCGGCATAGGCGCCGTCGTGATAGCCACGCACATAATCGATCTGGGAAAGGTTGTGCTCCAGCAGGCGGGCCACCAGGGCCACCATGCCGTCTTCGGGTTCGCCGGGGGCCGCCTGGCGCACCATGGCCAGCAGCTTTTGGCGAGCGGCATCCGGGCCCAGGGCCTGGGTGTCGTCGTAGGCCTGGCGGGCATCCAGCCAGCGTTCCAGATCCGTGGTGCCATCCCGAGCGGGAACATGCACACGGATAGCGTCGGTGTCAGTGTCCATGCCGATCAACAGCAGGTCCACCGAAGCGCCACAGCAGAAGCTGTTCTCCACCGCCTGCTGGAAATCCTGGAGGCGAGCGAGGGCAGCAGCAGCAGCCAGCACGTCGTTGGAACCATGGGCGGCGCAGCCTTCGTGCAGTGGGTCACGGGAACTGAAGTGATACAGCGCCACCTTGAGGTAACGGGTGGGCTCATGGGCCGGATTCGGCCGACCCTCCCGGTAGCGCAGGTGTTCGGTCTTCACCCAGCGGTCGACTGTGTTCTCCACATCAAGCAGGGCACCCGCGTGGGGCCGGCGACGCACGGAGCTGAATGGCAGGCGCAGCGCGTAGGTGATCGCATGAGCCAGACGCCCATCAGCGCAGGGGGTCACATCAAGCAGATGGAAACCGCACGCAAGTAAAAAAGAATTGAAGTCCTCGGCCGCCGCCGTGCCGTCCTGGCCTTCCAATGGATCCTCGCGGAAGAAGGCCCCGCTCACCTGTTCGTAGGTTTCAAACACGCACCAGGCAAACAGGGTGCGCATATCGAGCTGCTGCACCCAGGCCGTTTCGAGAATGGGCAGCGGCAGCTCAAAACCCAGCTCAGCGCGGGCATGCTCCTGGGCCTGGGCGATGAAGTCAGGTTCGTGTTGAAGCGCCGAAAGCCGCTTGAGCACGGGGACGATGCGGTCAAAGGATCCCTTCACCTGCGCGTCGTAGGCATGCAGGCGTTCGTTGGCCGCTGCATCGGTGAGCGGGTGCAGTGTTCCTGCAGGCAGAGGCCGACGGCCGCGCATGGGCCGCACCGAACGAAGTGCGCCGCGCGCACCCGCCCTGGCGCGGGCCAGCGAGAGGGGATCGGCGGACCGAAGCAGGGCTTCAGGAGCGAGCGCCTGAAGCGACTCTGGAGCCAGGGCCTGGAACGGCTCTGGAGCGAGCGCCTGAACATCCGCCTGGTCCTGACGGCGCCGCGGCGGTGCCGTGGGAGCCATAGGCCTCTCGACGGAGGGGTAGCGGCGCGAAGAAGCCAACGTCAGCAGCCGAGCGAAGGGACGAAACGAAGCATTAACCGCGGGCACCGCCAGAGACGGTGATCAAAGAGCCCATGTCTGAACCGCCACTGGAGCCGGTCACACGGCTCACCGGCTGGGCAATCTCATCGTTGCGCTTTGGCTGGACGGAGGCCATCGACGACATCGGGCCGGTGCGGGTGGGGTTGCGGCGGCGGGCCGAAACGCCTTCCGTGCCGGTGACCCGCTTGCCCCGGTCCCAGTCGTCGCCAGTGATGTGCAGGCCGGCGGAGATGCCTTCACCGGTCACCCGGGAGAGCGGACGGTCGTCGGCAACCGGTTCAGCAGCTGGGGGCGCTGAAACCGCTGCGGGGCCGGGCGCCATGCGCCGGGCCATCGGAATGGTGGCGGGCATGCTGGGGCTGGTGGGCCGATCGAAACGGAACTGTTCAGTGCCGGTGACTTTGTCACCGGCCAGGTCAAAAGGGCCGGTGATCCTGGCGCTGGTTTCGTAGCGGGTTCCCGTCACAGCGTGGCTTCGCTCCCGTTGCTGGTGAGCAGCGCGGGCCGGCGACTGGACGCTGAACTGCTGCCAGGGCTGGGTGTCGAGCGGCTGAGGAAAATCGGCCTCATGGCCTTCGGCTGCACTGCAAGCTTCGTTGAACTGGTCGGCGCCCACGTAAGGGGTGCCGGTGACGGGCTCACAGGCGCCCTTGGAGGCGCCGGTCATGATGCCGCCGATGCCGGGTTGAAGGCCGCTGAGGCGCGCACCAGGGGTGCCCATGCCAACAGGAACCCGTTGACGGATCGTGCGAACCGCTTCAGGGGCACACCAACCGGAGGCCTGCTCGAGGCCGGCGTAGGGAGTGCCGGTAACGGCCTTGCAGGTGCCGGGCTCATCGCCGGTGACCTTGGAGGAACGGCCGGTGCTGGTGCCGGAGACGATCTGCTGCTTGCCGGTGAGGCTGAAGCCCACCTTGGCGGCTTCCGGTTCGGGGCGCTCCCCGCAGAAGCCTTCGAACTGCTGGCTGCCGATGTATTCATCGCCGGTGACCCGGCGGCAGGTGCCGGGCTCATTGCCGGTGACCTTCTCAGAGCGGCCCACGAGGGTGCCGGTGATGCCGGTGCCCCTGAGGGTATGCACCTGGCCCACCTTGGCCGGCGCCTGGCCGGGGCTGGCGATCGAATCGCTGCCCACGTACTGGGTGCCGGTGGTGCGTACCGAGGCGCCGTGCTCATCGCCAGTGACTTTTTCAGAACGGCCCACCATCACACCGGAAACCGGACGGCCGCCGAGGGTCTGGCTGAGGCCCACCTTGCGGGGGCTGGGGGAACCGGTGGTACCGCAATAGGCGGCCGACTGGTTGGCGGAAATGTATTCAGTGCCGGTGATCGATTTGCAGGTGCCAGGCTCATCGCCGGTCACCTTTTCGGAGCGACCGACTTCATTGCCGGTGACGCGGTTGCCGTGGGAGGTGGCGCTGACGCGCACCTTGGCGGGCTGCAGGGGGGTGGGCTCGTTCTGGCAGAACATCCGGAAGATGTCAGCTCCCATGTATTCGGTGCCGGTGATTGGACGGCAGGTGCTGGCCTCGTTGCCGGTGGTCTTCTCGGAACGGTTGGCCTGGGTGCCGGTGACCACCTGACCACGGGTGGTTTCACTGGCGCCAACTTTCCAGGTGGCGTCTTGAGCGCCGTCGGGCCGGTTGGTGCCGCGGCGGGGGCCGCAGGGCCGCGAGGTGCCGCCACAGGGGCCCACGGCGCCAGCGCCGTTCTTGCTCTTCAGGTCGCGGAGGCGCTGGGCGAGTTCGCGGCTGCTCATTTCAGGGTTGCCTTGCCGCACGAGAGCGGCGGTGCCGTTGGAACCATTGGTGGCGGCGGATTTGCCGTGCTTGGAGAGCGCTTCGCGGCGGGCCAGACCCCGGGCACGGCTGGGATTGTGCTGGGCCACCCGGCGGTTGCCGGAAAGGCGGCGCTCATCGCTGCGGCTGGGGGAGGTGATGGAGCCCAGGCCAGCGGCGCGGCCGTTGCCGAGCGACCAGGACGCCGAGGCGGTGGAGCGTTCTGCCGCAGGCGCGGCTTCGGTGTTGCCCTTGCACTTGCAATCGGCCGGCTTGACGGAGGCGGCAGGGATGGAAGGAGCTTCCGTGCGGGTGCGATCGCGGCTGGTGTCGGCGCGCTTGCCCTTTTTGCTGAGGGCTTCACGGCGAGCCAGCACCAGATCGCGGCTGGGGTTGGCGATGCGCGAAGGAATCGAGCGGTGGCTGGACGCACTGGGAGCGGCGCCGAGCTGTTCAAAGCGGGGCGAGCGGCGCTCGGGAGCGGACACAGCGGGTACAGGCTTGGGCGGGGCAGCTTCCACAGTGCGGGCCGGGCGGCCTTCTGCAACGCCACGCACACGGTTGGGGCTGGAGGAATAACGCTTCTCAGCCGACTTTCCGGCGGTGGAAAGTGCCAATCGACGTGCAAGTGCCGCTTCGCGACTGGATTGAGTTGCCATATCCGCCCGGTAAGGAAAGTGCCAGTGAACGTTCTTCGCGCGTAGCGTCTGCCCGATCGACCCTTCGATGCGGCGCTGGACAAGCTGCGAACGATTGGAGTGAAACGAAGGGGATGAGGTCCCGCCGAAGCGGGACCGACACCGCTTCAGCGCGCTTCGAAAACCACGAAGCAGGAACCCTGGCTCTGGGTGTAGGCGTCGTAGCCCACCAGGCGCACATGGTGATCGGGGTAGGCACGATGGCAGGCCTCGAGCTCACTCACGATCACGCCCAGATCCTTCTCACCGAAGAAGGGCAGCTTCCAGTAAGACCAGTAGATGGCCATGGAACGGCTGGGGTGGACGTGCTCAACGAGCGGGCTCCAACCCTGGGCAATGATGTAAGCGATCTGGTCGTAGATCTCGTCCTGGGACATCGGCGGAAGAAAGCCGAAGGTCTCCAGGGTGGCGACTGTTTGGTAGTCACCCACGGTGCTCTTGAAGGGCATGGGGGTCCTTGAAGTGGAGGGGAAGGTTCAAAAGAGCCCCGCAATGGCAGTGAAACAGATTCACCGCCACCACGGGCTGGGGAAAATCAGCCGACGTCGAGCTTGTCGACGGTGTCGAACTCGAACTTGATTTCCTTCCAGGTTTCGAGAGCGATCGCCAGCTCAGGGCTGTGCTTTGCGGCTTCCATGAGGATGTCGCGGCTCTCCTTCTCGATCTCGCGACCGGCGTTGCGTGCCTTGACGCAGGCTTCAAGAGCCACGCGGTTGGCTGCGGCGCCAGCGGCGGAACCCCAGGGGTGGCCGTGGGTGCCACCACCGAATTGCAGCACGGAATCGTCGCCGAAGATCGCCACCAGTGCGGGCATGTGCCACACATGGATACCGCCGGAGGCCACGGCGAAGACGCCGGGCATGGAGCCCCAGTCTTGGTCGAAGAAGTTACCGCGGCTGCGATCTTCGGGAACGAAGGATTCACGCAGCTGGTCGATGAAGCCCAAGGTGGTCTGACGATCACCTTCGAGCTTGCCCACCACGGTGCCGGTGTGCAGCTGGTCGCCACCGGAGAGGCGCAGGCACTTGGCCAGCACCCGGAAGTGGATGCCGTGCTTGGGATGGCGGTCGATCACCGCGTGCATCGCACGGTGAATGTGCAGCAGCATGCCGTTTTTGCGGCACCACTTCGACAGACCGGTGTTGGCGGTGAAGCCACCGGTGATGTAGTCGTGCATGATGATCGGCTGACCCAGTTCCTTGGCGAACTCGGCCCGCTCGTACATCTCTTCAGGAGTGGCGGCGGTGCAGTTGAGGTAGTGCCCCTTGCGCTCGCCGGTTTCCTGTTCCGCCAATTTCACGGCTTCGGCCACGAACTCGAAACGGTTCTGCCAGCGCTGGAAGGGCTGGGAGTTGATGTTTTCGTCGTCCTTGGTGAAGTCGAGACCGCCGCGGAGGCACTCATAAACCACCCGGCCGTAGTTCTTGCCGGAGAGGCCGAGCTTGGGCTTGATGGTGCAACCCAGCAGGGGACGGCCGTACTTGTTCATCCGGTCGCGTTCGACGCAGATGCCGTTCGGCGGGCCTGGGCAGGTCTTGATGAAGGCCATCGGGAAGCGGATGTCTTCCAGACGGAGGTGGCGCAGGGCCTTGAAGCCGAACACGTTGCCCACCAGGGAGGTGAGCACGTTAGTGATCGAACCTTCCTCGAACAGATCGAGGGGGTAGGCGATGAAGGCATAGAAGGATTCCTTGTCGCCAGGAACGTCTTCGATGCGGTAGCAGCGGCCTTTGTAGAAGTCGAGATCGGTGAGGAGCTCGGACCACACGGTGGACCAGGTGCCGGTGGAAGATTCAGCGGCCACGGCGGCTGCCACTTCTTCCTTGGGAACGCCTTCCTGGCCGGTGACCTTGAAGCAGGCCAGCAGGTCGGTGTCGAGGGGGACGTAGTCGGGAGTCCAGTACGTATCTCTGTACTCCTTGACCCCGGCGTCGTACTTCTTGCTCATGGAGAAAATCTCGTGGTGGGTCGGGTGGGAAGGGGAAGCTGGGCAGCCCGCGATTCAGGGGCGGATCAGCTCTCAGTCCTTGGAGCCCAGACCGAAGCTGCTGTTGAGCGCCGGTTCGACTTCACGGTGCGGGCGGGCAATGATGTGGGCAGCCACGAGGCCGTCGCCAACGCGCTCACAGGCGTCAGCGCCAGCGCGAACGGCTGCGTTGACAGCGCCGGTTTCGCCACGCACCAGCACGGTGACGTAGCCGCCGCCGACGAACTCACGACCGATCAGACGCACTTCTGCGGCTTTGGTCATCGCGTCGGCCGCTTCGATCGCGGGCACCAGGCCGCGGGTTTCGATCATGCCGAGGGCGATGCCCATGGTTTCATTCGCCATTGACGACTCCGGAACTGTGAGGAGGAGGTTCGCTAGGAACACTGCTCTTCGACGTACCCCTGCGTCAAGCGATTTGGGTGGCCCCTCCCATCACCGTCCATGGTGAACCCGATAAGCGCTGCTCATGGGTTCCAGTGCGTTACGCCCTGTGAAGGAAAGCGTTGATGCGGCCCGCTTCCCCCACTCTTTGCCGCCCGACGGATTAACCAGGAAGGGACCAACACCCGTGCCCATGGCCTCGACGCCAACCCTGCCGCCCTTGTTGCGTGAAAGCGGCCAGCGGGAGGTCTTTTGTGGTCTGACCTCCATCGTGTGGCTGCACCGCCGCATGCCCGATGCCTTCTTTCTGGTGGTGGGCTCCCGCACCTGCGCGCACTTGGTGCAGTCGGCGGCAGGGGTGATGATCTTCGCCGAACCGCGCTTCGGCACAGCGATCCTGGGCGAAAGGGATCTGGCAGGCCTGGCCGATGCCAACGAAGAGCTCGACCGGGTGGTGAACGATCTGCTGGAGCGCCGCCCCGAGATCCGCACCCTCTTCTTGGTGGGCTCCTGCCCGTCGGAAGTGATCAAGCTCGACCTGGCCAAGGCGGCGGAGCGGATCAACACCCGCATGCGCGGTCGTGTCCGGGTGGTGAACTATTCGGGCAGCGGCATCGAAACCACCTTCACCCAGGGGGAAGACGGCGCCCTGAGCGCGCTGGTTCCGCTGCTGCCCAGCAGCGACGAAAAGCAGCTGCTGTTGGTGGGAACCCTGGCCGATGGCGTCGAGGATCGTTTCCTCACTCTGTTCGAACGCCTTGGGGTCGGTCCGGTGCGCAGCCTGCCGCCGCGCCAGTCCACAGCTTTGCCAGCCGTTGGGCCGGGCACCAAGCTGCTGCTCGCCCAACCCTTCCTCAGCGACACGGTGCGGGCGCTCGAACGCCGCGGCGCCACCCGGCTCGCCAGCCCCTATCCCCTGGGGGTGGAAGGCAGTCGCGCCTGGATGGCCGCCGCCGCCGCCGCCTTCGGTGTCGACCCCAACCTGGTGGCGGAGGTGCTTGATCCGCTGGTGGAGCGGGGCCGCCGCGCGCTGGCGCCGCTGCGGCGCCAGCTTGAAGGCAAGCGCCTCTTCCTGATGCCCGACTCCCAGCTGGAGATCCCGCTGGCCCGTTTTCTGAGCCGCGAATGCGGCATGGAGCTGGTGGAGGTGGGCACCCCTTATCTCGATCGGCCGCTGATGGCGGAAGAGCTGGCGCTACTGCCACAGGGCACCCAGCTCAGTGAGGGCCAGGATCTGGAACGTCAGCTGGAGCGGGTGCGCGCCGCCCGTCCGGATCTGGTGGTCTGCGGGCTGGGAATCGCCAATCCGCTCGAGGCGGAAGGCATCGCCACGAAGTGGTCCATTGAGCTTGTCTTCAGCCCCATCCACGGCATCGATCAGGCCGCTGATCTCGCCGAATTGTTCGCCCGTCCGCTGCACCGCCGCCAACTCCTGAAATGGAACTGACCCTCTGGACCTACGAAGGCCCCCCTCACGTGGGCGCGATGCGGATCGCCGCCTCGATGGAAGGGCTGCACTACGTGCTGCATGCACCCCAGGGCGACACCTACGCCGATCTTCTGTTCACGATGATCGAGCGACGGGATCACCGTCCGCCGGTCACTTACACCACCTTCCAGGCCCGCGACTTGGGCGGCGATACCGCTGAACTGGTCAAGCGATCGATTCAGCAGGCGGTGGATCGCTTCAAGCCCGAAGCCCTGCTGGTGGGCGAAAGCTGCACAGCGGAACTGATCCAGGACCAGCCAGGCGCCCTCGCCGGTGGGATGAACCTCGGCGTGCCGGTGGTGAACCTGGAACTGCCCGCCTATTCCAAAAAGGAGAACTGGGGAGCGGCCGAAACCCTCTATCAGCTTTGCCGCACCCTGCTGCGCGAGCAACTGCCGGCGCCAGGAACCCCGCGGCCCTCACCCGATCGCTGGCGGGCCGAAGGCCGCCGGCCGCGGGTGAATCTGCTGGGGCCGAGCCTGCTGGGATTCCGCTGTCGCGACGACATCAAAGAGATCCGCGGTCTGCTGGGCGAACACGGCATTGATGTGAACGTGGTGGCACCGATGGGGGCCAGGCCCGCCGATCTGGTGCGCCTACCGGAGGCAGACGCCAATATCTGCCTTTATCCCGAAGTGGCCGGGCCGCTCTGCAGCTGGCTGGAGCGCCAGTTCGGCACGCCGGTGGTGCGCACCGTGCCGATCGGTGTGGGCGCCACGCGGCGGTTCCTCGCCGAACTGAGCGCCGTGCTCGATCTCGAAGCGCCCGAAGCCAACGAGGCCGACCTGCGCTCAAGAATGCCGTGGTATTCGCGATCGGTGGATTCCACTTACCTCACCGGCAAGCGCGTGTTCATCTTTGCCGATGCCACCCATGCGATCGCCGCCGCCCGCATCGCCGCCGATGAACTCGGCTTCACGGTGGTGGGTCTGGGCACTTACAGCCGCGAGCTGGCCCGCGAGGTGCGTGCCACCGCCAAGGAGCTGGGGCTTGAAGCCCTGATCACCGACGACTACCTCGCCGTGGAGAAGGCGATGGGAGAGGCCGCGCCGGAGCTGGTGCTCGGCACCCAGATGGAACGTCACAGCGCCAAACGGCTGGGCATTCCCTGTGCGGTGATCAGCGCACCGCTGCACGTGCAGGACGTGCCGGCCCGTTACGCGCCGCAGATGGGCTGGGAAGGGGCGAACGTGATCTTTGATTCCTGGGTGCACCCGCTGATGATGGGCCTGGAGGAGCACCTGATCGGCATGTTCCGCCACGACTTCGAATTCGTGGAAGGGCACCGCAGCCATCTGGCCGAAGGGGCCCCACCTCGCCAGGCCGCAGCGCCCGAGCCCGCACTGGCAGCGGTGGCCGGGTCCGCAACGGCAGCTGCCTCCGCCACGCTGGCACCGCCAACGGTGACCGAAGGCACCGCCGTCTGGAGCGCCGATGGCGAAGCAGCCCTGCGCAAGATCCCCTTTTTCGTGCGCGGCAAGGTGAAAACCAACACCGAAACCTTCGCCCGTGACCACGGAGTGGCGTCGATCACCGAAGAGGTGCTCTACGACGCCAAGGCGCATTACAGCAAGTGAGGGATTGAGCGCAGAGCGGCCGGGAGATGTTTCGGTTTGCACCATGCACCAACACCCTTGGCCGGGCTGCCCTTGCATGGTTTCAAGCCATTGTTCGGCCCCGTTTCAAGGCAAGGATCGCGCTGATGACAGCCACGCTCACGACCCCCACCAACAGCGTTGAAGACGGCGAAGGCAGTCTCCAGGTTCATCAGGATGCCTCGATGAACATCGAGACCGGCGCCCTGGTGATTGCGGTGTACGGCAAGGGGGGGATCGGCAAGTCCACCACCTCCTCCAATCTCTCAGCCGCCTTTTCGAAGCTCGGCAAGCGAGTGCTTCAGATCGGCTGCGATCCCAAGCACGACAGCACCTTCACCCTCACCAAGAAGATGGTGCCCACGGTGATCGACATCCTCGAAACCGTGGACTTCCACACTGAAGAATTGCGCCCGGAAGATTTCGTCTTCGAGGGCTACAACGGCGTGATGTGCGTTGAGTCGGGTGGCCCGCCGGCCGGCACCGGCTGCGGCGGCTACGTCACCGGTCAAACGGTGAAGCTGCTGAAGGAGCACCACCTGCTGGAAGACACCGATGTGGTGATCTTTGATGTGCTGGGTGATGTGGTCTGCGGTGGTTTCGCCGCACCCCTTCAGCATGCCCACTACTGCCTGATCGTCACGGCGAACGACTTCGACTCGATCTTCGCCATGAACCGGATCATGCAGGCGATCAATGCCAAGGCCAAAAACTACAAGGTGCGGCTCGGTGGTGTGATTGCCAACCGCTCCGAAGACACCGACCAGATCGATAAGTTCAACGCGCGCACCGGCCTGCGCACAATGGCCCACTTCAAAACCGTCGATGCCATCAGGAAATCACGCCTGAAGAAGTGCACCATCTTTGAGATGGAAGCCACCCCGGAAGTGGAAGCGGTGCAACAGGAGTATCTGAGGCTTGCTCAGAAGATGCTCAGCGACGTGGAGCCACTTGAGGCTGAATCGCTCAAAGACCGCGAGATCTTCGATCTGCTCGGCTTCGACTGATATCACACTTCGGCGGCGGCCCGCTCCACCAGGCGGCGGGCCACGGCCTGGACGCCCGTATGGGCATAGGTGTCGGTGAAGGCGTCAAGGAACACGGCGAACTGATCCAGCCGCCCCTGCCAGGGGCCCAGCGTGGATTCCACCGCTTGCACGGCGGATTGGGCGGTGAGTGCCAGCTCGGAGCTGAATCCACCGGCCCAGCCCAGCCACTGGTTCACGCCCCGGCGCAGAAAACTGAGGTGGGCCTGATCGCCGCGCCCCGGCATCAGTCCAGCCATCTGCCGGTAAGCGGGCAGCCGTTGCAGATCCTTGTGGCCGGCCGCTCCCAACAGGCCATCGAGGCGTTGCAGGGCCTGATCCCCGAGCGGTAGCAGGGCGTCGAAGCAGATCAAGGCAGCCATCCGCACCCTCGCTTCGCCGGCATAGTCGGCCAGGGCAGCGCCGAAGGCGCCGAAGCTGTCGCCGGGCAGGCCATTCACCTGCGTGAAGGCCAGCAGCTCCGCCGCCACCTTCAAGCTCAGATCCACCGCCTGCAGGGTGTCGCCAGGCGGGGTCAGATCGGCCAGGCGCTTGAGCAAGGGCAGGCCGGCGCTCACGGTGGCGAGCAGCCGCACCCGGCCCGCCGCGTGCTGGGACCGGTTCACAGCGTCGTAAAGACTGAGCGCGCGGCCGTAGCCCTCAGCGCGGGCGCGGCTCAGCAGGTCGGCGCGGCTGCGGATGCGGGCGATCAACGCTGGATCGTCGTCGCCGATCACCTCCTTGATCAGGGCCTCGGCGCTTCTGATGTTGGTCCAGCCCCCGGGCACCAGGGTGCTGATGCCCTGCAGCGCCAGCACAGTGAGGCCGCGGCGGGGCAGGCGCTCAAGGCGCTCAAGCACAGTTGGGCGGGCCATCAGCGCACCAGGCGAAGGGATGGGAACGTGGCGGCGGGAGTGGACGGGCCGATTCGCCTGGGCCGCACCGCGGCGAGAGCCTTGAGATCAAAGCTCTCCAGCAGCTCGTGACGTGCCTGCGCGTCGAGGCCAACGCCCTGGCTGATCACCTTGACCTGAAAGCGGCCGCCCACCAGCACCGCGCTGGCCTGGCTGCCCTGCTCCACCAGTGGCCAGCCGGCCAGGCTGTTGGTGGCGGCGGCAAACTTGTCGCGAGCCTCTGGGGCGGTGGTGGTGTCGGAGATCGCCAGCAGGGCCACAAGCTCCCCACTCCGCTTCAGCCTGGCCTCGCTGAAGCCACGTTTCTCCTGGCTGAACACCAGTTCCTCGCCCGGCGCCGCCGCCGGGAAGAGGCGATTGAAGGCCGTGCCGTTGACCACCTGCTGGGTGGGCACGTCGCCCACCGTGCCGCCGGGAAGCCAGTCGGCGAAGGGGAGCAGCACCACAGCGCCCACCAGCAGGCCGCCAGCGAGGCTGAGGGCAAGAATCCAGCGCAGAAAGCGGGGCATCGGCAGGCTGGCGAAGAACGGTGCAGGGATCGGGAGGCGGGGATGGCCGATAACGGCTTAGCTCAGGCTCACCAGTTGCAGGGAAAGGTCCCAGGTCTGGGCGGCGATGGCGGGATCGCTGGCTTTTTCCGAGAGCTCCTGGACGAACTGCTTGCCGCCCTGCTTCTGCCGGTTGCCCCAGCTCCAGTGGGCACCTGATACCGCGAAGGCGGGATCAGCCACCACCTGGGCCACCCTGGCGCCGGCCAGCTCCTGGCTGACATAGCCGCCGGTGATGTTCTTTTGAAACCAGGGGAAGATCTTCTGAAACAGGGGATAGCTGTTGCGGAACAAGGGCGTATCCGCCACACAACCCGGATAGAGGGAACTGAACACGATGCCGGTGGGCCCGTGCAACCGCCGGTGCAGCTCCTGGGTGGTGATCATGTTGCAGAGCTTGCTGTCTTTGTAGGCCTTGCCAGGCTTGAAGATCTTGCCGCTGGCCATGGTGATCGGAGCCTTGAACCCCGCCTTGAAGCCGGAGAGATCGCCCAGATCGGCGGGCGCCGGGATCGGGATCTTGCCGCCCAGCTCCTTGGAATTGGCCGTGACCGTTCCCAGGATCACCAAGCGACGCGACGGGTGGACAGAGCGCTGCAGATCATCAAGCAGCAGCTGAATCAGCAGGAAATGTCCCAAGTGGTTCGTGGCCATCGATAGCTCATAGCCCTGGGGCGAACGCAGCGGCTGCTTGAGCAGGGGCAGGTACACCGCCGCATTGCAGACCAGCGCATCCAGTGGCCTCCCGGTGGCACGGAACGCCTGCACCAGCCCCCTGACGCTGTCGAGATCGCCGAGGTCCACCGGCAGGTGGGTGAGGCTGGCTTCCGGCAGATCCAGAGCCTGGGCAGCCGCCCGGGCCTTGGCGGTGTCACGGCAGGCCATCACCACATGCCAGCCGCAGCCCACCAGTGCCTTGGCGGCATAAAGACCAACACCCGACGAAGCCCCTGTGACCAGCACCGTGCCGGGCTGGCCGGTGGAGACTGCGGCGCCGGCCGTTGGAGAGGCGGAGGTCTGCTCTGTCGCCATGGGGTTGAAGGGACGCATTGCGCATCAACCTAAGGAGGAAGGCTCAGTTCTCTGGGGCTTTGCCGGCGAGATTCAACAGAAGGAAACGCGCAACGGACGCCCACAGAGAAGGCGCCAATCAAGGGTCAACCGCCTGCAGGGGAGGGCTTCGGTGCTGGCGTGAGCTGGGCAGCTGGTGAATTCTGGAGCTGCGAATCTTCCCAGACAACGCGCAGGCGATTGGGAGCAATCCACTGATCCTGCTCACGAATCAAACGCTGTTCGCCATCCTTGGAGAAGAGCCGATCAAAGCGTTCTTGTACTTTACGAAGTTTATTTTTTTCGATATCGACAATAGCGCTGATTTCGCCGTGGCTATCGAGCCGCTGTTGATAGGCCCCGGCCAGATGCACCAGGCTCACGGAGGCCAAGAAGCCGATGCCGAGCTTCACCGCCAGGCCGATCACACTGCAAAGAAGTTCCTGGCGTTCGCTGGAGGCCTGCCAGGCACCGGAGTGGAGCTCTGAGGCGGAGCCGAGGGTGCCGGAATTGAGGGTGGCGGGGCTGAGGCGAGTGACTACTCCCGCCGGTGCAGCAGAACGACCCCGGCCCGCACGGGAACTTTCGGTCCCCCTGGTAGCGGGCTTGACGCGGCTGGCCCGGCGCGGGCTGTCGGTGGGAGCCTGACGGGAGCGCAGGGCGGAGGCCAAAGGGGATCGGCACAGGTGTTGCCGTCTTGTAGCAGGCCGAACGGCCCCTGCCAAGGCCTGAGGGTTCAGGAGTTGTAGAGGCTGACGCTCAGACGGATGGCCAGCACGCCGGCGTGGGCCGCCACAACAAGCGCGATCAGAACTTCTACCTGGCTCAAAGAGGTGACCATGGCCGACAAAAACAAGCGTTTGACGCCACCATTGTTGGCTCAACCCTGCCGCGGGCCCGACCCAACCGTTGGGCTGTCACAGCTCTTGATCTCCACCGCTCCATCCCTGCTCCCGATCTCCGCCGATCAGATCCGGGCCCTCGACACCTCGCCCCTGACGGCCTGGAGTTCGCTTTCCGCCGCCCGGCTGATCGAGCACGCGGGCAGTCTGCAGATCGGCTTCGACTGGCACCGTCCGCAGGAGGATCCACGCGAGCTGTCGGAAGTGCCGGAACTGCGCCTCTGGAGCCTGCGGGCCGACGCCCTGCACCCCTGGCTTCCGTTCGTGCTCGATCGCGGCAGCGGCCAGTTGTGCCGGCACGTGGCGATGCTGTTGCCCCATGGCTTCAGCCGCAACGAGGGAATTCGCTTCGCGCCGGAAAGCCTGGAGCTCTGGATCACCCATCGACTCTTCCTGCTTGACGACTGGAGCCGCCGCCACGACCAGCACTGCCGCCAGGGTCTGGGGCAGATGGCGGCGGTGCTGGGCTTCGATCTCGATCCCGCCTTCTGGGCAGCGCTGCCGGAGCCGTGAAGCCTCAGGCCAGCAGCAACTGCAACCCGCGCCGTCCGGTGTCCAGGGCCAGCGCCACCGTGATCGTGCGCAGCATCCGCACCAGCAGGCGCTCGCTCACCTTCTCGAGCCGTGCCGCCGACCAGCGGGCGGCCACGGCGGCTGAGCCGCCCAGCCAGAGGGCCATCACCGGATCGGCACGCCCACCCGAGAGAAACTCCACCGAGGCGGCCGAGGCGGAGCAAAACACCGCCAGGGTGCTGAGCCTGATGGCCGCGTGCAAGGGCATCATCAGACCCTTCACCATCAGCGGCACCATCATCAGCCCCCCGCCCACGCCCAGCAGGCCCCCCGCAAAGCCAGACACCCCTCCCACTGCCACCAGCCCGGTCAGGGGAACGGGGGGGGCGTCCGCGCAGGCTGCAGCCTCCCGGCGAGGTTCGATCGTGAAGGCCAGCGCGGTGTACATCACCGCCTGCAGGGCCAGCAGCTGCCAGCCCTGCAACAGCCCGCCCAGGCGGCTGAACGCCAGGCCGCTCAACGCTGCCGCCACGCCGATCGCCAGGCAGGGGCGCAGGGCAAGCCGACCCTGCCGCAGGTGCGACCAGGTGCCGCCCAAGGTGGTGGGCACGATCGCCACCGTGCTGGTGGCCAGGGCCTCATGCGGCGGCAGGCCGATCAACATCAGCATCGGAGCGAACACCAACCCGCCGCCGATGCCGAGCAGGCCCGACAGCACTCCGGCCACCACCCCCATCAGCAGCAGGGGCAGAAGTGGCAGCAGGTCGATCAGCATGGTGATGCCCTGTCGCCCGGCCTCTGGCACCTGCATCTTCCCTGACGCCCGCCCTGCCCGCCCACTGGCGTTGGATCCCCCCGCTCACCTGCAGCGGTGATCGCCAGATGGCCATCGATGATCTGCTGCTTGATGGCCTGGTGGAGGGTTCTGAGCAAGGCGTTCTGCGGCTCTACCACTGGGACCGGCCGACCCTGTCGCTGGGGCACCACCAGCACCGGCTGGAACCCCACTGGCAGGCGCTTGTGGACAGCGGCCGCATCGTCATGGTGCGCCGGCCGAGCGGCGGGAGGGCCGTGTTGCATGAAGGCTGCCTCACCTACGCGCTGCACTGGCCAGCGGCCAGCGGGAGCCGCGCCCAGACCTACTGCCGCGCCGTCCAGTGGTTGCGGCAGGCGCTGGCGGCTTGGGGCCAGCCTCTCCAGCCCGGCCATCAGGCGGCCAGCCGTCTGCGCAGCAGCTGTTTCGCCACGAGCACCGCGGCTGATCTGGTGGAGGCGAATGGGGCCAAGCGGGTGGGCAGCGCCCAGCTCTGGCGGCGCGGACACCTGCTGCAGCACGGAACGTTGCTGCTGCGGCCTTCAAGCACCCGCTGGCTGGAGGTGTTCGGGCAGGAACCGCCTCCGGCCCTCGCCCCCCTGCCTGTGGAGGGCGAGGCGCTGATGGAGGGCCTGCGGCACGCGGCCCAGCAGGATCTGGGCGGCAGCTGGAGCAGCCAGCCGCTCAGCACCCAGGAGTGGAGCGAGGTGGAACAACGGCGCGGAACATTCGCCGTGGAGGCAGGAGATGGGGCGACGGCTGAGGCGGCAGCGGCGGTGGGGCCGTGCCCTCAGCGCGGCGCTTCGCCGCCGGCAGCTTCCAACTCCATGCCACGGGCCACCTGAGCAATGGCCATGCCGAGCGGGTAGGTGCGCTGGCGCCGGGCTGCCTCGAGCAGCGCAGGCGGCAGGCGCAGGCCCAGGCGTTTGAGCACAACTTCAGAAAGCTCCGGCCGCTCGATCGTGCCGGTTGGCAGACCTGACACGCCCAGCACGAGCAACCGATCGACGCCAGGCTCATCGAGCTGGACGGCGGCCTGCCACAGGGGAGAATCCTCACGGATCGAGGGCAAGGTGGAAAGGGGCTGGAGATGGTCACCAACCCGTTCCCGATCCCAGCGTTGAACCGGCAGCGTCTGCAGCGGATCGTCACTGATCACGCCCTGCCAACGGCCCTGCTCACAGATGAGCACCCAATCGGCCGGTTGGATCGCCTCCTCATTGCGGCGCAGCTGGCTGAGCTCTCGCAGCGAGCAGGTGGATTCGAGCACCCGAAAACGGCGCCGTGCCGCTTCGTTCACCTTGAGGTCGCGCAAGGCCTGCTGCAAAGAAAGCAACTGCAGCTGGTTGCGGGAGGCGCCCAGGCCGAACCAGCCCAGCAGGATCAACCAGAACGCCCCAAAGCCACCGCCGCGCAGCACCAGCAAAGTGCCCATGCCCACCGCCATCAAGGAAAGGAAACGGCCGCTCGCCGCCGCCACCTGAATGCCGCGCCGCTGACTGCCGGTGAACTGCCACACCAGCGCCTTGACGATCAGGCCGCCGTCAAGGGGCAGCCCGGGCAGCAGGTTGAACAGCGCCAGAACCAGATTGAGCACCCCGAGCTGGGTGACCATCTCGCCCAGCAGGGGCGAGAGGTGGGCTGCCGGATGGGCGCCCGCCAGCAGCAGCCCCGCCAGGATCAGGCTCACGAGCGGTCCAGCGGCCGCCACCTGAAGGGCGCCGATCGCGGTGCTGCATTCCCGCTCCACCGTGGCCACTCCACCGAGCAGGAACAGGGTGATGCTGCGCACCTTGACGCCGTGGGCGATTGCCACCAGCGAATGCCCCAGTTCGTGGAGCAGAACCGACACGAACAGCAGCACGGCCGTGGTGCAGGCCAGCAGCCACAACGCCACTGGGGAGGCGCGCCCCAGCAGGGACACTGAATACTGTTGCTGGAAGCCCGCCGTGGCCAAGCCCAGCACAATGAACCAACTGGGATGGATCCGCAGCGGGATGCCGCGGATCTTGAACAACATCCAACCCTCGCCCACGCCGCTATCCAGTGGTGCCCCAGGGATGCCCCAAGGCCGTCGAAGCCTGATCCTAGAAACCTGGTGCATGGGCAGGCCGCGATGACCCCCTTTCTCAAGATCTGCGGGCTGCGCAGCCCGATGCAGGCCCACGCCGTGGCGGCGTTGGGGGTGGAGGCCATCGGTGTGATCGCGGTGCCGGGATCACCGCGTTGGCTGGAGCCCCAACAACGCGCCGCAGTCTTCGGAGCCGCACGCCAGGCGAACCCCGCTTGTCTGGGGGTGTTGGTGGTGGCCGATCCCGAAGCTGCGCTGGATGCCGAGCTCGATCCACGGGCGGGAGGGCATCAGCTGCTTCAGCTGCATGGCAATGAAACGCCCGAGCACTGCCGGACGCTCAGTGAGACGCTGGGATGTCCGGTCTGGAAGGCTCTGCGGATCCGCAGCCCTGAAGATCTAAAGCGGGCCGAGGCCTACCAGGAGGTGGTGGCAGCCCTGCTGCTCGATGCCTGGGCGCCGGATCAACTGGGCGGCAGCGGCAGGCGTCTACCGATCGCCTGGCTGGAAGGGTTTGACCCCGGCTGCCCGTGGTGGTTGGCGGGGGGCCTGGGTCCAGACAACGTCAGCGACGTGTTGAAACGGCTTCACCCCGACGGCATCGATGTTTCGAGCGGCGTGGAAATCGCTCCGGGGGACAAGGATCTGGCCCGGGTAGCAGCTCTGGTGAAGGCCGTGAAGGGGAGCGGCGGCGCAGCCGGCGGCGACTGATGCTGGCGGCTGGCGTCAAAACGGGCGAGCATCGCGGGGTAGCCATTCCCCTTTCCCTTGAGATCCCTCCAACCTTTTTCGCTCACCCCAGTGCTGCTGTTGACGGCCCTGGCCGGGGGTCAGGCGGCCGTGGCGCAGGGCATGATCGCTGGCTGCCGGCTGGTCGGCGCCGACCTGCAGTGCGTGCCGGGGCTGACCACGACGCCCGAACAGCAGATCCGCATCTTGCAAGGACAGATCAGCGCCGACACCGCCCTCGAAGGAGCTGTGAATCAGCAGATCACAGGGCTGAGCCAGTTGCTACTGCAGGGGGAAACCGCCATCGGCTCTGTACTCACCGCCCAATTGATCGCCAACACCCTGGCCACCCTCGGCACGCCGGAATTTCACTGGTATGTGAGGCGGCCGGAGGAGAGCGCCTGGGTCCTGATTCCCGGAGCGCAGGGAGGGGCTTACACCATCAAACCGACCGACACCGGCAGCTTGCTGATGGTGGTGGCTGTGACCACCCAGAACGGCCAGGTGAAGCGGGTAGCTTCTCCACCTCTTGGCCCTTTGGGCCAATAATTTGAAGGCTCGCCCGGGAGCGCTTCCGGGTCTAGCTGCTGAACATCGATTCCTGTTGTCTCACCAGCTCAAAGAATTCCTGCTTCAAGCTGGGGTCGTGGCGGAAATCGCCACGCACCACCGAGTTGACCATGGTGGTCTGGGGTTCTTTCACGCCGCGCCACTTCATGCAGTAGTGCTGCGCCTTCACAAGGATAGCCAAGCCTTGGGGACGGCAGAGACGTTCAATCTCGTCGGCCAGGATCATCACGGCCTCCTCTTGGATGTGGGGGCGAGAGAACACCCAATCGGCCACACGGGCGAATTTGGAAAGGCCGATCACCCGATCTCCGGGTTTGATGCCGATCCAGCAGCTGCCAAGAATAGGCACTAGATGGTGGGAGCAGGCCGAACGCACCGAGATCGGACCAACGGTATAGATCTCGTCAAGTTTTTTGACGTTAGGGAAACTTGCGATCTTGGGCTGCTTGTGATACCGACCTTTGAACACCTCATGCAGATACATGCGGGCAACCCGCTCTGCCGTTTCCTCGGTGTTGTGGTCGTTATCGATATCGATCACGAGACTGCGCAGCATGTCGCGCACTTTTCCTGCCACCTCAATCTCGAGTTGTTCAAGCTCACCTTCGCGGAGATGATCAGCCAGGTTGTCGTTGGCGAAGAAGGAGACCCCTGCCTGCTGGAGGCGCTCGCGAATGCGCAAGCTCACAGGGGCTGGACCAACCTCAGGGGTAGGAGCAAGATCCAACGGATTGGAGGAGAATGTGGAGGTCATGGAAGACTCAGAGAACACCGGTTGCGGGCATCAGGGTGAGATCCTCCACCAGTTGAGACGGAGGCTGCTGGGCCAGATACAGCAGAGCTTCAGCGGCCTGATCTGCTGAAAGCATGGCATGCCGATTGAAGGAAGCGTGGACGGTTTCCGTCCCCCATAGGGGGGTATCCACGGCACCGAGGGTGAGCGTGCTCACCTTGATGCCATGGCGACGTTCCTCTTCGGCGAGGCAGCGGCTGAAAGATTCAAGCGCTGCCTTGGTGGCGCAGTAGGCGCCCCACTCAGGGAACGCGCGGCGGGCTGCGTGGCTGCTCACGTTGATAATTTGGCCCCCGCCGATCTGCCGCATGGCGGGAACCACCGACTGACAGACCTGGAACACGCTGGTGAGATTCAATTGCAACAGCCATTGCCAGTGCTCCAGGCCCATGGTGGAGAGTTCACCGGTGTAAGCCGCACCGGCGTTGTTGATCAGTACGTTTGGCGTGGGATTGCCCGCAAGCAACGCGGCCACTGCCGGGGCAATGGCGCCTGGATCAGCGAAATCAGCGGTGACGATCCCCACCTGCTTTCCGCCTTGGCGCAGGGGCTCCGCCACGGCTTCCAGATCCTGAAGGGTGCGCGCCACCAGCAGCAGATCCCAGCCGGCAGCAGCAAAGCAGCGAGCGGCAGCGGCTCCGATGCCCCTTGATGCACCTGTGATCAAAACCGACGGCAAACCGAAAATGCTCCAGTTAAAACCTTAAGAACCCACGGAGGAATCTGTGGTGCCGGCACCGAGCACACGGCCCATGCGGCGGAATTTGTCATAGCGCTGCTGCAGGAGCGCCACTTCGCTGAGCTGGCCGAGCACGGCCAACTGCTCGATCAAGGCGTCCCTGAGTGTTTCCGCCGCCTGCAGCGGCCCCCAATGGTTGCCGCCTGAGGGCTCGCTCAGCACGACATCGATCAGCCCGAGTTGCAACAGGTCTGCGGCCGTGATCTTCAAGGCGGTGGCGGCAACAGGGGCCTTGGCCGCATCACGCCAGAGGATCGACGCGCAGGCTTCGGGGCTGGCCACGGTGTAGACGCTGTGCTCAAACATCATCAGCCGATCGGCCACACCGATGCCCAGCGCACCACCGGAGCCGCCCTCACCGATCACGGTGGCGATCACCGGCACCCGTAGCCGGAACATCTCGCGCAGGTTCACGGCGATCGCCTCCCCCTGGCCAAGCTCCTCGGCCAGCACCCCCGCATAGGCGCCTGGAGTGTCAATGAAGGTGAGAATCGGCAGCCGGAAGCGATCGGCGTGATCCATCAGCCGCATCGCCTTGCGGTAGCCCCCCGGGGAAGCCATGCCGAAGTTGCGGGCCACGTTCTCCTTGGTGTCCCGGCCCTTCTGATGGCCGATCAGCACGACAGGCTGTTCGCCGATGCGGCCCACCCCGCCCACCAGGGCCTGGTCGTCGGAGCCACGGCGATCGCCATGCAGCTCCAGCCATTCATCCGTGATCACCTGGATGTAATCCAAGGTGCTGGGGCGCTGCGGATGGCGGGCCACCTGGATCTTCTGAGCGGGGGTCAAGGCGCTGAAGATGTCCTCCCGGCGGCGGGCGGCAAGGGTTTCCAACTGCAGCAGTTGCTGGCTGACATCCACCTCGGAGTCCTTCGCCAGCTGCCGGATCTGCTCGATCTGCTCCTCAAGCTCCACGAGCGGCTTTTCGAAATCAAGCAGGGGGCGTCGGGCCATGGGAAGAAGGAAGGCGGGGGAGCGAGCCGGAAGGCTCAGGCGACGGCGGCGGCAAGCGGCGGAACCACTGGCTCAAGCCCGAGCGGCTGGAAGCCATGACGCAGGGAGGCGTTGCCAATCTGTTCCATCGATTCAACGGTGATGTTGTTGCGGCCCCAGCTGAAGTTGGTGTGCAAACCTTCAAATTCCAGCAACATCGCCTCTGCAAAACAAGCGAACATCTGGCGTTTGGGGTTGGCCATTTCAGCCACTTCCATCATCTGCCAGTCGATGTCGGTGAAGAACTCCACCACCCCACCCTTGAGCACATGCACCCCATCCCCCGCCGCCTTGGTGTCGAGGTTCTTGGGATAGCCGCCATCGATCATCAGGCAGGGCTTCTGCAGCCGCTCGCGATCGATCGTGAGCGTTTGGGGAAGGCTGGCGACCCACACCACCACATTGGCCTCCGCCAACGCGTCTTCAAGAGGAAGAATGCGGCCGCTGCCGAGTTCGCTTTGGAGGTCGAGCAGGCGTTGCCGCTGGCGCGCCACCAGGAGGAGCTCGCCCACGCCGGTGCGCTGGCTCAGCCAACGGCAGACGCCACTGCCGATGTCACCGGTGGCGCCCACCACCGCCACCTTGGCGGTGGAGAGGTCGATGCCAAGGAGTGGAGCGTTGATTTCCACCTGGCGGCAGATCACCCAGGCGGTGTGCGTATTCCCGGTGGTGAACCGCTCCCATTCCAGGGTGGTGGATCGTATCTGCTGAAACTTAGAGAGATCGAAGTTTTCGAAGATGATTGAAGTGAATCCCCCCAGGGCGGTGATCGCAATGCCGCTCTTCTGAGCCAGCTCCATGGCGTTCTGCACCTTGCGGGTGGCCGTTTTGAAGCGGCTCAGCATCTCCGGCACGAAGCAGGAGTCGATGTAGACGCCTTCGATGGTTTTACCCGTGAGGCTGGTGACACTGACCGTTTCCAGCAGCTGAGGCGGCGCGCTGCACCACACGTCCAGATCGCCGGCAGCGAACTCTTCGTAGCCGAGAGCTCCTGCCTTGCGACGTGCCTCTTCAAAGCTGCTGGAGTGACCGATCAGACCGAACATGGGAAATGCGTACCCTCAGGCTGAGGGGAAGGTGGCGGGGCCACAGGGTTGCGCACGCTACATCGGCGGTTGCGAACCTTGGCAGGCACAGCCCCCTCGAATCAGCCGATCAGGGCGGAAGCGGCCATGCGGGCAATCTCGCGGGTGGAGAAGCCGATCTCGGTGAGCGCTTCTTGGTAAGCAATCAGGAAATCCTCGATCAGGCTTTCCTTCTCCATGCCGATCACTGCGGCATCCCCCGCCACCTGCTCCAGCATGCGGCGCACGAGGGGCAGATTGTCACGGTTGGCCTGCTCAAGCTCGGCGCGGGAGGCTTCAAGATTGGCTTTCAGCCATTCCTGGCCATAGTTCAAGTGGGTGTATTCATCTTTGACCACACCCTCGGTGATCTTGCGAGCGAATGGATCGGCGACCGGAATGTAGATGTGATACGCCGAGATGGCGAAGGCTTCAATCAACAGGGCCTGAATCAGCAGGCAGGTGACCACCTTGCCTTCGGCGAGGGCCGCCTGGAAATTCCCGTGCAGCGGCAGGAAGAAGGTCTTGGCAAAGGGCATGTCTGCCGTGACGCTCAGATTGCGCGCGCAGGCCTGGAAGCCCTTCATGTGCTTGAGCTCCATGCGCGCCAGGCGCGCCAGTTCTTCGGCCTCATCGGGAAGCAGGGTTCCCAGTGACATGTAGTTGTCGTGAGCTTCCTGCTCACCCTCGATCACAATCGCGTTGATGCGGCTATAAGCGTCTTTGTAGAAGTCAGTAGTGAAGTCCGGCAGCCCGGCAAGATCGGCCCCGGCCACCTCGCCGGCGCCTAGGGATGACGTCTGTACGTCAAGGCTGATCGACGGAGTGTCGAGCGAAGGCATCGAGAACAAATCGTGAAGGCTTTGACTGTAACCACCGCCAGCCAAAGCTGGTCTGCCGCCGTTCAGTCGCTACGCAGGCGCCCACGCGGCGGCCAGGGGCTGGCGAGCAGCGCGTCCAGCCGCTGACGCCAACCCGCCACCAGTCGCTCAAACAGTTGCTCGCCGAGGGCAGCACTGGCGCCGCGGGCATCGCCCACGACCCCCGTGGCGGATAGATCCGCCGTGAGCCAGGCCGTCGGTACGGCCCCCTCCAGGCTCCAGCCGCTGGGAGGTGGCGGCTGCAACTGGCCGTCGCAGGGGCGCTCTGGCCCCACCCATTCCGGTTGTAGATGCAGCATCAAGCTGGTTTCGGCCAGGCCGGCGTGCAGGCCATCGCTGCGCTCGGGCTCCGGCAGCAGGGCGCCGATTCCTTCCGGTCCGCTCCAGAGAAAACAGGGCAGCACCGCCAGCGCCGGATGGGCGGCGCGCAGCTGGCGGGCGGCCACCTGCAGCAGGGCGATCTGGCCGCCGTGGGCGTTGAAGAGCACAAGGCGCTGAAAGCCGGCGGCCGCCAGCTGGGCGCCGATCGTCATCACCTGGGCGATCAACAGCTCAGCCGGCAGGCTGCAGGTGCCGGGGAAAGCAGCGTGTTCGGGCGAGAAACCGAACCAGGACACCGGCAGCCGCCAGATCGGCAGGTCGTCCGCCAGGCCGGCAAGAACGGCATCGGCGACCCGGTCGGCGAACAGGGCATCGGTACCCAGCGGCAGATGGGGGCCGTGCTGCTCAATCGCGCCGAACGGCCAGAGCACGGTGCTGCCGGGACGGCTCGCCGCCGCGCGCACCTCAGGCCAGCTGAGCCGTTCCAGCGCTCGCTCCATCAGCCACCCTTGCTTTCGGCACTGATCCTTACAGTGGGTAACTGTCTGCTCCCTTGGACCATGGCCGGCTCCGGCAATCAGCAGCCGCGACAGTCCCAGGAAGGAAGCCGGCGTCCCGTGCCCCCGACGCCGCCGCGGCAGCCCGCAGGTGCCCCAGTGCGCAAGCCCCCCCAGGTGCTGCACATCAGCCGCAAGGACGACGAACCGGTGGCCGACACCAGTGCGCCGGTCACCGCTGACGCGCCCACGCCACTGGCCGCTCCCGTGGCCGTGCGGCCGGTGCCCCAGGCCCGCGAAACCGCCGCCAGCTCCGACGAGGACCGCTTCGAGACCGCCAGCCTCGAAGGGCTGACCATGGCCGACCTGCTGGGGCCTGCCCCGGAAACCGGCCGCAAGGCGGCACGCAACACACCAGCGGCCGCCGCCGCAGCGCCCGGCCAGGCGGCAGTGCCGGCCCGTCAGGTGGACGATTTCGATTTCGACGAGGAAGCCTTCCTCGCCGCGCTCGAAGAGAACGAGCCGGTGGGCGTCTCCGGCGAGGTGGTGCCCGGGGTGGTGATCGGCGTTGAAAGCGATGGGGTGTACGTGGACATCGGCGGCAAGGCGCCGGGCTTCATGCCCAAAAGCGAGTGCGGCCTCGGTGTGATCACCAACATCAAGGAACGCTTCCCCAAAGGCCTGGCGGTGGAGGTGCTCGTCACCCGCGAGCAGAACGCCGATGGCATGGTCACAATCAGCGCCCGCGCCCTCGCCCTGCGCCAGAGCTGGGAAAAGGTGCGTCAGATGGAGAAAGAGGGCAAGGTCGTGCAGGTCAAGGTGACCGGCTTCAACCGCGGCGGTGTCACCTGCGACCTCGAGGGCCTGCGGGCCTTCATCCCCCGCTCCCAGCTTCAGGACGGCGAAAATCATGAGCAGCTGGTGGGCAAGACCCTCGGCGCCGCCTTCCTGGAGGTGAGCGCAGACAACCGCAAGCTGGTGCTCTCCGAGAAGCGCGCCGCCACGGCAGCCCGTTTCTCCGAAATCGAGGTGGGGCAACTGGTGGAAGGTCAGGTGGTGGCCGTCAAGCCTTACGGCCTGTTCGTGGATCTCGGTGGGGTGAGCGGCCTGCTGCACCAGTCGTGCATCACCGGCGGCGCTCTGCGGGAGCTGCGCGAGGTGTTCGACCAGGGCGACCGGGTCCAGGCGATCGTCACCTCCGTGGACCCGGGCCGCGGCCGCATTGCCCTCAACACCGCCCTGCTGGAGAACCAGCCCGGCGAGCTGCTGATCAACAAAGAGCAAGTGTTGCTGCAAGCGGGCGAGCGGGCCAACCGGGCCCGCCTCACACTGCGGCAGCAGGAGCAGGCGCCGGAATGAGCGGTCCTGCCACCGCAGCACCCAGCGCTGACTGGGAACTCGACTACTACTCCAGGCCCGTGCTCGAGGCCGATGGCAAGAAACGCTGGGAGCTGCTGATCTGCAGCACCCCGTCGTTCGAGAGCACAAGCTCGCCGTTCCGCTGGGTGAAGCTCTGTCCGGCCACCAGCGTGAATTCGATCTGGCTGCAGGAGGCGCTGGCCGAGGCCCTCGCCGCCGCCGCCGCCGAGGGCCTGGCAGCCCCGCGTCGGTTGCGCTGCTGGCGCGCCTCAATGCGCACCATGGTGCAGCGGGCCGCCGCCGCCATCGGCCTTGAAACAGTGCCGAGCCGGCGCTGCTACGCGCTGATCGAATGGCTGCAGGAACGCGAACAGCAGGTGTATGCCAAGGAGGAGGGCTTCATGGCCGGTCCACTGGCGCCCACCCCGCTGCCGCCCCAGGCGCCGGCCATGCTGCTGCCGGAAGCCGTACGCGGCGACAGCTGGAGCTGGGCTTCCCTCACCGTGGCCGACCTGCGCGATGCCGGCGGCTGGGACGTGGGCTTCGATGGCCTGGTGCCCTTGCCCACCCCACTCAGCGACACGGCCGGCGTGCCAGGCATCCGGGTGTTCAGCGCCCGCCGCGCCCTGGCGATCGCCGGCTGGGTGGCCGGGCTTGAACCGGTACGGCTGCGTCTTGATGGCGGCGCCCTGGTGCTGGAAGCGGGGCTGGAGAACAGCTGGCTGCTGGGCCGCCTGGATCCCACCGAGGCGGACGCCGCCCAGCAAGCCTTCGTGGCCTCCCGGGAAGAAGCCGGTGGGCTGCAGTTCCTGGCGATCCAGAGCGACGAGCGCTCGGAGCGGTTCGAGGGCTTCTGGCTGCTGCGCGATCTTCTCGCCGGCTGAGCGCCGCCGCCATGGCCGAAGCCACCATGCCTCCCTTTGATCGCGCGGACGTGGGCTTCAACGCCCTCGCCGGCTGGACCTGGCTGGGCACCTACGGGGGCTATTACCTCCAAGCTGATCTGCTGGCTGGCTTCGAACACGGCTTTTTCAGCCGCCAGTGGAGCGGCCGGGGGCCCCACGAGCTGGCGGGCTCCATCAGCGCCGGCGTCAGCGTCCACCGCACCCGTCAGATCCACGGCGCAGCGGTGGTGCCTGCCGCGGCGGCCATCGCCGAGCCCTGGCCTGAGGCCGATGGGCTGGTGAGCGATGCAGGCGGGCAGAGCCTCTGGGTCTGCGGCGCCGATTGCACACCGGTGCTGATCGCCGATCTGGGCAGCGGCCGGGTGGCGGCCTGCCATGCCGGCTGGCGGGGGGTGGCCGGGCGGATCGTGCCCGCCGCGATCGAGCAGCTTGAAGCAAGCGGCAGCCGGCGCCACGACCTACGGGTGGCCCTGGGCCCGGCCATCAGCGGCCCGGAGTATCAGGTGCACCGCTCCGTTTCCCTGCAGGTGGCCGCAGCGCTGGCCCCCTCTCCCCTGTCCAGCGAAGCAGCCCTCGCACGACTGGCGCAAGCCGGTGCCCATCAGGCCGATTCCCGCCCCGACCACGATCGCCTCGACATCCGCCGCGCCACCGCCGCCCAGCTGCGCGCCGCCGGACTCCGCGACGAGCAGATCAGCGTCTGCCCGCTGTGTACCAGCTCAGAGCCGCTGCTGTTTCACTCCTGGCGCCGGGACCAGGTGAAGGCGGTGCAGTGGAGCGGCATCGTGTCCCAGGGCTGAGACCTGCCCTCCAGCGGCAAGTGGCCGGCCAGGCCTACGGCCACAGCTCCAGCTGCAACTGGTTGGGGTCGAGCCTGGCGCGGGCCCCGCCCCGGCGGGGCGCCTGAGGCGCCGGACGCGAGGGCCCCGGCCGCACCCCCGGGCGAAACCAGCTCTCAAGGGCAGCGTGCGCCACTGGGTCGAGGGCGGCGAGCTCCAGCGGCGGCGGAAACAGCTCGGCCCGCTCCTGCCGGGCCCACTCCACCACCGCCGCAGGGATGCGGTCGGCCCCGAACGGCAGCGGCTGCCCCGGCATCACTGCCATCTGTTGGGCGGCGTTCGAGGCCGGACCCGCCTGACGCCGGACCGCCAGCTGGCGGGTTCGCTCGCGCCGGGCCTCTTCGTAGCTGAGGATCGGGGCCGGATACGCCGCCATCGGCGGCGGACAGGCCAGCTGATCGTTGGTGAGCTCAGCGAGCTCCGGCAACCAGTGGCGGATGAACACCCCCTGGGGGTCGCAGCGCTGCACTGCCACCGCTCCCGGGTGATAGATGCGCGTCCAGGCCTGCGGCTCCCGCTGGGTGACGCCGGCCTGCATCGCCCATTGGTAGTGATCGATCGGACAGTCGCCATCGATCAGATGGCGCATGAAGTGCAGGGCCCCGAACCGCCAGTCGATGCCGCAGAGATTGGCCAGGAAGCTGGCATAGATGGCCCGGCTGCGGAAGTTCAGCTCCTGCCAGCCGCCTGAGCCAAGCAGGCAGCGAGCGGCGGCATCAACAATCGGAAAGCCGGTGCGCCCCTCTTTCCAGGCGGCGTAAAGCTCCTCGCTGAACGGCCACGGCTCCTGATCGAAGCACTGCCAGAGGGAGCTCAGCTCCAGCTGAGGCAAGTAGCGGAAGCGTTGGGCCATCGACGTGCCCCAGCGCAGGCGGCTGATCAGCTGCCGGCCGCTGCGCTGCCGCCGGCTGTCGGGGTGATCGGCCAGGGGGGCCAGCCGGGCCACCACCTGGCGCGGGCTCAGCACCCCGAACTTGAGATGGGGACTGAGGCCGCTGGTGACCCTGGCCGAGGGCACGCTCAGTTCCCAGTAGTAGGTCTGGGCCGCCGGACCCTCAAGGAAGGTGCTGAGCAGGTCGTGGGCCGCCGTGCTGCCAGCTGTCGGCAGCGGCTTGCCATCAGGCTGCAGACCCAGGGCTTCGAGGCTGGGAATGGGCAGATCCGCAAGCGGATCGGCAGGATCGGCAGGCCGCTCGGAATCGGCGGGAGGCGGCACCACCAGCTGCCGGGGAGCCGGCAGGGGCGCGCGGGCCACACCCTGCTGCCAGAGCTGGCGGTAGCGGGCGTAGGGCACCAACCCCGCGACGGCTCCCACCGGCTCGACCCAGTGGACCGGCACGGCGGAGGCGGCGAGCAGGCGATTCACCCGGGCATCCCGCACCCGCCCCACGATCCGCTCGCTGTCGGTGTGGGCCACCACGCCAGTGGCGCCCCCTTCCCGCACCAGCCGCAGCAGCTCAGCGGCGGGATCGCCGAAACGCACCAGCAAGCGGCCGCCCAGCTGCCGCAGGTCGCGGTCGAGGGCCTGCAACGTGGCCAGCAGAAAAGCAACGCGTGCCACGCCGGTTTCCGGATGAAACAGGAGCTGACGGTCCAGCACAAACAACGGCAGCACGGCGCCAAGGCGGCTGGCTTCCAGCAGCGGCTGGTGATCGCTGCAACGCAGATCACGGCGGAACCAGATGATCGTGCGGGTCAGAGGCGACGGTGGAACGACAAGGACCAGCGTGGGGCATGGACACCACCAGCCGCGAATGCTTGCCCTGTTGCAGCCGAGCCGAGCGGCGCCAAGGAGCCACAGAAGCGGACCAACACACGCGGCAAACTGGCGAAAACCCTTGCACCAAGCAAATGCTTGTCAGATAATGAGCAGATTCTTGGGTATAGGCCAATGTTGAGTGGCGCCGACCTTCTCGCCAAAGTCAAGGAGATGGGGGATGCAAGCAAGTCCGACATCGTGCGGGCCTGCGGCTATGTCTCCACCAAGAAAAACGATGGCGATCGCCTGAATTTCACCGCCTTCTATGAGGCACTGCTCATGGCCAAGGGGGTGGATTTCGGAGCCAATCCAAAAGTAGGAAAAGGCGGTCGCAAACTGAGTTTCACCACCAAGGTTCAGTTCAACGGCAACCTGATGGTGGGCAAGGCCTATACCGCCCTGCTCGACCTCAAACCGGGGGATGATTTCGAGATCAAGCTGGGACGCAAGCAGATCCGCCTCATTCCGCTGGGTTCTGACGACGAAGGTGAGTGAGCGCCACCGCTTCGGCCACTTTGATGCCGTCGATTGCCGCAGAGAGGATCCCGCCGGCATAACCGGCGCCTTCCCCGGCCGGGAAGAGCCCAGCGATGTTGAGGCTCTGGAAATCATCCAAGCGGGGAACTCGAACCGGCGATGAGGTGCGCGTTTCCACCCCGGTCATGACGGCCTCCGGCGCCGCAAAGCCGGGAATGGAACGCTCGAACACCGGTAGCGCCTCCATCAACGCCTCCACGGCGAAAGCAGGCAGGCAGGTGCGCAGATCGCCATACCTCACCCCCGGCCCATAGGAGGGCAGCGGTGCCGGGCCAGAGAGGCGGGAAGGCGGGGCAGAAAGACCGGAGTCCGGGCTGCGCTCGTTCACCCCGCTGGCCAGGAAATCCCCCAGGCGTTGGGCGGGGGCCTGGTAGGTGGAGCCCGCCGAGCGGAAGGCCGCAGCCTCCCAGTGGCGCTGAAAGGCCACCCCCGCCAAGGGATCGCCGGACGCCTTGCCATAGGGCGCCAGGTCGTCGAGGCCCACCGTCACCACGATGGCGCTGTTGGCATTGCGTTCGTTGCGGGAGTGCTGGCTCATGCCGTTGGTCACCACATGGCCTGGCTCCGAGGCGGCGGCCACCACCAGTCCGCCGGGGCACATGCAGAAGCTGTAAACGCTGCGGCCATCGGCGCCGTGGTGCACCAGCTTGTATTCGGCCGGCCCGAGACGCGGGTGGCCGGCAAAGGGGCCCCAGCGGGCCCGATCGATCAGCTCCTGGGGGTGCTCGATCCGCACACCGATCGAAAAGGGCTTGGCCTCGATCGCCACCCCCACGGCCTCCAGCATCGCGAAGGTGTCCCGGGCGCTGTGTCCCACCGCCAGCACCACCTGGCCTGCCGGCAGCACGGTGCCATCGGCCAGCACCACGCCGCAGATGCGCTGCTGCCTGTCTCCCTCACCGTCACAGGGTTCCAGCGCGAGGCGATCGACGCGGCTCTGGAAGCGGATCTCTCCCCCGAGCGCCTCGATGCGAGCCCGCAGCCCGCGCACCACGGTGGCCAGCTTGAAGGTGCCGATGTGGGGGCGTTGCAGGGTGAGAATTTCCGCATTCGCCCCGCAGGCCACCAGCTCTTCGAGCACCTTGCGGCCGTGGTGCAAGGGATCGCGCACCTGGCTGTAAAGCTTGCCGTCGGAGAAGGTGCCAGCGCCGCCCTCACCGAACTGCACATTGGATTCCGGGTCGAACGGACGCTGGTTGCGCCAGAAGCCAAAGGCATCGGCGGTGCGCTCCTTCACCGGCTTGCCGCGCTCCAGCAGCAGCGGCCGAAAGCCCATCTGGGCCAGCAGCAGGGCTGCGAAATAGCCGCAGGGGCCGGCTCCGATCACGATCGGGCGATCCAGAGGGTCGGTGGTGGCAGGCGCCCGGCCCACGAAGCGGTAGCTGGTGTCGGGTGTGAGCCGCAGGTGCGGATCCTTGCGGAAGCGGCGCAGCAGCCGTTGCTCATCGGCCAGCTCCAGATCCACGCTGTAACTGAAGCGGATCTCAGCCTTGCTGCGGGCATCCACGCTGCGCTTCACCACCTGGTGGCCGCGCAGAGCCGCCGCAGGAAGATCGAGCCGCCGCAGGATCGCCTGGCGCAGATCCTCCTCCCCATGGTCGAGGGGGAGCTTGACTTCGCTGAGCCGCAACACAGGATCTGCCACCGCGCCTGACGCGGCCTGACGCACCCCTTCATTTCAACAGTCCGAGGCCCGCCCGCGCCGGCCGGTTGGCGGCAGAACGGGTTGCAAAGGTAGTCCCCCCGCCCCATCCACCCTCAACCGGTGCCCGCCGGTGCCAAGGTGGAGGTGAATGATGCGTTTCGCATGGGAATCACCCACTGCCCCCTCTGCGTCGCGTTGGCGGTGTTCAGCGCGGTGCGCTTCAGCGCCCACGCCGTGCTGCTCTGGCAACTGGTCCGCCCCACGGCGACGGGCACCAGCGCTCCAGCCTCACGCCTGCGCTGGCAAGGCGTTTAGCGTCCGGGGCCAACTGCCCACCCGCCACCATGGCCCTGCATGCCACCTATCTCGGGGCCAATGGCTGGCTGCTGGAGTTCGGTGCTCTGCGGGTGTTGGTGGACCCCTGGCTCACCGGGCCGCTGGAGTTCCCCCCCGGCGCCTGGTTCTTCCGCGGCGAGCTGCCCCAGGACCGTCCCGCTCCGTTGCCGGTGGATCTGTTGGTGCTCACCCAGGGGCTGCCCGACCATTGCCATCCCGCCAGCCTGGCGCTGCTGCCTTCCACCACCCCGGTGGTGGGGTCTCCCGCGGCGGTGGCCAGGGCGCGCGCTCTTGGCTTCAGCGAGCTCACCGCCCTGGCGCACGGCGAACGCCACTGCCACGAACAGCTGCAGCTGACGGCCTCGGCGGGGGCACCGGTGCCGCAGGTGGAGAACGGCTACTTGTTTGACCACCCCGAGGGGCGCATCTACCTGGAACCCCATGGCTTCCTCGATGCCGCCCTGCCGGAGCAGCCGCTCGACGCGGTGATCACCCCCGTGGTGGATCTGGGCCTGCCGGTGGTGGGGGCGTTCGTGAAGGGTCAGCAGGTGCTGCCGCAGCTGGTACAGCGCTTCAAGCCACTGGCCGTGCTGGTGAGCACCACCGGCGGAGAGGTCCGCTTTGAGGGTGCCCTGAACCGGTTGCTCTGGCTGAAGGGATCGCTGGAGGCAGCGGCGGCGGAGCTGCCCGAGGGTTGCCGGCTGATCGATTCAAAGGCCGGCGAGCGCTATCGCCTGGAGCAACGCCAGCCCAGCACCGCTGGTGCCAGTGCTGGTGGCACGAATGCGGGCACCGCTGCTGGCTGAGGCCGGGCGACTGCTTCAGCCGGCTGTGCTGAGCAGCAGCTCGACCACCAGGGCGGTGCAGGCGCTCAGCAGGAGGCAGCGAAACCCCTTGCCGAGCAGGCTGTTGAGCAGGATCGCTTGCATCGGGATCATGGGGGGTCTCGGGAGATAGGGGGCTGGTGAGAGGGTCAGGCCGCCGCGGCGCGCAGGCTGATCACCGCACCGATCGGCACGGCGAATGGGGGCGAGCCGCTGCGGGTGAGCGGCCAACGGCGCACCCAGCAGCGGTCGTCGATGTCGTCGACGCTCACCACCTGGAAGCTGGTGCCGGCCTGGCTGGCCAGAAGCACGAATTCACCGGGTTGAACAGGCATCAGAGGAAAAGAAGGAACGGCGAAACAGGCAACGCCGTGGGACGACGGCCTGAGCAAAAGCGGGATCCGAAACGTTGACCCCCGAAATGTATCGGAAGATTGCGAACAATTGACAGCCAGTCACATCACAGTTGCATCAGTCGGCAAATGCAGACCATGGCCCGCCTCCGATCACTGCGAGGCCGTGCGGTCACCCGGCGGTTCGCACGGCCTTCAGCTGTCTGGCTCGTCTTCCAACAGCAGCGAGTGGAACTCGCGATACAACTGCTCGTGCTCGCGGATGGCGGCGGCATCGGGGGCGCCCGCCAGGGGCACCCGGCGGGTGCGGGCAGGGCCAGGAATCGCTGGCGTTGCTGCTCTCGCTGCGGCAGGCGGCTGCTGGCGCTGACGCTCGCGCCTGGCGGTTTCGAGCGCCGAAAGGCGCTCCATCAGATGCGGCGGCACCTTGCCATCGGGGCTCGCCTTGATCAGCTCATGAAACAGCTTGTCGGGGTCCTGCTCGGTTTCCACCGCATGCAGCCGTGGCTGCGGCGCGGCAGCGGGCCGGGCCTGCGGGGCCGGCAAGGGCTGGGGGAGCTGGCGGCCCAGCTCCCGGAGCCGCTCAAGGCTGCGGGGGTCAAAGCTCATGGCACAGAAGGGGGACCATCAGGCACAGCCAAGGCTGGCGCGGGTGGAGCGGCCGGTGACGGGGTTGGTGCCGGTGGCATCTAGGCACAGCTTCTTCAGCACATCGGCGCGGAAGGGAACGTTGGTGAAATCAGCGCCATCGATCTTCACCGCGTTGAACTTGGTGTTGAAGGCGAAGGCATCTTCCAGCAAGGCGTCGCGCAGGTCGGTGCCATCCAGTACCGCAGAGTCCAAGGTGGCCTGGCGCAGGTCGGCGCCATGCAGATCGGCGTCCTGCAACTTGGCGCCGAACAGGGTGGCCCCCCGCAGATCGGCGCCGGAAAGATCGGCCTCGCGCAGGTTGGTGAGGCTGAAGGTGACACCACGCAGATCGCTGTCATGGAAGTCGGCGCCGATCAACACCTGCTTGGCGTAGTCCATCGCCGCCTGGGCCGCAGGCACCGGCAGCAGCACCACGCCGAGGAGCAGCACCAGCAGCAGCGAAGCGAGCCAGGAGCGGCAAGGAAGGCCGGCGCGGCAGCGCAGCGGGGAGGCCATGGCGGCAAGGGACAGAGAGGGAACTTTAGGAACACACGCCTTGGCCGTACGTGGAAGCAGCCCGACCGCAACAGAGCGCTGACCGGGCGCGCAGCCGTTGCGCCGTGCCGGGCCGCTGGGCGGAGCAGCGGGCGCTGAGGTTGCTGGAGGCGAGGGACTGGCAGTTGCTCTCCCAACGCTGGCACTGCCGTTGGGGCGAACTCGACCTCGTTCTGCTCAAGCCGGGCCGGTTGCTGCTGGTGGAGGTGAAGGGACGGCGCCGCAGCGGTGCCGATGGCTGGGGCAGGGCCAGCCTGGATCGACGTAAACGGCAGCGGCTGGCGGCCGCCTGGTCGTGCTGGCTGTGCGATCACCCCAGCTGGATGAATGTGCCGGTGGAAGCGGTGTGCGCCTTGGTGCCGCTGCCACCGGCGCGGGCGCCGGTGCGCTGGCTGCGCTTGGAATGGTGAGGGCAGGCGGCCGGTTCACAGCGGACGGCGCGCTCAGGGACTGGCCGGGTTGCCGGGCGCAGGCGTGCTGCTTGCGGGAACCGCCGGATCGGGAACGGTGAACTCCACCGTGCAGCGGTAGCGGGTGGTGTTCATCCCCACCGAAACGTCCTCGCAGCGGGTGCTGGTGACCGTGGCCCCCGCAGGCACCTGCTGCATGGCCCGCTGCTGGGCATTGTCGCGGTCCCAGACGGAATCAGCGGTGGCGCTACCAGCCAGCGCCGGACCACTCAGCAGGGACAGGACAAGGGCGGCGATCCAGCCACCCCAAGCCTGCGGAATGACAGGTGTCAACGGTGTCATCGCCATCACCCCTCTTTATTGCCTCTTCATAGCCGCGCCAGAAGGCAATGTGGGAGATCTCACGCCCATGGTCATGACCTTCAGCGGCCACCGGGCCCGCAAACGCTTCGGCCAGCACTGGCTCACCGATGCCGGCGTGCTTGATCGCATCGTGCAGGCGGCCGAGCTCCACGACGTCGACCGGGTGCTGGAGGTGGGGCCGGGCCGGGGGGCACTCACCGAACGGCTGCTGCAGAGCCCCCTGGCCAGCCTCACGGCGGTGGAACTCGACCGAGATCTGGTGGCCGGGTTGCGGCAGCAGTTCGGGGCCGATCCCCGCTTCTGCCTGCTGGAAGGCGATGTGCTCGAGCTGGAGCTGCCACCGGCCACCAAGGTGGTGGCCAACATCCCGTACAACATCACCGGTCCATTGCTGGAACGGCTGGTGGGCCGGCTCGACCGCCCTGCCGCCACGTCCTACACGCGGCTGGTGCTGCTGGTGCAGCAGGAGGTGGGGGAACGCATCCGTTGCCGTGCGGGCAGCAGCGCCTACAGCGCCCTGAGCGTGCGCATGCAGTTGATGGCCCGCTGCCAGGGCGTATGCGCCGTACCACCCCGTTGCTTTCAGCCACCGCCCCGGGTGCACTCGGAGGTGATCGTGATCGAGCCCTTGCCTGCGGCGGAGCGGCTGCCCGTTGCCGTGGCCGCCACGGTGGAGCGGCTGCTGCGGCGCTGCTTCGCAGCCCGGCGCAAAATGCTGCGCAACACCCTGGCGGGCCTGCTGCCGGCGGAGGCGCTCAGTGCCCTGGCCGCTGCCGCCGGCATCGATCTGCAGCAGCGTCCCCAGGAGCTGGAGCCCCAGCGCTGGGTGGCACTGGCGGAGGGCTTGAATCAGGCCGAAGCCTCAGCGCCAGCCCCCCTTTCCTCCGAGGATGCGGCGTGCATCCATCCCGATCCGTAGCCGAACGCGACCCATGGCAGCACTGAGCCGCAGCATCACCGTTCTCGCTCCCGCCAAGATCAACCTGCACCTTGAGGTGCTCGGGCTAAGGCCGGATGGCTTCCACGAGCTGGCGATGCTGATGCAGAGCATCGATCTGGAAGACCGGCTGATCCTGCGCGAACGCGACGATGGCCACCTTCAACTGAGCTGCGACCAGCCGGGGCTGCCCACCGACGGCACGAACCTGATCAGCCGCGCCGCCCTGCTGCTGCAGCAACGGCTGGAGGGGCCGACGCGCGGCGCCGAGATCCAGCTGGAAAAGCGCATCCCGATCGGGGCCGGGCTGGCGGGAGGCTCGAGCGACGCTGCCGCCGCCCTGGTGGGCCTGAACCAGCTCTGGAACATGGATCTCCCGCCGGCAACCCTGCTGGAAGTGGCGGCAGAGCTGGGCTCCGATGTGCCGTTCTGCCTGGCCGGGGGGAGCCAGCTGTGTTTCGGACGGGGAGAGCAGCTGGAGCCGTTGCCGGCGTCAGCCGATCCCCTGGCCGTGTTGCTGATCAAAGATCCGTCGGTGACTGTGTCGACGCCATGGGCTTATGGGCGTTGCCGCGAGCTGCGCAGCGACTTCTACCTCGACTGCGAGGCTGACTTTGAGCAGCGCCGGGAGCACCTGCGCCGCGGCCAGCTGCTGGCCGCTCTGCGAGGGGAGCGCGGGCTGCCGCTCCTGCGCAACGACCTGCAGGCTGTGGTGGAGCCGGAGCAGGCCAGCGTGCGCCAGGGCCTGGCACTGCTGCGCAGTGTGAGCGACGCCCTGGGCGTGGCGATGAGCGGATCAGGGCCCAGCCTGTTCGCCCTGTTCAGCAGCGCCGCTGAGGCTGCCACGGCACAGCAGCAGCTCACACCGGCCTTGCAAGATGCGGGGTTCGACGCCTGGAGCTGCCGCTTCTCGCCAGCAGGTGCCAGGGTCGTCAACGATCAGGCCATGCCCCCGGCCGGCTCCGTTCCCG
>ERZ888423.274-NODE-274-length-55290-cov-57.987671_pt1 | contig 55290 bp, 57 predicted proteins | sample MGYA00520523_ERZ888423 | MGnify/ENA primary metagenome ERZ888423 (study PRJEB32303, sample SAMEA104408611) | aquatic metagenome | biome: Brackish water; feature: Pelagic; material: water | place: Baltic Sea | collected 2014-06-08T10:24:00 | depth 30,27 m ... | reverse complement strand
AACAGGCTTTGTTCCTGTTGCGCCGTCGACGACTATGACGCCTTAACTATGACGCATTAACTACGTCGCGCACGCACCAACTCAGCTATCTCGCGCATGATGCGAGCAATGTCAAAATCTTTTGGCGTGTACACCGCTGCGATGCCGAGCGCACGCAATGAGTCACGATCATCTTCGGGAATAATGCCACCAAGAATTACTGGAACATCAATGCCAAGTTCTTGTAGTTCGTACAACACATCTGGAACAAGTTGCAGATGCGAACCCGACAAAATGGAGAGACCGATCACATCTGGGTCTTCATCGCGCGCAGACGCCGCAATTTGTGCAGGTGTGAGACGAATACCTGAATAAATAACTTCCATGCCCGAGTCGCGTGCAGCAACAGCAATTTGTTCTGCGCCACTTGAGTGCCCATCGAGACCTGGCTTAGCGACCAAGAACTTTGGTGGGCCACCAGGGATAGTGCGCACAAACTCAGCAACATCGGCCAGTTGGGTCGTACGACGACCAGCCGCTGCACCAACACCAGTAGGGGCGCGGTATTCGCCAAATGCTTCACGCAGAACCTGGCTCCACTCGCCAGTAGTTCCGCCCGCTTTAGCCAGTGCGATAGAGGCATCCATCAAATTGGTCTTGCTAGTCGCTGCATTTCGCAATTGGTCAAGTGCCTGTTGTACGTCTGCATCACCTCGTTGTTTGCGCCATGTAGTGACGTCGTCAACAAGTTGTTGTTCGACAGTGTGGTCGACTTTGAGGATGTTGTTTGCACCATCGAGAGGTGATGGTGTTGATTCGGTAAAGCGATTGACGCCAACAACGACTTGTTCGCCAGATTCGATTCGGCGAGTGCGGTCGGCCATTGAAGACACGAGACGGCCTTTGAGCTCATCAACCGATTCAAATGCGCCGCCGCGATCAAGAATTTCTTGCAACTCAGCCCAAGCAGCATCGCGTAATTCGGTAGTGCGAGCCTCGACCACATGCGAGCCAGTAAAGATGTCTTCGTACTCGAGTAAATCTGTTTCGTATGCAAGCACTTGTTGCATGCGCAACGACCACTGTTGATCCCAAGGGCGGGGTAGACCGAGCGCTTCGTTCCATGCTGGCAACTGCACACTGCGTGCACGAGCCGACTTAGACAGAGTTACGGCGAGCATCTCAAGCATGATGCGCTGGACATTATTTTCTGGCTGCGCTTCGGTAAGACCTAGCGAATTGACCTGTACGCCATAACGAAAACGTCGAGCGCGCTCGTCGGTTATGCCATAGCGCTCGCTGCCAATGCGATCCCACAACTCGGTGAAGGCCCGCATCTTGCACAGTTCTTCCACAAAACGAATGCCGGCGTTCACAAAAAACGAGATACTTGCAAAGACCTGAGGAAATGCTTCATCTGAGACCTGGCCGCTTGCACGCACTGCATCCAAAATATCGATTGCATTGGCAAGCGAGAATGCAATCTCTTGCACTGGGGTGGCACCCACTTCCTGCAAGTGATACGAGCACACATTCATCGGGTTCCACTTCGGTGCGTTGGCTGCACACCAGGCGATCATGTCAACAATGATGCGACGCGATGCTGTTGGGGGAAATATGAATGTGCCACGTGATAAATATTCTTTGAGGATGTCGTTTTGTGTGGTGCCGCGCAACTCGTTGGCTGGCGTGCCCTGCTCGGCGGCGTTGGCAACATATAACGCAAGCAACCATGCAGCAGTTGCGTTAATGGTCATCGATGTATTCATCTGACCAGGAGGAATCTGTTCCATCAGCGCGCGCATATGACCCAAGTGCACGACCGGCACGCCTACTTTGCCTACTTCGCCGCGAGCAAGTATGTGATCTGGGTCGTAACCCGTTTGAGTTGGCAAGTCGAAGGCGATGGAAAGACCGGTCTGGCCCTTAGCGAGGTTGGTGCGATACAACTCGTTGGAGGCTTCCGCGGTTGAATGTCCCGAATAAGTGCGGATCAGCCAAGGTTCGTCGCGGCGACTCATACGTCAAGGTTAGGGGTTGACGGCCTCGGCAAGACGACGTAGGTAGTCATCGCGAGGGATCTCCATTGCGCCAAGTGTTTCGAGGTGGGGTGTGAGCCATTGCACATCAAGTAATGACATTGCCGAATTGCGCATGGTTGCAACGAGGTGCATGAGTGCCACTTTGGATGCATCGCGCTTGAGGTGAAACATGGACTCACCAGCAAAGAGACCGTTTATGCGCACACCGTACAAGCCCCCTATCAATACACCATTTTCGTCAAACGTCTCGAAACTATGAGCCCAACCAAGTTCATGCAGAGTTATGTATGCATCAATAATGTCTTTAGTGATCCATCCACCTTCGCGATTGGGTACGGCGCAACCGCGTAATACGCGTTCGAAACACGTGTCGACGCGAACGGAATATTTGCGCGCACTACTGCGCATTGATCGGGTGATGAGCAATTGGTCGAGCGGAAGTACTCCACGCATCATGGGTGACCACCAACCCATTGCTGGTTTATTGAGGAATGGAAAGTCGTTCGCACTCGACATCGGAAACACGCCAGTGCGGTATGCCTGAATGAGGGTTGCAGGCTCCAAATCGGCCCCACGTCCCACGATGTCTTGTTGTGGCCACTCGGCCGACGGTGGAAAATTCCATATTGACAGACCGAGTTCAACTGGTATGTCATGCCAAGACGTCATACGCCACGGTACATCTGACGCAACGAGATCTAGTAAGTAAAGAATCCCTGCTTGGTCTTGCGGCCCAACTTGCCTTCTGCCAACAACTTTTTGAGAGAGTCAGCTGGCTCGAGATGGCTTTGCTTAAATTCACTTTGGAGGGCATTAAGGATTGACACGGTGGTGTCAATACCGATGAGGTCAAGCAATGCAAAAGGACCCATCGGGAAGTTGCAGCCACCTTTCATTGCGGTATCGATGTCTTCCATGGATGCCGTCTTGGCCTCAAGCATGTGTACAGCGTTGTTGAGGTATGGAAACAACAGTGCATTGACGATGAAACCTGCGCGGTCGACAACTTGTACAGGATCTTTGGCGCAAGCAACAGCAAACGCGGTAGCAGCAGAAATGGTGTCATCACTTGCAGTAATTGGACGGATCACTTCAACAAGCGACATCATCACTGCTGGGTTAAAAAAGTGAATGCCGCAAACTTTGTCTGGACGGTTTGTTGCTTGTGCCATGGCAACAACCGGCAATGTGCTGGTATTGGTGGCAAGGATCGCCGAAGGCTTAACAATTTTGTCGAGTTGCGAAAACAGTTCTTGTTTTGGTCCGAGTTCTTCCACAATTGATTCGATCACGAGGTCGCAATTGGCAAGCTCGGAAAGTTGGTCTGTGATGCTGATGTGTGACAAAACTTCTGTCCGCTGATCTTCTGTCATCTTTGCCTTGGCGACTTGTTTTGCAAGATTGTTTTCAACTGAAGTGAGCATTGACTGCGCTCCAGCCATTGTGCGCGAGCGAACGACTACGTTGATGCCGGCGCGAGCAACGACTTCGGCAAGGCCCGAGCCCATGATGCCCGAGCCGCAAACGCCGACGAGCTGGGGAAATGAAGATTGAGAAGGAGGTGTAGTAGTCATGGCGAGCAACCGTAGTCAATAGACCGAGATATTTACCAACCGGTAACGAAAGAACCATCTGGGCTTTACCAGCCTTGGTTAGCGTTGCCTAGTGATCAATACGCATGTTGACGAGACAGCCAATCATCCGAGGCGACTGATAGGCCTCGAGGCCGTTCATAACTTTCGCGACCTAGGCGGGTACCCAACCGCAGATGGACGAAGCACCAAGTGGAGAACACTGTTTCGTTCAGATGGTTTGTATCGACTGCGCGGAGTAGATGACTTGAGTCGCGTCAGGCAATTGGGTTTGAAATCGGTTATCGATTTGCGTACCGAGCGCGAACAACGCGAGCAGGGAATTTTCCCTATCGATGAGATTGAGGTGGCGTTTCATCATTTGTCAATTGTTGATGTGACGTGGTCCGACACGGAAACTCCGGAATTTGATGACGAAGTCGAGTTTTTGGTGTGGGGATATCGCGACATGTTGGAAATTGGTTCGAGCCGATTTGCAGACGCAATGCATGTGCTCGCGCAAACCGATTCAGCACCTGCAGTGTTTCATTGTGCTGCCGGCAAAGACCGCACTGGAGTGCTTGCTGCGTTGTTGCTTTCGAGCCTTGGTGTCGATGACGCACACATTTGCGCCGATTACGGTCTGACTCAGGAAGCAATGCAACGATCAATTGCGTGGTCAAAAGTGCATCGCCCCGAACTAGCTAAACGTTACGCCACCATCCCAAAGGCATACTTGGCTGCCGACCCGCTAGCAATGCAAATTATTTTGGCTGAGCTTGCGCAACAACATGGTTCGGTGCGCAACTATGTGCGCGAAATTGGAGTTACTGATACAACTGTTGAAGCGTTGGGTATCTTGTTGCTTGAAATGCGCTGAGCGAAATTAGCTGACGATGATCACGACGCTGTAAATGATTAAGTCTTCGGTCGGCGGAACACCGTTGGCTGCAGGATCTGGATTGGATGCTGCATTGAGTGCAGGGATTGTTTGATCCAAACCCTCTGTGACTTGGCCAAATAATGTGTAGTCGGGGTTAAGCGTCGCACCATTTTCGCCAGTGATGATGAAGAACTGACTGCCGTTGGTGTTTGGACCAGAGTTGGCCATTGCAATAGAGCCAATTTTGTATTCGCCACTTTCAGGAAGTTCGTCGGCAAATGAATAGCCGGGGTCACCCGAGCCAGTTGCTGTTGGGTCACCACACTGCACAACAAAATCGGTGATGGCGCGATGGCATTGGGTGTTGTTAAAATATTTGTAGCGGGCAAGCACAACAAAGTTGTTGGTGGCAATAGGTGCCTTGATTGGGTCGAGGATGATTGAAAACTCACCCTTATTTGTCAGAACAATTGCGGTGTAGGTCTTGCCATCCTCGAGGCACATCGGTGGGACCGTTTCAAATTTTGAAACACGGGTCTCTGACATGTCGGCTTTCGGGCAAGGTGTCTCACCAGTGATTTCGCGCCCCTCAGGGGATGTCGAGGTGGTGTCTTCGCCTAAATCGATAACAGCCCTAGTGTCAGTTGGTGCTGAGGAGTCACCTGCGGTACCACCCGAGACTCGGATGATCACGACAACACCCACAATGACACCAATAACGGTGAGCGCGCGAATGATGTTCTTGCGCACCTTTCGCTTTTGATCTGTTTTGGCTAATTGATCAAGCCTTTGGCGACGGTTTTCTTTTTTGCGAGTTCGTTTGTCTGTGCCCATAGTTTTAAAAGGATACTCGCGTAGAGGTAGCGTAAAGACCCTGTGGCGCTTCTCGTTCAAAAATATGGTGGCACTTCGGTGGCCGATCCAGACCGAATGCGCAACGTTGCTCGACGAATAGCCGACGCCAGAGCCAAAGGTCACGACGTTGTCGCCGTTGTGTCGGCAATGGGTAAAGCCACCGACAATCTTGTAGAACTTGCTCGGCAAGTTTCAAGCAACCCGCAAGGTCGGGAGATGGACATGTTGCTCACAACGGGCGAACGAATCTCGATGTCGCTGTTGTGCATGGCACTGCACGACATGGGTTGTGATGCAGTGAGTTTTACTGGAAGCCAGGTGGGCATCATCACCGACACATCTCACACCAAAGCAAAGATTTTGGAAATCAAAGGCGATCGTGTTCGCGAGGCACTACTTGCTGGCAAGGTTGCTGTTGTCGCTGGTTTTCAGGGCGTGAGCACCGACCGCGAGATCACGACACTTGGTCGTGGTGGTAGCGACACAACAGCAGTTGCACTTGCTGCAGCAATGAAAGCCGATGTGTGCGAGATCTACACCGACGTGACTGGCGTTTTTACTGCAGACCCACGGCTGGTTTCACAAGCAAGCAAAATTAAGCAGTTGAGTTTTGATGAGATGCTTGAGATGGCTGGAGCGGGAAGCAAAGTGTTGGCACTGCGCTCAGTTGAGTTTGCACGAAATCACAATGTGCCCATCCATGTTCGATCAAGTTTTACGTTAGAAGAAGGTACCTGGGTTCTTGGAGCCAACGATGAGAGGAAAACAAAAATGGAAGATCCAATCATTTCAGGAGTTGTTCACGATGTGGGCGAAGCCAAGATGACATTGCTTGGCGTGCCCGATCGCCCCGGCGTGTCGGCTCTCTTGTTTGAATCTCTTGCAAAGGCAAATGTCAACGTTGACATGATCGTGCAGAACACATCAATCGAAGGTACGACTGATATCTCGTTCACACTTCCAGTTGGCGACATTGCAACCGCAGAGCCGATTTTGGCAAGCGTTGGCAAAGAGGTTGGAGCAAAGGGCATCAATAAAAAAGAAAATATCGTCAAGTTGTCTTTAGTTGGCGCAGGAATGAAATCGAGCCCAGGTGTGGCAGCGAAGATGTTTCGAGTGTTGGCCGACAACGGTGTCAATATCGAGATGATCTCGACATCAACAATTCGCATTTCAGTGGTCGTCGAGCGATCCAAGTTGGAGACAGCAGTGCGCGCGTTGCACACAGCCTTTGGCCTAGACAGTGGTGAGAATTACTCTGCTCCGTTGCCCGAACGAAAATAAGGTTGTAACGGATCATGACAAAACAGCGCGATGCAAAAAAACGCGCCCAATTTGTGCCTTGGCGAAGCGCAGGAAATCGCACAGAAATAGGTGGATCTGCCGATGAAATTGTGCGATCTACCGGTTGGGTCTTCAATAATGAAACTGGCAGCGCACTCACCCTTGAAGAATTTGTAACTACCGGCAACAAAGAGGCCAAGCGCTACATGCGTCAATTTGGTTTTGAGGCGGAGCGACTTGCGCCATTGACCTTGCTTGAAATTGGCAGTGGGATTGGTCGAATGACAGCTTCATTTACCGAGCAATGCGCCCATGTAGTTGCCGCCGATGTAGACGCTGCGTTTTTAGAACGCTGTCGAGAGACGGTAGGAAAGCATGGTCGCGCAGACAGACTGACAACGACACATGTGCAAGATGGATGCACGCTTGCACTTTCCGACGACTCGGTAGATATTGCATTTTCATACATCACCTTGCAGCACTGCCAACGCAATGATGCGCTTGGTCTGTTGCGCGAAGCAGTGCGAGTTACACGCTCTGGCGGAACCGTGATTCTGAACTATCGATCGTGGGTATTGAGTGACGTTTTACTGATTCCAGCCGGAATATTGGTTCGTTTGCTGTGGCGGATGCCAGCGATCGGTAAACGGATTTCTGGGACGCGATGGGCAACGCGATTTGGTTGGCAGGCAAATAGGTTGAGCCCCGACGAAGTACTGCAAGACATCATCGATCACAGTCAAAAATCACTGACCGAGATCAGAATTTACCACTCTCCATTTCAAGTGCGTCACGTTTCGCACTCGAATGTGCAGGTCAAGTCATTGAAACGGGTTAATCGCAGTCATTGGTGGCTCGTAGCAACCGTACGTAGCTCATGACAGCACATCGACTGTCAATCGAAAATATTGAGCGCTCAGCACGCACGATCGACCCTGTTTTTCTGCATTCTCCCCAGTACAACTGTGAGCCACTCTCGACCGAATTGGGGTGTGAGCTCACTCTCAAAGTTGAGACTCCAAATCCCATCAGAAGCTTTAAGGGTCGCGGCGCCGATTTCTTTATGCAAGAGAATGTCACTGCGCTTTCCGGACGAGATCTTGTGTGCGCAACCGCCGGCAACTTTGGGCAAGCAATGGCCTATGTGTGCAGAGCGCACAAGCGCTCGTTAATTATTTATTGTGCGACCAATGCCAATCCTCTTAAAGTTGACCGAATGCGCTCGATGGGCGCAGAGGTGCGGCAACTTGGCGACAATTTTGATGCGGCGAAGGAAAACGCCAAAAAGTTTTGTGCCGAGACCGGTGCATATTTTGTTGAAGACGGTCGAGACATTGCAATCTCGGAGGGCGCAGGTTCAATTGCCGTTGAGCTGATGCAACAGCGCACTTTTGATGCCGTGCTTGTACCGCTTGGCAACGGGGCTTTGATCGGTGGTGTTTCTCGATACATCAAGCACATAACGCCAGATGTACAGATAATTGGGGTTTCAAGTGCGACTGCCGATGCGATGGAGGCATCGTGGCGTCTAGGCACCGTTATCGAACGCCCATCTGCCAATACCATCGCCGATGGCATTGCAGTGCGTACTCCTGTTCCGGAGGCGCTCAATGACATGAAAGGTCTTGTCGACGACGTGTTGTTGGTGTCGGAAGATGCACTGAAGCATGCAATGAAGTTGGTATTTGACAAAGCAGGATTAATAATTGAGCCAGCTGGCATTGCTGGAGTTTCTGCGATTCTTGAACATGCACACCTTAAAAAGATGCGCCTTGCCACAATTTTGTGCGGAAGCAACCTCACGCCCACACAAGTAAATGACTGGCTAATCGACAAGGTCTAACAACTAAACTGCTTCTATGCGAGTAGGACTAGTTGGAGCCACCGGAATGGTGGGAACTGTTATGCGACAGCTGCTGGCCGAGCGCAACTATCCGGTCGATGAACTTCGGATGTTTGCGTCGGCGAGTTCTGCTGGCAAGACCATTGAATGGAACGGGAGAACCGTCACTGTCGAAGATGCAACTGCGGCAGATCCAAGTGGCATGGATGTAGTGCTGTTCTCGGCCGGAGCCACAACATCTCGAGCACTTGCCGAAAAATATGCCAACACTGGCGCGATGGTGATTGATAACTCATCGGCATGGCGGATGAACGACGATGTGCCATTGATAGTTGCAGAAGTCAATCCCCAAGACGTAGCACTGGCAAAAAAGCGAATCATTGCTAACCCAAACTGCACCACTATGGCAGCGATGCCGGTGCTCAAAGCTCTGCACGACGAAGCAACACTTGTACGACTGATCATCAGCACTTATCAGGCGGTGAGCGGTGCCGGTGTCGCAGGTGTGGCCGAACTTGAAAATCAGGTACGTGAGGGTGTGAGAGATGCCGGACAACTCACCTACGATGGTGAAGCAGTCAAGTTTTCGAAGCCATTCAAGTTTTCGCAAACGATTGCATTTAATGTTCTGCCGCTTGCTGGATCAATTATGGATGACGGATCCTTTGAGACAGACGAAGAGCAAAAGCTCCGTTATGAAAGTCGCAAAATCCTGCATATTGCAGACTTGCGAGTATCGGGCACATGTGTGCGCGTGCCAGTGTTTACCGGTCACTCGCTGAGCATCAATGCCGAATTTGCTCACCCGATTACAGCCGCGCGAGCACACGAAATCTTGGCAACGGCCCAAGGTGTAGTTGTAGCCGATGTGCCAACACCGCTGATGGCTGCGGGCAAAGACCCAAGTTATGTTGGTCGCATTCGTCAAGACTCGAGTGTTGACAGCAATCATGGTCTCGCCATGTTCGTATCTAACGACAATTTGCGCAAAGGCGCAGCACTCAACGCATTGCAGATAGCAGAGCTGCTCGTTAAATAGATCGTTAAAAAGCCAGCTGGTTTGCTAGTTACTGAACCCATTCATCGCAAGTTGTGGGCGCTGCAACCAGTTGTCATCTAAGTATTTTGCTCGACCATCGATTACGTGAACGGTGTATGCATGACGCGGCTTGTCGCTCAAGTTTGGGCCAGACCGGTGTGGCAATGTGCCATTGAGTAGGACGAGCGTGCCGCGCGGAGCTTCGAGTGGCACGAGACCTTCGGTTGGATATGGCTCCTGGTCAAACACATCGGTGATGGTGGCTGTACGAGCGGCATTTAATTTTGAACGCGACTTGACGGGGATGCGATGTCCGCCCGGTAACGCCCACATGCAGCCATTTTCGGTTGTCGCGTCATCAATTGCGATCCAAAAACCGATCACGCTCTGTGGCTCTGTCCACAAAAAAGTGTGGTCGGTATGACTGTTAACTTCGCCACCGATGCGTGGTTGTTTAAAAATGTACATCGACTGCAACAGCAGTGGGTCGACAATTCCCACTTGTTGGGCAACGGATGCCATTTGGGGTGTGCGGCTGAACGCGCTAAACACCGGGTCGAGATCATGCATGGCGTGTCCGAGTTTGTTGAGACAAAGGTGTGCTTGAGAGCGCAGCGCTCCATGTTCGTCAAAGGCATCTTTTTCGAAAAAGCAACGGATTTTGTCACCACTTGTCAGAAAGTATTCGTCAGCTGCGTGTTGTGCTGTGGAGTCCGCAGTGAAGATGGTGGCTTCTTGTGGTGACGGAACGTTGTCTTTTGCAATTTGCAATGCGCGCTCGCGCAATGTCAGACATGCTGCATCATCAACAAAATTTGGCAAAACCAAATATCCGTCGTCGTTGAATGCCTGCAATTGATTAGGCGAAAGAATTTCTGCAGAGGTTGTCATGAACCACTCGGATTTTCGAAGTTGGAATGCTCCGGAAATGCTGCTGGTAACAAGATGCTCAGCGGAGTTGGTGTGCCTTCAACATCGACCAGCAAGTTTGCGCCACCGTGTTCCCACAACAGTTGGCGGCATCGCCCGCACGGCGTGACGTCGGTGTCGTTGCCAACACATGCAACCGCAATGATGCGTCCTCCGCCACCCATGTGGAGCGCCCCCAAGATTGCGCACTCCGCGCACAAGGTGAGTCCGTACGACGCATTTTCTACATTGCATCCAGAGATGATGCGACCATCATCAATGAGTGCTGCTGCGCCTACTCGAAACTTTGAATATGGAGCATATGAATGCTGCTGCGCCGCGCGGGCAGCAGTGCGCAGTGTTTGCCAATCAATTGGTTGTGCAGGTGTGGCCATACGCCAACACTAGTTGCGGGCGACCGATGCCAAAATTGCTGGAGTGAGTTTATTGGCCCGGTCAACAACGGCACGGGCCTCGATGGTGAGCGCGACACGATCGCGCACAACAACTTGCCCGTGAACAACCACATGGCTTACATCGCCACGACCCGCGGCAGCAACAATGGCAACATGCGGGTCAAATACTGGCGTGAGAGATGGCGAAAATGCATCGAGCACAACAAGGTCGGCATACTTGCCAACTTCGAGTGAGCCAACAAGGTGGTCTATGTGCAGTGCTTTGGCCCCATTAATCGTGGCCATACGTAAAACGTCGAGAGCCGGTAAAACGGTTGGGTCTGATGCTGCGGTTTTTTGCACGTAACCAGCCAGTCGCATGGCGAGCCACAAGTCGAGATCGTTGCCTGACGCCGGCCCATCAGTGCCTAGAGCAACATTGACACCTTGCTTGTGTAACTCGACAATGCGCGCAGTGCCACTTGCCAACTTGTAGTTGGATGCAGGGCAGTGCGTCACCGATGCACCATGTTGTGCAATCATCGCGATATCGGTGTCATTTAAATGCACACCGTGGGCGATGACCGCATTTGCTAGCAAATGAGTATCGGCAAGCACTTGGATTGGCGTGCGACCATTGTGTCGTTTTGATACGAGCGACATTTCGCCAATAGTTTCTGCGGCGTGCACGTGGATATGTGCGCCGTGCTGTTTGGCGAGTGCTGAGATCTGGTTGAGGTGATCTTTGCCAAGCAGGTATGTGCTGTGCGGGCTGAGCCAGTTGAGTGAATCAAAACCATTCGGTAAGGAGAATTCTTGCTCACGGTTGACGGACTCGGTGAGCCACTCGTTCGCCCACGCCATGCGCTTGGCGAATGGCAGTGGCTCAGGGCCATCAGATTCAAGCAGGTTTGGTCCGCAGTGAACTCGCATGCCTGAGCGTGCTGCAACTTCGAGTGCCGCGTCGGGCAAGTAGTACATGTCGAGTGCGGTGGTGATGCCACCCAAAAGCGACTCGAGCGCCGCAAGTTCGGTGCCGGCCACAACTGCATCGTGCGACAGCACAGCAATCTCTGCTGGCATTAGTCGGCCAAGAAAATCTTCTAAATTCATGTCATCGCCGAGGCCACGAAACAGCGTCATGCCCATGTGCGTATGAGCATTGATCATGCCCGGCATGACAATGCCACCCTTGGCATCGATTACAGCAGGTGCATTGTGGGCAAGTGTTCCAGTAGCAATTGCGCGAATCTTGCGATCTGCGCCAATCACGATGGTGGCATCGTTGACAATGGTGCCGACCGCGTCAACGGTGACTACACAGGCGTTGGTGATTGCGAGGAGGTCTTGCGGAGCGCTCATTATAATTTTGTTGCCTTCGTTGCATCTATTTGTTTGAGCACGTCTCGCAACAGTGCGCCAACTCGTTGCGCCGATTCTTTGCCAACTTGTAATACATCTTCGCCCGATAGTGGTTGAGGGTTGATGCCCGCTGCCAAGTTTGTGGCGAGCGAGAGTGCAAGCACTCGCATACCTAAGTGTCGTGCAGCAATGGTCTCGAGCACAGTTGACATGCCAACCATGTCGGCGCCAAGCGTGGCGATCGCGCGAATTTCGGCTGGCGTTTCAAAATGTGGCCCATGAAAACCAAAGTAGACGGCCTCGTTGATGTTTGGAGATACATTGCGCACGAGTGAGCGCAGCGACGAGTTGTACGCATCGGTGAGATCGACGAAGCGACCAGCGAGTGGTGCTGGTGGGTTGTCACCTGTGAGCGGAGAGTGACCTGTCATGTTGATGTGATCTTTGATCACAACGGGCTCGCCGATGGTCCACTCTTTTTGCAAGCAACCAGCGCCATTTGTCAGGAGTGCGATCTTGCACCCGAGTGCATGTGCAACACGAACGCCGTGCACCGCCGCATGGACTCCGTGCCCTTCGTACAAATGTGTACGACCGGTGAGTAGCAACACGCGAGTAGAACCGATGGTGATCGACTTGAGTGCTCCGCCATGGCCGATGGCTGACGGACGAGTGAAGCCTGGGATGTCTGCAACGTTGATTGATTGAACTGGAGTCTCAGACACTTCTTCGAGAAGGCCTACGGCATCTACCCAACCCGACCCGAGCACTACGAGCACATCATGTTGCTCATCATGCTTCATGGCAAATTGAGCGCGAACTGACTCTGCAGACCGATTGGCAAGTGCAAAGGCTTCTTTGACCACAGGTTCCATATATAAAGGCTAGGCACAAAAAGTAATAGCTAGGCACAAAAAGTAATAGCTAGGCGCCGAAACGTATAGCCATATAGCAATATTAAAAAAGATACGCGCGCATCGGTAGCGTGGTGCGTTATGAACACGATTGCGACAGCACCTATAACAATCTCTCCAGCTCGGGTATTGGCCGACTTGTTGCCAAAACGCGTAACGCGCACATCTGCACTCACGCAAGATGTTGCTCTCGTCTTTGGTTTTGCCTTGCTGACTGCCCTTGCTGCACAGATCGAAATTCCACTTGGTTTTACACCGGTGCCACTTACTGGCCAAACATTTGCAGTGCTTCTCACTGGAGCAGTGCTCGGTATGCGACGTGGCGCCTTGAGCCAACTCGTTTATTGGTTTGCTGGACTCACCGGTTTGCCATTTTATTCGGGTGGCGCAGGTGGTTGGAAAGATGGCACTGGTGCCACACTCGGCTACCTCATTGGTTTCATTGTTGCTGCTGGCGCTATTGGCTTTCTTGCAGAAAAAAAGCAAGACCGAAACTTTGCAACTTCGTTGCCGGCAATGTTGCTCGGATCAACAATTATTTATGCATTTGGCGCAATATGGTTGGCACATAAAATCAACGTACCGCTTGCAAATGGTGACATAAATGCGATCAGTCTTGGCGTTGCACCATTTTTGATTGGTGATTTGTTGAAAGCACTCATTGCGGCAGGACTCACGAGCACCGTGTGGAGTGCAGTCGCTAAGCGCAAATAGAAGCAGCGCGTTTAGCGCGAACGCTCAAGCTCATACAACGTTGTGCCGTTACCGCGTGCAACCCACAAACCTGCGCCGGCTTGCACAAAGTGTCGATTCAGACGCTTGCGATACCAGTCGCCAGTGCGGGTATAAATATTTAAGTCGGTGGTTTTTTTATCGACAGCATTTCGTAAGTCGGCCGATGTCGGTACTTCTAGGTAGAGAACCCCGCGCGTTGCTTTTGCCAAATTGCCAATAGCTGCAACAGCTTGCTTGTCGTTGAGGTATTGCAACACGCTGTGACAAACAACAAGATCAAATTGCCGCGTTGGAAACCATGACGCGATGTCGTGACATTCGTGGCTGTATTTTTCGCAAGCATGCTCGCTGATGTCAACCGACAATCGCTTAACTTTTGGATGAGTGGTTGCGTACCAGTCTCGCCAGTAACCAAGACCCGCACCCACATCGAGCACCGACCGCACTGGCACTTCCCACCACTGGCACATTGCGTGTACAGCAGTAGCGAGTGTGTTGACCTTGGTGCGGCTGTGAACAGGGCTAGTTGAATAGAAGCGCTTGAAAAAAGCTGCGTCAAATGTGTTGCGTGGCATGCATCCTGTGTAGCAGGTGAGCGGCCGCCGTTACGATTGTTGCCGTTACGATTATTGTCAGATCTCACTCGAGATCACATTCGCAAGGAGCCAACCATGTCCGTGAATAAAACGTCGGTATATGAAACCAAAATCGCACGCCTCAATGGTGCAGGAAACCCATTTGACGATGTGCTCGGCAAAGTGACATTGCTTGTCAACGTTGCATCCAAGTGCGGTTTGACCCCGCAATACACAGCGATGCAACAGTTGCACACCGACCTGTCGGCCAAGGGATTCAGTGTGCTCGGCGTGCCCTGCAATCAGTTTTTGGGCCAGGAGCCGGGTAATGCACAAGAGATTCAAGAGTTTTGTTCAACAACGTATGGAGTCGATTTTCCATTGAGTGAAAAAGTCGATGTAAATGGTGATGCGCGCCACGCTCTGTACGAGTCATTAGTGGCCTCGCCAGATGCCGAGGGGTACACCGGCGATATTCGCTGGAACTTTGAAAAGTTTCTGATTGGTCGCGACGGCGCAGTTGTTGCAAGGTTTGGTCCGCAAGTTACACCAGACGCGCCAGAAGTATTGGCTGCAATCGAGTTGGCACTCGGCTAATCACAATGCTCAAAGTCGGTGCAGTTCAGATGTCGATGTCGACAGACATCGCGACGAATATTGCAACCGCCGAGCGTCTTGTGCGCCAAGCTGCATCGCAGGGTGCACAGGTTGTTTTAATTCCTGAACTTTTCGAGGGACATTATTTTTGCAAGGACGTTGATCCGAAAAATCTCAACCTTGCATTGCCCATCGATGGACATCCGACCATCGCGCATTTCCAGGGAGTAGCAAAAGAGCTCAATGTTGTTCTGCCGATCAGTGTGTTTGAACGCGCCAACGAAGCACTGTTTAACACTGTCGCAATGATTGACGCAGACGGAACGATGATGGGGATTTATCGCAAGAGCCATATTCCAGATGGCATCGGTTATAGCGAAAAATATTATTTCAGTCCTGGAGACACAGGGTTTCGTGTATGGAAGACACGACACGGTGCTATTGGGGTTGGAATCTGCTGGGATCAGTGGTTTCCAGAGTGCGCGCGATCGATGGCGCTGCAAGGGGCTGATGTGTTGCTGTATCCAACCGCTATTGGCAGCGAACCTCCAAACCCCTCGTGGGATTCTGCGCATCATTGGCAACGCGTTATGCAAGGACACGCGGGAGCCAATATGGTTCCAGTCGTTGCAGCCAACCGAATCGGTCGCGAAGTTGGTGAACAAACGGAAATCACGTTTTATGGATCTTCATTTATCACCGATGCACTTGGCGCCAAGGTGGCAGAAGCCAATCGCACCGACGAGGGTGTTTTGGTAGCAACAATTGATTGCATCGAAAATCGCAAGACGCGCAGCGCCTGGGGATTATTTCGTGACCGACGCCCAGAGTTGTATCGGGGCTTAACCACGTTTGATGGCACGACGTCGGGCATCTAATGCCAACGATGCCTGGTGAGTTTGCGCCTCACGAACGCACCGTTATTGCATGGCCTACCCGTGACGACGTATACGGCCAGTATCTCGACGAAGCACGGGAAGCTCATGCTGCGTTAGCGCGCACAATCTCGGGTTACGAGCCCGTAACCATGATTGCAAATCAACAAGAAGCTGAGAACGCAGTCGAGCTGTGTGGCTCGACAGTCGACGTGGTTGCACTCCCGATTGACGACTCGTGGTTTAGGGACTCAGGCCCCATCTATGTTTTTGATGGCATTGAGCGTGTTGCAGGCAACTGGATATTTAATGGCTGGGGCCAAAAGTTTGTGCCATTCGACAAAGATGCTGCTGTAGCAAGTGCGTGGGCCAAACATGCCGGTCACTCGGTGCGCAACATCGACATGGTGCTTGAAGGTGGATCAATCACGTCCGACGGTGCTGGCTTGTTGGCTACAACTGAGCAATGTTTGTTGCATCCAAATCGCAATCCTCAACTGAGCAAAGATCAGATTGAACAACGATTGCGCAGTGAGTTTGACTTAAACGAAGTGATGTGGCTTCCACACGGATTGTCGATGGACGCCGACACCGACGGACACGTAGATAATGTTGCGATATTTGTTGCTCCTCGCACAATGGTTTTTCAAACATGTGACAACAAATCATTGAGCGACCACTTGCGTCTTGAAGAAAACCGTAAGGTTGCTCAATCTTTTGGCGTGACGATGCACGAAATTCCTGTGTTGCCAGTGATCGAGTATCACGGTGAGCGCATGCAAGTTCCGTATCTCAATTTTTATATGATCAATGGTGCAGTAATTGTGCCTGTTTGCGGTCACGCGGCAGACGACGACATGCTTGGACTCATCGGCGAATACATTCCCGATCGCGACATCATTGGTCTCGACATCGGTGGCATTCTTGCTTACGGTGGTGGTGGCATTCACTGCATCACGCAGCAAATACCTGCTCTGCTCTAACAGTTTTTAAACAGGTGCATCCATTGAGCGCAATGGCAGGTGCTGTGACGGCAGGTTGTCCCACATGTCGGCAAGCAAATCTTCGCGCAAAGCTCGCACGCTTGGGTCGTCCCAGCGATTGACGTGTTGCAGCGGGTCGTGAGTGAGGTCGTAGAGCTCACCATCACCAGCCTTGTTCATTGTGCCGTCGAGCGCGGCTGTGCACACCCAGTTATCGCGACAGATGGTTCGCAGGTGCACGATCTTTCCAAACAGCACAGAATCCCATTCGGTGAGCACACGCTCGTGACCAAGTTGTTCGGCTTCGGCTTGATGCATTGGTAGTCGCGGTGCTTCTACGTAGCTCGGTTGAGCAATGCCTGCGATGTGTGCAAACGTTGCAGCAAGTGAAACGTGGCCAACTGGAGCAGAAACTCGAGCAGGAGAAATGTTGGCGCTTGGTGCTGGCCGCCAGATGAGAGGAAGCCGCATCAATGAGTCGACGTGATACGGACCCTTGAAGAGCAGACCGAAGTCGCCTTGAAACTCGCCGTGATCGGTGGTGTACAACACGTCGAGATCGTTTCCCCAACCGCGTGACTCGATCGCGCCCATGACTTTGGCAATCGCTTCGTCGATCAGTTCATTTTCAACATGGGTGTACGCATTGACTTCACGCACTTGGTCTTGCGTCAGCGTCGCAGGCACCCAGCGAGCCGGTGCTTCATAGTTGGAAACAAATGTGCCGTCGTACCAACCGCGCCAGTGGCGCAACTTGTCGTCGAGCACTGCTTCGCGAGTTGTTGAATTTGCAATGTATCCCTCTGGAAGATCGAGGTCTTGCCAACGAACGCGATGCATCTCTGATGCCGGCGGATCCCATGGGTGATGTGGATCTGGAAAACTCATCCAACAAAACCAGTCGCGATCTGCAGGCAACGACTCGAGCCATGCAATCGTTCGTTGAGCCACCCATTCGGTGTGATACCACTCGGTGGGAATCGGATTGACATGTACTTGTGGCGCTTTGGTATCGCCACCACCCTCGGCGTTGACTTGCAATTCATTGTCGAGCACTCGGTAATAACTAAAAACTGATTCTGGGTGGTTGTCGCGAATCCATTGCGAGTAATGCAGTGCGCCTGCAGCACCATGAGTGGCAAGCTCCATATGGTCAAACCCACGGTGCGGGTCATTTGGGTTTTCACTAGTGACACGATTATTGCCCATGCGGTTTTCGGTGAAGCGCAAAAATGGATCGAGCAATGGTTCGAAGTGGGCCTTGCCGATGAGTGCGGTTGCGTAACCGGTCGCTCGCAAGTCGGCTGCAATGCTCGGGGCATCTTCTGGCAGCGGTACACCGTTCATCCACACGCCGTGAGTAGCAACGTGCTGGCCGGTGAGCATGGTGCTGCGCGACGGCATGCACACAACATTTTGTGGATGCGCACGATCAAATGTGATGCCGTGCTTGCTCAAAGCATCAATCGTTGGCGTGCGAGCAATCATTCCGCCGTTGCAACCAAGTGCGTCGTAGCGCTGCTGGTCGGTGGTGATAAACAGAATCTTGCGACCCATTTATTTCCGATCAAACATTTCTTTTACTTTGGCAATACCAACGCCAGCTGCACCACCGATTGGAAGCGCCAACACTTCTGGTTCCATGTCGGTCGAATACATCAGCAGGCATCGATTGGGTCCGTCGGGAATCACGTCAACTGTTCCGAGATGGAATGTGATCAGTGGGTTATTAACAATCTTGTATTGAAAGCGACGCAAGTCGTGGTCGAGGGTAACGATGTCTTCTTCAAACGTGATACCAGCAGCAAGCACAATCCAACGTTTATTTCCCTCTACGCGACACGAAGTGATTGGAAACCATTCATGCAGTCGTTCTGGTGCACCAACAAAAGCCCACACGGTGTCGGCGTCACACTCGATAAAGCCAAAGCGACGCACGGTTCCCATGGTCCAAATCTAATCTTTTCGCACTCAAACTGCACAAAGCCAACGAGCTATTGGTTGGGTATATGCCAGTCGATGGGGTCTGAACCGTTTGCTCGAAGCGCTTGATTGATTTGAGAAAATGGTTTGGAGCGAAAGAAACCATTGTGTGCCGACAGCGGACTTGGGTGAGCCGACTCGATAATTGTGTGTTGCAATTGCGTGATCAATGATTTCTTGTTACGCGCAAATGCGCCCCACAACACAAACACAATGGGTGACTTCAGTGATCCGAGTGTGTGTACGACGGCATCAGTAAAAACTTCCCAGCCATGACCCTGGTGTGTACCGGCACCGTCTTGTCGCACGGTAAGTGTTGCATTAAGCAACAACACGCCTTGACGCGCCCATGAAGTCAAATCTCCACTTGATGAAGGCTCAATCCCGCAATCAGCCTGTAACTCTTTGTAGATGTTGCGTAGCGATGGAGGGATCTTGACGCCGTTTGTTACCGAGAAACACAAACCATTTGCTTGGTTTTGCGAGTGATACGGGTCTTGCCCAAGTATCACTACTCGCACATCCAGGGGTGCAGTGAGTGCAAAAGCGCGAAACGTTGCGTCTAAAGGCGGGTAGACGTTTGCTACTTGTCGTTCAGCAGCAACAAAATCTTGCAAACTCGACCAATAAGGCTTCGATATTTCGTGGGCGAGCAAGTCGTGCCACGACGGCGGTAGCTGATCCGACATGGTGCATTGACCTCTGGTCATCCGCCAAATGTTCTGTAGGCACGTTCTGCTGGTCCGAGCCCAAAGTGTTTATTCCACCCACTTGCGAGCATCAGTGCCACAACGTAAAATAACAGCGACAACACAAGTGCGGTGTCAAGACCAGTACCACCCACCCAGTGCAACCGATGCACGAGCAGATTAAAAAATACGACATGCAGTAAATACACCGAAAGTGTCATGCGTCCGGCACGCGCAAGAAACCGCACAAGAACCCCCAAAATAATAAATCGTGGTGCGCGCTCAACTACTAGCGAAACTAAACAGAGTGCAACAACGGCGGTTGCGAGCGTGCCGAGTGAAAACAACATGCTGCGATCGAGTGGCTGGGTCGACAACAGCTTCGCCAGGACGAAGTCACGATCGACAATCTGAGAAGATGGTGTAAATAGAAAATTGGCGGCGTGCGTGGCGAGCATCAGGAGGATCGCTGCGAACAGGAGCCGTAGACGTATCTCGGACAATCGATGGATGTGGCGTCCTAGCACGATGCCCACGATAAAAAATGCGATCCATGGAAAGACTGGGTGGGTGTAGTCAACAAATGTGCGAATGAGCAGATTTCGTGGCGAATTAGGTGAGGGTGAGAGCCAGTTCGTCAAGTTGCCATCAAGTAACTGGTTTGCTCGCCACCATGAAATGCCTGCTGCGGTGGCAATACTTATGACACAAAGGCCAATGAGTTGTCGAGATGACCACGCAAACACGGCCGCTGCAATGATGAAATAAGCGCCGTAATAAAAGAGGATCGTTCCGGGCCAGAACCACTGCACGAAGTAACCCAAGAAATACAGCAATGTTCCGCGACGCAGTAGAACGATGCGAGCATGTTGAATATCGGCGCGGTTGTTCGACGCTCGTGCACGTTGCGTAAACAAGCTCACACCGATGCCGGCAATCAATACAAATGTTGCAGCGAATCTTGTGGTGAGTGGGCCTGTGAGTGGGTTGAACATGCGTTCCCACACCGATGGGTGAGTGGGGTACATGGACTGAGCGCCGTTGAGATATGCGTGGTAGTTCATCGCAACGACTCCGAAGAGGGCAATGGCTCGGGTGACGTCCAAACTCTCGATCCGAGATGACGGCGTCACGAATTGATCTATTTCCAGGAGATGGTGTCGACAAATACTCGAGAGAGTGGTTGTTGCACGTCAACAAAGTCATTCATGGTTGGACAAGCAACTCCGTCTTGTACGAACAGCATCGTTGAGTGCATGTGTGATGGCTCGAGCATTGTGAGGCGTTGTTTTGCAAAATGGAATGGGCTGAGATCGCCAGCATTTGTAACGACACCGTGGCTTGATCCGCAACCAACTACAACTAGTAATCCACTGCCAGAAATTGGAGTGTTGCGATAGCCAGCTGTTCCACCATCGACGTGGTTCACATCCAAAACATCGGTTTCCAGTGTGAGCATTGACTTGTCACCAAGCCACAAAGAAGTACCAGAGCGGGCGATGATATTGCGTTGTTGGTGAGCGGCGCGCAATGCATTGAGTGAGTCGGCATCGACGTGGCTGACATACATCGGCAAATTATTTGGCACGATGCTCAGCCATTGTGCAATCTCTTGCATGTGATCAGTAGCCGTGCCATCGAGCGGTGGGTGCACCGACCAACCATGTTGCTCAAAGCCAGCACCGTTAACAGCACTGACTACCGAAGCGACGTCGGAACCAGCAACACCAAAACGTTGCACGCTCGATCGGAGTTTGATGATCACGCGGCCGCTCCAGCCATGTGAAACAAGTGTGTTGACGTGTTGGATCGATCCGACAACGAGCACCGCATTGCGCGGCAACGATGTGGGCAACTCATTGCCAACAGGCGTGAGCACGATTGGCGTGTGCGATGCCGGAATGTCGTGGGCCTCGAAGACTGTGCCAACCGCAATTTCGGTGGAGAATTGTGTTGCTTGTTCAATCAAGATTGGTCGGCCAAACCCATAACCGTTGCCTTTGACAACCGGCACAAGGTGTTGACTATTCCCAAGTAATACGGCCTGGGTGTGCACATGGTCGAGCCATGCTTGGCGGTTAACAGTCAGGCGCAAAGTCATATGTCATCACGGTATCTGAAGGGTTTGGGTGAGCCATTTAAACCCGACTTGTTAAGTCAACAATTGCCCTTTATGCTGACTCAATGGCTAAATTGTTCAGCTTCCCCAACCCTGTCAACGAAACGTCAGCCCGCATTGTTGCTGGTGGTGCTGCTCTCATGGGCACCCTATTTGCCGTAACGGGCAGTGGCTGGATTCTGGGGGTGTTGACCTATGGCTTCATCGCACGAGTGCTCACTGGACCAACATTGAGCCCGCTCGGTCGGCTCTCGACGCAAGTGATCACACCGTTGCTCACGCCATTGATAAAAAGTGAACATCGAATGGTGCCTGGCCCACCAAAAAGATTTGCCCAAGGTGTTGGCGCAACGTTTGGCATCGTTGCAAGCGCACTGTTCATGAGCGGAGCAGTAACCGAAGCACGATTTGTGATCGCGGCGTTAGTCGGCGCTGCATTTCTTGAATCAGCATTTGCGTTGTGCCTCGGCTGCATCATGTTTGGATGGTTGATGAAAGCCGGAGTAATTCCTGAAGAAGTTTGCGAAGAGTGCAATAACTTCAGTTTGCGTTCTTTGGCCACGACGTCAAGTCAGGCTTAAGCGCGTCAAGGTTTTGTTCCAGGACAACGCCTTTCCACACACCAACTCCATACGCGGCATCGTCCAGCACGCGCAATGCAGTAAACCGAATCGGATCGAGCTTTGGTCGGCCCTTCCACCATTCGTACATTGATGGAACTACTGCAGCAGTAATTAATACCCAGCGCATTCGTTTTGAGAACAGTGCAAGCACAACTGCAATTGGCCACCACACTCGAGTGATGGCTGAAGCAATCGTGCGACCAGCATGCAAGTTGCCGAGGCCAGCCAAACGCGCCGACTCTTCGACGGCGTTGGGAACATCGCGCAATTTGCGAGCAAGTGCAGCGATGGTTCCTGCACCAACAAGTGCGCCAAAGATTGGGTAGCCGAGCACAATAAGTGCCCACATGCCAGCCGAATAGCCGCTCACTCGCACAGGTGCAAGCGCACCCTTGTGCCTCTGCGCAAGAGCAGCGGCCGAAGTGCCGTAACCAATTCGCTGCGCAACAAAATCGCTGACAGTAGATCGTGGTAGGTGAGTGCACACTGCTGTGGGCTGATAGCGACAGCGCCAGCCCGCGGCGTCGAGACGCCACAATGCGTCTACATCTTCGCCAACTTGCAATGTTTCGTCGAAGCCATCGATTTGGTGCATTGCTTCGGTTCGACAAAGCCACATGGCCGACGGTGTGTAACTGATACGCGTACCCTTGCGAATACGGCCTTCAAGTGGACCGAGGTCGAGCGGTGAGCGCACAGCTTCGTAAGCACCTAGCGCGCCTTTTGTATCCGCACTAACAATGCGCGGCGCAACAAGACCAACGCGCTCGTCGGCAAAGAACGAGAGCAGTTCAATCAACGTGTTGTTTTCGAGCGTCACATCCACATCGATAAACGCAACAAATGGCGTGGTCACAAACTGCAATCCGTAGTTGCGCGCAGCGCCCGGTCCTTTGTTTTGGTCGAGCGAAACAACTCGTGCACCTGCAATGTCAGAAATTGTGTGAGGAGATGCATCATTCACGACGATGATGGTGGCTGCAGTTGTAGAGAGGTTCGTCAGTGTGTCAACAAGTGTGTTGAGCAAGCGCGCATCTTTGGCATTACGCACATGCGCAGGAATCACGATGCTCACATCGGCGAGCGTGAAAGGTTGCTCGCTACCAACGATGTGTGTCGGATGAATCGCACCGGCATCGAGTAGGCGGTTGGTGAGTGTTTCGTGACCCGCAGGAAGCGGTAATCCGATCTCGAGCAACTCTGCAACGCGACGACCCTCTTCGTTCAGGGTAAACATCTTGAGTGGAGAACCTGCGAACACCATGAGACCGCGCACTGGACGGCGCCAAGATGGGTCAACAATGAAGTGCGGTTGATTGATGAGGTCGGTCAAGATTGTGCCTAATGGGTTCTGTGTTTGTCAGTTCGAGTGTTCGTTAATAAAGGTAACGAGGTCGCGGGTTAATTGCGAGAGCAAATTTTGACCGTGTTCAACGGTTGCGGTAGTCGGGTTGCCCAACACGCCATTTAAGGAAACCGCGCGCACTCCGCCGCTGCGTAATTGTGTTTCCAGTTGACTTAATGGTTGGGTAGCGCCAGCCTCGGCCTTTGCCATAATGACTTGCTCTGGGTTGATAGCAAGCATCATTGACGTCTCGCTCGCACCAGCATGTGCGTCACCGTGCTCGATACGCGGCCACCACGAAACAACATTGCGTTGTTCGTTGGTCAACGTGTGAATCGCGGCAGCGACGGCATCGGCATTGCCGCCATGACCATTGACGAATACAACACCACTGCACCAGTCGGCTGATCTAACGATCTCAATTAAGACCTGAGTGAGAGCATCAGTGCCAATCGACAATGTGCCAGGAAAGCCAGCATGTTCGCCACTTGCCGAAATTGTCAGACTCGGAGCAATCAGGATGCGATCGTTGTGTAGTGCAGCCTGGGCGCACAAGTACTGTGCAATTTGGGTGTCGGTGTCAAGCGGCAAGTGTGGGCCGTGCTGTTCGCATGATCCGAGTGGCAATAACAACAGGATCGATTGTCGACTCGCAACCTGTGACCAAGTGTTGCTAGAGATTTTATTGGCCACGCCAAAGACTAAGGGCGAAGACGTTTGCGCACAAAGCGCACTACTTCGATCAGCGCAGTTGCGCTAACTGCACCACCGAAGGCGACCAAGAATGCCTTCGTGTGGTCATCCTGGAAAGCTTTGCCGCCGATAAAGCCAAGCAGCGATGCATAGAGCGCCCAGATAGACGCAGCAGCGACTATCCAGCCGACGAACCAGCGATGATCGCGACGCGTGATGCCACACGTGAGGGTCAAAAGAGTGCGTCCACCGGGTATGAATCGTGCAGTGATCAGCAACATTCCGCCACGTCGTTCTATTTGGTGAATAACCATCTCTAATCTCCGCTGGCTTTTTTCGTTGCGGGTATATCGCTTGAGAATTCGTTCGCTTGCTTCACGGCCAATGATGTACGACATGTTGTCGCCAATAAAGGCACCAGCAGCAGCCACCAGTATCACGAGCGCAATTGATAAGTGCCCCGAACCTGCACTTACGCCACCAATGATGACAAGTGTTTCGCTTGGCACGATTGGTATCACCGAATCGGCGATTGCAATCGTAAAAATAATTAAGTAAAACCAAGGCGATGACGAAAAGTGCTCAAGCCATGCAAAAAAGTCGTTGAGTTGATTCAATGTATTCAACGCAAAAACTTTATGCGTTTTCCTCGTGAGACTTGAGACGACGAATGTTTGGAAGGTGTCGAATAATGATCATGCCAACGAGTCCTACCGATGCGGCCAACTCCCACATGTTGTCGTTGCGCCAGATGGCGACGTACACAGGAACAGCAATCGTGATAATGAGAGAAGCGACCGACGACTTGCCTGTGGACTTACGTAGTACGAACCACGATGTGCACAAGATCAAACTCATGATGGGGTACAACACGTACATCACTCCACCACCAGTGGCGACGCCCTTACCACCCACAAACTTCCGAGTGACGGGAAACGTGTGGCCGATTACTGTGGCGTACCCGCAGGCATATGCAAGGTACGAGACACGAAGTGCATCTGGTTGTGTGTTCATCACAAGCCACGCAAGTCCCACCGAAGCAGAACCCTTGAGCACATCGGCGACAAATACAACGAGTCCATATTTCCAACCAAGTAAGCGCACAACATTGGATGTGCCAGGATTGCCAGACCCTGCAGCAGTGACATCGACGCCACCGCGCTTGGCAATGATAAGTGCACTTGGGAACGTGCCAATAAAATACGAAACAATAATGGCGCCGACAATCAGCAGTGGATTGACGTCGTTCATACTCGTTCCAATCGTTGCGGGGTGTCTCTTGAAGTAGCTAGCCGCGGCGTATTGATTTTGACAGATCTTGAGTGGTCCATTGACGGTTTTGGGATGAGGTTGATTGATGCTGCCTTGACAAGTTCTTCGCCGTGTCCGGTGACGCACTCTGGGTCTGGTCCATTGAGTGGTATACCGGTAAAGAACTTGGCGGCCATGCAACCGCCTTGGCAGGCGTCGTAACTACCACATGCCGAACATGCGCCTTCTGATTCTGGTTCGCGTAGCGACAAGAAGAGGTCGCTTTCTTTCCACACTTTGGTGAAGCCGCCATCGCTCAATAGTGATCCGGCTTTAAATTGATCATGAATAACGAACGGGCATGCGTACACGTCACCGATTGGGTCGATCAAGCACACCACACGGCCGGCACCGCATAGGTTGAGACCGGGGAGCGACTCACCAAATGCATTTAAGTGAAAAAATGAATCACCAGTGAGGACATTGTCGCCATGCTTCATCAGCCAGTCATAAATCTGGCGCTGCTGTTGTTGGGTGGGGTGTAACTCATCCCACGTGTCGGCACCTCTGCCAGACGGACGCAGGCGAGTGATGCGCAACTGTGCGCCATACGAATCGGCGAGTGCTTTAAATGCATCAAGTTGGTCGACGTTGTGGCGTGTCACAACAACAGAAATTTTGAATTGACCAAAATTTGCATCGCGCAAATGATTCATTGCTGCAATAGCCGTTGCGTATGATCCCTTGCCGCGCACCGCATCGTTGGTTGCAGCATCCACGCCGTCGAGACTGATTTGGATGTCGAGATAATTCATTGAAGCCAATCGACGTGCATTGTCGGCGGTGATGTAGGTGCCGTTCGTTGAAAACTTGACACCGATGTTGTTGGTCTCTGCGTGTTCGAGAATCTCAAAAAAATCCTTGCGAATCATTGGTTCGCCGCCACCGATGTTGATGTAAAACACTTGCAAGTTGCGCAACTCGTCGAGCACTGCTTTTGCCTGAGCGGTTGAAAGTTCGCGTGGGTCTCTTGTGCCACTGCTCGACAAACAGTGCACGCACTGCAAGTTGCACGCGTACGTGATTTCCCATGTCAAGCAAATTGGTGCGTCAAGACCAGACTTGAGTTGGCTCGAGAGTGCTTTACCTGACACGAATGATGTCCGATGCTGCGAGTGAGTCAATGGCTTCTACAAAACTCGGCCATCGCGATGGCTGTATGTTGTGTGCTCCGAGCGCATCTTGCAACGTTGCGTAGTCGGCGACGTCGCGTACTACAGCAACAACGTCTGGGTGTTTTAGGAAAACAAGTTTGCGGTTGCCGTAGTGATATGCAAGCGCACCAAATGATTCAGGGCGCAGTGCTACTTGCGGGTTGAGCTCGCATGCTGTTTCCAGCGTAATTGACATGATGTTCGAGGTTAAAAACGGGACTTAGTAGACGCCGCACATGCCGTCAATTGAAATTTCTTCGACGAGCAGTTCGGTGACATCTTGGTGGGCGGTCTGTTTGACCGAATCCGTATCTTGCACAATTTCGCTCATTGGGGCATTTGTTGTGGGTTCCATTACCTGCCAACAATACTCAACTGGCGCCTCTCGGGCTATTGTCAGCAGTAGGAAGTGCGGCTATCAGAGCCATACACAAGGGGGACATCGTGAAGACTAAAGCAGCAGTGTTGTGGGAATTGAATGCTCCGTGGAGCATCGAGGATATTGAATTGGATGCGCCTGGCCCGAACGAAGTGCTGGTCAAGTTGGCCGCTTCCGGGCTTTGTCACTCAGACGAGCATCTTGTTACTGGCGACTTGCCATTTGAACTTCCAATTATTGGCGGCCATGAAGGTGCTGGAGTTGTGCAACAAGTTGGCGCAAATGTGAGTTGGCTTGCACCTGGTGATCACGTTGTATTTGGTTTCATTCCATCATGTGGTCGTTGTGTGAGTTGCTCGACTGGTCACCAAAACTTGTGCGACCTCGGTGCGTACATGGCAACTGGTAAGCAGATCAGCGATCAAACTTCTCGTCATCATGTTGGAGGCAAAGACTTGGGCGTGATGTGCTTGCTTGGAACTTTTGCGCAACACACTGTGGTCCACGAAGCAAGTTGCATCAAGATCGAACAAGATGTTCCACTCGACCGCGCGTGCTTGCTCGGTTGCGGTGTTGTAACTGGTTGGGGTTCTAGCGTCTATGCAGCCGAAGTGAAGCCCGGCGACACAGTTGTTGTCGTGGGTGTTGGTGGCATTGGAGCCAACGCAATCCAAGGTGCGCGCATTGCTGGCGCAAAACAAATCATTGCGATTGACCCAATTGAGTTCAAGCGCGAGAAGGCAATGGAGTTTGGTGCAACACATAGCGCCAACTCAATGGCCGAAGCAGTCCCACTATTGCAAGAACTCACTCGTGGCACCATGGCTAACAAAGTGATCATGACAATGGGCGTCGGTAGTGGCGCAGTGATTCATGAAGCAATGGCACTGACCGCAAAGCGTGGTCGTGTTGTTGTGACCAACATTCACCCAGCAATGGAGTTTGGCGCATCGATCAGTCTGCTTGACATGACGTTGATGGAGAAGCAACTTGTCGGTTCGCTGTTTGGTTCGGGAAATCCACGCTCTGATATTCCTAAGTTGTTGGGCTTGTATCGCGAAGGTCAACTCGATCTTGATGGTCTTGTCACGCGCACCTACACGTTGAACGACATCAACGAGGGTTACCGCGCGATGCGTGACGGAGAAAATATCCGTGGCGTCATCAAATATGACTGATCCCCAAACATCAGCTCAGATCATTGGTGCTGTTGGCAACGATGTTGTAGGGCGTCAGCGCGAAATTGAGCTGGTAGTTGCGGCACTTGTCGCTGGTCGACATATGTTGCTTGAGGGGCCGCCCGGCACAGGTAAAAGCACACTATTGCGAGCAGTTGCGCAAAGCATGTCGGTTGGGTTTTCGTTTGTTGAGGGCAACGCCGAGCTCACACCAGCACGATTAATTGGTCACTTTGACCCAGCTCGCGTCTTGAGCGATGGATACACGCCAGACGTTTTCGTGGATGGTCCACTTGTTACTGCATTACGTGAAGGCTCATTGTTGTATGTAGAAGAGATCAACCGCATTCCAGAAGAGACGCTCAACGTATTGATCACGGTGATGAGCGAAGGTGAAATTACGGTGCCACGCCTCGGCAAAGTAGTTGGCGCAGAGGGTTTTCGACTGGTTGCAGCAATGAACCCATTTGATGCCGTCGGAACAGCCCGTATTTCAAGTGCTGTTTACGACCGTGTGTGTCGTGTTGCGATGACATATCAGTCCTCAGAAGACGAATGCGCGATCGTTGATCGCAATCTGAAGGCGAATAACCAAAAAAACAGCGCTGGTGTGCAACCAGATGCTGTTTGGGTTACAAAAGTTGTTGAAGTTGTCCGTCGCACACGCAATCATCCTGATTTGAGAGTTGGGTCGTCGGTTCGTGGAGCGATTGATACAGCGTTGGTGGCGTCGAGTTTGGCCGAGGTGCGGTCTTCAAAGAACATTTCTCCGTCGATCGGTCTCGATAGTGCACTGGTTGCCATCAGTGGCAGAGTGCGTATTCGCGAAGGAAGCGTGCGCAACGCAGAAGATGTTGTTGCCGAAATCTGGAACGACGTTTTTGGTGTGAGTGCCGGAGACGAGTCAGCGGGAAAAGCTGGCGCCCCGATTGGGGCCACGACCTCGAACTAGCAAATCCGGCAGTTAAAGAGGGCGCACTCGCGGAGCAAGCAGAGAGTCAAGCAAACAAGAAAACTGTTTCGCGCAGTGATCTTGCCCGGCATGATCGATTTGAACAAATCTCTCCCGAAGTTGGAGAGCTCGATGAGGCTGCTATTGACGAAGCACTCAACGAAGCGCCTGATGAAATACTTGGCATGCTCGCTGACTTGACTGCAGCAACCGACCCAAAGTTGCGCGAACTTGCACGTCAACTCGCTGGTCGAGTGATGCTCGAGATTGCGCGCTCAGGAAAGCCGCGTCCTCGTGGCATTGGCAAGATGACTTTGGTTAACTACCAGCCAGATGCAGGCGACATCGACATCGATGCGAGCCTTGATGGATTGAACGAAATTCGAGTGCATGGTGCTGTTGATGTAGATGCCCTGAAGGTGCGCGGCTGGACAAAACCAGGGACAGCATTCAGTTTGGTGGTTGACCGCAGTGGCTCGATGGGCGGCAAGCCACTTGCCAATTCGGCAATGGCGGCTGCGGCTGTAGCCAGTCGCGAGCCAAGCGATTACAGCGTGCTGGTATTCGGCAATGATGTTGTGGTTGCAAAGTCGCAGGATATTTCGCGGTCAAGCGAGCAGGTTGTAAATGCCGTGCTTTCGTTGCGTGGGTTTGGCACAACCAACCTTGCTCAAGCATTAACGACTGCAGGCAACCAACTAGCGCGTTCTCGTGCGGGTAGGCGGGTAACGATTCTGTTTTCCGATTGTCGCTCGACTGTAGAGGGCGATGCGGTGCTTGCTGGTTGTTCACTTGAAGAACTTGTGGTCATCGCGCCAGTCGATGATGCTGCTGAAGCCCGTGTGTTTGCACAACAAGTAGGTGCAAGGTTTACAACGGTGAGTGGGCCTAGCGACGTACCCGATGCACTACGACGAGTGCTCGACTAGCGACAACTCGGATCATTTGGCGGAGCAACACCGAGCGTTGCTTGTTCTGGTGCGACAACTGGAAGTGTTGTTGGTGGTGCAGATGATGAGGCATTGCTCGTGTACTTCACGAAACCCACCGGCACAATGTCCCCACTAGTAACACCGCCGAGTGCGCCTTCGGTTGTTGTCATGTCGGATGTGGGTGGTGCGTCGGTGGCCGAGCCAGGTGTAGCAAAACTTGCTTTGCCTTGAAACAGCGCAAGCACTTCTCGCATCGTGTCGTTTTGAATACGGGGAACAAGGACGGCTTGATCGCCGACCATTTTGCTAGTTGTAGAAATCGTGTAGGTGGGAATTTTGCTCGTATTGAGGTCGCGCATTGCTTGTGCTAGTTGGAGCATAGAAATTGGTGTGAGTTGATCATCGGTAATCACATTTTTGAGTGCGGCATTGAGCAGTTTGTTGGCAACAGTTGGGCTACTTGATCCCTTATCAAGTGCTCGTTGCATAGCGCGGCGAATGAAGTCCTGTTGACGACTGATGCGTCCGAGGTCTCCTGTACCGTCTTTGATCCATTCATTTTTTGCAGGGTCAAAGTATGAATAACCCGATCGAGATCGAACGTAGGCGAGCGCGTGATCACCTGAAAACTCGAAGCAACTTGGTGCCGGCACATACAGACCTGTTTTTTTGTCACGAGTCTCATACAAAAACGGAATGCTGACACCACCAACGGCATTGACGATTTCTTTAAATGCACAAAAGTCGATGTCGACGTAGTGATCGATACTGATTCCAAAGTTTTGGTAAATTGTGTCGACAAGCTTGTTGGGGTTTTTGCGATCAAAAGCAGTGTTGATGCGGTTGGTTCGTGTTGAGCCTGCGATCTTGACCCACAAGTCGCGCGGGAAAGACAGGAAAGCCGCATGATTGTCTTTTGGATCGACGCGGATAATCATGATCGTGTCACTGCGCTCGCCAAAGCTTGTTCGGTCGCCAAATGCTCCGGCATAAGGAGATTTTGGGTCAACGCAACTGCCGTTGTCTGAGCCAGTGAGTAAAAAGTTTTTAGCGGCAAGGTCACCCTCGGTCAGATTCCAACTATCAGATGGTGTGATTTCGGCGTCGGTACTTGGTTTGGCAATTGGGTCACGATTGAGTGAAACGACTTGTCGCGTATTGAGACGATTGTTTGCCCACAACATGCCAACTCCGGCAATGAGCAATGAAAAAACAACAACGATGTTGAGGGTCAGTACCAAGTAGTGGGAACGTGGTCTGGCGTAGCGTCGTACGAGGCGTTTGTTGCGACTCATTTTGCGTCCACGACCGGAGCCAGTCGAACGGTTGTTGCAATATGTGCCACAGAGTCGCCGGCCACATGTGCAACAAACTCGATGGCAGGTACGACGCCAGCGTTTTGTAAGTCTCCAATGCACTCTTTGAGCAAAGCGATTTGCGCGTCTGTTGCGCTCACTGATGTGTACTCAACTTCGGCACGTTGCGAGAGTTTTGCTTCAGTCTTGGTACGGCGAATCACGCCGATTACATTGCATGCGCTATCTAGCATCATCTCGGAGGCATCAACATGTTTGGTGTCTCCGGTGATTTCCGTAATTGTTGGCCATTGGGCCAAGTGGATTGAGTCCTGTTGCCACCAACTCCATACCTCTTCGGTGGCGAATGGAATATGTGGTGCGAACAAGCGCTGCATAACACTGAGCGCGCGTTGTAGTGCAGCCCGAGCAGACGCCGAGATGTCGGTGATGCCGTACGCACGCATCTTGACGAGTTCTAGATAATCATCGCAGAACCACCAAAAGAATGATTCGGTGCGTTCGAGCGCACGCGCGTAGTCAAATGATTCGAACGCGGAGGTCGCATCGTTGATGACAACACTGAGTCGCTGCAGCATTGCAATGTCAAGTGGCTCGGTTGGCACGACTTCAGCACTTACATCTCCAGCACCCAACACAAACTTTGTTGCATTGAGCAACTTGGTTGCCAATTTGCGACCAACCTTCATTTGGTCTTCGCTAAATGCAGTATCGACACCCGGTCGGGCAGAAGCAGCCCAGTAACGAACGGCGTCGCTGCCGTATTGCTCGAACAAATCGATTGGCGTAACAACATTGCCCTTCGACTTCGACATCTTTTTGCGATCTGGGTCCAAGATCCATCCCGACAATGCCGCATTGCGCCACGGTGCAACACTGTGTTCGAAGTGTGAACGAACAGTTGTTGCAAACAACCATGTGCGAATGATGTCATGACCTTGAGGGCGCACGTCCATTGGAAACACGTTGTTAAACATTGTGGGGTCGTCGAGCCAGCGGCCAGCAATTTGTGGCGTCAATGAAGATGTGGCCCACGTGTCGAGCACATCAGCGTCACCAACAAACCCGCCCGGTACACCGCGCTGTGCTTCGGTGTATTCATTTGGTACGTCTGTGCTTGGATCAATTGGCAATCGTGAAGCATCCGGTACAAGTGGGTTTGAATAGTCAGGTTCGCTGGCTGTATTGAGTCGATACCACAGCGGCACTGGCACACCGAAGTAACGCTGACGACTGACAAGCCAGTCGCCGTTAAGTCCATCAACCCAGTTGCTGTAGCGATGTTGCATGAATTCGGGATGCCAAGCCAATTGATTGCCACGTGTAAGCAATGCTGCACGTAAATCGGCATCGCGACCGCCGTTGCGGATGTACCACTGACGACTTGTCACTATCTCGAGTGGTCGATCGCCCTTTTCGTAAAACTTGACTGGATGCATGAGTGGTTTTGGCTCTCCACGTAAGTCACCACTTGTGCGCAACATTTCGACGATTGCGGTCTGAGCCTGTTTCACCGACTTGCCAGCAAGTACGGCGTACTGCTCGAGACCAGCAGTACTTGTCATGCCATCTGGCGCTTGGGTCAATATGCGACCATCGCGGCCAATAATTGGTCGTGTTGGCAAATTGAGTTCTCGCCACCACACAACATCGGTGAGGTCGCCAAACGTACAGACCATCGCAATGCCCGTACCTTTGTCAATCTGTGCAAGTTCGTGTGCGAGCACAGGCACTGCTACATCAAATAAGGGCGTGCGCACCATGGTGCCAAAAAATGGTTTGTATCGGTCGTCATCTGGGTGAGCAACGAGCGCAACACAAGCAGGAATGAGTTCTGGTCGCGTAGTCGCAATCAGTATTTCGCCACCAGATTCGTGTTGAAAAGAAATATCGTGAAACGCGCCAGGGCGCTCGCGATCTTCTAATTCGGCTTGGGCAACAGCTGTTCCAAAATCGACGTCCCATAACGTTGGTGCTTCTTGGGCGTAAGCCTCGCCGCGCGACAAGTTACGCAAAAATGCATCTTGGCTTGTACGTCGCGCGTGATCACTAATAGTGGTGTAGAGCAATGACCAGTCAACAGACAGCCCAAGTCGACGAAACAGGTCTTCAAATACCTTTTCATCTTGATGTGTGAGTTCTTCGCACAACGCAATGAAGTTGGGGCGCGAGATGGCGACCGCTCGGTGATCTTTTGGTACGTCGCCGCGAAATGGTGGCACAAAGTTGTGATCATGCGCGACGCTTGGATCGCATGACACACCAAAATAATTTTGTACACGACGTTCGGTCGGCAGTCCGTTGTCGTCCCAACCCATCGGATAAAAAACTGATTTTCCACGCATCCGCCAAAACCTGGCAACTGCATCGGTGTGGGTATAACTAAACACGTGGCCCATGTGTAGCGAGCCGCTCACGGTGGGCGGAGGGGTATCGATGGCAAAGACGTTGTCGCGAGTGGCCTTGCGATCAAATGCGTAGGTGCCCAAGGCGTCCCACTGTGCAATCAACTTGCTTTCGACGTTGTCGAGGGAGGGCTTATCTGGCACGGTCATCGCGCATTAACTGTATTGGGTCGGGCCACTGCTTGGCCTACAACTACGCCTCTAGGCTGTGTGCGTGCTGCATTTATATGACACCGTGACACGCGATGTGCGCGAACTTAAAATGCGCGAGCCCGGCAAGTTGGGCATCTATTTGTGTGGCCCAACCGTCTACGGCCCGCCGCATTTGGGCCATGGTCGCGCCACGTTGGTCTACGACATTCTGCGTAGATATATGGAGTGGTGTGGTGTTCGGGTGCGATTGGTGTCCAATATCACCGATATCGACGACAAGATTATCGATCGCGCAAATCGCGAAAATCGTCCGTGGACAGAGATCACTCACAAATGCGAAACCGTGTGGTTCGAGGCAATGAATGCGCTGGGTGTGTTGCGACCAACCGATGTGCCGCACGCAACTGAATATGTAGAACAGATGGTGCAAATGATTGGCGAGTTGATGGCTGGCGATAGTGCCTATGCCACCGACGACGGTGTGTATCTCGACATTTCATCAGTGCCAGATTACGGATTGCTCGCGCATCAAAATTTGGATGACATGCTGTCTGGTGGCGGTGATCGCGAAGTGCTGGGTGCTGCACAAAAGCGACACCCAGCAGACTTTGCACTGTGGAAGTTTTCGAAACCCGGTGAACCAAGTTGGCCTTCACCATGGGGCGAGGGTCGACCAGGGTGGCACAGCGAATGTGTAGTGATGAGTCTGCAACTACTTGGTGAGGGTTTTGATCTGCATTGCGGTGGCGCTGACTTGCGCTTTCCTCACCACGAAAACGAGCGCGCACAGGCAGTGGCTCTTGGTAAGACATTTGCCCAGCACTGGATGCATAACGGATTTGTCGTTGATATCGAAGGCGAAAAAATGTCGAAGAGTCTTGGTAACGTCACCAATCTTGTCGATCTCGTGCAGCACTACGACCCGCGCGCATACCGCATGTTGTTGTTGCAAACTCACTACCGCTCACCGGTCAAGGTGGGTCAAGACAACATTGATTCGTCGGTCAAGTCACTTGCCAATCTGGACGGCTTTGCAGACCGCATGGCTAAAGCTGATTTGCCAACAAAGTCTGCCGACACCGAAGTACTTGCCAAGTTTCGCGAAGTCATGGACAACGACATCGATACACCAAATGCGATGGCAATTATTTTTGACACCGTACGACGCGCAAATATCGCAATCGAATCTGGCGACACCGAAGTATGTGCAGAGCTAGCAACTGCAGTGCATGAAATGTGCAATGCACTTGGTCTTGTGTTGCGCAGCGGCGACGATGTCGATTCGGCGATAGTCGAGCGCGCGCAACAACTCGATGCTGCTCGCGTGGCAAAAGATTTTGCAACGGCTGACGCCATACGTATTGAATTGCAAGCAGCCGGCTACGTGGTCGAGACCACCAAGGCTGGCACTCGCGTGCGTCGCGCATGACCGAGACTCAAAAAATACCTCGCGAGCCATTGCCGCGCGGTTTTTGGATCATCTGGTCCACGGTCGCGCTCGACATGATCGGGTTTGGCATGGTCGCGCCAATTCTCGGTCGTTACGCAGATCGATTTGGGGCAAATGGTTTTCAGGTTGGCATGTTGTTTGCGTCGTTTTCACTTGCTCAAATGATCTTTGCACCAATACTTGGTCGGTGGTCTGATCGAGTTGGTCGCAAACCAGTCATAGTTATCTCGCTACTTGGCACAGCAGTTGGCAGTTTTATTACTGGTGCGGCCGGCGCACTGTGGGTGTTGTTTGCAGGCAGGCTTATCGACGGTGCATCGGGTGCAAGCGTTTCGGTAGCACAAAGTGCCGTGACCGATATTGGGTCCAAAGAGCAACGCGCACGCATGCTCGGTTTGCTTGGTATGGCGTTTGGTGTTGGCTTTGTATTTGGCCCTGCATTTGGTGGCCTTGCGGCTCTTGGTGGTGCGCACGTGCCGTTTTATCTTGCTGGTTGCTTGGCATTAGTCAATGCAGTTGCAGCGATGATTCGTTTACCAGAGACTCGTGATTTCGCACGCTCAAGTGAAGTGCGTACAACGACAATCCCATTTCGCAAGCGCAAATATGGTGCACTTGCAGCCGTCGGGTTTTTCTCGATGTTTGCTTTCTCGGGCTTCGAAGCAACATTCTCCTTGTTTGGTGGCGCACGATTTAATCTCGACGAAGCATCAACGGCAGCAGTTTTTCTTGGCATCGGCATGCTGATGTCGGGTGTGCAAGGCGCACTGATCGCACCGCTCACTGCAAAATTCGGTTCGCTGCGTATGATGCGCAGTGGGCAAGTGTTGGTTGCAGTTGGCTTGCTACTACTCAGTGCGGCAGTGATTTGGCCAACACTGATTATTGCATTGGTCATCATGGTGATCGGTGCAGGTGTGGCAAGCCCATCTCTGAGTGCGCTCGTTGCAAACTCGGCCGACGACGACCGTCGTGGTGAAGCGCTCGGCGTTCAGCAGTCGGCATCGGCACTTGCGCGAGTGCTTGGTCCACCACTTGCCGGCTTAGCTTTTGATCACATCGGCATCGGCGCCCCGTTTAGCGTTGGTGCAGCGATCTATGTGATTGCAATTTTCGTAGCATTTACGCGAGTCAAATGAACGATCGGCAACAGATGGGCTACGCGCCCTCGCTCGATGGCATTCGCGCATTTAGTGTGATCGCAGTGATGCTGTATCACGCAAACATCGCGTGGCTGCCTGGTGGGTTTTTGGGTGTCGAAGTATTTTTTGTTGTCAGCGGATTTCTCATTACGTCATTGTTGATTGAAGAACGTGAATCGACTCAACGCATCGACCTCAAACAATTTTGGATTCGGCGTGCGCGACGTCTTCTGCCCGCTCTCGTTGTGATGTTGTGTGCCACAGCTGTATGCGTGGCGTTTTACGCCACCGACTCTGCCCCCGATTTTCGTCGCGACGTGTTGCCGTCACTTGGGTATTTCTCAAACTGGTGGCAAATCTTTGCCGTAGACACTCCATACTTTGCCTCGAGTGCACTGCCGGTGCTGCGCCATCTGTGGTCGCTTGCCGTAGAAGAACAGTGGTATCTCATCTGGCCGCTGCTGTTCACTTTCATATTTGGAGCAAAGTGGATGCGCCCAAAGATCTCAGGCGCACTTCTGATTGCGTGCAGTGGCGCAATCATGATTACGACGGCACTTCGTTTTGCTCAAGACAATGAAACACGTACTAATTTTTTATACCTCAGCACCATCACGCGCTCGAGCGGCCTACTTCTTGGCGCTGCGGTTGCATTGTTATGGCGGCCATGGCGCAAGGCACCGAACCGATTGGTGCTGGCGCGTTCACTAGTTGCCGATGCGCTAGCAATTGCGTCAATCGTTGTGATTGGCGTGCTCATGGCCACTGTGCATGTGGCCGACGCACGCCTGTACCAAGGTGGTTTGGCTGCTACGACCATTTCATCTGCCGTCATCATTGCCGTGGTGATGAGACCGAATGGTGTATTGGTAAAGAAGTTTTTCTCACAAGACTTGTTTGTGGAAATCGGTCGCCGATCGTACGGGCTGTACCTCTGGCATTGGCCTATTTTTGTCATCACACATGCACGCGACTCGGGTAATCGCTTGGCCATTGCGTTTGCAGCCACCGTGATCATCAACGAATTCGTGTATCGGTTTGTCGAAATCCCCGCTCGTCAAGGAGCACTTGGTAATTGGTGGCGCAACCGACCACGATTGAGCGCTATACGTCGTCGACTTCCCGTATTTATTGCCTCCGCAATGGTTGCCTTATTGGGTTTTACAGGAGTCAAGGTTGTTGGCATTGAAGCACGAGACTTGGCGATTGATGCATCTACTGCCAACGTGATCTTCGCAGTACCAACGACCGTGGCCAACACGGGCACCAAACTGACACCAAGTGTTGTTGGTTCGTCAGCCACGTCTACAACGATCGCTACATTGCCACGCAAGATGGTGATTGTTGGCGACTCTCAAGCGCATGCCCTGTCCATTAATAAACCATCGGGCATGGAAAAGACATTTGTTGTTACCGACGGTTCGATTGATGGCTGCGGCATTTACGACAGAGGCGTTGGTGTCGGTGGCACGAATGGAAATTTCCGCCGCAATTTTGCAAACTGTGTCGGCTTTGAAAAGAATTGGGCTAAGTCGGCAACAAAGGCGAAAGCCGATGTAGCGCTTGTGGTGATCGGCGCGTGGGAAGTGCTCGACCTCAAGATCAATGGGTTCACGTTTGCATTTAAAACTTTGCCTGCCGACACGATGTTTCGCACTCAAATGCAGCGCGGCATAGACGCGTTGCGAGCATCTGGTGTAACAGTTGCGCTACTCGAGGTTGCGTGCATGCGACCAGTCGAGTCAAAGGGTGGGCCAGTACCTGCGCTTCCGCAGCGTGGAGATGACGCGCGCACAAGACACCTCAATGAGTTGTTGCGTGAGATTGCTGCGCCAGAAGACGATGGAGTGTTTTTTGTTAGCGGTCCCAAGGAGTGGTGTGCTGATCCAACGATCTCAACAAGTTTGTCGTATCGATGGGATGGAGTACACGCCTACAAACCAGGCGCAAAACTTATTTTTGAAACGATCGCGAACTCGATCTTGCAATTACCTATTACGAAGTAGCGTTTGCTAGAGAAAAGTGACCTGAAGCACAAATGTGGCAGATAGGTCTACTACGCGGTAACTTAGTGCTATGACTGATTTTTCACTTGCACTTAACGATGACCAACTTCAAATCAAAGATTGGATTCATCAGTTTGCTGTTGACACCATTCGCCCCGCCGCACATGAGTGGGATGAAAAAGAAGAGTTCCCTTGGCCGATCGTGCAAGAGGCAGCAAAGATTGGTTTGTACGGTGTTGACTTCATCATGAATGCAATGGCAGACCCATCTGGTCTCACCATGGTGGTTGCAATTGAAGAAATGTTTTGGGGCGATGCAGGAATCGGCATGGCAATTATGGGCTCTGGTCTCGCTGCAGCAGGTATTGCAGGCAACGGCACACCTGAGCAAATGATGGAGTGGGTGCCACAGTGTTATGGCACGGCAGATGATGTCAAGGTCGGTGCATTTTGTGTGAGCGAACCAGACGCTGGTAGCGATGTTTCCAACCTACGCACGCGTGCGGTGTACGACGAAGCAAATGACGAGTGGGTGCTCAATGGTACGAAAGCATGGATCACCAATGGCGGTATCGCTAACGTGCATGTTGTAGTTGCGGCAGTTGATCCAGAACTTAAGGGTCGCGGTCAAGCAAGTTTTGTTGTTCCGCCAAACACAAAAGGTTTGTCACAGGGACAAAAATATTTGAAGCACGGCATTCGCGCCAGCCATACGGCAGAAGTGGTTCTCGAAGACGTGCGCATTCCTGGTCGATGTCTACTTGGTGGAAAAGAAAAACTCGATGCCAAACTTGCGCGCTATCGCGAAGGCGGATTGTCGAGCGGCAAGCAACCGGCAATGGCAACATTTGAAGCAACACGCCCAGCAGTTGGTGCTCAAGCACTCGGTGTTGCACGCGCTGCATACGAATACGCACTCGACTACGCCAAAGAGCGCAAGGCATTCGGTAAGCCGATCATCATGCATCAAGCCATTGCATTCAAGCTCGCCAACATGATCACCCAGATCGACGCGGCACGCCTGCTCATCTGGCGCGCATCATGGCTCGCAAAAAATGGTGGCTACAAAAATGCTGAGGGTTCGCAAAGTAAATATTTTGCATCCGAAATGTCGGTCAAGGTCACCGAAGATGCAATTCAAATTTTGGGTGGCTACGGCTACACACGCGAGTATCCAGTAGAGCGCTGGCACCGTGACGCCAAGATTCACACCATCTTTGAAGGCACTTCAGAGATTCAGCAACTGGTGATTGCCCGTGCAATTTCTGGTTTACGCGTCGAATAAACCCCCTGCTACTGCAATACCTCGCGATCACACGTGTTGGCGTTGCGTTCGCATACGTTGGTATTGGCTCCACCATCCATCGCTTACGCGTTTTTCGCCCCTGAGTCATGTTTTTCGTTGTTGCCAAGATTTGCAGGACGAGACGCAGGTGTCTTCAACAAGAGCATGGCAAGACCAGCAGCAGCAACTGAGGCGAGAAGAATGGCAAGCTTTGCATGTTCTTGCTGTATTGGGTCAGTGAGTGCCAGTTTCGTGATGAAAATTGCCACGGTGAATCCAATTCCAGATGCCATACCCACTCCCATAATTTGTCTCGTTGTAGAGCCTTCTGGGAGATCTGATATTCCAGATCGCACTGCTGCGCGAGTGGCTATGACTACTCCTAGCGGCTTGCCCAACATGAGCCCGAAGAACACTCCCCACGTGACTGCAGAGCCAGCCGCATCACGCAAGCCATTGAGTGAAATGTGAATGCCGCTATTAGCGAGAGCAAATATGGGAACAATGAGAAAACTTGTCCATGGATGTAATACGTGCTGTAGCCACTCAACCACAGACACCGATTTTTCGGCTTTGCTGCTTGGGGATCCGAGGTCCACACTTGCTGAAGCATCTGATAACTCTTCGATATCGACGAGATCTGTTTGCTTTCGAACAATGGAGGGTGTCAACAAGCCCATTACCACGCCAGCAAGCGTGGGGTGCACACCACCTTGGTAGAGCCCTAGCCAAATAGCTACCCCTACAGCCACATACAGCAGGACTGATTGAACGCCTAATCGACGAGCAACTACAACAGCGCTCACACCAATTATTGAAACTAGCAACCATCCGAATGAAACACCCGTTGAATAGACAGCGGCGATAATGATGATCGCTCCGATGTCATCGACGATGGCAAGACCAAGTAAAAAAGCCCGCAATGAAGCTGGAAGTTTCTTTCCCATGACTGAAATCACCCCTACTGCCAATGCGATGTCGGTAGCTACAGGAATGGCCCACCCACGTGGCGCACTTGACCCAGCGATCGCAAGATAGATGAGTGCAGGAATGAGCATTCCTCCAAAAGCTGCAAAGCCAGGGAGCAGTGCAGCACGACGTTCAGAGAGATGACCATCGGTGACTTCGCGTTTAATTTCTAAACCTACGACAAAGAAAAAAATTGTCATGAGCCCATCGTTCACCCAATGCCGGAGATCTAAGTCGAGTGAGTGCCCCGCAATTGTCAGTGCAATGTGGCTGTTCCACAAACTTTCGTAGGAAGCCGACCAAGGGGAGTTCGCCCACAAAAGCGCCAAGATTGCTCCGAACGCGAGCAACACTGCACCGGCGGATTCTGTGTGCAAGAAATCTTGCAGCGGCGCCAACGCGCGTACTCTTTGTGAATCATGAGTTTGTGCATGACGGTTCATCGGGCTTCCAGTTTCCGTCGACCAGGCTTCCCGACACACCAAATTTCACATTTTTAGGTACCAACAAATCTACCTTGCCTGCACAACACTTCAGTCCTTACTCTGTGCATAGGGTTCGATTCCCCAGTTCCGGTTGTTTCCCAAACAGTTGGGTGCTTTTTTACTAACGCCCCTAACCAATTCAGCAAATGTGGTTATTTATCGACGGATGGCGTACAGGTCCGACAGTAACTGTGTCACTTTGGTCAGATCGTCGTGGCAAATGTGTCGTGCTTGCGCCTGCATTACCAATAGGAAAGTGTGAGATACAAAACGACCCCGGAGCGGAACTCTTGGGTCGTTTGATGTAGAACTTGAACTATGACATCTCTCAGCGAAGAAGAGGATTTTTCTGAACGATGTCGCGAAGTTCTTCAACACGGTGACACTTGCCTCGTTCATACCTCCCTTCTTTGTGAGCGATGAACTTGTTTAGGAGTTGCCCGACAATGCTGTCGGGTTCGACGCCGTGCCACAAACCCAAACCGCGTGCAGCAAGGTGACCGTGGCGGCACTCTTACCGATATATGCATGTGTCCTGACCAACTGCGATGCCGTGAAACAAGTTGGGGTAGTGTGGGCTTCTATCCGAAAGTTTTTATGAAACTTGGTCAATTGTGGGGGACGAACTAGTCGTGGCGGTCTGGATTTGGTTCGCGGTGGCGGGGCTTTTGTTGGTTGTCGAAATGTTGACTGCTGACCTGTTGTTTGCTTCACTGGCGTTGGCGGCACTCGCCGCTGGTGTGACGAATGCGGTAGGCGGTTCACAAACTTTGCAAGGTGTGACCTTCGCTGTGTTTGCAATTCTTTCGCTGATCTCACTGCGCCCTATTGCGCTGCGGCACCTGAAGAAGCAAGTGCCAGGTTCTGCGACGAATGTAGACGCTCTCATCGGGGCACATGCTGTTGCCACAAGTACGATTGATCAAATAGCTGGTCAGGTCAAGTTAAGCGGCGAAATATGGAGTGCGCATGCCGAGTCTGGCGTGATTCAAAGTGGCGAGAATGTTGTTGTGATAGCGATTGATGGAGCGATAGCTCGTGTAAAAAGAATAGAGGAAAAATAAATTATGTTGTATTCATATCTCGTTGTTGGCTCGTTGGTATTAATTTTTGGAGTCGTACTAGCACGATCGATTCGTATAGTGCCACAAGCACGTGCCGGAATTGTCGAACGCTTGGGGCGATTTAGTAGGGTGCTCGGTCCTGGTTTGGCGATTATTGTTCCGTTTATTGATCGACTGAAGCCACTTGTTGACATGCGTGAGCGCGTAGTTTCGTTTCCTCCACAGCCAGTGATCACTGAAGACAACTTGGTGGTTTCGATTGACACCGTTATCTATTTTCAGGTAACTGATCCGAAGTCGGCAACATACGAGATTGTTGACTTTATCCAAGGCATTGAACAATTGACGGTCACTACATTACGTAACGTGGTGGGAGGCCTTGACCTTGAAGCTGTTTTGACATCTCGAGATTCGATTAACTCAGTTTTGCGCGGCGTCTTGGATGAAGCGACTGGAAAGTGGGGTGTTCGCGTAAACAGAGTTGAACTGAAAGCAATTGATCCACCACCGAGCGTGCAAGAGTCAATGGAAAAGCAGATGCGTGCGGAGCGGGATAAGCGAGCTGCTATCTTGACCGCCGAAGGTGAAAAGCAGAGTCAGATTCTCACGGCAGAAGGTGCTCGGGAAGCAGAGATTTTGCGTGCCGAAGGTGATGCGCAGGCCGCAGTGTTGCGCGCCCAAGGTCAGGCAGAGGCGATTGAGAAAGTTTTCAGGGCGATTCATGATGCTGATGCCGACGATCAAGTTTTGGCTTATCAATACATTCAGCAACTAAAAGAGATCGCCAACGGACAAGCAACGAAGATTTGGGTGATTCCTGCCGAGTTGTCGGGTGCAGCTACAAAAATTGCTCAAGCATTTAAAGGCAAAGAATAAACTCTGTTTGGGCTCACTCTCGTTATCGATTAACGGAGATTTTGGAATTACATTTGGCAAACTCCTGTTATTCGTCACCCCATCACACATGGACCGACAAACGAGGTCCAGGACAGACGCTGATTTCTTGTCCTTGCGTCAAGCCTTGCCGTGGCACTATCTGAGTTAGGGATGAGCCCAGCGCCTTCAAAGTTTTAAACAATCTTTGAAGGCACTTCAGAGATTCAGTAGTTGGTGATTGCTCGCGCAATCTCCGGCTTGTGCGTTAAATAAACAGCAGACCGAATTCGGGAATTTCACATGAGGCTCCGCAAATATGTAGAAGCTGAGTCCGTAGCGTGGATGGTCATATGACCACTCTTCCTAACGCAGCATTTTCCATCGCTCTTGATTGCCAACTCGACAATGTGCCTGGGACCCTTGGTCGGTTGTGTGCCGCCATTGGCGAAGCAGGTGGCAACATTGGCGCCCTTGATGGTTTTGATGTTCGGGGTCCGGTTCTTCGTCGCAGTCTTGTCGTGCACTGTCGAAATGAAGAGCATCAACATGCAGTCGTTGCCGCAGTACAAAAACTAGATGGCGTAACCGTTCTCGATTGGTGGGACCGAACATTTCGGATGCACGAGGCCGGAAAGATTGAAGTCCTGAGTACTGCGCCAGTGAATGATCGTGATGATTTGTCAATGGCATACACACCGGGTGTCGCTCGTGTCTGTACTGCAATTGAAAAAGATCCATTGCTTTCACATAAGTACACCATTCGCAAAAACACCGTTGCCATTGTGAGCAATGGAACTGCGGTGCTCGGACTTGGTGACATCGGCCCAGAGGGTGCAATGCCTGTCATGGAGGGCAAGGCGCTTCTGTTTAAAGAGTTTGGTGGAGTTAATGGCTTCCCAATTTGTATAAATGCTCGCACTGCTGATGAAGTAGTTGATTTCGTGCAACGCATTGCGCCAACATTTGGTGGAATAAATTTGGAAGACATCAAAGCACCAGAGTGTTTTGAAATCGAAGAACGCCTACGCGCGAGTCTTGACATTCCTGTGTTTCACGACGACCAACATGGAACAGCCGTGGTCACACTGGCAGCGTTGTGGAACTCATTGAAAATCACAGGCAAGAAAATGGAAGACCTGACAGTTGTCATCTCTGGTGTTGGCGCTGCAGGTGTTGCCATTGGCAAGATTCTGCTCAATGCCGGTATTGGCGATGTCATTGGTTGCGATCGTGTGGGTGCCATTTATACCGGTCGAGGTGAAATGAACTCTGCAAAGGAATGGTTTGCAGTAAACACAAATTCGTCACGGAAAATGGGAACCATTAGTGACGTCATCAAAGGCGCAGACGTTTTTGTTGGAGTGAGTGGGCCAGATCTCATTACTGCAGCCGATGTGCGCTCGATGGCAAAGAACCCAATTGTGTTTGCAATGGCAAACCCAAACCCCGAAATTCGTCCAGAGCAGGTAGATGGTCTTGCTGCCGTCATGGCAACGGGTCGCAGTGACTATCCGAACCAAATTAATAACGTGCTTGCATTCCCCGGCATCTTTCGTGGTGCACTTGACGCAAATGCAACAGACATCACTGAAGGCATGAAATTAGCAGCCGCAATCGCCATTGCCGAGTCGGTTACCGATGCCCAATTGTCGCCAGATTTTGTTGTGCCATCGGTGTTTGACAGGACCATTGTTCAACGTGTTGCGCCTGCGGTTGCTGCAGCGGCTGTAAAAGACGGCGTCATCCGCAAGTCGTAGAACACATGTTGTCCAGTTGTTGCAGTTTTTAACGAATTTCAATCACGACTTCGGATGGGATGCAAGAAAGTCGTAAACCTTGCTGGCAAATGTAGTGCTGAGGGCTGGAACATGTCCGGCCTGATCGAGCGTCCAGAGCTCAACTTTGGTTCCGTTTCGACAGTTATTCCACGACGTGATGGATGTTTCGCTACCTGCAATGGTGGTGACAAGATCAAGTTTGTCTGCACGTGGTGTGGCGTTGTTGGAGCATCTGTTAAAGGTTGCCCACTGGGCAGTTGAAGCAGTTGCACTTGGGTACTGCTTGCCAAGGATCGCACCACCGTTGTACAGAATTGTTGCGTCACTCGTACCGTGAATTTGCAGCACACTGACCGGGTTTTTGGCGGCACAGTCACTTGAGTTGAGGAATGTTGCACCTGCGAGACTCGCGATAGCGGCAATGCGGTCGGAGTGTTTGCAAGCCATTCGATACGACATGAAGCCACCGTTTGAATGTCCGACAAAATAAATCCGTTGACGATCGATTGAGTATTTGGATTCCATGTCGTCCAAAATGGAGATCAGGTATGCATCATCATCAACCTCTGAAAAGAAATTACAGCACACCTCGGTTGCGTTCCAGAATTGATTACCAGTTGCATCAACTGTTCCATCGGGGGAAACCAAAATGAACCCTCGTTGCTCGGCAACAGCCTTGAAGTTGATATAACTTTCTTGTTGTTTTGCAGATGAGCTGTAACCGTGCAAGGCAATAACCAGTGGTGCAGGGGATTTTGAAGAATACGACGAAGGAACAAACTCGCTGTAAGGACGCAAGACCACTTTGGTTGCGGTAGCCGGAGCCCGAGACGCAATTGTCCAAGAACTCGAACCCACCTGGTAACGCACGATTGAACTCGGCAATCCATAGCCACCTACGTTTTTGGATTTTGCACTGATATTGACTGTCGTATTCTTCGAAACGCCTCGAATTGTGCAGGATTGCTTTCCGACATTTGCACTACATCTCTTGCCTGAGGCCGAAACAAGAGTGGAAATGAGCGACGCCTTACTTGTGCGATTGCCGGTACTCGCGACGGAAAAATAGATCTGCAGGTCATACTTTGTTTTGCTTTTCTTAATTGAATCGATACGCGTGATTTGTGGAGGCGTCGGCGGAAGGATTTTTGCTGCGCCGGAGTAGGAGTGGCCAACAATTACAGAAGCGACCACTGAGAATACCGCTGCCACCCAGTATTGAATGTGGATCTGACGTTTTGCCACTCAACTAGTTTAAGGCATGTGGAGTACTCACGAGAACTGCTTTGACGTGACTTGTTCGTGGCACACTGATGAAGTGACACAAATTAAAACGGTTTCTTCATGTATCAGTAAGGCACTCGATGCTGCTGTAGTGCCAGGGTTTTCCAAAATTGGTTACAGAGTTCGCCAATTGATTGGCAATTGGCAGCCAATTTCGAGTTTTGATCTGCGTGGGAAGACCGTCGTAATCACAGGGCCAACGTCCGGGCTAGGTGAACAAGTCGCTCGCCAACTTGCAGTTACTGGAGCCAACTTGGTGTTAGTTGCACGTAACGAAGAAAAATGTGCACGCGTGATTGATGAAATTACGCCACTTTGTACGGGAAACAAACCAGTCTTTGTGCGCGCAGAGATGGGAGATCTCGAATCAGTACGTAGTGCATGTGCAGCGATACAACAACAGTTCGCGCACTTGGATGTATTGATCCACAATGCAGGTGCATTGTTGAACACTCGTCAAATATCGCCGCAAGGAATTGAGCAAACCGTTGCGTCGCACGTAGTTGGCCCATTCCTGATGACCACATTGCTTCTTCCACTGATGAATGGAGGTCGAGTAGTAACTGTGTCATCAGGTGGCATGTACACCAGCCCGCTTCCCATTTTTGACAACGGTGAAACTCTTGAGATGTCGGCAGTTGAGTACAAGGGTTCAAAGCAGTACGCCATCGCCAAGCGCGCACAAGTAACTCTGAATGAAATTTGGGCACAAAAGCAAACCGCTACAGAGTTTGTTGCGATGCACCCAGGCTGGGCAGACACTCCAGGAGTGCAAGAAAGCATTCCAGGTTTTCGACGAGTAACTGCACCAATTTTGCGTTCGGCCGGTGAAGGTGCAGACACGATCGCTTGGCTGGCTGCGGTTCAGCCACTCCCAGGCAAGAGCGGGTCTTTTTGGTCTGATAGAGAAATTCGACCAACACACAAGTCGTCACGCACTAAAAAAAGTGACACCACAAGTTCCCGAGCTGCGTTATGGGAATGTATCTCTGACTACGTAGATCGATCTACCCAAAGTACGTAACGGTCACCTGCTTCAGGAGGTTCGACCAACAAGAATAATTCATGCCTGAGCCCGGGGCGATTAAAGTACTTCTCATGACTTACAAAGTTGCAGTAGTACGAGAAGTTTTAGCCTCTCAAGAAAAGGTGTGGTCGCTTGTTACCGACTTGCCTCGCATGGGTGAGTGGTCACCCGAAAACCAAGGCGGCGAATGGCTCGAGGGTGCAACTTGCGCTGCAGTCGGAGCAAAATTTAGAGGAAATAATAAAAATGGCGACAAGTCATGGCAAGCCACGGTGACGGTCGATGTTTATGACGCACCAAGGAAGTTTGTATTCAGCCTCAAATACAAAGAAATGCATTTAAGTGATTGGGTGTATGAAATCGAACCGACACCAAGCGGCTGTCGCGTAACGCATGCGTGGGTAGAAGGACCACAGTGGGCAGAATTTGCACCGCTTGGCAAGGGCATCAGTGGTGTAGACGATCGCGCTTCACACAATCTTCGCAACATGGGTGTCACGCTCGACAACTTAGTAAAAGCGTTAGATACGGTCTAGTCATGACTTCTCTATCGCCAGTTTCTGTCACACGAGAATTTTCTGCATCCCCCGACAAAGTGTGGGCACTCGTAACAGACTTGCCTCGCATGGGTGAGTGGTCTCCAGAAAACCAAGGCGGCAAGTGGGCCAAGGGAGCAATGGGTCCAGCTGTTGGAGCAATATTCAAGGGCAGAAATAAAAATGGCAAGAAGGCCTGGGGCACAAATGTCAAAGTCAATGCATGCGATGCGCCAAAAAAGTTTTCATTTGGATTAATTGTCCTGGGAAAGAACTGGTGTGATTGGGTGTTCGAGATTGAACCAACTGCGACGGGCAGCAGAGTGACACAGAGTTGGATAGATCACCGTGGCGCTGTGAGCGCATTTCTTGGCAAAGTCATAAGTGGTGTTGCTGATCGTGCAACACACAACAAAAAGAACATGGAAATCACTATGGACAATCTTGCAAAGGCAGCGAACTAACTAGCTACCGGGATTCAGCAACTGCGACTTAGCAGTCGAGTGCAGTACAAAGTTTTGCAAAGAGCTCGTCGTACGTTTCAAGTGCCTGAAATTGTGGAAACTCGGCTTTGATGTTGTCTGGGGCATGAAATAAAAACCCGGTATCTGCTGCACCCAACATTGCTGTGTCGTTATATGAGTCGCCGGCAGCAGCAACGCGGTAATTCAATTTCTTGAAAGCCTCAACGGCAAGACGCTTTTGGTCTGCTTGGCGCAACTCGAAATTGACAATATGGTCATCTTCAACAATGAGCCGATGGCAAAACAGTGTCGGCCAGTTGAGTAGACGCATAAGTGGGCGTCCAAACTGCTCGAACGTGTCAGAGAGAATGATTACCTGCGTGCGCTCGCGCAGTGCATCCAAAAATTCGACGGCACCAGGCATTGGCGACAAGCCCGCAATCACTTGCTCGATGCGGCTCATGGTCAGACCATGTTGGTTAAGGATCTGAATTCGCGATTTCATCAGCACGTCATAGTTGGGCTCGTCGCGAGTAGTGCGCTGCAACTCAGCGATACCAGTGCTTTTGGCAACAGCAATCCAGATCTCGGGCACTAACACGCCTTCGAGATCGAGCGTGACGATTCCTTGATGTGGTTTTGTTGCAACAGCCATAGTTCTAGTCTTGCTCGCGGCAGTCTTCGCACGAAATTGTGGGTGATGCGGCTTCACATGCACTGCACACCAAGGTCAACTTGTGGCAAGCAAGGTTTGAACAATTATGAAACTGGGCAGTTGGCGCCAAACACAAATTGCAGGTGCCCAACACTTTGGCGTCGTCACTAAATTCAATTTTGAGTCGGCGATCGAAGACATACAGCGAGCCTTCCCAGAGGCCTTTGTCTCGAAACTCTTCGCCGTATCGAACAATGCCACCTTCGATTTGGTAGACATCTTTGAATCCGCGGTTTTTCATGATCACCGATAACACTTCGCAGCGGATGCCGCCGGTGCAGTAGGTGATGACTGACTTGTCTTTGAGGTGGTCGTACTTGCCGCTCTCTATTTCGGCAACAAAGTCTGGTGTTGTCTCAACGTCAGGGATGACTGCGTTTTTGAATCTGCCAATGCGTGCTTCATATGCGCTTCTACCGTCAAAGAAAATAACGTCGTCGCCGCGCTCGGCAACAAGTTGATTGACTTCGGCTGGTTTGAGGTGCACGCCACCGCCAATAACCCCATTTTCATCGACCTTGATTTCATCAGGAACTCCAAACGTGACGATTTCATCGCGCACGCGAATTTCGATTCGTGGAAAGTCATCGCCGATGCCGTCAGACCACTTGAAGTCGATGGTCTTGAAAGCCGGAAACTCTTTGGTGACGCGTACATATTTTTTAATTGATGCCAACGATCCGCCGACGGTTCCATTGATGCCGTCTTTCGAGATGATGATTCGGCCGTTGAGATCGAGGCGCTCGCAGAGTGCGCGCTGCCACAGGCGGATTGCTTCTGGATCGGCAAGTGGTGTGAACTTGTAGAAGAGGACGATTTTGGTGGGTTCGATGACTCTAAATTTAGCGGTGCAGCGATAAATAAGGCGTTGCCGACAAGCGCCTCGGCGTAGCCTTAACAGTCATGGAAATTCTGCAGTCGCACAAGTTGGCCAATGTCTTGTATGACATTCGTGGCCCTGTGCTTGAAGAAGCCAAGCGTCTAGAGGCTGCAGGGCATCGCATAATCAAACTGAATATAGGTAATCCGCAACCATTTGGCTTTGAGACGCCACCAGAAGTGTTGGTCGAAGTGGTGCGCAATCTGCCGATTTCGCAGGGTTACTCAGATTCGCAGGGCATCTTGTCGGCACGCACTGCAGTTGTGCAGCACTACCAGGAGCGTGGCATCGATATCACCGATGTAGACGATGTGTGGTTGGGTAATGGAGTAAGTGAACTTATTCAGGTTGCACTGAACGCATTACTCAATGAAGGCGACGAGGTATTGATTCCCGCACCGGACTATCCGTTGTGGACTGCATCGACAAGTTTGTCAGGTGGCACTCCAGTGCATTACTTATGCGACGAGTCAAACGGTTGGATGCCCGACATGAACGACATTCGGGCAAAGGTGAGTGACCGCACCAAGGCAATCGTGATCATCAACCCAAATAATCCAACTGGCGCTGTGTACAGCCCCGAGATCTTGCGCGAGATCGCCGATCTTGCCGCAGAGAGAAACCTCATCGTGATGGCAGACGAGATCTACGACAAGATTTTGTATGACGACGCAGTCCACACCACGTTTGCCGCAATTGCTCCAGACGTATTTACTTTGACATTTAGTGGTCTTTCGAAGGCCTATCGTCTCGCTGGTTTTCGTGCTGCGTGGATGGTGGTGACCGGCCCACGCAAACACGCAGTGAGCTACATCGAAGGCATCACGATGCTCACCAACATGCGATTGTGCGCCAACGTGCCAGCGCAGCATGCGATTCAGACTGCTCTTGGCGGACGACAGAGTATTAAAGACTTGGTGCTGCCAGGCGGGCGACTGCTCGAGCAGCGCAATGCCGCGATCACCGCCCTGCGCAAGATTCCTGGAGTTTCATGCGTCGAGCCAAAGGGCGCATTGTATGTATTTCCAAAGCTTGATCCAGTGGTGTATCCGATTACGGATGATCGTAAGTTTGTGCTCGATTTGTTGCGAGCCGAGCATGTATTAGTAGTGCAAGGAACCGGTTTTAACTGGCCCACACCAGACCACTTGCGCATCGTGACATTGCCTTGGGCGACAGATCTCACAGAAGCAATCGGGCGCATCGGCAACTTTCTGTCCACTTACTCGGCAAAATAGTGTTGAAAGATAGTGTCGAAAGATAGCGCCCCCGCCTAGAAGGAGTTTGTTATGCCAGCAGTAACCGCAGACACACTGACACTTCCACGAATAAGTGCGGCGTTGTCGAATCGTTCGCGCTCGGTGCGCTCGATCACCACCGCGCCTAGTGGTTTTGAAGGCGAAGGTTTTCCAGTGCGCCGCGCTTTTGCTGGCGTGTCGACGGCCGATCTCGATCCGTTCATCATGATGGACCAAATGGGCGAGATCAACTATGCGCCGCTTGAACCCCGCGGCACCGATTGGCATCCACATCGTGGTTTCGAAACCGTTACGTATCTCATGGACGGCACATTCGTCCACCAAGACAGTCATGGTGGTGGCGGAATCATCGCTAACGGCGGGACGCAATGGATGACAGCCGGTAGTGGAATCTTGCATATTGAAACTCCACCCGAAGACTTGGTCGTACGGGGCGGATTGTTCCACGGAATTCAGTTGTGGGTCAACTTGCCTTCCAAGTTGAAAATGATTTCTCCTGCATACCAAAACTTGGAAGGCGATCAAGTGGTGTTGTTGTCGTCAGAAGATGGGGGCGCACTCGTGCGCTTGATTGCCGGAGATCTTGGCGGGCATCATGGACCTGGCTCAACGCAAACACCAATTGTGGTTGCGCATGCAACCCTCAGTGCCGGAGCACAGATGACATTGCCGTGGGACTCGTCGCATAACGCACTTGCTTACGTATTGTCGGGAAGTGGAACTGTTGGCGATGATGCACATCAAATCAATCTCGGTCAACTTGCAGTATTCGTTGATGGCGACTCAATCACACTGCGTGCATCGGCAAACGAAGCGCTTGATGTGATGTTGCTCGGGGGCCAGCCAATTCGTGAACCAGTCGCTCAACACGGACCATTTGTTATGAATACAAGAGACGAACTACAACAAGCTTTCGATGATTTTCAACGCGGACTTCTCGGAACTGTTCCCGCCAACGGACTTCGTCCATTTAGGCGTTAGATCAAAAAGACTTCGATCAAGAGCAAGCCATCACAATCAGGGCGCAGGGTTAGTCAATACACTCAACTACGTGTCTGGGCCCTTGCAACTTGAATTCGTAACGTCGGCAGTCAATATTCGTGATCTTCCAGAGTCACCAATAGAAGTTGCAGTAGTTGGTAGGTCAAATGTGGGTAAGTCATCATTGATCAACGCGCTTGCCAATCGTAAACAACTTGCGCGAGTTTCTAATACTCCCGGTCGAACACAGTTGATCAACTTATTTGAGACACCAGGTGGTGGCACGGTAGTTGACTTGCCAGGTTACGGATATGCCGCTGCACCTGGAAACGTGCGCAAGCGTTGGCAGAGCATGATCACCGACTATTTACTCGACCGTGAATCTCTCGTGATGGTCTTTGCGTTAGTCGACGGCGTGATTGGGCCAACTGAATTAGATCAACAGGTGTTGGGTGAACTTGAAGAAAATGGAATTCCATTTACTGTTGTGGCTACCAAGCTCGACAAAGTTAAACCGTCACAACTTGAGACCCGCAAGCGCGATCTTGCTCGCGGATGCGGTCTTGCTCAAGATGACATTGTCTGGGTGAGTGCAACAACTGGCATCGGCATTGTTAAGTTGCGAGCATCTGTGGGCAACTATTTAAATGTAAAAAACGCTAATAAAAAACGCTAGATAATTATCGCGCGTAGGTGACGCCACCGTCTACAACGACGGTTGAGCCAACGACGTAATCGCCGGCACGAGATGCCAAATAAATTGCAGCACCAGCCATGTCTTCTGGAGTGCCGATTCGACCAGATGGAATTGCCGCGGCAATTGCATCACCGTGGTCGCGTGCGACCTTATTCATGTCGGATGCAAAAGCACCTGGCGCAATTGCGGTGACTCCAATGCCGTCTTTAATGAGACGCAACGCCATGCGCTTAGTCATATGAATGAGGCCAGCCTTGCTTCCTGCATATGGGTACGTCTCTTCCATGTTGGTAGAGATGCCATCGATTGATGCGATGTTGATGACCTTTGCGAGATGTCCATTTTTTGCAGCTGCAGCGCGTAATTGTGGGGCGAGTGCCTGGGTCAGAAAGAACGGTGTTTTCAAGTTGAGGTCAACCGTCTTATCCCATCCACTTTCTGGAAACTCATCAAACTTTGCGCCCCATGCGGCTCCAGCATTGTTGACAAGAATGTCGAGCGTTTCTTCACGTTTCGCAATTTCTGCAGCGAGAGCCTCAACACCTGCTTGGGTCGAAATGTCTCCTGGGATCGAGATGCATTCGCCGTACATGCTCAGGTTCTTTGCTGCAGCATCACACTGCACAGCCTTGCGAGCGGTGATATAGACACGTGAACAACCGTGCTCTAAAAATCCTTGGACAATCATGGCGCCGATGCCACGAGATCCACCAGTTACGAGTGCTACGCGACCATTGAGAGAGAAGATATCTTTCATCCGAGCAACTGTAGAGGGTGAGTAGTAATATCGACAGCATGCCTAGTGACAGAATGCTGAAAACAATGAATGGAATACATCGAGTGATTCTCGGTGTCACACGCGGCAAAGCAGGTTGGACAGCTGGCAAGATGCCTGTGCTCGAACTGACAACGATTGGTCGCAAGAGTGGTGAACCACGTAGTTGTTTGCTGACTTCGCCACTACAAGAAAACGGTGAGATTGTGATTGTTGCGTCTCGCGGTGGCGACGACCATCACCCAGCTTGGTATCTCAATTTGCTTGAGACCCCACAGGTACAGGTGTCATATAAAGGTGCACCTCACAAGATCATGACTGCGCGTACAGCCAACTCAGAAGAACGTGCACGCATGTGGCCAATTGTTGCTGGCGCATATAAGGGTTATGCGGGCTATCAAGAAAAGACATCGCGCGAGATACCTCTCGTCATACTTTCCGAATCCTAAACGCGAGTTGCTACCTAGGTAGCAATTAGGTAGTATTGCAAGGCATGAAGCTCAGTGTGAGTCTGCCCGATGACGAATGTCTATTTCTTGACCAATGTGTTGAAGATGGCTTATATCCGTCAAGGTCGGCCGTGTTGCTGCGGGCTCTGCGCTTACTGAAGAGTGCCGATCTCGGGCAAATGTACGCGGAAGCGTTCGAAGAATGGAATGTCAGCATCGAAGGCAAAGAGTGGGATGCGCTTGATGTATCGCAGGATGTAACACGTGCTGCGAGGTGAAATTCGGCTTGTCAATTTGGAACCGGCACTCAGTGGTGAGTCAAACAAAGTTCGTCCTGCTGTCGTTGTAAGTAATGATGTCTTGAATAATGCAACTCAAGCGCTCGATCGCGGGGTTGTAACGGTTGTTCCAATCACCTCCAACGTTTTGAAGGTATATCCATTCCAGGTTCATTTGCCTTGCAAAATAACAGGATTAGATGTTGATTCAAAAGCGCAGATAGAACAAATTCGAGCAGTTGCAATTAGTCGAATTGGAAGGCGTGTGGGGCGCCTTACCGCAGATCTGGAAGAACGCATGGATGCTGCACTTACATTGCACTTGGCTCTCTGACTAGGTTGGCAAATCGACAAGACGGGTAGCGTGGGGGTATGCCAAAGCCCGGAATGCACTCAGGAATAACCACAGACGACGCAATGAACTTGGCCATGTCGGCCAAAGCAGTTCCGTTATATGAAGCTGTCAAAGCATTTATCCAAAATGAGATTGATCCGATCACCGCTGAATACTTCCGCCTTGGCGAAGGCCGGCCTGACCGCTGGCAATATGGCAAGGGCCAGCTTGAGTTGCTGAATTCGGTAAAGGCCAAGGCAAAGGCTCAAGGTTTGTGGAATTTCTTTTTGCCAAACGCTGAGACAGGTGAAGGTTTGTCAAACCTCGACTACGCATATATAGCGAATGAGTTAGGCAAGAACCCACTTGCATCCGAGTGTTTTAACTGCAGTGCTCCAGACACTGGCAACATGGAAGTGTTGGAGCGCGTTGGCACCCCAGAGCAAAAGAAGCGTTGGCTCGAGCCGCTGCTTGCAGGCGAAA
>ERZ888423.272-NODE-272-length-55391-cov-10.460496_pt1 | contig 55391 bp, 49 predicted proteins | sample MGYA00520523_ERZ888423 | MGnify/ENA primary metagenome ERZ888423 (study PRJEB32303, sample SAMEA104408611) | aquatic metagenome | biome: Brackish water; feature: Pelagic; material: water | place: Baltic Sea | collected 2014-06-08T10:24:00 | depth 30,27 m ... | reverse complement strand
AAACACGAAATAAAACATCATTATGCACAGTCTAATTGATACGGCAATCCAGGCCGCTCTATCTGGAGGAAAAGAAATTCTCAGCGTCTATTCTAGTGAAATTGCGGTGGAAATGAAGGAAGATCGATCTCCCTTAACACTTGCAGATAAGAACGCCCATTTGGCCATCATGAAGCACCTAGATGGCACGGGAATTCCAGTACTGAGCGAAGAAGGAAAAGAAATTCCCTATGAAGTAAGAAACACCTGGAAACGATTCTGGATGGTAGATCCACTAGACGGAACCAAGGAATTCATTAAGCGTAATGGAGAATTCACCGTGAACATCGCATTAATCGAGAATGGAGTGCCTATAGCGGGTATTATCTATGTACCTGTGCGCAAAGAGCTTTATGTGGGCATAGAAGGTGAAGCTGCTTTTAAAGTAGAAAACTTGGAAACAGATGCCAAGGACATGACATGGTCACTTATGAAATCCAAAGGAAAGAAATTACCTGTAGATAAGACTGATCGGCCATTCATGGTCGTAGGAAGCAGATCACATATGTCTCTTGAAACAGAGGAGTTTATAGATGGACTTAAAGCCTCACATGGTGATGTAGACATCGTTAGTATGGGAAGTTCACTGAAAATATGCTTAGTAGCAGAAGGCGTAGCAGATGTATATCCTCGATTTGCACCTACTATGGAGTGGGACACTGCTGCAGGACATGGGATAGCACTAGGAGCTGGTTGTCAAGTCATAGACCACACGAATCAAGCTGCCATGCGTTATAACAAAGAAAATCTGCTCAATAACTGGTTCATTGTCAAGCGATGAGCTTTTCATGGTCAATCGTTGATAATTGGGCAAAGGATACCTTAAACTGAACATAGTATAGCGCTTACCTTTGGGCACCACATGATGAGATTCACTTGTTTATTTCTGTTATTTATTCTTTTCTCGGTCAATATAGCATTGGCATCAGGAGAGGAGACTTCAGGACGACCCGTGAGAGATGTCCAACAGATCATATTGGATCATTATGTGCACTTCAGCACGGAACGTGTTGTATTCGTGGATGTGAATCATCAGCGCATGTATGTGTTGAGCAAGAATCAAATCCTTCAAGATTTTCAGATCAGCACGTCTAAGTATGGTGAAGGCGAAGTAGCTAATAGCAACAAGACTCCCCTTGGTCTTCATTTCGTAGCCAAAAAGATAGGCGAGAATGCGGACATGAATACGATTTTCAAGAGCCGTTCCAATACTGGAAAACAGGCCATTCCTAACGACAAACGATACGAGGACAAGGACCTCATCACAACACGTATCATGTGGCTTGAAGGAGGTGAAGAACGAAACAGCCTGGGTTCTGCCAGCAGCTTGAGAAGATATATATATATCCATGGAACACCTGACGAAGCATTGCTCGGCAAGCCTGCATCACATGGCTGTGTGCGTATGAAGAACATAGATGTCTTCGCACTATACGAATTCGTTGATGAAGGAACACCTGTAATTATCTGGAAAGATGGGTACTTGATTCCTGATGTCATTGCAGACCTTCCTGATGTAAGCCCTAAGCTTTCTATAAAAGAGCAGCGTAAGACGGAGAAAAGGATGAAAAAAGAAGCTAGGGGTTCTACGAAACTCTGAGTTCTTGGTATCAAGCAGATCTCTGTTACCTTCGTTTCTTGAGTAAGATTTCTTCCAGGCCTCTGACAGATAGGCCTAGAAAAAACAACATAATCCTCTAGATGAGTAAGAAGAAAATAGCACTGATCACAGGTGTCACCGGTCAAGATGGCGCCTATCTATCCGAATTACTATTGAGTAAGGGCTATGAGGTCCACGGCATAAAGAGAAGGAGTTCCCTTTTCAATACAGACCGTATAGACCATCTCTATCAAGACAAACATGACAAGGATGTAAGATTCTTCTTGCATTACGGTGACATGACGGATAGCTCTAATCTTATTCGCATCATTCAAGAAGTGCAGCCAGATGAGATCTATAACCTTGCAGCGCAATCCCACGTCATGGTATCCTTCGAGATGCCCGAGTACACGGCCAATGCCGATGCGATGGGAACATTAAGATTACTCGAAGCCATACGTACTTTAGGTCTTCAAGAAAAAACAAGATTCTATCAGGCTTCAACCTCTGAACTTTTCGGAAAAGTTCAAGAAGTACCTCAGTCAGAGACTACCCCCTTCTATCCAAGAAGCCCCTATGCTGTTGCGAAGCAATATGGTTTCTGGATCATCAAGAACTATCGCGAAGCATACGGAATGTATGCCTGTAACGGAATCCTCTTTAATCATGAAAGCCCATTGCGCGGAGAGACTTTCGTGACCCGTAAAATCACACGTGCCGCTGCTAAGATTAAGCTGGGTCTTCAAGAGACTCTTTATCTAGGAAACCTGGATGCTAAACGAGACTGGGGTCATGCACGTGATTACGTAGAAGGCATGTGGAGAATGCTTCAAGCTGATGTCGCTGATGATTATGTGCTTGCCACGGGTGAGGCACATGATGTAAGGGAATTCGTTACCCTTTCTTTCAAGGAATTGGGAATAGAATTGCGTTGGGAAGGAAAAGGAATTGAAGAGCAAGGAATCGATGCGGCTAGCGGAAAAGTATTGATCAAAGTAGACCCTAAATATTTCAGGCCAACGGAAGTCGATATTCTCATAGGAGATCCGAGCAAAGCATTCAGAAATTTAGGCTGGAAGCACACGACAACTTTTGCGCAGCTGGTTAAGGAAATGGTTCAAGAAGACCTCAAGTTATTTGAGAGAGACAGCTATCTACTCAAGGGCGGTCATAAGATTATGAACTATAATGAATAGAGACGCTAAGATCTTCGTGGCAGGGCATAGAGGAATGGTGGGTTCTTCAATCATCAGAGCCCTAGAACTGGCTGGTCACTCCAGTATCATCACGAGAACCAGCAAGGAACTCGACTTACGTAATCAAAGGGCAGTTGAAGAATTCTTTGCCAAAGCAAATCCTGAATACGTAATCTTGGCAGCGGCCAAAGTGGGCGGAATATTTGCCAATGACACCTATCGTGCAGAATTCCTTTATGACAATTTGATGATAGAGGCGAATGTCATTCATCAGTCGTATGCGCATAAAGTCAAGAAATTGCTTTTTCTCGGTTCTAGTTGCATCTATCCAAAGCATGCTCCGCAGCCCTTGAAGGAAGAATACCTCCTCAGTGGAGAACTTGAGCCTACTAATGAGCCCTACGCTATCGCTAAGATTACTGGGATTAAGCTCGCTGAGTCATACAGAAGGCAATATGGCTGTAATTTCATATCGGCCATGCCTACGAACCTCTATGGTCCTAATGACAACTACAATCTGAAGAACTCTCACGTCCTGCCTGCTCTCATGCGTAAATTTCATATCGCGAAGCAAGAAGGGCATGACCATGTACAGATATGGGGAACAGGAAGCCCAAAGCGCGAATTTCTTCATGTAGATGACTTGGCAGCAGCCTGTGTTTTCTTAATGGAAAAGTATAACGAGGAGATGTTCCTGAACATAGGAACGGGAACTGACATTAGCATAAAAGAATTGGCGCTCATAGTCAAAAAGATTGTAGGATTCGAGGGAGCCTTGCAATTCGACAGCACAAAACCTGACGGAACTCCGAGAAAATTAATGGATGTTTCCAGAATTTGTGGACTTGGTTGGTCTCCGCTGATATCTTTGGAGGATGGAATTAAGATGGTCTATGAGGAAGAAGTACGTCACGCAGTGTTTGCTGACTAGTCTTCTCTTCTCTTTCTTTTTTTCTTTTTCGGCCTTTTCCCAGCATTATAATTATCCGCTCAACGGCTATTCTCGCTACTTTTTAGAAGCGGGAGACAGCACCTCTTTGAGTAGTTTTCAGTCTCTTCCTGAGTCTTTGTATCATCTTGATAATGTCTGGGGATTCAGACCAGAGCTATACTATACCAAGGCTGGCAATACCTTAAACAATGACCATCTGCTGAGTATAGAAAAGGAAGACCTACAAGTCTATGTAGATGTCCTTTTAAACTTTGAGGTAGGCACTGAGATTCGCAATAGCTCTGATTACATCGATACTACTCTTCTTTTCAGGAACATGAGGGGATTTTCTGTAAAAGGGAATATAGGTGAGAAGATTTCCTTCGAAACGAGTTTCAGAGAGACACAATCCTCCCTTCCTGAGTACCTATACCTCTACACCGGAGTCTCCGATGTAGTCCCAGGAACAGGAAGAGTCAAGCCTTTTAATGGCACCGCTTTTGACCACAATATGGCTCAGGGCTATGTGTCCTGCGCTGTAAATTCTCATTTGAATATTCAATTCGGGTCACAGAAAAACTTCATAGGAAGTGGATATCGTTCTATGCTTTTATCTGACAACTCCTTCGCTTATCCTCAACTAAAGATTAGCACTTCTTTCATGAAAGGTAAGATTAGGTATCATGTAATTCATGCATGGTTGCAGACTTTGGAGAGATTACCCAGAGGTGATACTCCTGAGAGTATTTTCAAAGCTAAAGGAGCAAGTTTCAAATACCTTGAGATTAGACCATTAGAAATGGTTAGCATAGGGATTTTTGAGGGCTTTATTTGGGATCGCTTTAACACAGAAAAAGGGACCGTTCCTTTCCCAGCTTATTCCTACATACCTATACTAGGAGTCAATAGCGCCATCATTGGATTAGACAGTGAACAGAATGGAATAATGGGTTTGGATCTCTTGATTCGACCCATGAAAGGTCTACGAATTTTCGGGCAGTATGCCTTGGACGGAGAGAATAAAGATGCGTATCAAGTAGGATTCAGAACGACTGATCTTCTATTCAAAGGACTGACAATTGGAGTTGAATACAACGAAGCAGGTACGAGTACCTATGCCACGAGTAGCACAGATGCGTCTTACACCCATTATGGCCAGCCACTCGCCCATCCCATGGGAAATGGATTTAAAGAGGTCCACGCAGAACTAATGTATTTCTATGAGCGGATTTTCTTGGATGCACGCTATACTATGGCTGATCAAAGCAGCTTAAAGAACGGAAATTATGCTGGAGATCAACTCTATACGGCATTATCTGATAACGGATATAATCTTGAATCAATAAGCTTAAAGCAGATAGACCTTCGCTTTGGATATTTCTTCAATCCTAAGTCAAATTTCAATGTCTATGCAGGCTGGATGTTCCGTGAACAGATGCGCTTTGACAATCCTCAACCCTACAATATGTTCAAGTTTGGAATAGAAATGAGTTTGATCAATAGGTATGAGGATTTTTAAAGAAGTTCCAGCGAGGGCAGAGATTCCCTACATTTGGGCGCAATCTCAGAATTAACCATGGACATAGTAATCCTTGGATTTATAACATCCTTCATTATAGTGCTCTTGGCCACACCTTCCTTAATCAAGGTGGCTAAATTGAAGCATCTAGTTGATGAACCTTCTGAAGGTAGGAAGCAACATACCTCCAGTATCCCCACTATTGGAGGCATTATCATCTTTGCTGGTTTCATCTTCTCGTATGCTCTATGGTTCCCCTCAGAGAACAGGAACTACTTCTATAATCCTGATGATCTTCTAGGAGCTTTTGATCAGTTTAAGTATATGATCTCCGCCTTACTTATCCTCTTCTTCTTGGGAGTGAAGGATGACATAATAGGAACGGCACCGCTTTATAAGCTCATAGGGCACATCATGGTTGCTTTCATCCTTGTACACATGGCTGATATGCGTATAGTGAGTATGCATGGCATCATGGGTGTAGATATACTTCCTTTTTGGGCAAGTATCCTACTATCCTTTTTCACTTATATCGTTATCGTGAATGGGTTTAATCTGATAGATGGGGTTGATGGCCTGGCAGCCGGAGTAGGATTTATCCTTTGTGTTCTTTTTGCTGTTTGGTTCAAGTTAAGCGCTGATATTCCATTAACCTTATTGGCTTCTTCTTTGGCAGGAACACTGCTTGCCTTCTTGATTTTCAATTTTAATCCCGCCCGGATTTTCATGGGCGACTCAGGCTCCATGCTCATAGGGGCAGTATTGTCCGTGTTAGCCATACGTATGATTGAGCATGACACCAGTCTATTACCAGATACCTTAGCCCAAATTTCTACTCCTGTCATGGCGATGAGCCTCTTAAGCTATCCATTGGTAGATACATTAAGAGTCTTTTTATTGAGAGTAGTAAAAGGGAATTCACCTTTCACAGCTGACCGAAATCACATTCACCATGGACTACAATTGCTGGGCCTTAATCATAAAGGAACTGTGCTTCTGATCTATGGCTTGAACCTGTTGGTTGTTTTCAGTAATCTGCTCTTGAGTAGACTGGATGCCACCCTGAGTTTCATTCTTCTTTTCGTTCTGGCTAATGTGCTGTATCAGGCTCCATTGCTCTTTGTGCGCAAGAAAAGATGAAATCAGCCCTGGCCACATCAGGACTTATTTTCTTCTTGCTTTCTGCTGAAGCGCAGATTCAAAGTCTCTTTGTCAATGACAATGTGGACAGACGCATCTGGGAACAATCTTTTGAGAAAGCTGACTTCAAGTTTCACACTGCATTCAGGTCGTATGACAGAACTTTAAGGATCGACAGTGCCTCTATTCATGTACCCGATGTGTTGCGCGCTTCTGTTCATCCATTAATAGATTTATCAGCACGTGCTTGGATGAATGATTCGGTACAATTTTCCTCTACAAGTATTGCTGGAATAGGTTGGTCAAGTTCTTTTGGAGAACGATGGAATCTAGATATAGCAATACTGGGTGGCGCTGTTTACAAACCTCTTTTTGCAGAACAACACACCGCCTCGGCCAATGTAATAGAAGGCTATGGGCGCAGCGAAGGTGAAGATGATCTGAGAAGTTTTTGGGATGTCAACGGTAGATTGCGCTTTCAAGCTGCACCACAATTTCGATTAGAGATAGGTAAGGCGAAGAACTTCCTTGGTGATGGATATAGGTCCTTCTTCTTGTCTGACAATGCAGCTCCTTATCCATATCTGCGCATAGACACTAAGGTTTGGCACGTTCAGTATATGAACCTCTATTCTTGGCAACAAGGAATGCTGAATTCGTATGGCCCCAGTAAAACCTTTGAGAATAAATTCACCACTACTCATCTCCTGAGCTGGAACGTAACTGAGTTGATTAATTTTCAAATCTTCGAGACTATAATTTGGCAAGGAGAGGACAGTCTTTCAAATCGCGGATATGATGTCAGTTATCTGAATCCCATCATCTTCTATCGCCCCGTAGAGTTCGCATCAGGTTCTGCTGATAATGCCATTCTGGGTATAGCAGCATCCGTGAAAGTTTGGCCTCATTATCAATGGTATACGCAGCTCGCCATTGATGAATTTCTACTCAGTGAGTTTACAAATAGAACAGGCTGGTGGGGAAATAAATTCGGGTTTCAGATGGGTGTAAAGGGCCATGATTTTGCTGGGGTTAATGGACTTTATATGCAGGCCGAAATGAACATGGCCCGTCCCTTCACTTACTCCCACGGCAGTCCCTTACAGAGCTATACGCATATGAATCAAGCCTTGGCTCATCCCTCAGGTGCTAATTTCTATGAGTATCTCCTGATTGCGAATTACACGAAGAAGGACTGGGAGTTCAGGGGATTGTTCAGTTTTAACAAACATGGGGCAGATCAATTCGGGGCTAATCTGGGTGGTGACATTTTTAGATCCTATGTAAATCCTTTTCAGAGTTTCAATAACCTCATAGGTCAAGGACTCGCTACGGAATTATATCGCGCTGACCTCAAGGTATCATGGGTGCTAGACCCAGCGCGGGACACACGTATACAACTCGGATATGACTACAGGTATTATGGTGGTGAGATTAAACATCAGCAAGTACATGGCATCATGCTTTCCTTGCGCAGCTCATTAGGAGATGGCTATTAGGTAAGTTCTTAAGTCTGCACGGGATTCTTCTCCGCAGGATAGCTTACCTTTGTGGCCTCAAAATTCAAGACTCTTGTCACACGAAGAACAGATCAGCATTACAAGCAATACGGAGGTAAGCATGATGAAAAATCTCATGGCCTTATTGAAATTCCGCTTGGCTAGCTTGGTCGTTTTTTCAGCGGTTCTGGGATATATCCTAGCCACAGGTGTCTCAGGAATTGATTGGACCACACTTACAGCACTTATTATTGGAGGATTTCTTGTCACTGGCGGAAGCAATGGCCTGAACCAATACATTGAAAGAGAGAGCGATAAACTCATGACTCGCACCCAGGACAGGCCTTTGCCTACAGGCAGACTTGAGCCTATGACCGCATTGATTTTCAGTTCACTAGTAGGGATTTTAGGACTTGCGATACTTTGGTATTTCACGAATGTGAACGCCTTTATCTTAGGATTGGCTGCACTGGTCAGCTATGCATTCATCTATACTCCCATGAAGAAAAAATCTCCTTGGGCGGTATTTGTAGGAGCATTTCCGGGTGCAGTTCCTCCTATGTTGGGCTGGGTAGCGGCAACAGGAAAATTCGGACTAGAGCCAGGGGCATTATTTGCCATACAGTTTATATGGCAATTTCCACACTTCTGGTCTATTGCTTGGGTGTTAGATGATGATTATAGCAAGGCAGGATTTAAGCTCCTTCCTTCTAAAGGAGGAAAAGATCAGCACAGCGCTTTTCTAGTGCTTTTGTATTCCCTTTTCTTGATTCCAGTGGCTGTGCTTCCATGGGCATTGGACATCACAGGAGTGATTTCTGCATTAGTGGGTGTGAGTCTAAGCAGCTTTTTTGCCTACATGGCATATCTATTCTATGAGGAACAGGATACACGGTCAGCAAAGCAGTTAATGTTCACGACATTTTTCTACTTGCCGTTGCTACAGATCCTTTTCGTTTTGGATAAAATTTGATTCAGCGAGAACATGAACAGCGATACATTGGACATACAGAAAGAAGAAGCCATGGACCCTAAAATGATTAAGGCAAAGAAAATGCTCTTGGTTGTAGGAATCATTAGCATCATTATGATGTTCTCAGGACTTACGAGTGCATATATCGTTTCCCGAGGAGGTGCTCCATACTGGGTTAACATCAAGATACCTCAGGCCTTCTGGTATAGTACCATCGTGATGATGCTAAGCAGCGGAACTATGATTATGGCCCTGCGTGCTGCCAAATCAGGAAAGACTGCATTAAGAAATGGAATGCTTGCCTTAAGCCTTGTGTTAGGTCTCACTTTCGTTTATTCCCAGTTTCAAGGGTGGGAAGAGATGGTTGACAACGGATTGTACCTGCGCGGTGACTTCCTAGAGAACCTGAAAGGCGATTATGGGACTGATTATGTAATCACTGAGCAAAAGAGTGGCCTTATAGTAGAATATAAGGAAGGCCACTATTTCGACCCATCAGATCCTACAGGAACGAAGATAATAGACGAGGAAATAGCGACTATGCGCAATCCGGCAAGCTCGTATATGACGTTTCTAACAGGAATTCATGCCATACATGTGGGTGGGGGAATACTTTATTTGATTTACCTCTTAATCTTAGGCCTGATGGGACGCACAGGAGCTGAATTCACGCTCAAAGTGAACCAAGGAGCGGTCTACTGGCATTTCGTTGACCTTCTCTGGATTTATCTCCTGCTGTTTTTGCATTTTATTCATTAAACTTGCAGCCAAATAAATCCCATATGGCAGGGCATACAGGTGAAGCATTAAGTAAAGGAGAGATTTGGGGCGGAGGACGCTCACCATTCGGAGTTACCTATGGTAAGCTGATGATGTGGTTGTTCTTAGTATCTGATGCTTTGACATTCAGTGGATTATTAATCGGATATGGCTATATCCGACACACCTATGAGGCATGGCCTGTAGGTGAAAAAGTATTCCAATCCCTTCCTTTCGCAGGAGATGGCTTCCCACTTATCTATGTAGCCTTGATGACGTTTATCCTCATCGTATCTTCAGTTACGATGGTTCTTGCTGTAGAAGCAGGACACCGCATGGATAAGAAAGGCATCATTAAATGGTTGACCTTAACTGTTATTGGAGGATTATTTTTCTTGCTTTCCCAAGTTTGGGAATGGAGCCACTTCATTCATGGTGGAGGTGGATATATAACTACTACTACCGGTCAGGTATATCACTTAGGACATCTTGAGGAAGACCTTCATGCCAATGCTGATGGGTCATATCAAATGCCCGAGCACTTGATGCTAGTTCAGAATAAGTATAGCGAAGGAGAAGCTACTATTATTGAAGGAGCAGAAGCCGTGAAGATCTGGGGCACTATGTCTGATTATTATCATGGAGCGAATATGCTGCGTAACGAATATGCACCTCATGCTCCTCAGTATGCAAACTTCTTCTTCTTTATAACCGGTTTCCACGGTTTTCACGTATTCAGTGGAGTCGTAATCAACTTGCTTATTCTTTTGCAGGTGATGAAAGGAGCGTATGATAAACGCGGCCATTATGAAATGGTCGAAAAGACAGGACTCTACTGGCACTTTGTAGACCTAGTTTGGGTATTTGTATTCACCTTCTACTATCTTGTGTGAACATGGAAAGAGACGACCTGATTGTAAATGATTCCTATGCTGTCAATGCTAAGCATGACGAAGCTCATGGGAAAGAGATGCGTAAGACGATTCTGAAGGTGACTGTGATTCTTTCCTTAATCACAGCTTTCGAAGTCCTCATAGGTGCTACTATTCCAAGAGAATCAGGAACTGCCTTATGGACTACAGTGAAATTCGGATTCATCTTTTTGACCCTAGTCAAAGCAGCCTATATCGTACTTAAGTTTATGCACCTTGGTGATGAGCGTAGGAATTTGAAGTTCGTGGTCTTATTGCCATACACCGCATTTATACTTTACCTCATCTTCATCGCTATCACTGAATCGAACTATGTTTTCGATATGTTTCAAGCCGGATAAATGAGCGAAAAGAAAACATCTAAAACGAGACAACATATCTTTTTGGCCTTATTGTTATTGGCCGTTCCATGCTTCATCCTCCTTTTTGGAAAGATGAAGCATACTTTTTCTAGCCTCCCCTATTACTATCCTGAAGATGTAGTCCAAGTAGAAAAGGATGGCAAAATGGTGAATGATACCATTTGGCATTCCATCCCTGGATTCAATTTAATCAATCAGGACAGTGTTGCTATAGACCGCAGTCTCCTTGATGGGCACATCAGCGTAGTTGATTTCTTCTTCACTACCTGCACCACCATTTGTCCTAAAATGACTCGACAGACAAAGACTTTAGCATGGATGCTTGAAGGAGAATATTTCAAGGATGTGAGATACCTAAGCATTAGCGTAGACCCTGAGTTTGACGTGCCGCATGTATTGCGTGACTACCAGAAAAAAATGGAATCGGCCCATCCGCAATGGACTATGGCTACGGGGAATAAAGAAGAGATTTATGATTTAGGCGTCAATGGATTCAAGCTCACCACCCAAGAAGACCTTGCCGCTGTTGGTGGATTCTTACACTCTGAGAAGTTCGTGCTAGTAGATAAGGATGGGCACATTAGAGGATACTATGATGGCACATCCCCAGATGAAGTGCGCGACCTAGCTGAGGATATTAAGATGTTGATAGGCGAAGAAAGGAAAGGGTTGAAGGAATAACGAGATTCTGGAATTAGCTTCGCTGAGCTCCTTTCGATCGGTTCTAAGACTTCGAAGTTCTGAAATTCAATGTCCTTTGCTAACTATTGACTAACCACTATTGACTTTCTCAATGGGAAACCTAAATCTCAAACTAAAAACAAAAATTAAAGAGTGCACAAAATGAAAGAAGACAAGCGTATAATATGGGGAATATGGGTTTTTACCGCTTTGGTTTTTGCCTTGGTTATCATCTTGCATGAACTTCCGCAAGCTGATGGTATGCCTGAGTTGATGAAGAATGCACCTGGATTTCATGCCTTTCTCAATGGAACTTGCGCAATACTCCTGCTTACTTCCCTCTGGGCTATTAAGAACAAAAATATTGCTCTACACAAGACCTTGAACAGCAGCGCTATGGTCTTGAGCTTGGTCTTCTTATTGTCCTACGTAGTTTTTCACTATTTCTCTGGAGACACGCATTATAGAGGAGAACATATGGGGGTGTATCTTTTTGTACTGTTGACCCATATACCTTTAGCTGGTCTTTCACTTCCTTTTATTCTCTTATCCTATTACAGAGGGCTCACAGGAGATATTGCGAAGCATAAACGACTTGTGAGATTCACTTATCCTGTTTGGCTTTATGTGTGTATCACGGGAGTAATGGTCTACCTCTTTTTAAAGCCTTATTACGCCTTCTAGTATCTTTGAGATGATGAAACACACTTTGAAAACACTCAGCCTTTTCGGCATTTTTCTATTAAGCACAGTTGCCTCCACAGCTCAATGTGCCATGTGCCGCGCTGTCATAGAAAGTGAAGTAGCTGAGAATGGCGCTCAAGTAAGCGCAGGAATAAATAACGGAATCCTCTATCTCATGGGCTTTCCGTATTTGCTCATCTTCGGCTTTCTGGCCTACGTATTCAAGGATCAGATTAAGGAGAAGTTTCTCAAGAAAGGGGTTGCTTGATGAAAATGTAAATACCTTGTCAGACCAAGCAGCAATACTGGCCCAATTACGTTTGATCAACGATTTGGGAATCGTCATAATGAGCGCTACAGTCTATAAATAGGAAGACCAGGTCAAATTCCAGATGGAAATTCTCAAGAATCCTCAGGAGTGTTTCATCATGTAAGTCAATGTCGTACATTGAATGATGGCAGTTTTCTTTTCTCAGGCTATACAGGGTTCCATGGATTCATTGGAAAGTTAGATGAGAATATGAATCTCTCTTGGTACTGTCTATATGCTCCTCATGACATAGAAGAGAATCCAGTATTCCAACACACTCACATCTATCACACCCTTCCCCCGTCTGACGTGGGCTTCCTGCACACGGGGCAGTATGAGAGCGACCCAGGAGAGCTTTATCCACAGGGCATTCAGACGGCCCGCCCTCAAGGTGGATCAGTACCGCTGCCTTGAACCCGGCTGCCAGATTCTAGATAATCTTCCTGAGTATGAACAAGGAAAACTGCAGGTATGGCCTAATCCCACTAACTCCTTCTTGAATGTTCAGCTACCAGCTGGAGCTAAAGTGGAGTCTATTGTTTTAGTGGATGCGTTAGGGAGGATTTCTAATTCCTTATCTCTCATTTCTGATTCAGGAAACACTTTAAAATTAGACATTCCCGCAGGTCTTTATTCCCTTATTCTCACCGCCAAGGATGGTGCTGTATATTCAGAGAAAGTGGTGGTGGAATGAAAATAAACATCATTCTTGTCCCTCACTGGAGACCAGTCCTGAACGACAGTGAACGAGCAGCTGCAAGCGGTTTAGCGAGCAGACGGTTGAGGACAGTCGCCCTGCACCTGCGGGGTAATCTGCACTCTTCACTTGAATACCTGACATCATTCCTCCCTCCCCTCATCGCTCATCCGCTCTGATGTACTCCCTCTGAAGGGAGACACGGAAATGTACTTCTGAAAACAATTAGTTGTGCTCCATTGCACCCTCATTCAAGCGAATACCTTTTCTCAATAGCTCCACTCCCATAAGCATTAACCATATCACCTTCACGTGAAAGATGGGCTTATATATCTCGAAGTTATCTGGGATAAAGAGAATGACACACATGGCTGTCATTCCTAGAATCCCAGTGAACCATCCTAGCCATGTGCTTAGCATCTTCCATTTAACGAAGGCAAATCCTAATAGTACCAATCCTACCCCCGAGAATATTCGTCCAAAGCGGATAAAGCAGGTCACATATTGATTCGTGAACAGCAGGTCATTCATGAATATTTTAATCTCCTCAGGCGATTTTCCTGCTGTTTGACCCACGCCCCATGCACCATGATTATAGAAATAAGCTGCGGCAATTGCCAGCGAGAAGGTTCCTATGATGACCATACCTGCACCTGGAAGCATAAGTACTCTATACGGTTTTCGTGAGCTTATAGAGACTAAGGCGAACATCGCAATACCCATAGTCACCCAACCGAAAATATGAACGCGGTACATCCATATCCAAAACCAGACATTCTCACCTATAGCAGTAAAATCATCAGCAACAATATATTCACCTATGTGATGAGGAGATAGTACCCAACCAAACCACAACAATAGTGCAGCTATAATAAATGACCAAGCCGTGAATTTAGTCTCGAAATCCTTTTTCATAGGTAGTTGTAAATTGATTCGGCAAAGTACATGTCTTAAACGCGACTAAATGTCACATGGGTTGCAAAGATATTATACGCATTTAAATCCGTGGGATAAGGTATCTTCACGTTAAACGACATTGTACTGGCCATATATGTAGCATGGGTTACTTGGAAGAAAGCTTTGAAGAGATAGCTCGCACAGATTACCTTGTACTCTGCTAATTATGACTTCTATGAAAACTATCGTACTTAATGCTGACAAGGAATGGAAATCTGCGTTCAGCAACCTAATAGCTGGCATAATTCTGCTTGTCTTCCTCCTTATCTCATCCTTTTCTGCATTCTCTCAGGTAACTGTTCCGCATAAAGAGTTTTCCAAGAATAAGGATATGGTCGTACTTAATGACCAGCCATGGAACATAGAAGCTCAGGCTCATATTCTAGATGATAAGATTACTCCTACTTCCTGCATGTTCATCAGGAATAATGGAAAGATGCCTGAGGGTCTTGATGCAAGTACCTGGACATTGACCATTGACGGTGAGTCGGTTGTCAAGACCAAGACCTATACATTGGCTGAGTTAAAATCTAAATTCAAACACTATACCTATCAATTAACCCTAGAGTGTGGTGGAAATGGGCGTAAGGAATTTGACCCACCTGCCAAGGGAAATCAGTGGGACGTTGGGGCTGTCCATTGCGCCTCTTGGACAGGCGTTCGCTTAAAAGACGTGCTTGCTGATGCTGGGGTAAAAAGTGATGCTGTGTACATAGGTTATCATGCGGTAGACGAGCACCTAAGTGGAGACAAAAACAAAGAAGTCATATCAAGAGGATGCCCTATTTCCAAAGCCATGGAAAACGAGACTTTACTAGCGTTCAGTCTCAATGGAGAAGCTATTCCAATGAGTTATGGATATCCCCTACGCCTTGTTGTAGGTGGTTGGCCGGCTTCAGTTTCAGGAAAGTGGGTGAATGGAATCAGCATCAGAAATAAAGTCCATGATGGAGCTAAAATGACTGGGGATTCTTATAAAGTTCCTTGTAATCCTGTTGCTCCCGGGGAGAAGGTAAAAGAAGAGGATATGTGCATCATAGAATCCATGCCTGTGAAATCTCTCATCACTTTTCCGAAGACCGGCCTAATGATAGATAAAGGAAGGTCTTTGACGATTAGAGGTCATGCATGGGCGGGAGATGTAGAAGTAGCCAAGATGGAGTATTCTATAGACTATGGAGCGACATGGAAAACCTGCACTTTGGAAAAACCAGTGAATAGACTGGCTTGGCAACATTTCTCAGCTCTAGTGAATTTTCCTTCATCTGGGTACTATGAGGTATGGGCAAAGGCTACGGATGTAAATGGTATTTCACAACCCATGGTATTGCCAGGATGGAATCCAAAAGGATATCTAAATAATGCCTGCCACAGGATAGCAGTTAAGGTGAACTAAATGGCTACCGAGGAAGAATTTAAGGCGCTTCTTAAGCAAACGCATAGGTTTCTTAATCTCATGTATGCCATGATTCTTATTACCATAGGCACTATGGTGACCTATGTCAATAACCCTGACTTCTTCGACCTTTCTTCTGAGCAAATGATAGTTGAAGTACCTATTCCTGCAGAAGAGGATAGGGATCGTATTGAAAACGGAATTCATGTAAGAACTGGATTCATAGATGCTGAAGGCATGTATATAGTAATAGCAAATTGCACTAACTGTCATTCGGCCAAACTTGTTACACAAAACAGAATGACTGCAGAACGCTGGAATGAGACCATCAAGTGGATGCAGGAAACTCAGAATCTTTGGGACCTTGGAGAAAATCAAGAGATTATAGTGAACTATCTCGTCACAAATTATCCTCCAAGAAAAGCAGGCTCAAGACGAGCTAATCTTACTGAAATTGAATGGTATGAAGCAAAAGATTAGTCTTGCTCTGTGTATTTTGATAGTGATTGCATGTAATTCTGATACATCTATCACAACGCCTCTTTCAAAGGCGACATACCTCTTAGAAGCAGGTGAATTAATAAGCATGTATCAACGACCACACATCAAGATTTTGGATCTCCGAGATACAGAAGCCTTTCTATCAGGTCATATACCAGGCGCTCAGAATATAGGTCGCAGTGATATTGAAGATAGCAGCTACTCCTATAGAGGAATGATGCCAACTAAGTGCCAGCTCGAATCCCTGTTTGGAAAACTTGGTGTCAGCACTAAGGACACTGTCGTGATATATGATGACAATGGATTGTGCAATGCTACGCGGCTTTGGTGGATTCTTCAGAACTTTGATTTCACCGAGGTAAAACTCCTTCAAGGAGGAATAGAATCATGGAAGACGGCCAATGGAGTCATTACTATAGATACGTCTATAGTGGCGCAAACTCAGTGCATCTTGAACCCCAGTCCTTCTATGAAATATTACGTTTCCAAGGAGGACATGAAAAAAGCACTTGCCAATAAAACTGTGATTCTAGATACTAGGACTGATGATGAATTCTCAGGCAAAACGCAGAAGAAAGGCGCATCCAAAGCGGGGAGAATTCCGGGAAGTGTACATATTGATTGGGCTTATGCAATTCACTTTGATGGAGACCAACGCTTGAAGTCGATTGACGAACTGGAATCTATCTATGGAACGCTTCATATCACTAAGGACACTCCAATCATCGTATACTGTCATAGCGGAGTAAGATCTGCTCATACAACTTTCGTACTGACTCAATTGCTCGGATACACGAATGTCAAGAACTATGATGGATCATGGACGGAGTGGAGTTTTTTTGATGATCTCCCCATAGAAAAAGACAGTCTATAATATAGTCAAGAGATGCATGAATAAAATGGAATAACTACTTCAGTAGTATTTATTCATTGACCATCATCTTTTGTCCTATGATTCCATACCAGCTGCTTGTCGTTACGATATAGATGTTTCCTAAGGCCATTTCAGGCGTCTCCAAGGAGAATTGGTTCTCCCCCTTTTGTGTATTTACTCGTAGAAAGGTCATCTCTGCCAACGCCCTTCGGCTGATATCGCTTTATGTAATAGAAACGTCTAAGTGTTCAGGGAGCATGAGGTCGACATACAAAATCCCGATTTGGGCAGTGAGCTAAATTTGCATTCTCATGGGCACATTGCTCTGACTATTCAACTCATCTGAACCAAGAGTTTCTTCATGTTTGAGGTAAAGTTCGAAGACCGTTGAGCTTGCTTCACTTTGCGTTGCATCATTAATGAAGAAGATATTACGCGCAATAGTCTTGACAAAAGGCACCTCATCATCCATGCTTAGCCCTTCATCCTCCATAGTATTGAGCTATACCCCCATCCAAAACGTGTGCCTTCTTACTCGCTATTTCAGGATTTCTAGGAACCAACTTGAATAAAATTTGTTCTTGGCTAAAGGTATCTCCTTCTTCAAAAAAAATCTTGTCAAGAATCCCAATTGTTGTGGAGTAAGCCTGATAGAGTACCTCCGACAGAACACATACTGATGCTTAACCTGGTTCTGTTAATGTGCCTAATTCAGGTCAGTACCGCATCTTTTAATTGGTACAAAAGCCAATAAATAATACCAAAATCAATATGTATAAAGTACGCCCCCTAGTCTTTCTATATGCACGAACAATCAACCATCCTTTAAACTTCAATTTCCAATGAATCCAAATCAAACAATACAGTACGGGGATGTCCAAAAATGTTCAATAGATATAGAGATGAGCAATGTCATTTCAACACATGACTTCAGTGTTACACTGCAGAATAATATTCCAACAAAAAAAAACCCCGAGTTCTCACTCGGGGGTTTCTTTTATCAATGTTGTTTGATTATCTCAAATCGAAGCTCGTCTTGCCGATTAAGGCGCCTGATTCGTATAGCTCTACGATATACTGCCCAGTGCTCAGCTCTTCACCTACCGTGTAGAATACGCAGAGATCCTGTGGCTTGTTCTCATATTGGAAGTCCCTTCTTGAGCTGTACTTACCAGTCACCCCTTCATAATTGAATGTCGCATTAGGACTGTTAGAATCTTCTAAGACCACTCCTTCAGGACTGATAATCCTCATGTAGAGCACCTTGGCACCAGACTTAGAGATACGATTCTCTCCAAGGGTACAACAGGCTCTCACCATTTCAGAACGAGAAGCTCTGTTCGTCTCTTCTTGCTTACCGCTAGACTTAACACGAAGACCATTGGCCATCATATTCATAGCTGGAATCACACTACCGGTCTTAATCAATCCCTCCTGGTCAGCAACAGTGGTCTGAAGCTGATTCTTCTGCGTAGTGACCGTGGTCAGATTGGTGCTCAACGTTACATTCTCATTTGTCAGCTGTTTGTTCTGTTGATTCAAGGAATCGATAGTATAGAGGTACCCTTTCATGATACTTCGCAGGGTACCTGCTTCCTTCTTTAGCTTGCTAATCTCCCAACGTAGATTTTTATCGTCCTTGTCAAGCTTGCTCACTTTCTCCATGAGAGAAGCAATCTCTTCTTTCTGCTGAATAATCTCAGCGCTTAATTCTTCATTGTCAACAGTAAGGGCATCGTATTGAGTCAACATTTCTTGAAGCTCAGCTTCTAAGTCATTTCGCTCTACAGTTAAAGAAGTATGTTCACTTACTAGCTCTACATATTCTGTTTTCTGCCTAGAAAGCAATACTGCCATAATAATTAGAAGCACCGCGAGTGCTCCAATGACTCCGTAGAGCATCTTAATTTTTTTCTCGTTCGAATCTGTGGAAGTGGCCATTGAATTGGGTAAATTTATCGATGAATGTTGTTATCCAAAAGACCAACACAGATCTTTTAAATCCCTTTCACTGTGTGGTTTACAGTGCGAAATTAGATAAAATGCAATAGCACGTGATAGGAAGTATTACAGAGCTTTTCTACCCTGCCTTATGTACGGGTTGCGAAAACACTCTTTTCAAGGGTGAATTAGAGCTCTGTACCGCATGTATACTGGACTTGCCTTACACACGTATGCATGATCAAGAGGCCAATATAATAGAACAAAGATTAGCAGGTAGATTTTCTTTTGAAGCAGCCACCAGCCTTCTTTTCTTCCATAAATCAGGAAAGGTGCAGCACATGCTCCATGCCCTCAAGTACAAGAACAATCAAGCCATAGGCAAGCTCTTAGGGGCCATGCTAGCTGATGAACTCATGCGCTCAAAGAGATTCGCAGAAATAGATTTCATCGTCCCCGTGCCCATTCACCCCAAGAAAGGGAAAATAAGAGGGTATAACCAAGCAGAAGTCATCGCTGAGGGGATGGTAGAGCGTGGTTTCTTTGTACGCGCCCATGCATTGAAGAAAACTGAACATAGAGAGAGTCAAACGCGAAGTGGCATTTATGCACGTTACAAGAATGTAGCAGATATCTTTGGCCTCGGAGACACGACAGGTCTGGAGTGTAAAAAAGTCCTACTCCTTGACGATGTCCTGACCACGGGAGCAACCCTTGAAGCATGTGCCAAGCTACTCATGAAGATAGACGGTCTTAAGGTCTACATTGCCACGTTGGCGTGCACAGAACACTGAGTATGGATAAAAAAGAAAAATACACCGCCCTCTATAAAGAAGCCCAAGGACTGGTTAGCGGTGAGAATGACCTGATAGCTAACTTAGCTAATATCACGGCCTTAATCAAAGATCGTTTCGGGTTTTTCTGGATTGGATTCTATCTGGTCAAGGACTCTCAATTAGTTCTTGGCCCTTTCCAAGGGCCTGTCGCTTGTACGCGTATTGCCCATGGAAAAGGAGTGTGTGGAACTTCTTGGGCTCAAGCAAAAGCCCTCATCGTTGCCGATGTTCATGAATTTCCAGGACATATTGCGTGCAGTGCAATGAGTAAGTCTGAAATCGTTTTGCCTGTGTTCTATGGTAAAGAGGTGTATATGGTCTTGGATATCGACTCTGATGAGTTAGCGACCTTCGATAAAGTGGATGAAGTAGGATTGAGCATGCTATGCGAATTGATCAGTGAAAATCTCCCTACATGGAATTGAAAGTGATGCGCACATCCTTTTTATCACTTTGCATTATCTTGCTTTGGTCCTGTGCACAAGTGCGCACCCCAACAGGAGGTGATAAGGATATAGTTCCTCCTCGAATCATTTCGGCTTCTCCTAAAAACATGACCACTGATTATAGTGGAACTAAGATTGTCCTGACCTTTGATGAGTATGTAGTCTTAGAACAGGCCAAGAATCAGATTCTCTTTTCGCCTCCTTTGGCCAAGGATCCTGATGTGAAATTGAAATCATCACGCATTCTAACAATAGATCTAGGTGAAAACATCTTGACTCCTAATACTACCTACACCATCAATCTTGGTGAGGCTATTAAAGACATCAACGAAGGAAATGTCTTGGCTGACAACGTTTTTCTATTCTCCACCGGTTCTTACATAGATTCATTAAGCATTCATGGAAAAGCTGTTTCAGCGCGATTTCAAGAATCCATAACTGATGTAAGCATGCTTGCTTTCTTAACAGGAGCGGATAGTATCGCACTTGGTCGTAGGCCACGATATGTTACCCGCTGCGATGGGCAAGGGAATTTTCATTTCGGGCATATGGCCAAGGGCGACTATGAGTTAATAGGTTTGTTAGACGTGGATAAAGATCTGCGAGTTGACAAGAATGAAGCTTTCGGATTTCTCTTAGACCCGGTATCAGCGCATGTGGAACCAGATTCAAATCTAATTCTTTCGATAAGTGCACTAGATTCAGAAGGACATACATTCAAGAGGGCTGAATGGACTACAGACGGCCGCAGCGTGCTTATAACTAGCCGCGGGAATGTGGACAGCCTTCACGTTTTATGGCCTGCCGATAGAGAGCCTGTGCATAAAGAGACTTGGGGGCGAAAAGACAGTGTGCGTTATTGGTTCGCTGCGCCATTGAATACAGGAGAACTGACCTTGGTTACTTCCACTGATACGAAGGTTGACAGCTTAAAACTAGGACGAGTGACGGAAAACGTTAAGCCTTGGGCTCCAGGCAAATCCACTTTGAATTATTCTCAAGATAGCCTGAGGATTCGCTTTGACAGACCTATTTCTAAGGTTGATACTTCCCTCGTTCACTTGCTCCAGGATTCGATTCGAATCCCATACCAGCTGATTGGGAAAGATCCTATGCAGCTAGAACTGACTGCCGATTGGCAGTATGGAGCCAACTACAGTCTCGACTTTTTAAAAGCTGCTGTTACTGATATTTATGGAAGCACATCAGACAGTCTTACTTGGCCAATAAAAGTTCCAACGGAAGCCAGTCTTGGCAGATTGAATCTTCAACTAATCCTGGATCCGGGGAACTATCTTATCTACTTAATCAACAAAGACAAAAAGCCATTATATCAGACTAAGTCCACTGGAAGTTTCACTTGGAAATTACCCCCTATGGCTGCCACAGAATTCTGGATTTGGGTGGTGATGGACATAGACTTTAGCGGTGATTGGACTGCGGCTTCTTATCTACAAAAGCGGTTACCTGAACCCATTTATTATCGTTCTGAATCCATCAAACTGCGCGCGAACTGGGAGATGGAACTTCAAGTAATTCCGACTTTCAATCGATAGAAAAACGGTCTGCATCTAAGCCCACGGGGAATTTTTTTCTGAAGGCCCGAAGCATGTCCATATCCATCTTCACTTCGATATTCTCCTCTTCATTTCCTGCCTCATACAAGGGAATACCAACAGGGTCAATGAATGCGGACCCCCCTCTATAGACCAAGCCTTTCTCATCTTTTCCTGTTCTATTCACTCCCACGCAATAGGCAATATTCTCCATGGCTCTGGCTCTCAATAATCCTTGCCAAGCATGGTGTCTTGCTTCTGGCCAATTGGCGACATAAATCAAGAGATCATAAGCATATACACCCTGATTATATTCATTCCTTGACCAGACAGGAAAACGCAAGTCATAACACACTTGCAAGCAAACTTTAATGCCCTTCCATGTCACAATTACACGCTGTTCTCCTGCCTTGAAATACTCATCCTCCCCTGCCATTCTAAAGAGATGACGTTTATCGTAATAGCTTGTTTTTCCGTCAGGCTCAACCCAGAACATTCGATTCCTGTGGCTTCCTGAATGCTCAATAATCAGGCTACCTGTAACAACACAATCCAGCTGACTCGCTCGTTCTTTCATCCAAGACAAACTTGGGCCTTGCATATCCTCGATTGTTTTATCGCTTGGCATGGTAAAGCCTGTACTAAACATCTCAGGAAGCACGATAATTCCACCTTTCTCAGGGATTCCTATGAGTTTTTCGAGTTGCTTTCTATTGGCCGCTGGATCTTCCCAGATTAAGTCGCTTTGAATCAAATGTATTTTCATAGTCTGTTCAATATTTCAGCAGCTTTGATCAAGGTGTCTTCATTCTTGGCAAAACAGAATCGGAGCAGATACTGCTCAGGTGCTTGGGCATAAAAAGCAGAGACCGGAATAGAAGCCAAGCCTTTTTCTTTGGTCAATTTCACAGCATAATCCATGTCTTTATCTTGGCTAATTTCTGAATAGTCCAAGACTTGGAAATACGTTCCTGCACTGGGCCTAATCTTGAAGCGAGATGGCTTGATTACATCACAGAAAAAATCTCGCTTCTGTTGATAGAAAGCGTTGAGTTTTTTATACCCGATGTCTTCCTTCATGAAGGTTGCTAAGGCATGCTGTATAGGCCGGTTTACGCAGAAGACATTGAACTGATGCACTTTCTTGAACTCATTCATGATAGATGTGGGAGCCACACAGTAGCCCATCTTCCAGCCGGTAGTGTGAAATGTTTTCCCAAAGGAAGAGACCATCATACTTCGTTCCCGTAATCCCGGATAACGAATTACACTTTCATGCTGAGCACCGTCAAATATGATGTGCTCATAGACCTCGTCACTGAGGATTTGAATATCCGATTTTTCTAATCTTTTCTCGAGCCATTTCATTGACAAGCCTGAAATGACGTGACCTGATGGATTATGAGGAGAATTGATGATAATCATACGAGTCTTAGACGAAATGGCTTCATCTAAAGCCCTCGTATCCAAGTCCCTTAAAACCATATCAAATGGTACTCTGATTACCTGCCCTCCAGCAAGCTTGATGGCAGGCGCGTAACAATCATAAGCTGGTTCTATAATGATCACCTCGTCTCCTGGATGCACTAGCGCAAGAATGGCTGTGAAAATGGCTTGGGTAGCCCCAGCAGTGATGCATATCTCTGATTCAGGATTATAGCCATAACCATGCTGATCCTCTAATTTCCAAGACAGCGTCTCCCGCAAAGCAAGAAGGCCAGCCATGGGAGCGTATTGATTATCACCTTTTTCAATGTGCGCTGAAACCAAGGCCTTCAATCGGTTATGCCCATCAAAATCTGGAAAACCTTGAGACAAGTTTACAGCATTATGTTTTTGCGCCAACGCACTCATCACCGTAAAAATGGTTGTGCCTACTTCGGGTAGTTTGCTGGTGAGATTCATTTGCATGCCTTGAAGGTATTGATTAGGTCTATACGCGAAGATTGCAAGATATTTCTAAGGAACGACAGATATATGTGCAAGAAACCCATTTGGTCAGCTTACGGGCTTTTTCAAGAAGTGAAGCTCTGCCAAAGCTCGATTATGCCCATTGGTCATGCTATATACCTTACGGAATTGGAATTATTCTTACAAATCAGACTGGGGAAAAGAGTCAGGAGCTGAGTTTGCTAAGGCATGAATATGGTCATATACTTCAATAGCGTGTATTAGGCTTCTAGAAATTTTATCTAGCCGTGGGAATACCCCGTCTCTTCAGCGCCATGCGAAGCCGATGGACTCGTCACCAACATCAATTACATAAGGTAGAGGCAGACGCTAACAAGAGGCCTTATGCTCATTTGAATAAGCCCGCTGATTGGCCAACCCACCGCTTTCCATTGACCTGATTACTTTTTATGGAATTGTCCTTGAGGCTTAGGAATGCTTGCGCCAATAATGTTGGACACTAATGAGCAAGCGAACATTCCTATGGCCACTGGCAAAAGGCTTGAGCCTATACACACGCTCACGAGACCCCCCATAAGTCCTCCCATGAGCAAGATAAAAGTGCTGTTCAACGAAGTGGCACTGCCACTGAGTTTATCGTAGTGACTGATGTACACCGCTGCAGCATTTGGATTCACTAGTCCCATGCTTCCTACTACGCCAACCATGAGAAAGAGAATAGGAAACAAGGAGGGGTCAGAAAAGATTACATACAAAATTAAAGCAGCGCTGAAAGCGAATTGAATCCTATTACCATCCGTGAATAACTTATGCGGATGTACAATTTTCATTCGCACCATGGAGTAGCGCACACAGGCCATCATGACAATCACATTCGCCCCGAAATACAATGGGAAAGCTTGCGGGCTCACCCCGAAATATTCCATGTATATAAAGGATGAATTAGTGACAAATATGAGCATGACTGCAGCTGAGAATCCTATGCTGAAAAGATAGAAGATCACCCAGCCTCCTTCATCGCTTTTGCACACAATCACTTCCCTAAATTGTCTGAAAATCTTTTTCAGATCCACCGATTTATGCTCGATAATCCGCGTTTCAGGAATCCCAAAATAATAGGTCACTGCCGCAGCTAATATGAAAATGAATAAGGCTATAAAAATGGATTGCCAACCGAAACCAAGTAAGAGTGAACCGATAACAGGTGCGAGCATGGGCATGAACAGCATGATCATGGTCACCACGGCATATTTACGGCCTGCGCTCTCAGCAGTGTAAGCATCACGAATACTTGCCATACAAATCACGGATGTAAATCCACCACCTATGGCCTGTATGAATCTCACTATTTTCAAGTGAGAGAAATCCTGTACAAAGAGAATGGCAAAAGTTGAAATCAATAAAATAGCAAATCCAGTATACCCTATTGTTTTTCGGCCGAGTTGATCCGAGATGGGTCCACCAAAGAATTGGCCCAAGGCATAGCCAAGAAGAAATGCACTGATGGTCTGATTCATTTGAGCCACGCCAACATGGAAGACTAAAGCCATATTCGGAATGGCTGGGATGTATGCATCAATTGCGAAAGGAACAATTGCAGCGAGCATTCCGAAGAAGGGAAGGAAAAATATCGGGACTGGAAGACGGGTATCAGACATTGGCGCGAAGATGAGGCTTATGAATGAAAAAAAATCGAAATCTCTAGTTAGATTTTCTGAGGAGCACAGTCATTAGACTAATGACTGTTCGTATCATTGGGGCTATGTCTCTTAGCCGCAAAGATCAAATCAAGCAAACTGCAGCCAAGATGTTCCGCAAACGAGGATATCAGGCTACCTCTATGCGTGATATCGCTAAGGAATTAGGTATGGAGGCTCCAAGTCTCTATAATCATATTCGTTCCAAGCAACAAATCCTTTCCGAGCTTCTATTAATGGTAGCTGATGAATTCACACAGGGAATGGCGAAGGTGAAAAGAAGTGTTGGGCCAGAATCTGCCCAACTAGAGCAGCTCGTAAAATTGCATGTAGACATCACCATGGAGCATAGTGATGCAGTCTCATTACTGACGGGAGAATGGGTTCATCTTGAAAAAGAAGTAGCCGAGGAATTCATCAAGAAGAGGGATGCGTATGAGCAGGATTTTAGGACTATTCTGAAAGCCAGTATTGAGAAAGGACACCTAGAAAAAGTAGATGTAGAATTAGCCTTATTCTCTATCTTATCTACGTTACGCTGGTTGTATTCTTGGTGTGGAAGAAATCCCGAGGTGAATCGAAGAAAGCTGGAAAAACAGATGGTCAAAATTCTATTGCCGAGAAAAAAATCGTAGCGATAATCAGTCTATAACCTCAGCGAACATAACATCATCACGGTCGATGAAGAGCAAATCATTCCTATACTCAGCGTGTTTCCCGCTCACATGTCGGTCATGAGATTCTTTGCTACTGAATACAAGACCATCCTTGGTTTCCCAGATAACTCCAAAAGCCTGTTTACCTCCTCTGAAACGGAAGCGGCAATGTTTATCTAGGATTTGCGTGATATGCGTTTCTCCCATTGCTGAAAGTTACAAAGGAAGTGTTCAAGATGTCCTATGAAGTATGGAAAGCTTTTGAACAGTTTCGTGAACTTGGAACATGCTGATTACCAAAACTATCGGTTAGAAACTCAATGAATAAAGTATGGCTTCGAGCTCCATGATATAATTCCTCTTGTCGAATTTAGGAGCGAAAACATACCCATCAACTGTTATCATTCTCCCTTTTTTCTCATCGACAACAGAGAGGCTAACGAAAGGCCCTCCCATGATAGGATCATTGAATTTCCAAAGGCCGCGCATCAATACAGAGAAATGCCCATGAAAGTCTGATGTATCTAATTCAGCAGGTAAGCGAGGCTCAGTTACCATTGGCGTATTATTAGAACTTCGTATTGTGTTTCCGACAATGCTATCTCTATGAGCTAGCATAGATTTCCTGCCAAAGAGGCTATCAGAAGTATATGGGTAGGTATAAACCATAACCCCCATAAGCACATCATGAGGAATACCGCTGAGGTAATCAACACGTTCTCTTCTAAGCCACATGAAATCCTTACCTGATTTAGCTGTAGTAAAGTCTTTATGCAAAGTCAATTCAAGGGCTAACTCTTTCTTGAGATCAGCTCTTATTACTCCTGACTCTACACTCCTAATATATCCTTCAATACGGTCACGGTCTTTCGCGGAGATGTCTTGAATAATCTTGTAGCCCACTTTGTTAAACTCAGAAATGAAGTCAGCTTCCGTTCTAGCATGAATCGTGTAAACCGTTTGGCCCTTGGCCCATTTATTATCTTGTTGAGAAGCTCGTGTTTCCAGGTTACGCTCGTTATCCTCTATATCAGCAACAATTACCGTGCGATTCAGCCTAAGCATTTGAGAAAACTTATGCTTGGGAAAGGAATGCAGATTAAACCGAGGTTCATACTGTGGAAGCATAGGATAGGGCTGAGAAAATGCTTCTTTTAACATGTCTCCTGATGCCCCATTCCAGTAGGCATCATCTATTACCAGAACGACATCAGCTGGGGCCCCAGAAAAACGCTGCAACGCAATTTTTCCTGCATCATCACCACATGAAATCAGAAGCAGTGCGCTAAAAAATAAAATGAATGAATATTGAAGCCTCATGAGACCCGTACTTTCTGTCCGGGTTTTAGGCGCTTGAAGTCGAGGTGGGCATTCCATTTTTTTATCTGCTCCACAGAGACGCCATTGTACATCTTGGCAATGTCCCAAAGTGTATCTCCGCTGCGTATGGTATGATAACGGGTTCCTTCCTCCTTTGGTGTCTTGGTCGAACTAGGTGCAGTATTAGAGGCAATAGCTGGTGACCCTTCTTCCTTATATATGATCAACTTCTGCCCAGGATATATCCTAGACCCATTAATATTATTCCAATACCTCAATTTAGAAATGCTCACTCCATTCCTGCTCGCGATTACTCCAAGAACGTCTCCCGACCTAACTGTATATGTGTATTTATCTTTACCCTCAGTGCTATAAGGGCTTGAAGGCTCGCTTGCCGTAGTAACAGGAGCCGCAGCTGCAGGAATAACTGGTGCTTTATACGTTCTGATTTTACTGGAATTCATCAGATATGCTCCAATCTCAGCGCGAGGAAGCGTCAAGATTTCCTCCACTCCGCTATTCGGAATATGCCCTTTGGAATAATGTGGATTTAGTGCATGAAGGTCATCCATGGACACCCCTGTGTATGTTGAAATCTGTGAGAAATCAATAGGTCCTTTTACCATTAACGTATCACACTCTGCGAATCTTCGTTCAGGTTCAATAGGAAGAATACCATGATCCTCATAGAAATTCATGACATAGTTGACTGCTATAAATGCAGGCACATATCCTCTAGTCTCACGAGGTAAATAGGACCAGATGGCCCAATAATCACTTTTTCCACCAGCACGTCTGATGGCCTTATTCACATTTCCAGGTCCGCTATTATATGCAGCTAAAGCCAAGTTCCAATCGCCATACATGCGATACAATTTCTTGAGGTAAAAACAGGCTGCTTCAGTGGAAGCGATTGGTGATTTACGCTCATCTACATAAGAGTCAATGCGCAAACCGCATTCCTTTCCAGTTCCGTACATGAACTGCCAAAGTCCAGTAGCACCAGCTCTTGAGCGAGCTGAAGGCCTGAGCGCTGATTCAACTATGGCAAGGTATTTCAATTCAAGAGGAAGTCCTTCACGGTCCAATATTTCCTCAAACATGGGAAAATACAATTCAGATCTACCCAGGCATAATGCAGTACCTTCTAAATTGTTTCCAAGATAAGTAAGAATACTAGAGTGTACATGTCTATTATAATCTAACCGGAAAGGACTCATGCCATCCAAGGCAGATAAACGTGTAATAAAAATACTGTCAGGAATCGCCTGTAATTCGGCCCTTGTCATGCGAATACTGTCGATAGGGAGATTGAGATATTCCCGTTCTATCTGTGCCATCAACATGGAGTCCAAGACTGCCATATCTGTCATGTCTGGAGTAGCCAATGGGCTCTGGTTCATCAAACTATCCTCAACCTGTTCTATGCTCAGGTCATGCTGCGCATAAAGACCTGTGAACGCGCTTAGGCATAGAATCAAACATGCATAAATATGTTTGCGTTTCGCTGACATCATTCAATGTTACGTTGTTTTTCGTTTAAAGGTCCGATTCTTAACAGTTTTTCGACTAACAATGTGTTAAGGAATACGTATCAATTACTCAGTTTTCTGAATTATAACGAGCTATCAAGCCATCTCGTGCATACATCGTGCCCCAATATCGAATAATCGATCTTCTCTGAAGGGTGCAGCCAGAAAATGAATACCTAGTGGAAGTCCTTCATCTGCCGTAGTTAAAGGCAGAGTAATGGCGGGCATTCCAGTAAGATTCGCTTGCACTGTGAAGATATCTTGCAGATACATAGCAATAGGATCTTTCACGCTATCTATGGGAAAAGCAACAGATGGGCAAGAAGGAGTCATAATAAGGTCAAAATCCTTCAATATCTCCTCGGTATTTTCCTTGATCAATCTCCTGATTTTCTGAGCTTTAGAGTAATACGAATCATAATATCCTGCGCTCAGTACAAATGTCCCCAGCATAATCCTTCGTTGTACTTCCATTCCGAATCCTTCAGATCTGGAAAGCACATATGTGCTTTCAATGTCTTTGGCCTCTTTGCTTCTGTATCCATAATGGATTCCATCAAAACGAGCTAGATTAGAGCTGGCCTCAGCTGTGGTGAGCACGTAATAAACCGGAATCATGCTATCTAGCAGAGGGAAAGAGACAGGTTCTAAGGTATGCCCTTGAGCTTTGAGGTTCTGAATTTCTTGATTAAAGGCCTTTTTGACCTCTTCAGACAGACCTTCCCTTTCCAAGCAATCTTGGATATAGGCTATACGAAGAGGTTTTTTTTCTGCTCCTTTAAAGGCATTCACTTTCTCCGAGGAAGAAGTAGCATCCATCTCATCTCTGCCCGCCATGATTTCATAAAGCAAGGCAGCATCCTCTATAGTATGAGTGAAAGGTCCTATCTGATCAAATGAACTTGCATAAGCAATCAACCCATAGCGAGAGATGCGACCATATGTAGGTTTGAATCCAACTAAGCCACAAAAAGAAGCGGGTTGTCGTATGCTTCCCCCGGTATCGCTCCCTAAAGCCATTAAACACATACCAGCAGCTACCGCAGCAGCAGATCCACCTGAGGACCCACCAGGAACCCGTGTTACATCAAGGGGATTTTTAACTGCGCCATAAGCCGAATTCTCATTCGAACTTCCCATGGCAAATTCATCACAATTAGATCTTCCAATAAGGATAGCATCTTCAGCTAAAAGGCGATCCAAACTTGTAGCAGTGTATATAGACTCGAATCCAGCGAGAATCTTGGAGGAAGCGCTGACTTTATGCCCTTTTAGGCAAATGTTGTCCTTAACCCCGATTACAGCACCGGCAAGACGCCCTGCTGTTCCAGCGTTTAATTTCTCTTGAATCTCTTTCGCTTTAGCCAAAGCCTCTTCGTCCCAAACTTCAAGGAAGATGTTAAGGTCTTGGCCTTTCTTGATGACATCGAGATAGTGCGAAACGAGTGCAGGAAGACTCAGCTTCCCTTCCTTGAGATCCTTCTGTATGGTCTTGAGATCTTTATAGTTCTCCACAGCAGGGGGGGTCAGGCGTCTTTGTCCTTTTTAGTATCGTCTTTAGTAGCGTCTTTGAATTCCTTCATTCCCTGACCCAGGCCACGCATGAGTTCAGGAATCTTCTTACCTCCGAAAAGAAGCAAGAGCGCAACAACGATGAGGGTAATCTGACCAGGGCCGAGCATACCGAGTATTACAGGAGATAGACACATCCTAATAGGGGTTTTTAATGGCGCGAAGATAGGCGTTTCCTGTGGAACCTTATCGTGCAATCCAGCTGGCAGGATCAAGTTTCTTCATTCCGTCAGAAGTGACCTGCCATAACTCTAAGTGAGCTTCTGCCCTTCCATCATTGGAGAGCAGTACTCCGAGGTTCTGTTTTGTATCCACCAATTGCCCTTTAGACACGATGACTTCTTTCAAGTTTGCATATACGGTGCGGTAAGAACCATGCTTCAGAACCACAGCAAGTCCTTGACCTGGAATCTCAATGATACCGCTTACTTCACCACTAAACATGGCCCTGCACATTGCCTGCGATTCAGTGGCGATGTCTATGCCATTATTTGTCACTTCTATGCCTCTAAGAACTGGATGCGGGTGTGCCCCGAAACTTGATGTGATGACGCCCCTTTCTACTGGCCAAGGAAGTTTCCCTTTGTTTTGAATAAAATTCTTTGAATTCAATTCTTCTTCAGGCGTCAAGGAAAATCCGGCAGGTGCATCAGGTTTTTTAGACTTTTTGATTTCCTCTGCAATTAATCGCTCAATGGCCTTATTTAAGTCCTGCTGCTTTCTCTGCTGATCGATTAATTTCTTCTTCAAGCCTTTCTCGTCCTGCTGCATACTACTCAAGGCCTTTTCCTTGGCCTTCTTATCTGAATCTAAGCTCGCTTGCTCTGATTTCTGAGCATTGAGCAGCACCATTTTCTCCTTCTTCTGAGCTACTATTTCTTGATTTTTAGCGACCATTAGACTTTTAGCTTCCAAAATACCTAGGCTTTGTTCTTGCCTATAGGTCGCTATATCCTTGAGGAACCTCATTCGCCTCCATGCTTGGTAGAAATCATCAGAAGCGAAGATGTAGGTCATCTTATCATAACTGCTAGTGTTCTTGTAGGCGAGGTAGATGAGCTTGGCATATTCATCTTTAAGTGCTTTCAACTCTGATTCCTTCTGCGTAATGACCAATTCATTCCTGCGCATGTCAGCATCCAAGCCATCTACCTCACGCTTCATGCTAGACATAAGGTCTTTACGCAGCTGAATTTGCTTATTCAACAGACCTAACTCCCCTTGAGTGCTCTGCTGTTGCTTCTTGGTTTTGGAGATGAGCTCATTGGTCAGCTTGATGTCCTGCAACATTTTGTCCCGTTGATTCTGAAGATCTAGTTTACTCTGAGCATTCCCATTGGTTACTGCCATTAAAAGCAGAAGAAATATGACAATCGACTGTTTCATTATTCAATTCATGGGTTTGAATTTCTCAGGAATACTGAACGGAAAGGTAGACGGTTCATTAAGTTTAACCTTGCTGTATTCCATACTGAAAAAGGCTTCCTGCTCCGTGTCAGTAATCCTATACGTCATATTATGCGGAATTATTTGCCCTTGTACCATATCGAAATTTCCATAATCTGCCTCTACGCTTCTTAGGTTAGACAGGTCAGTGATGATTGTGCGTAATACTTTGAAATTATCTGCTTTGAGCCAATATCTCTTCAGAATCAAGACCTCATCATCTTCCTCATACCGATCCATAACGCGATCGTATTTCCTTTCATTGATGTCCATAATTAAAGTGTCCTCCATCCCTTCCATGTTCTTCTTGCTCATGCGCATTCCTGCAGCTTTTCTCACTTTGGCTTTGCTCTTTGACGTCAATACATAGCCATCATTGTCTTTGTTGCCCTTGAATTTTTCCTGCTTGTCATACAACATAGGGTTACCTATAGCTAAGTCTTGAAGCATAGCGAACTCAAGGCTCATATTCAATTTATCTTCAATGAACGAATGATCTCCAATGAAATATTGATCATTCCATTTATCAAGCACTTTCACGCTATCAGGAGTGATGATAACACGCGCTACCTCTATGCCCAATGCAGGAGAAATGGACATCCAGATTATGCTGTCTTTTCGCATGCGTAGATTCGTCTTGAAACTGCGATTCTCACCTTTCACTTTCATCTCCGTAGCCACTTTGGCCGAGAACCATTCATAGTCGAGCATTGCATTCTCCATATGCTCGGTAATAAAATTAGGCGTAGCAGGACCGCTGATATTAGATCCTTCTTTCTGCTTCTTACACGCAGAGAAAAAAAAGAGGGTTACTGCGATAAAAATAAGCCGTGAAGGTGCGCTATGGAGAGCTCCCTTTATCATTCTACTAGTTTACCTGAGGCGATTTTCTTGTCAAGGAACTGAGAGACATCAGGAAAGGCTTTAGCCCTATTCCATGAATCATTGGCCTGTGATTCTTGACCAAGTCTATAGAGGATGTCTCCATGATGCTCTATGATGATACCGCTTTCTGCGCCTCCACTTGACAAGGCCTTTTCAATCCATATCAGTGCTTCACTATATTCCTTTGCTTCATAAAGAACCCAAGCATAGGTGTCCTGAAACGATGCTGAATTAGGCATTAGAAGATTAGCCTTCAGGGCCATTTCTTTAGCCTTGGTCAATTTCTCTTTTCTCAAAGAGAGATAATAGCTGTAATTATTAAGCAGATAGACATTGTCAGGTGTTATACTCAGTGCTTTTTCAAAGGCCTTGTCAGAGTCTATGGATTGACCCAATTGATGATATGCATCGCCTAGATTAGAATAGAAATCTGCGAGAATAGCATCATTATCAATGACCAAAGAACGCCCTGCTTCTAGAATGTCAACAGCCTCAGCATGACTCCCTAATTGATTAACCGCTATGCCATTGAGCAAATAGAAATCAGGACTTGCCGGAAAGAGCTCCATGGCCTCTTCACTATCCAATTTCATAGACTTATAGTCCTGAATGTAGGTGTCTATTGCAAGAATTTGTGTCCAGATAATCTGTTTGCTTGCGTCTCTATGCACGGCTTCCAAGAAGGTCTCGCGTGCTTCAGGATAGCGTTCATCCCGCATGAGAAAATCTCCATAGACTGCATGGGTCTTTGCTTCTTGCGGATACACTTCAAGCATTTTCTTACAAAGCTCATAGGACAATTCCTTCAGAGCAGAATCAGTCTCGCTTAATTCGTAGAAATTCAACAGAATCCCCATTTTGGAATCAATTTCGATGCGCTCATCTTCAAATCCGAGCATGAGCGACTCCTTAGCTTTTGCCTCATTATCTATGGCTACATAATGATCATATAAAGCCAGATGTACACGACCATTTTCCGGGTCAAATTCAAGAATTTTCTGATAATATGACAAGGCCATCTCATGATCACCTTTGTTGTCGTATAGTTCCGCAAGCATCCCGTAATAAAGAGCTTCTTTAGGATTAGTTTCTATGGCTTTAAGTAATTCCTGCTCTGCTTTATCAATTTTCCCAGCTTGGGTATAGAGCAAGTGCTTTTGCTGAAACAGCTCTTCAGAAAAGCCAGCTTTCTTTTCTAGTTGTTCTAGTTCCTTAACCGCTCCGTCTAGATCACCACGACTATACTTAACCATTGAAAGTTCATAATACGTGTCCAATCGTTCTGGCTCCAAAACCTTTATTCGTTCAAAGGTTTTCTGTCCTTTATCCAATTGGTTCAATTCCATGTAATTCTCAGCGAGCATAGAAAGATACCAGATGTTATCAGGCGACAAGCTGACCGATTTCTCTACTAGCGGAAGCGCCCCTGAAGGATTTCCCTGCGCACGACATGTCATAGAGAGTTCATAAAGAACAGCGTGGTTTTCTGGATCCATGTTCAGGCACTGTGTCAGCAGTTTCCCTGACTCGAAAATGTTGCCAAGGCTGCGCTCCCTTATAGCATCAATATAAGTTGAGGTTAGCACCATGCGCTGAGCTTCGCTCATCTCATTGCCTTTAGCCTTAGAAGATTGGGTACTCTTATCAACCCCTGGTGAACAGGCAGTTAAGAAGGTAAGGATCAGAAAAAATGAAAATAATCTCGTCATATAGATTATGGAAAAAAGCCCATGCCCCTTTGCATGGAAGCCGTTAAATTACTGGAATATCAGATAAAGCTAAGTAGCCTAACGCGTATCATTCCACCCCAGTATGTCCAAAACCTCCAGCTCCTCTCATCGTGGCATCCAATTCCTCTACTTCCTGGAGTTGCGCAGCCTCGTAATGAGCTATGACCATCTGCGCTATACGCTCTCCATGCTTGACCTCAAATGGCTCACTTGAAAGGTTGACTAAAAGCACCATAAGTTCCCCGCGATAGTCAGCATCTATGGTTCCCGGAGAATTCAAAACGGTGATTCCATGTTTATATGCCAATCCGCTTCGTGGCCTAATCTGGGCCTCAGTCCCATGAGGCAGGGCAATATAAAGACCTGTAGGAACAAGGGCGCGCTGCAAAGGAGCCAAGGTCATGGGGTTGAGGAGGTCAGCACGCAAATCCATTCCTGCTGAATGCTCGGTAGCATAAACAGGCATGGCATTATCACTGGTATTCTTAATCTGTACGATAGACATAATGAAAGGTATAAAGTATAGGGCGAATATACATTCTCAATCCTCCATGCGCAGGGCCTTGACTCTTGACTTCTCCATAACATATGTCACCGCCATAAAGCCGAAGAAGAACCCAGAAGCTAAGATTAAAGGATGGAATGGAACCATTTCTTTTAAATACCCGAAAAGGAAATATATCACGACCGTTCCTCCTAAATAAGCCCCGATTCGCTTGAGTTCATATGGAATAGGATAATAACGTTGGCCAATAAAATAACTGAGAACCATAATACTTCCATAGGCAGTGAAAGTGACCCATGCACAGGCTCTATATCCATATTCTGGAATAAAAATAAAATTCAATATGAGTGTAATGGACGCGCCTAGGATGGCCATATATGCACCGTATTTGGTCTTGTCAATGAATTTATACCAGAACGATAGATTGTAATAGACACCTTGGAAAATATTGGCCATCAATAATATAGGGACAGTTCCAAGACCCGCCCAATAGACTTCATTCGGGATGAAATTCTTGAATACATCAATGAATAAAGTGACCATAAGGAAAATAATGCATACAATGATTATGAAATAGGTCATGAGTGAAGCATAAATCTTCTCAGCACCTGGTTTTCCTTGTCTGCCAAAGTAGAATGGGTCAGCTGCATAACGAAAAGCTTGTATGAATAACATGATGACAATAGACAGCTTATAATTAGCTCCGTAGATTCCCACCATTTTCATAGTTTCCACTTCTCCTAATTTATCGAAGAGCAGAAACTTCAACATGATTCTATCAAAGTTTTCATTGACATACCATCCTATTCCCACGACAAGGAGCGGCAAGGCATATCTAAGCATTTCTTTGAGCAATTTTTTATCGAAGCCTCTGGCTCGCAATAAATACGGACTGAGCAATAAAAACTTGACAATGGATGCGAGTAGATTAGAAATAAAGACATACCCCACCCCTATTTCGGGGTCATAAAAGGTCTCAATCAACCAATTGCTTTCACCTGCTTGAAATTTAGGTAAGCAATAGGCCAAGAAAAAGAGGTTCAATCCAATATTGATTCCCACATTGACCATGTTTACCCCCGCGAAACGTAAGGCTTTATCCTCGGAGCGCAGGAGAGCAAGTGGCAAGGTGGAGATGGCATCCAATCCCACGATGATGGCGAACCATACAACATACTCTGTATGATTCGGGTAGTGCAAGGCCCTTCCTATAGGCTCGCTGAAGAGTACAGCTCCTAGCATGAATAGGAGAGAAGTAATGATTAGACTTTTAGCAGCAGTGGCAAAGACTATTACTTTTTTAGAAGCATCTTTTCCAATGAAGCGGAAGAAAGCTGTCTCCATTCCATAGGTCAGGAAAATGATGAGGAAAGCCACATATGCATACATCTCCGTTATAATCCCGTACTGCTCAGGATCAAATACATGCTCAGATGTATAAAGAGGAGTGAGCAGATAATTAAGCAAGCGGGCGATTATGCTACTTAAGCCATAGATAGCCGTTTGGCCGGCTAATTTTTTAAGAGGATTGGGCAAGGAGGGATTTGAAGTTTGAGGTTAATCTAATCTTGAACCTTGCATTAAAATGCTGCTTTCCTCTTCTCCATAAAGGCAGTAGTTCCTTCCACGAACTCTGGAGTACCGAAGCATTTTCCGAATTCTTCTATTTCTTTTACAAAGCCATCTACCTTTTTATCATATCCTGCGTTCACTGCACGTATAGCAGAAGCTATGGCCATGGGAGAGTTTTTACAAATCTGCGCTGCATACTTTGCAGCTGTTGTGATAAGGTCAACTTGAGGAACCATATAGTTCACTAATCCCCATCTCAAGGCATCCTCAGCAGGAATCATTCCGGCAGTGATGATGAGTTCCATTGCTTTTCCTTTACCGACCAATCTAGCAAGGCGCTGCGTACCGCCATAGCCAGGGATAACGCCTAATGAAACCTCAGGTAATCCCATGCGCGCATTTTCCGAAGCAATCCTGAAATGGCAGGACATGGCTAATTCTAATCCGCCACCTAGCGCGAATCCATTAACCGCAGCGATGACTGGTGTGCTCATGTTTTCTATTAAATCAAAAAGGAGCTCTTGACCTTTGGCGGCTAGCTGCTTGCCTTGGGTTATATCAAAGGAGGCGAATTCTTTAATATCAGCACCAGCCACAAAGGCTTTTTCACCTGAACCGGTAAGAATTACTACGCGCACTTCAGAGGCCCTTTCAGCCGCCTTGAGCGCTTCATGCAACTCTTGAATGGTCGCTTTATTAAGGGCATTAAGTTGGTCAGGACGATTGATGGTGATTAGTCGAACAAGGTCAGTGTCTTGGACAAGTAAGTTTTGAAAGGACATAGCAGCAGTTTTAATTCTTAGTAAGCAAATGTATTCCTTTCAAAATCACGGGAAGTGAGATACTGACTTAAGGTTCCAGATACAAGGTTAATTAGATTTGAGATTGTGATTGCTTTTACGCTATTACTGTTTATTGTGAAATAAATTCCTTCATGTAATTCCGGGTTTCCTGTTCTATTGCACATAAACGCGAAGAAGCACAGAGTCTCGTATAGAAAAAGATGTGGCTATGGGCATCTCATTCTTCTCGGAGTATATTGTAAAAACTCAACACCACAGAATCTTGATTTTTTGAATCTTGAATCTCAAATACGTCCTTCGGACACCTACCTTTATCCCATGAAGCCCAAGCAAATTCTTCTTGCCGTCTCGGGTGGTATCGACAGTATGGTCATGCTGCATAGACTGTATACACAATATGGTGCTAATCATATTCATGTGGCGCATTGTAATTTTCAATTGCGCGGTGCGGATTCTGATGAAGACGAGGCTTTCGTGAAAGCTATTAGCGCTCATATGAAGGTTTCGTGTGACAGCAAGAAATTCGACACAGAAAGCTATGCCTCAGAAAAAGGAATGGGTATTCAAGAGGCTGCGCGTGAATTAAGATACGTATGGTTTTTCGAGTTGATGAAAATTAAGGATTGTAGTCATTTAGCCACAGCACATCATAAAGGGGATAGCATAGAGACTTTTTTTATTAATCTGCTCAGAGGAAGCGGCCCGCGGGGATTATCAGGAATTCAAGAAGACGAAGATCGAAAGATTATTCGTCCTTTATTAGACATTGATAGAGCAGCTATTGAGTTATATGCCGCTGAACATAAAATCACTTGGCGTGAAGATGTTTCCAATACTTCAAATAAATATCTGCGCAATAAAATTCGTCATGATTTAGTCCCTATGTTGAGTTCATGGAGACCAGGGTTCGAAAAAGTGATGATGCGTACTATGGACATTCAGCGATCAGTGGCGGCATTAATCGATGAGGCTAGTGAAGCATATAGAAAGACTCATTTTGACATAGACGGTGAGACGACAAGAATCAGCCTTGATGGAAGTTCTCAGGAAAAACTTTTATTAGGCCATCTCTTCATGGCCTATGGATTCAATGATGTTCAGCTTGACAATATCCTAACAAGCAATCAAAGCGGAAAACAAGTACTCTCAAAGACTCATGTGTTGACTTCAGACAGAGGGCGCTTATTGCTTAGTCTTATAAAAGGGTTTCCTGAAGGCACATGGGAGATCTCCGAGGACTTAAATACGGATGAACTTCCATTTCCACTAGAATTCTGGAGAATGGAAGAAGCGCCAGAATTCTTTGATCCAAATCCTAACATCGCCTATCTGAATGCTTCTAAGTTGCAATTCCCTTTGAGCCTTTGTCGTTGGAAAGAAGGAAATCTATTCAAGCCGCTCGGTATGAATGGAAAGAAACTCGTTTCTGATTTTCTGATCGATGCGAAAGTTCCTTTGGAAGAGAAAAAAAGAACGCTTGTACTAATGAGTGGAGAGGAAATAGTCTGGTTAGTGGGGCATAGAATATCAGAGGATTTCAAGTGTTACAAAAACACTGACAAAGTGATTTACGTCCTCTCAAGCCATTCATAATTCTTTAAATAATATTGCGTGATTTTCGATTGAGGCTCTTTGGACTATATAATTGTCAGATATTAGTGCCATATGCAAACTGATGCTGCTAAACTTAAAGAGCAGGCCCAGACCTTCTATTTTGTCTTGGCCTCTATTTTCATTGCAAGTCTTGTTGGTTGTAATCTCATCTTTCAGAAGTTTTTCTTTTGGGCGCCTTTAGAGGCATTCGGGATAGATTATGTCTTTGAAATTAGTGTAGGGCTCATCCCCTATCCTATCACCTTTCTCATCACTGACCTAATCTCAGAGCTCTATGGAAAGAAAAAGGCAAACCAAGTAGTGGTAGCAGGGCTCGTTGCTTCCGTATTTGTCTTAGGAATCGTAGTTATAGCAAATGCTGTTCCTGCCACATCATGGTCCCCGGTAGACGATGAGACATTCTCTAAAGTATTTGGACTAACAGGTGTCGCGGTCTTTGCAAGCATGGTGGCCTATTTACTAGCTCAGTTTATTGATATCAAACTCTTTCATTTCTGGAAAAAGAAGACGAAAGGGAAAAATCTTTGGCTTCGCAATAATTTCTCCACTATACCCAGCCAATTCCTCGACACGGCCATGGTCTTGGGATTACTATGTTACTTCGGAGCTATCCCTTGGGATAATTTTGGAATACTCTTCATCAATGGGTTCGCCTACAAAGTGATCATAGCTCTGCTCGACACTCCATTGTTTTATTTCTTCACGGGCTGGGGCAAGAAACACTTTGGTTTGGCTATTGATGAAGAATTAACCTATTGACAGGAATCCAAGATGAATTCTAAATGCTTACGATCCTGCGCCTCTGTCTCACGTACCTTTACTTTATACACTGACTCTGTTATGTTCTTAAAACGCTTTGTACCCTTATTTATATTTCTTGGATTGCTTTCCTTTAGCTTGGAAAGCCAAATCCTAGAACCTGTTAAGTGGAAATTCAGTATCCAAGACCTCGGAAATGACAGCTATGACGTTGTCTTTCATGCAGATATTGAGGAGAAATGGCACGTCTATTCATTGCATTTAGAAGCCGATAAGATTGGCCCAATAGCGACTAGTATTCTGTTTGAGGATAGCAAGTCATTTAAGAAATCAGGCCAGGTCAAGGAGGGAAAAGCGATTCAAGCCTATGACCCCAATTTCGAAATGGAATTGGCCTATTTCGAGCATAGTGTTGACTTCAAGCAGCGTATCACTTCCAGTTCTAGCAACCCATTCCATGTCGCAGGAGTTCTTGAATATATGGCCTGTGACGAGGCAAAGTGCATCTTCCCTGACCCTATAGATTTTGACATTACAGTCACCCCGGCAGCCAAGAAAGAGGAAAGTACACCTAAACCTACTGAAGCCCAAAAAACGAACGGAGTTCAAGTTACAAGCCAGATTGCAGAAGCCAATACTTCTTCAACAGAGACTGCACAAGCTGTCGACCAAGGAATCTTGGAGCCAGCATCATGGACGTATACAAGCAAAGCAGTTGACGGAGAAAAAGACACCTACGACTTAATCTTCAAAGCGAAATTAGATCCACATTGGCATCTGTATGCTTTGAGGTTTGAAGAAGAGAAAATAGGGCCTATCCCTACTTCATTCACATTTGAAGAAAATGATTCCTTCAGTCTTATTGACAGCGTGAGTGAAGGCAAGCCCAAGACTAGCTATGATTCTAATTTCATGATGGACCTCAGTTATTATGAGGACAGCGCGAGCTTCGTTCAACGGGTAAAAATAAGTGGCACGGGTGATGTGAAGGTCAATGGATATCTAACCTTCATGGTATGTGATGATAGCAAGTGTTTACCACCCGAGGATATAGAATTCGAGTTTCAATTCGAAGGGCCTGAATTAGAGGAATCCCCTGTACTTAATGAACATGAGAGCAAAGGAAAAGGGATGTGGAAGATTTTCTTCCTAGCCTTCCTTAGTGGCTTTGCAGCGCTTCTTACACCCTGTGTTTTCCCTATGATTCCGCTTACAGTTAGCTTTTTCACTAAACAGAGTAAGACCCGAGCCAAGGGAATAAGTAATGCTATTCTTTATGGAGTATGCATCATCGTTCTGTATGTAGCCTTGGGTGTGGGTGTTTCTTCTGTTTTCGGGGCAGATGTCATGAATAACATGGCTACGAACACCTATTTCAATCTCTTCTTCTTCGTACTTCTCATTGTGTTCGCAGCTTCATTTCTTGGAGCATTTGAAATCACCCTTCCTGCTTCATGGGTAAATAAAGCAGATGACGCAGCCAACAAAGGAGGATTCCTAGGAATCTTTTTTATGGCCTTTACTTTAGCTCTTGTTTCCTTTTCATGCACTGGACCTATTGTAGGAACCTTACTAGTAGAAGCTGCGAGTGGCGGATATATGGGACCTATCATTGGAATGCTTGGATTTTCCTTGGCTATTGCCCTACCATTCGCTTTGTTCGCTGCATTTCCTGGATGGATGAATTCATTGCCACAATCAGGAGGATGGTTGAATTCAGTCAAAGTAGTCCTAGGTTTTCTAGAATTGGCTTTGGCCTTTAAATTCCTCTCGAACGCTGACCTTGTAGAGCAATGGCATTTCTTGGAAAGAGAAGTGTTCATCGCCATATGGATTATCATATTTGCATTGCTGACCCTATATCTTTTGGGCAAATTAAAACTCTCTCACGATAGCCCTCTGCCCCACATATCAGTAACAAGACTGTTCATGGCCATCATCACTGGAATGTTCACAGTGTATATGATTCCTGGGTTATGGGGAGCACCTTTGAAACTCATCAATGCGTTCCCCCCTCCAATGTTCTACAGTGAATCCCCAGAAGGAGTAGGATTCATGGGAGGAGGACCTGGTTTAGCTTCAGCGGATAATGGGGTTCATACTGAAGGAACACATAAAGGCCCTCAAGGAATTTATGTCTTTCATGATTATGAAGAAGGGCTAGCTCATGCTAAAAAAGTAGGCCTTCCTGTTATGCTTGACTTTACAGGATGGGCCTGTGTGAATTGCAGGAAAATGGAGGAGAACGTATGGAGCGACCCTGAGATAAAACGGATACTCACTGAAGACTTAGTACTCATTTCTCTCTATGTAGACGAGCGCATAGAACTACCTGAAGATAAGAAGTATGAGAAAATAGTCAATGGAAAGAATCGTAAGATTAAGTACGTAGGTGATCAATGGAAAATCTTACAGGAAGAGCGTTATAAGGTTAATTCGCAGCCCTACTATGTACTCATTGACCATAAAGAAAACAGCCTAATAGAAGCCGCGAACTACCAGGATCATGGTTCAATTCCCGTCTTTAAGGAGTGGCTAGAACGCGGACTTTCTAAATTGTGATTCCATGAACGAGGAATTCATTTCCTTTGGAACATGAGTCAATACATCAAGACCTATCTTCAAGAAGCTTCAGATATCCTGAACACTTTCAGTGCTGATGAGAAGCAGATTCAAGCTATTGAATCTGCCACTGCCATTCTCGTTCAATCCCTAAAAAAAGGAGGGAAAGCCATTTCATGCGGGAATGGGGGATCCATGAGCGATGCCATGCATTTTGCTGAAGAGCTTACAGGAAGATATCGCGATGATCGACCATCAATGGCTGCCATCTCCATTTCAGACCCTTCTTATCTCACATGTGTAGGTAATGACTATGGCTATGAAAGTATTTTTTCCCGCTTCATTGAAGGTATGGGCAATGAAGGAGATGTTCTGCTGGCTATTAGCACTTCCGGAAACTCTGCGAATGTTTTGAAGGCAATTCAGGCTGCTCGGTCTAAGGGCATGAAAGTCATAGGTCTTACCGGTAAAGATGGAGGTAAAATGGCCGGGCAATGCGATGCAGAAATACGCGCACCACATAGCCCATTCGCTGACCATGCCCAGGAGATTCATATCAAGGTGATCCATCTATTAATCATGGGTGTGGAAGCTGGAATTTGATTCCAATAAGGTCCCGTGGAATACCTTTCCTCAGGTTTATTTAATCTATATATTTACTACAGGACTTTATTGCTATGGTCGCACATGTCATATGATAAATACTTCATCTTTTTCCTAGGACCCATCATTCTAATGGGAAGCCATTCTCATGCGCAGTTCATTGATCGCGCTCAGGAGTATGGGATAGTCCATAATTTCGGAGAATTGGGATTTGGCTCAGGCATAAGTTTAGTTGATATCAATGGAGATGGTAGAGATGACCTCACTCTAGGAACAGGGCTAGGCGTCCCTTTGGCCGTTTACTTCCAGACCGATTCAGGATTTGTGCCCGCTGATGAACCTTCACTTTTAGATATCACTCAGGCAGTACGAGGATTGAATTGGGTAGACTATGACAATGACGGTGACAAAGACTTGTTCATCACCTACTTCACATACACTTCAGGAGGTGGAATGAGTCTCTATAATCAAGACTCAGGTCAGTATACTGAGGTCACCTTTTCTGCCGGTTTAGATACAGATGCTGCTCCTCTATATGGAAGTACCTGGGCAGATTATGATAGTGATGGTTTCTTGGATCTTTATGTATGTAAATACTATACCGGAGATTTAGGACAGAATTATTTATATCATAACAATGGCGATGGAACTTTCAATGAGGTTACATCATCTTTAGGAGTTTCAGATAGTCAAGGTTTTTCCTTCAATAGCGTTTTCTTTGATATGGACATGGACGGAGACATGGATCTATTCACGTCTAATGATCGAAGCTCTGAGAATCGGATCTACGAGAATAATGAAACTCAGACCTTTCAGGATGTCTCCGCAATTATGGATATGAATGTCGCTATGAACTCAATGGGCGCAGAGCTGGGGGACTTCGACAATGACCATGACTTGGATCTTTATGTGACCAACACGATAGGCAACTTCCAGGGTCATGTCGGAAATGCATTGTTCAGGAATGATAGTGCAGATTTTGAGTGGCTACCTGGCAGTCTGGCAGGAGATGACGTGGGTACGTTCTGGGGATGTAATTTTGTTGACTATGACTTTGATAGGGATTTAGATCTATTCACTGTGAACAGCGTTCGAGACACTGGAGGGTCGAGCATCTATTTTTACATCAATGATGGCAGTGGAACGTTTAGCGAATATCTAGGAACTGAATTCGACATGGGTACTGGTCACCATTTCGCCAGTGCACAAGGAGATTTAAACTCGGATGGCTATTTGGATCTAGTGGTAGCCGATGGGTATCAAGGAACTTCACAGATATGGATAGGACCAACGACTGAAAATCATTGGATCAAAGTTCACTTGGAAGGTACATTATCTAACAAGGACGCGATAGGCACTATCATAGAAGCTTGGTCAAATGGACAAAAGCGTATCGACCAGACGACCTGCACAAGTAGCCACCTTGCTCAAGATTCTTTCAACTATCCTTTTGGACTTGGAACAAGTACTCAAGCTGACTCGGTTATTATTAAATGGCCTAGCGGAATCATCAATAAAGTTTATACTATTCCCTGTGAACAGACCATCAACATTATTGAGAATGCAGACGAAGTTATTCTAGACTGCAGCCCAGAAATTCAGTTTACTCCAGTCCTTATATCAGGTTTAAATCAGTCCTTTGAACTCCAGACAAGTGGGGACGTATTTCAGATAAACTGGACTATTGACGGAGAGTTAGTTGGAACTGGAAACGACTATACACACACATTCGAATCCTTAGGTGAACATCTTGTTTGCGTTGAGCTAGTTACTTCTTGCGCCTCCATAAGTGCATGCGAAACCATCAACCTCTTCTGCACTGCGCCTACTGCTAATTTCAATTACTTACAAGATAACCTCCTCTTCACTGCCTCATGCATAACCGTTGCAGATTCCATTCTCTGGATTATGGGAGATGGCACTGTGCTATCAGGAGAGAGCATTGAGCATTACTATAATGAACCTGGAATCTATACTCTTTGCGTAATCATCAGTAACGAATGTGCTAGCGATTCCATTTGCGCTGAGATAGAAGTAATCTGTGCACTTCCAGAATCTGGTTTCGAGTTTACTACGGAGCTTCTATCATTCCAAGCCTCGCATACAGGAGTCAACGCTGATTCACTTTCATGGATTATGGGAGATGGCACCATACTTTCTGGAGATGAAATTTTATATACATATGCCGAATCAGGTTCCTATGAACTCTGTCTCATTGCTATAAATTCCTGTGGCGTTGACAGTCTTTGCGCAACGATAGATGTGGAATGTCCATTTCCCGTTGCTGGCTTTGAGCTGACGTCTAGCTCCTTTGTAATAGAAGCAACTAGTCTTTCTGAATTAGCGGATTCGCTCATCTGGTACCTTGATGGAGTTTTAGTTTCTACTGAGACTACTTGGTCTGAGTTAGTATCCGAATTCGGAGTCTATGAAGTATGTCTTGAAGTCTTCAATACCTGTGGGACAGATTCTGTTTGCCAAAGTATTTTGATTGGACCAAATGGACTATTGAATGTGCACAGCGAATCTGATCTTCTCATTTTCCCAAATCCTGCTGCAGACCTCATTTCCTTCAGGCTCAGTGGACTGGGTTCTCGCATTCTGACATACAGCCTAATAGATGAATTAGGACGAGAAATTCAAGAGCTCACTATTCTTCCTTCCTCAACTCCTCAAGGATTAATCACGCTACCTATATCCGCCTTAGATCCCGGATTATACACCCTCCTACTCTTTGAAAAGAAGATAATCCTTCACTGCGGGCAATTCATCAAGGACTGATTAATCGATTTCCTATTTCACTACCTTGCTCAGCGCAATGAAGACACTGAAATCCATGCTGTTCAAGAAAGACCCCATGCAACATTGGCCATTCTGGACACTGTGTATTTTACTCATTCGAATCCCCATTCTAATCTATTTCATGCATCAAGGGAATCAGCATTTCCCTGAACGTATGGTGGATGGGGTCGTTCTGAAAGAGGTGGACTATGGCTACTTCCTATTGCCCGTAGATCGCTACTTTGAAGATGGACATTACTCATACGTAAATGATCGCCCATATGCGGGTCGTATGCCTGGGTATGCTATGCCCTATTATTTCCTGCGCTTATCTGTTAATAAGGGTACTGCGCTCGTAGTTCTCATTCTTCTTCAGATTATTCTCGCAGCCATAGGAGCCTGTTTCTTGGCTTTGTTGGCCTACAGATTATCCAAATCCAGGCGGGTCTTTTTACTTACGCTGCTCTTCTATGGGACTAGTCTATATTACCTGCGATATGACTTCAGCAGCATTACTGAGAGCCCGAGTACTGCCTTATTCATCCTCTTCTTGTATCAGTTCTTCACTTATTGGCAAGCAGGGTATAGAACTCGCCTTCTTTGGGCAGGTTTCTTTCTAACCTGGGCCATTTTCCTACGACCTTTTCTCGGCTATATCCTCCTACCGGTTGGCATACTTTTATTAATCAATGGATTCCAAGGTCATTCTACGCTTTGGCATAGAATAAGACCGGCATTTTTCTTTTGTCTTCCTTTTCTGATTTTCGAAGGAGCTTGGATAACACGTAATTATCAAGCGCTAAATCAGTTCATCCCCATAGAATCACCCATGTATGAGTCTTATGGTAAGACCTACTCTAAAACATGGTTGGCTACACGATCTTTCGCAGCATCATTGGATGTAGAATCAGCCTATTTCGAGCCTGGGCTTGCGCATTGGTTTAGAGCAGCATCTGACAAGGAAGCAGCACGTTATGAGATGCCTGATTCATGGTTTGAAGGAGTAAGTTTTAACCGAGATTCTTTGGAAGAACTCAGAACCCTTTATCATAGTTTTCGTGATGAACCCGAACCAGAAAAATACCTAGCACTAGAGGAAAGAATCGTTCCAATAGCAGATCGATATCTCGAGCAAGTTAAGCAGGCTCAACCTTTAAAATATCATGTCTGGAATAAGCTCGAGAATGTGCGCAGAAGAGTCTTGACATCCGGTTCTAGTTATTTACTTCTTCCAAGCTTCGATGTTATGAATCCCTTGCAGAAGTTCCTCAAACTCTATGCTTCTGCATGCTATTATCTGGTACTCATCCTTGGGTCTACAGGTATGGTTTTCATGTGGAGAAGAGCTGAGAATTCCACGGTCAAGGTATTTGTAATCTTAGGCGCCTTGCACTGTCTGGCACTTCCATTTTTGCTTCCCTTTACTCCAGCTACACTAGAGAATCGCTATCTCTTTACGCTCTATCCCATTCTTTGTATCAGCATGATTATTCTTCTAAATTCCATTTGGGAAAGGCGTTTTCCAAGATTGGAAAGTACAGATTGACGCATTGAAATCCCTTTTACTTACCTTCATCGGCTATGCTTGTAAAAACATTCGGTAGTGCCATCTTGGGCATTCATGCCACCATCGTCACTGTGGAAGTGAACGTGAGTAATGGAGTTAATTTCTTCATGGTAGGTCTTCCTGATTCTGCTGTGAAAGAAAGCCATCAGCGTATTGCTGCCGCGCTCAAAAACATCGGCTATAAAATCCCAACGAAGGAGATCACCATCAACATGGCTCCTGCAGATATACGCAAGGAAGGGTCTGCGTATGACCTTACGCTTGCTATAGGAATTCTCGCTGCTACAGAACAGATTAATGACGAGAAAGTAGGCGACTATTTAATTATGGGAGAGCTGTCTTTGGATGGGGAATTACGCCCAATTAAAGGTGTTCTTCCTATCGCCATTGAAGCGAAAAAACAAGGCTTTAAAGGAATGATAGTTCCTGCTGAAAACGCTATAGAAGCTGCCATAGTGGAAGGCCTTGAGGTCTATGGAGTAAAGGACTTGCAAGAGGTCATTCTTTTCTTTGATGGCAAAGGAGAACTAGAACGATACACTTTTGACATAGCCGCCAGGTTTGCTGAAGGAGTAGGAAATTATCCTGTGGATTTCAGTGATGTAAAAGGCCAAGAGAATATTAAACGCGCTTTTGAAATAGCCGCTGCAGGCGGACATAACGTCATTCTCATTGGCCCTCCAGGTGCAGGAAAGACCATGCTTGCCAAGAGACTTCCCACCATACTTCCTCCTCTTAATATTGATGAAGCGCTGGAGACTACGAAAATCCATTCCATCGTAGGTAGAACGAATAAAGAAGAAGGCCTGATTGTACAAAGACCTTTCAGATCACCTCATCATACGATATCTGACGTAGCCTTAGTAGGCGGAGGAAGTTATCCTCAACCAGGGGAGATTTCCTTAGCACATAACGGAGTTCTTTTTCTTGACGAGCTACCAGAATTCAAGAGGACGGTGCTTGAAGTTATGCGCCAACCGCTAGAAGATCGTGTAGTCAATATTTCCCGTGCTAAATTCTCTGTGGAATATCCTGCAAGTTTTATGCTTGTTGCCTCTATGAACCCCTGCCCTTGCGGATATTATAATCATCCAGATAAGGAATGTGTATGCCCTCCAGGATTGGTACAGAAGTATTTGAACAAGATATCAGGGCCGCTTTTAGACCGCATAGATCTTCATATAGAAGTGACTCCGGTGAGCTTTGATGAATTATCAGACAAGCGCCTGACGGAGAGTAGCAATTCCATTCGTGAACGTGTGAGCAACGCGAGATTGAAACAACAAGATCGTTTTCAAGGAAGTCCTGACATACATGCGAATGCACATATGGGTAAGCAGGAACTGAATAAGCATTGCCACATAGAAAAAGAAGGAAGGGATATGCTCAAGATAGCCATGGATCGCCTTGGACTTTCTGCTCGTGCGTATGACCGTATTTTAAAAGTATCACGAACCATCGCTGATCTAGATAAATCTGACAACATTAAAACCCAGCACCTGGCTGAAGCTATTCAGTATAGAAGTTTGGATAGAGATGGATGGGCGGGATAAAAAAAAGGCCCCGAATCCTCGAGGCCTTTTCACAAAATCACATGAACTAATTTCTTAGATCAGCCGCTGCACATCTCGCAATCGTCCCCGTTATCTATAGAACAGGCTAGTGCTGCTTCGTTCGCATTGATTTCTTCCATCACTACCTTACCGCTCTTGTTGTTCTCTAGTTCTTTCATCTTCGCGGCATCCATTCCTAGTCCTTTCAAGGCGCTAGCCGCTGCCTTAGAACGCAGGTAATACATTCCAGTCTTCAATCCTAGCTTCCAACCATAGAAGTGCATAGAGCTCAGCTTATCGCTGTTTGCATTCTCCATGAATACATTCAATGACTGTGACTGGCAGATATATGCTCCACGGTCAGCGGCCATATCTAGTAATGTCTTTTGGCTTAACTCCCAAGCTGTCTTGTACAATGCTTTCAAGTTGTCAGGAATCTCAGAGAGACCTTGAACTGAACCATTGTTCATCATCAACTTAGCACGCATTTCCTCATTCCATATACCCAGCTTCACTAAGTCACGCAAGAGGTGCTTATTCACTACAATGAACTCACCGCTCAATACTCTGCGGGTATATACATTGGAAGTATATGGCTCAAAACATTCGTTATTTCCAAGAATCTGAGCTGTACTTGCTGTAGGCATAGGCGCTACGAGCAATGAGTTACGTACTCCATGTTCCTTGATCTCATCACGAAGGATATCCCATTCCCAACGATCGCTCGGTGCTACATTCCAAAGGTCAAATTGGAATTTTCCTTCAGAGATGGGTGAACCTTCATAGGTCTCATACGGGCCATCTACTTTAGACAAATCCTTGGACGCTGTCATAGAAGCGTAATAGATGGTCTCGAAGATGTCCTTGTTCAATTGTCTTGCCTCAGGAGAATCAAAAGGCATACGCAATAGAATGAACGCATCAGCCAATCCTTGCACACCTAATCCAATAGGACGGTGTCTCATGTTCGACTTACGCGCTTCTGGTATTGGATAGAAATTATTATCAATGATCCTGTTTAAGTTCAGGGTCATTTGATACGCTACCTTGAATAATCCATCATGGTCAAACTTGCCGTCCTTAATGAATTTAGGCAGAGCTACTGAAGCAAGGTTGCACACAGCTACCTCATCAGGAGCAGTGTACTCCATGATTTCAGTACATAGGTTGGAACTCTTTATGGTTCCTAAGTTCTTTTGATTCGACTTTCCGTTCGCAGCGTCTTTGTACAACATGTATGGATTACCGGTCTCTACTTGAGAATCAAGGATCTTGAACCAAAGCTCTTGAGCATTGATAGTCTTACGTCCTTTTCCTTCTTCTTCATAACGGGTATACAGCGATTCGAATTCAAGGCTGTGAGTATCAGAAAGACCAGGACATTCTTTAGGACACATAAGCGTCCATGTTCCGTTTTCCTCTACACGCTTCATGAACAAGTCTGGAATCCAGAGTGCATAGAAAAGATCTCGTGCTCTGCGGTCTTCGCTTCCGTGGTTCTTTTTCAAATCCAAGAAATCAAAGATGTCAGCATGCCAAGGTTCCATGTAGATAGCGAAGCTTCCTTTACGCTTTCCTCCACCTTGATCTACGTAACGTGCAGTGTCATTGAATACACGTAGCATAGGCACAATACCGTTCGAAGTTCCGTTGGTTCCTTTTATGTAAGAACCCTTCGCGCGGATATCATGAATAGCTAGTCCTATGCCACCCGCAGATTGTGAAATCTGGGCGCATTGCTTAAGGGTATCATAAATTCCATTGATACTATCTCCCTTCATGGTAAGAAGAAAACAAGAAGACATCTGTGGCTTAGGAGTTCCTGCATTGAACAAAGTAGGAGTAGCGTGTGTGAACAATCCTTTAGACATCATGTCATAGGTCTTGAGTGCACTTTCCACGTCCTTTTTGTGAATACCAATGGCAACACGCATCAACATCTGTTGCGGACGCTCGGCCACCTTTCCTTCCATACGAAGAAGATAAGAGCGCTCCAAGGTCTTGAAACCGAAATAATCGTAGCTGAAATCTCGATCATAAATAATGGAAGAGTCCAAGAGCTCCGCATTAGCAACAATGATTTCATGAACATCCTTGGCTAGAAGTGCAGCAGCATCCCCGTTAGCAGGATCAGTGTACTCATACAAAGCGGTCATGGTCTCAGAGAATGACTTCTGCGTATTCTTATGCAGGTTAGATACAGCGATCCTAGATGCGAGTTGCGCATAATCAGGATGTTTGATCGTCTGCATAGCGGCTACTTCGGAGGCTAGGTTATCTAGCTGCGTAGTAGTTACTCCATCAAAAAGCCCTTCAATGACCTTCATGGCCACTTGAGTTGAATCCAACAAAGGATCCAACCCGTAACAAAGCTTCTTGATGCGTGCGGTAATTTTGTCGAAGCGCACGGCCTCTTTTCTTCCGTCTCTTTTAACTACGAACATAGGTGTGTATTTTCAGTGTGTTAGGTCGAAGGTAGGTGAGTCAATTGTCTTAGAAATCAGCGTCTACTGAGAAGGTTCTGCTTGAAGCATTACTGCTGTCACTTGTGACACCAGCTTTCTTGTATTCAGAAACGCGGTTTTCAAAGAAATTCGTTTTTCCCTCCAAGGAAATCATCTCCATGAAGTCAAATGGGTTCTTAGCGTTATAGACTTTTTCAAGGTTCAACTCTATGAGGAGTCTATCAGCAACGAACTCTATGTATTGTGTCATCAGCTTAGCGTTCATTCCAATCAACTTAACTGGAAGTGCATCTGTGACAAATTCTTTTTCAATCTCCACTGCATCAGTGATTATTTTATATACAGTCTCATTAGGAAGCTGCTTAACCAAGTGATTGTTGTACAGCTTGCATGCGAAGTCACAGTGCATTCCTTCATCTCTTGAAATCAATTGATTAGAGAACGCAAGTCCTGGCATAAGGCCTCTTTTCTTGAGCCAAAAGATGGAGCAGAAACTACCTGAGAAGAAGATTCCTTCAACAGCCGCGAATGCGATCAGACGCTCTGCGAAACTTCCTTCATCAATCCAGCTTAGTGCCCATTCTGCTTTCTTCTTAACGCAATCCATGGTCTCAATTGCATTGAAAAGATAATCCTTCTCAGCGGTGTCCTTGATATAGGTGTCAATCAAAAGCGAATAGGTCTCAGAGTGGATGTTCTCCATCATAATCTGAAATCCGTAGAAGAACTTGGCTTCAGTGTATTGAACTTCAGCAAGGAAATTCTCAGCAAGGTTCTCATTGACAATACCATCACTAGCAGCGAAGAATGCAAGGACATGCTTGACGAAGAAGCGCTCATTGTCGTTCAGCTTCTCATCCCAGTCCACAAGATCCTGTGCGAGGTCTATCTCCTCAGCTGTCCAGAAGGAAGCTTGAGATTTCTTGTATTCCTCCCATATGTCATGGTGCTGAATAGGGAAGAGAACGAAACGATTTGGGTTCTCGGTTAGGATAGGTTCAGTGAAGGTGCTCTCCTCACTCACCCCGGTGAGTTCGTTCATTGATTTATCGTTTAGTGCTTGCATCTTTTCAGGGGTGACTTTCTCCATGATACTCTCGTATTTAAGTAAAATAACTGCCTTTTCAATTCTGTAAAACGCTGGTAATCAGTACTGACACAGGCGTAATTGTCACCTGTAGACCCAGACTTCATTGAAGTCTTAAAATGGCTTTCGGTTCGGTGACACAAATATTCTCATAAAATGGTAGCTAAGGGGATAGATTAAATTCACAATCGACCATAGTTTTACACATTGTCACTTTCGACCAAGATTGACTGTCTGAGGATGAGACAATTAGCCTTTTGACTTATTCGATTAGACCATGGAAAACGGATTTTGAGGGCTGAATTTTGGCACGCAATCGGCAAAGGGAATGTGACCGCTGTGCTACTGTAAAAGTACTTCGTTCAACTAGAAATTTTCTTCGATAGAAATCCTATGAACATAGTCCAGTTCCTAACCTATCAAACTTGACCTCGAATCGATTTCCAGAGCTCATAAGTGCTTTCTAGCTCTGCAAACCACTCTTTTCCATACTTTCTTTCGAGGGCGTTTTTCAAGAATCTGAACATGGGGAGACTAAGATCTTTTCCGCATTTTTTTGCAGGTTCACAGATGGGCCATTGATGATAATTGAGGGCATCCATGCCTCCTACTTTGGTTATGCGAATGGGATAGAGATGACAAGAAGAAGGCTTCATGAAATCTATCTTTCCATCTCTGAATGCTTGCTCTATACCGCACTTAGCAATGCCCCGCGCATCAAAGACCGTATAGGCACATTCCTTTCCGTCACGAAGTGGAGTGACTAAGTCCCCATCAGCGTCACGCACATACGGGCCTTGTTCTTCTAGGGCAGCTATTCCCTCAGCACGTAGATAAGGTCTTACTGCATCTTGAATTTTCTCCAAGGCTTCACGTTCTGACTCTTCTACGGGAGCACCAGATTCTCCTTCTACACAACAGGCTCCTTTACACTTTCCTAAGTCACAGGCAAAGGATTGGATGAAAAGGTCTTCACTGACCAGTACGTCTTGGATCTGAATCATGGGAGCTCACATAAATGGATGGACAAAGAAAAGACATCTAATCAGATGAAGTGAAATGGAAGCTACCTTATAGTATAAGAGAACCGCTTAGGACAAGAACGTCATTCTTGACTCTTTGCGAAAAGTGACATTGACAGAGCTGCTGCGAGAAACTCATACCTATATGTACATGGGAATAGCATCCCGCATACGCGGGACAGGGCTTTCGAGGATAGCCTGACCCATCGGCCTAGAAAAAAGCTTTCACGCACGCGCGTCCTTTTCTTTTCTTTGCGCCATGGCAAATGAAGACTTACTGAAGAAGGTAATCTCTCATGCGAAGGAATACGGATTCGTGTTTCCTTCAAGCGAGATCTATGACGGGCTAGGCGCTACCTATGATTATGGGCAGAATGGATCGGAGCTGAAGAACAATATAAAGGCGTATTGGTGGGACGCTATGGTGAAGACGCATGACAATATAGTGGGTATAGATGCGGCCATTTTCATGCATCCTACGGTGTGGAAGGCCAGCGGTCACGTGGATGCGTTCAATGATCCTCTCATAGACAACAAAGACAGCAAGAAGCGCTACCGTGCTGATGTGTTGGTGGAGGACCACATGGGCAAATATGAGCAGAAGATCCAGAAGGATGTGGAGAAGGCCAAAGCGAAATTCGGGGCCGATTTCAATGAGGAGCAATTCCGCGCTACGAATCCCAATGTGCTGCGCAATCAAGAGAAGATAAACGAGATAGAGTCTCAATTCAAGGCGGCCATGAATGCTGCTGACCTCACGGCTGTGAAGCAATTAATAGAGGACCTAGGAATTGCTTGCCCAGTTTCAGGAACTAAGAACTGGACGGATGTACGTCAGTTTAATCTGATGTTCTCCACAGAGCTAGGTTCTGTAGCCGGAGATGCTGCTACTATATATCTACGTCCTGAAACGGCTCAAGGAATTTTCGTGAATTACCTGAACGTGCAGAAGACGGGAAGGATGAAACTTCCATTCGGGATAGCACAAATAGGGAAGGCATTCAGAAATGAGATAGTAGCGAGACAATTCATCTTCAGGATGAGGGAATTCGAGCAGATGGAGATGCAATTCTTCGTGAAGCCCGGAACCGAACTAGAGTTTTATGAGGCCTGGAAAGCAGAACGACTGAGATGGCACAGGAACCTAGGACTAGGTGATTCGAACTACCGTCTTCATGATCACGTGAAGCTGGCTCACTATGCGAATGCAGCCTGTGATATAGAATTTGATTTCCCCATGGGATTCAAGGAACTAGAGGGCATACATTCCCGAACTGATTTTGACCTGAAGAGCCATGAGGAGCACTCAGGAAAGAAGCTTCAATATTTCGATCCGGAGACGAATACGAACTATGTTCCGTATGTGGTAGAGACCTCGGTAGGATTGGATCGTATGTTCCTATCCGTATTGAGCAGCGCATATACGGAGGAGAAACTAGAGGATGGCAGCGAGCGTGTGGTGTTAAAGCTTCCTGCTCCATTGGCACCTGTGAAAGCGGCTATTCTTCCGTTGGTGAAAAAGGACGGTTTACCTGAGTTAGCGCATGAGGTATTGAAAGGATTACAGTATGAGTTCAATTGTCAATATGACGAGAAGGACACTATAGGCAAGCGTTACCGCAGACATGATGCAGTGGGAACTCCGTATTGCATCACGGTAGACTATGAATCCAAAGATGATCATGCAGTGACCATACGTGACCGAGATTCATTGACTCAAGACCGAGTGGCTATTGATAAAGTGTATGACTATATCAAGGACAAAGTGAGTATGGGGAGTTTGTTGAGGAAGCTTTGATGGTGGTTAGTATGGTGGCTTCGAGTACCTCAGCCACATTACTAAAATTATGAGGTGCCTGAGGCACTCGAAGGCACAACAATTATGACACGACCCAGGTGCCTGAGGCACTCGAAGGCACA
>ERZ888423.271-NODE-271-length-55403-cov-10.269676_pt1 | contig 55403 bp, 62 predicted proteins | sample MGYA00520523_ERZ888423 | MGnify/ENA primary metagenome ERZ888423 (study PRJEB32303, sample SAMEA104408611) | aquatic metagenome | biome: Brackish water; feature: Pelagic; material: water | place: Baltic Sea | collected 2014-06-08T10:24:00 | depth 30,27 m ... | reverse complement strand
GCTAGGCCTTGGTCCGGGCCCGCCACAGGGTGAACAGGCCGGCAGTAACCACAAGTCCGGTTCCAACCGCAACGTTGGCGCGCAGCGCTTCTTGAAAGACCACGATCCCGACAGCTGATGCGAACACAAGCTGAAGATAGGCGAAGGGCTGCACCGCACTTGCCTCAGCCACTTCGTATGTTTTGATTAACAACCAATGGCCGGTGGCTCCTGTCACACATAACAGGGCCATCCATCCCCAATCGCGCGCGATCATCGGCTCCCAGAACCAAATCCCGACAAATGTAATAGCAACAGCCCCCGCGACCCCTGTCCAGAAAAAGCTGGTGGCCGTGCCGTCGCGCCGTGCGGCGTATCGGGTCAGCAGGCTATAAAGCGCAAACATGCTGGCCGAGGTCAGCGCGATAAGCGCTGCAAGGGCGAAGACACCCGACCCGGGTTGCAAAATGATGATCACCCCGACGAACCCAATCCCAATGGCGAACCAACGCCGCCAGCCAACGGTTTCGCCCAACACAGGGCCAGAAAGTGCTGCGACAATCAGCGGGTAACAGGCGAAAATCGCGTGTGCCTCGACCAATCCCAGCTTTACGAAAGCCAAAACCATGACGCAGATTTCAGCGACCAACAAAAGCCCGCGAAAAATCTGCAAGAACGGCTGGGTCGTGGCTGCTGCGACGCGCACGGACCCGACTCTGCGAATAGCAATCGCAATGACAAACGCGGCAAAAAACCAATACCGGATCATCACGATCATCAGCACGTTATATTCGCCCGCCAAATGGCGCGAAATCCCGTCCTGCATCGCGAACACGAAGGTCGTAGCGATCATCAGCTTGATGCCAAGGCGCGTGTTGGTTTGCATCACATCAGCCTTGCACGGGTCATATGGCGCTTGCGACCAAAGCCTGCAACGCGTTCGACGCTAAACCCCGCTAATTGCAAGGATCGGCGCACATGCCCCGCAGCCGTATAGGTCGCCGCTGTGCCGCCTTTGGCCGTGTGATCGCTGACCGCCTGCATCAAATCCGCCCCCCATAATTCGGGGTTCTTGGCAGGTGAAAACCCGTCAAGATACCATGCATCCGCACGCCCATCCCAAGCGGGCAGGGTAGCGCGGGCATCGCCCGCGATCACCTCAAGCGCGAAGTCATCGGCCTGCGACCTTTCGGTCAAAATATGCGTCGGCAACAAGCCCGCAAATGGGGCCAGCGCCCGCGCCAGATCATCCGCAGCCATCGGATAAGCCTCAAAGCTGGTGAAATGCAGCCGTCCGCCGATCCCCGACGCCCGCCATGCCATCAGGGTCGCCAGAAAATTCAGCCCCGTCCCGAACCCCAGTTCGGCCACACGAAACCCGTCCGCAAACCGCACCGGAAGGTCATTGCCAGCCAAAAACACATGCCGTGTTTCGTCCAAACCACCCTGCAGCGAAAAATACGGATCATCGAACCGCTGCGATACAGGGATATCGCCGTCGCGCCATTCCAATTCTGCTTGCTGGTCACTCATCTGCGCGGGCCCTATGTTGCGCGCAATCTTTGGCGGCAAGGGCAGGTAATGGCAACGGTCGATGTGACAGTGCGCGGGGCGGGCGCGTTTGGGTTGGCCGTAGCGTATGCCTGCGCGCGGCGTGGTGCAAAGGTCCGCGTCATTGATCCCAATGGCGTGGCGGCTGGATCAAGCGGCGGGATCGTTGGCGCACTTGCCCCACATGTGCCAGACACTTGGAATGATAAGAAAGCGTTTCAATTCGAGAGCCTGATGATGGCCGAGACCTTCTGGCAGGACGTGTCCGAAATCGCGCGCCAAGACGTCGGCTATGCCCGTTCCGGCCGCTTGCAGCCCTTGGTTGATGCCGCCGCAATAACCTTTGCCCGCCAGCGGATCGAAACGGCCAAGGACCTCTGGCAAGGTCGCGCCATCTGGAGGGTCATCAAGACCCCCGAAAACGAGCCATGGACCCCCCACAGCCCCACCGGCCTTTTGATCCACGATACCCTCACCGCCCGTATCCACCCGCGCCGCGCGACCCGCGCCCTTGCTGCTGCAATCGTCGCGCTGGGCGGCGAAATCGCCACCGATGGTCCGGACGAAGGCGCAGTGGTCTGGGCTACGGGTTGGCAGGGTCTGATCGACATGACCGCGCAGCACACCCGCCAGATCGGCAATGGTGTCAAAGGCCAGGCCGCCTTGTTGCAGTTCGACGCGCGCGACCTTCCGCAGCTGTTCGCCGATGCCCTGCACATCGTCCCGCATGGTGACGGAACCGTTGCGATCGGCTCAACATCAGAACGGTATTTCACCGACCCGACCAGCACCGACGAACAGCTTGACGACATCATCGTTCGTGCGCTGGCAGCCTTCCCCGTGCTTGCCAACGCCCCCGTTATCGAACGCTGGGCAGGTGTGCGGCCGCGCGCGCGCACTCGTTCGCCGATGATCGGCATGCACCCGTTCCGTGCAGGTCAATATGTGGCGAATGGCGGCTTTAAGATCGGCTTTGGCATGGCTCCAAAAGTTGGTGAGGTCATGGCGGACCTGATCCTTGACGGGCGCGATGCGATCCCCGAAGGTTTCCACCCTCAAGCGAACCTCTAGCTGGCCCGCGCCGTCATGCAAACGCGCCCATCCACGCCACGCACCCATGCATCGCCCGATTTCCAGCAAAACGTCGCGGTTTCGTTCTCAAATAGGGGCGTCGTGGCGCGGTAATCAAACGTTGCAATGGGCCTGCCCAACTGACCCTGCGCCATCAGCATCAGCAACTGAGCCAGCAACGGGCCATGCACAACAAGGTCGCTATACCCTTCGACACGGCGCGCATAGGGCCGGTCATAATGGATGCGGTGGCCATTGAACGTCAGCGCAGAATAGCGAAAAAGAAGGGTCGGATCAAAACGATGGCTTTCGCTGTGCTCCTCGTCGATGCGCGCCGTCGTTGGCTGTGGCGGCGTGTCGTCACGCTGTGCCTCGGGCCGATAAACAAGGTCTTGCCACTCGGTCAATGTAATGGCGTGGCGTTGGCGAATGTCATGCCGCAAGCGCACGAAGGCAAGCGGACCCTGCGCGCCCTCTTTTTGTGTAACGGCCTCTATGGTCGTTGTTTTTTCGGCTTTGATGCCGGCGACCAAAGGCTGATGAAATGCCAATCTACCAGAAGCCCACATACGCCGTGGCAATCCAAGATCAGGGATCAGCCCGCCAAGCATTGGGTGCCCGTCGCGGCCCAATGCTTGGGGCGGTTGTGGGTCCCAAAAATACAGCTGGTGAAAAAACGGCGGCAGGGCACTGCCATAGGCAATGTCAGGTGACAGCCCCAAAGTAGCTTGCATCGCGCAGGCGCGGGCCGGGTCCATGACATCGCTGATCGTCTGAGTGGTGTGATCTGCCATGCGATGATTCTAGAATAAATTTCGCAAAATGCGAAATGAAACAATTGCCTTGCTACGACTGCGCCACCCTGCGCAACAGGGCCATAGCACCATCAAGCTGTTTGGCGTGAAACGGATTGGTCAACGTGCCGTCCGCGTCAAACTGCTCGCCGGACTTTGCCACAAGGATTTCTGCTGCATTCACGATCACAGGCCGAAACGGCACAAGGCACAAGCGCAGCGAAAATTGCGCCCTTTCGCCCCCAGCCCGACCGGCAGCGGCAGACATGATTACGACAGGTTTGTCCAACCATGGGTTCCCTTCGGTCCGGCTGACCCAATCCAGCGCGTTCTTTAGTACACCTGACAGCGCTTTGTTATACTCTGGCGTCGAAATCACGACAGCCTCGGCGCGGGCGATCTGATCGGCCAACACCTGCACGGCGTCCGGAATGCCCACTGCCTCGAGGTCGCCATCATAAAGCGGAAGGTTCAAGTCCGCCTCGGCATAATCTCCGCCATAGGCCCTTGCCGCAGCCCTCACGAGGTAACGATTGGTCGATGTCGCCCGAAGCGCGCCTGATATTCCAAGAAGCATTTTTCTGTTCCTATGATGATTGCAAAAACCTAGGGGCAAACCGACAAACCGCAATCGACTGTTCTTGCACAGTGGCTGTGCGTGGCACATGGTGGCCGCGAAATCGAGACAGGTGATACATGCGACATGGCGGTAAAATTCTGAGCGACCAACTTGCAATCCTTGGCGTGCGACGCGTGTTTTCGGTGCCGGGCGAAAGCTTCCTTGCCGCGCTGGACGGTCTTTACGACAGCGGCATTGAAAATATCGTCTGCCGCCAAGAAGGCGGTGCAGCGATGATGGCCGAGGCATACGGTAAACTGACCGGCCAGCCCGGTGTGGCGTTTGTCACCCGTGGTCCTGGTGCGACAAACGCCAGCGCGGGTATCCACATCGCCCATCAGGACAGCACACCGATGGTCATGTTCGTCGGCCAGATCGCGCGCGACCAGCGCGACCGCGAGGCATTTCAAGAAGTCGATTATCGCGCCATGTTCGGCGGTTTGGCAAAATGGGTGGCCGAGGTTGATCAGACTGAACGCCTCCCCGAATACATCTCCCGTGCCTTTGCGTTGGCCACGTCCGGCCGTCCCGGCCCTGTGGTGCTGGCCCTGCCCGAAGACATGCTAAGCGCGCTGGCCGATGTGCCCGATACCGCTGGCCCCTTGGTCGCACTTGCCCCCGCATTGGCAAGCGTCGCCGAAGACGCGCTCGATTGGATCGCCCAAGCCAAACGTCCGTTGGTGATCATCGGCGGCCCGCACTGGTCGCAAGGCGCAGCGCAGGATTTGGCGACCTTTGCTGAAATCCAAAACCTGCCTGTCGCGCTGGGCTTTCGCCGCCAAGACTACCTCCACAATCGCCACCCCAACTATGCGGGCGATCTGAACGTTGGCGTGAACCCGCGCCTTGCGCAACGGGTCCGTGATGCCGACCGCCTGCTGGTCATCGGCTCGCGCCTTGGGGACATCGAAACGCAGGGATACACGCTGGTCGATCCGGCCGCGCCCGCCCAAAAAATCCTACACGTCCACGCGGACGCCGACGAACTTGGCCGCGTTTATCACCCCGATCTGTGTGTCACTGCCGATGCGGTCTCCTTCACTCGCGCCCTGTCACTCCTCCCAGCCCGCGCCAGTGATTGGGCAGATTGGACCAAATCTGCGCGCGCTGATTACGACACATGGAAAACCCCGATTGAAAGCCCCGGCGCTGTTAAGCAGGAACTGATCATCGCTTGGCTGTCAGACAACCTGCCTGATGACGCGATCCTGACCAATGGCGCCGGCAATTACGCCGCATGGCTGCACCGCTACTTCGTCTACAAAAGCTTTCGCACCCAGCTTGCCCCAACGTCCGGCTCCATGGGCTATGGCTTTCCCGCAGCGATTTCCGCGAGCCTCGAACATCCCGACCGCACGGTTGTTTGCCTTGCCGGTGACGGCTGTTTCCAGATGACGCTGAACGAAATGTCTACCGCGATTCAGCACGGTGCAAAACCGATCACCTTGGTTATGAACAACGGGCGCTACGGCACGATCCGCATGCATCAGGAAAAGCATTACCCTGGGCGCGTATCGGGCACGCAGCTTTCCAGCCCCGATTTTGCCGCCCTTGCGCGGGCTTACGGCGGACACGGTGAAACCGTCACCAAAAGCGCAGATTTCGCCGAGGCCTTCGCGCGCGCAAAGGCCTCAAATCTGCCCGCCGTGATCGAACTCACCATCGATCCCGACGCGCTCTCGACCGGAAGCACACTTAGCGGGCTTAAACGCCCCTAATTCTTCTGTTCTAAAATACTCGCCCCGCAGGGCCCGCCCTCTAAGCAGAAAGCTGGTCGCGCAATTTCTCGCCGATCTCGTCGATATGGCTTTGCGTAATCGTCAGTGGCGGCGACAGACAGAGCGCATCGCCCACCGGACGCACGATCAGCCCTTTGTCCCACAACCCGGCATAGGCCGCACGGCCCGCGTCACCCACCGCACCCTTTTGCTCAAGATGCACCGCGCCGATGATCCCGCAGTTGCGAATGTCGATCAGGCCGGGCAGGTCACGCAAGCTGTGCAGCATGTCCTCCCACGGGGCAGCCATGCGTGCAGCGTTGCCGAAAATGTCCTCGTCTCGGTAAGCATCGAGCGTGGCGACGCAGGCCGCACAGGCCAGCGGGTGGCCGGAATAGGTATAGCCGTGGAACAGGTCGGGCATGGTGGCAGGCCCGTTGCGGAACGCATCGCGGACCTCTGCCGTTGCCAGCACGCCGCCCATCGGGACTGTTGCGTTGGTCATTCCCTTGGCGCAGGTCACAAGATCGGGGATCACACCAAACGCCTGATGCGCAAACGCCGTGCCCATGCGGCCAAATCCGGTGATCACCTCGTCAAAGATGAGCAATATCCCGTTGGTATCGCAAATCTCGCGCAGGCGCTCAAGGTACCCTTTGGGCGGCGGGAAAACACCGCCTGCGCCACTTACTGGTTCGACGATCACTGCCGCAATCGTATGCCCGCCATGCAGATCGCACAGGCGTTGCAGATCATCCGCCAGTTCCGCACCGTGTTCCGGCAGTCCGCGACTGAACGCATTTTCCGGCAACCACGTGTGGCGCATATGAACGGCTGATGGATAAAGCGTGCCAAACTGGCCTTTGTTCAGACCCAAGCCGCCCACGGCCAAACCACCAAAGTTGATCCCATGATAGGCCTTTTCACGACCCACTAGGACGCGGCGCTGCCCCTCACCGCGATGGTGATGATAGGCTAGCGCAATTTTCAGTGCCGTATCGACCGCTTCGGACCCCGAGTTGGTAAAGAACACATGATCAAAATCGGGCGCTAGTTCTGTGACCCGCGCCGCTGTTTCAAACGCCAGCGGGTGGCCTTGGTTGAAATTGTGGACGAAATCATAGGCCACAGCCTGATCCTGAATGGCCTTGGTGATTTTCGGGTGTCCATGTCCCGCATTGCAACACCATAACCCGCCAGTGCCATCGAACAACTCATGCCCATCCACCGTCGTGTAACGCACACCTTGCGCCTTGGAAATCAGGCGCGGGTTGTCCTTAAATGCTTTGCTCGACGTGAAAGGCATCCAAAAACTATCAAGATCATTGGGAACGCGAACGGTATCAGGCATGGTGCCCTCCTTTGTTTATAGCATTGGTGGCATGGGCTGTGCGCGATTCCAAGGGGGTCATTATAGGACCAGCAACTGCGGCTCATAATACGCTGTGCGCGCAATTCAGGCCTTGATAAGGACGCGTCGCTTATTGTCCCACGTCATCCCCGTATTTCTGGCAAGTTTCAGGCAACTGCGGCTCAAGGCCACATGGTTGGACCACGGCGTCATTGAGCGAACGGGAATCGCATGGATGTCGCCAAAGCCGTCAACCAAAACGCAATCGCGCGCACCAAGCGTATCCGCAACATAGCGTTGGCCAAAGACAAAGTTTTTGGCGTTCAAATCGCTTGCCCGCAGTCCGCTGTCGAACAGGCGGTGAATAGTATCGTTCAAAAGAGCAAGATCACTTTGGGCAAGCGCGTTGGTGTCCACCATTGCCGCAAGCGTCTCGCCCAAGCCGCCATCAGGTGCGACGATGCGTTCGGTCAATCCCCCGAGCCCAAGATTTGTCTGCACGAAACCGAACATATGGCTGATCGGCACATGGTAGTCCGGTGTCGGCAGGGACAGCATAAAGCGCAGATATTCTTGGTATTCCTTGCGGATTTGCCGCAGCCGCGTTGACGGGAAAAGCCGGTCCATGACACCGTTAAAATTGCTCCGCGCCGCGCGGGACGTTTCGGGCCGCAGCACCTTTATCAGTTTGGTTTGGTCGGTTGGGTGCCTAAACACGCTGCGCTGCACGCCGGCAGCGACCTGCGTTTCGGGATCAATTTGCAAAAGCTGTGTCACGTTTCCATCCGTGCCTTTGGCAAGAAGCAGCGCATGACCATTCCCGCCAAAAAGCTGCCTGTTAACCCTACGCGTTTAATACTCTACACCGATCTGCGCTTTGATCCCTGCGCGAAACGGGTGTTTTACCAGCTCCATTTCCGTGACCAGATCAGCGATTTCGATCAGGTCGGCGTGGGCATTGCGCCCCGTCAGAACCACATGGGTCATCGGGGGCTTTTCGGCTATCAAAAACGCCACCACATCGGCAATCGGCACATAATCATATCGGATCGCGATGTTGATCTCGTCAAGCAGCACCATCGAATTGGCCGGATCGCGGATCAACTCCTTGGCCTTTTCCCACGCGGCCATCGCCATTTCTGTGTCGCGGGTCTTGTCCTGCGTTTCCCACGTGAACCCTTCGCCCATTGTGTGGAACGCACATTCATCAGCGAATTTCGACAGGATCAAATCCCGCTCGCCGGTGCTCATTCCGCCTTTGATAAACTGGACAACGGCGGATTGCATACCATGCGCGATATGGCGGAAAATCATTCCGAACGCAGCGCTCGACTTGCCCTTGCCCTTGCCCGTGTGGACGATGATCAGGCCCTTCTGGTCGGTCTTTGTCGCCATGATCTTATCGCGTGCGACCTTCTTTTTGGCCATCTTCATCGCGTGGCGTTCGGTGTCGTCGGTCATGGTGCTCTCCGTTCCGGCGTAAGGGTTTCGTTAACCTTAGTTGGGGATAACCCAATTGGTTAAGAAAAAGGATGGGTTCTATGAAACTTCGTTTAGTTGCTTGTGCATTTGTGTCTGTGTTGGTCGCCGCGTGCAATACCGCGTCGCCCGCATTTATGGGAATAGCGGCGCAAACAGTCACCGTAGAGAGGAGCACATTCGATGTGCGGCGCAAAGGCGAGAGCGTCGAATTGCTGAGAACCAACCGCGAGGCCGTGTTTTCACTTGCAGGCATCGTACCACGCGCCACCAAGGCGGTCATCCAAGTGACCGGCTGCGCGCCGATTGCCGGAACCTGGACAGGCGATCACGCAATGATGCGTGTCCAGATTGACTGTGATACCTAACGCAGTTGTACGATGATCGGATTATACCCGAAGTCATCGTTCGTTTCATCCACACCAGCTGCCGATCCATAACGAAAAAGGGCGCCCCGCGATGGGCCGCCCTGTCTCACGCTGAGCCAACGGGGGAACTATTCAGCGGGAACAGCGTGGGATTTCCGGGCTTGGCCACAGAACGTCGATACGATCAGGCTTGAACCGACAACAACCGGAACCGTGCTCATGGCGGCAGAGGCGGATAGGCCCACGGCGACCATCGCAAGGGCAAAGGCCGGCAAAAGTTGCGCAAACGAATTGTGTGCAGTCACGTCAAACACGCCACCTTTGGAAAGGACACGGGCAAGGAAGTGCCCGATTTGGCGCAGGGCAAGCAGGCCAATCAACAACAAAGCGGCAATCGCGGTCTTCATGGGCATGGTGCCGGTGTTGAATGCGGCCATGATATCTTCAAAGATCGGCACAGGGCGGCCCGTGTGCGGCACCCAGAACATCAGATACATGAAGAATGTAACAACCAAGCCGCCAGCGCGAAGCGAGGCAAGGAAGCAGAGCGGCGAATAAGTGTCAGCGGGCCGTCTTGCCTGTCGTTTATCTGGGCGTCGCGGCAGTTATCTAAAGAAGCGCTGCAATCCGTGCGCGCGCCGAATTGCTGCGCGGTGTCCAAAGGCCGCGATCAATCGCCTCTTGGAAACGCCGAGCGATTTCAGCCAGTGCGGGCGCGTTATGTTCAGCGATAAATTCGCGCGTGGCATCGTCGGCAAGAAACGCTTCTTCAACCAGATCGAAATGATGATTGCGCACCGCACCCGTCGTGGCGGCAAAGGCGAACAGGTAATCGACCGTTGCCGCCATTTCAAACGCGCCTTTGTAACCGTGACGCTTGACGCCTGCGATCCATTTGGGGTTCACCACACGAGACCGCACGACGCGGCCAATTTCATCATCGAGCGTGCGAATCACGGGGCGTTCGGGGCGGGAATGATCGTTGTGGTAGATCGGGCGATCACGGCCCTGAAGCGTGCTGATCGCTGCCGCAGCCCCGCCTTCGAACTGGTAATAATCGTCACTGTCCAGAATATCATGCTCGCGGTTGTCCTGGTTCTGCACAATCGCCTCGGTCTGGGACAGGCGCTCCTCGAACGCTTCCCGGTTGCGCTGCCCCTCAGCCCCTGCGCCGTAGGCATAACCGCCCCACTCAAGGTAAGCCTCGGCCAGATCGGCCTTGTCCGCCCAAAGTCGTTCATCAATCATCGCCTGAAGGCCAGCACCATAAGCACCGGGTTTCGAGCCAAACACCCGCGCACCATCTTCGCCCGCTTTCGCCCGCGCGGCAGCTGGGTTTAGATCGGCGGGTTCATCCAAGGCTTGGATCGCGCGCGCGGCGCTATCGACCAGCGCAATCAATTGCGGGAACGCATCGCGGAAAAAGCCACTGATCCGCAACGTCACATCCACACGGGGACGCCCCAATACGCCTTGCGGCAAGACCTCGAACCCGGTGACACGACGGTTGGCGCTATCCCACTTTGGCTTGACGCCCATCAGCGCGAGCGTTTGCGCAATGTCGTCGCCACCAGTGCGCATGTTGGCCGTGCCCCAAGCAGTGATCAGCATCGTACGGGGCCAGTCACCGTGATCCTGCAGGTGTTTCTCGATCAGCAAATTGGCCGATTTCCAGCCGAGCGCCCAAGCCGTCGGGGTCGGTACTGCGCGGCTGTCGACGCTAAAGAAATTGCGCCCCGTCGGCAGGACATCAAGCCGCCCGCGTGTCGGCGCACCAGATGGACCGGGCGGGATCGCGCGGCCTGACAGCGCAGTCAGCAGGGCGTGACCCTCGGACGGTCCACAGGCGCGTACGGCTGGCAGGATTGTGTCGTTGATTTCGTCCAGAACGGCCTTTGTCGCTGGCGGGCATACGCCCTCGCTGCCCCACCCGCCGTCCTGCAGCAGGTTTTGCGACAGGAGTTCCAACCGTTCAACGGTATCGCCATTGCTGCGCCATGTATCCGTCGTCAGGTCCGCCAAGACAGGATGCTTCACCGTCGCGACCGCTGCCATTTCGCAATCCAGCGGATCAATCCCAAGGTCAAGATCAGCCGCAATCGCGCGCAACAGCGAGGCATTTCCGCCCTTACCGTCACCACGCGGCACACGGGCCAACGCAATTGCGAGATCACGCTCCAGATCGCCATCGGGCGACTGCCCGAAAATATGCAACCCGTCCCTGATCTGCGCTTCTTTCAGCTCGCACAGATAGGCATCAAGCTTGGCCAGATCGTTGTCTTCGTCACCCGTCATGCCCGTATCAACAGCCAGTCCCGTCACCTCGGAGAGCGACAATATCTCGCGGCGAAGGTGAGCAATCCGACGCGGATCAATACCCGCGGCCTCGTAGTATTCATCCACAAGTGCTTCGAGGTCTCGCAGCGGCCCATAGCTTTCGGCGCGTGTCAGCGGTGGCGTCAAATGGTCAACAATCACAGCCGCAGCGCGTCGCTTCGCCTGTGTGCCTTCACCCGGATCATTGACGATGAATGGATAGATATGCGGGGTCGCGCCCAAAACCACCTCGGGCCAGCAGGTTTCCGAGAGCGCAATCGCCTTGCCGGGCAGCCATTCAAGATTGCCGTGCTTGCCCATATGCACGATCGCATTGGCGCCCCAGTGATGCCGGAGCCAGAAATAGAACGCCAGATAGTTATGCGGCGGCACAAGATCGGGTGAGTGATATGTTTCGGTCGGGTCGATGTTATAACCGCGCGCCGGCTGCAGCCCGACCACGGCGTTGCCGAATGTGTGAATTGAAAGGGCAAACCCTGTTGCTGCCTGACCCTGCGGGGCGAGTATTTTTGAACAGAAGAACGGGTCGTTTTCGGGTTGGCCCCAGCGGTCGGTGATCTGTTGTTTGACGTCCCACGGAAGGGCGTCGAAATGCTGTTTGTAGGTATCGAGCGGGAGGAACTCTCCGCCTTCACGAACTGCTCGATCCGTCAGCCAGTTGGTCGGTCCAGCCATGATTTTATCCATCAACGACTTTGCATCGGCGGGTGGGGTGGTGGCGTAGCCAGCGGTTTTCAACAGGTCCAGCACGAGCACCGTTGCGGCAGGTGTATCGAGGCCGACGCCATTGGCCAACCGTCCGTCCTTGTTGGGGTAGTTGGCGAGCACCAGAGCAACCTTGCGGTCCGGTTCTGGCGTGGTGCGCAGCTGCGCCCAACGCGCGACCAGGTCCGTGACCCATGCGATCCGGTTGCCGTCGGCCTGATAGGTGGCGATGGGGCATTCGGTGGCTTCATCAAAATATGCCTCGCCCTTAAAGCTGACCGCGCGCGACAGGATGCGGCCGTCGACCTCGGGGAGGGCGACGTTCATGGCGATGTCGCGGGCCGACAAGCCCGTCAGGCCTTCGTCCCAGGCATCACGCGATGAGGCCGCCAGCACCACCTGAAACACGGGCGCGAAGTTGGCTGATGGGGCTGCGAGCGGGTTTTGAGTTGGGGCATCGCCTGCGTGCGGGCTGCCCACGGCAAAGGATGTGCAGTTCAAGATCACGCTGGGCGGGGCTGCGGTAAACAGGCTGTCGAGCGTCGCCTTGCTGACGGGGTCTTTGAGGGACGCCACGAATACCGGTAGCGGGTTCAGCCCGGCGCGCAACAGTGATTTCACAAGCCGGTTGATGGGGTTGAGCCCCGCGCCCTGCACGAGTGCGCGATAAAACACGACAGGGACCACAGGCGCGTCTGCCGTCCATTCCGCCTGCGCTGTGCCCAGATCAGCCAGTCCCGCGCCGGGCCAATAAATCCCTGCGCGCAGCAGCGGACGTGCACCGCTGGGCTTTTCGCCGCCGTCGAGCATCGCCTTGGCATAGTCGAGAAAATGCACGGCGTTTTGTGGCCCGCCCTCGACCAGATAGGCCCAAAGGGCGTCGTAATCGTCTTCGGGGATCGTCGAAAGGCTGCGCAACTCCGGGTCGGGTTTGTCGTCACCGGGCAGGGCAGCGAACGGAATTCCGGCGTCATGCAAGCGCGCGGCATATTGTTCCAGCCCGTATTTCCAATAGCCTGCACCACCCAAAATTCGCGCAATCACCAGCCGCGATTTGGTGGCGCAAGCATCAAGGTGAAGATCGACTGACATCGGGTGCATCAGGTGCATCATGCTGGCCAATCGCAAGGTCGGCGGCGTGGTCATTTCACCACGGGCAGCCGACAATGCTGCCAGTTCCGTATCAGCGGCGGAAATCACCACCAGATCGGCAGGCGTCTGGCCCAGATCGACGGGTTCTTTGCCGTCATCAATGCTTCCGGGCGTGGCGGCGAGCAGGTGCATCAGACGAATCTACCTTGTGAGGATGCAAGATTTGCACCATTGGACAGGCGAACAGTCATGAAAGACCAGACACTATGGATTACAAAGCAGCCGGCGCGCCCAAAGGCCCCAAAGGCAGCCCGCGCCACGCCGAACATAATGCCTATGGCACGCAAAAGACGCCGTTCAACAAACGCCCAAGCAAGGCGGAACTGTTGGCGCGGATGAAGGCCAACGCCGAGAACGCGAAGAAGAGCTAGGGTCATAGGGCCTTCTCCATAAAGCGGCACATCGGGTGGTCCTCGTAAGCGGCAAACGGGCCGCGATAGGCAAAGCCATGACGTTCATACATCGTTTGCCCAGCGTCTAATCCGACACCTGTTTCCAGCATCAGTTTTGGCAGCCCCAATCCGCGCGCCTCGTCCTCGAGCCCGCGCAAGAGAGCGCTTGCGATCCCTTGTCCGCGCGAGGCCGGTTCAACAAACATCGATTTTACTTCGCCGTAGCCATCGTGGCGCACCAAAGCCGCGGTGCCCAGTTTGATCGTGCCACGCCGCGCGGTGAAAAACGCAACTTCAGGCGCGGTTAGATCATCGACCGAAATTGCAAGCGTCGCATCCCCGAACATCTGCACCATCAACGCATAGCTCCGCTCCAATAGCGCAGTCGCCTGTGCATCGCGCGGGTCGTCACGTTCGACAAAGATCATGCTTGCAGCGCGACCTCGATCGCCGCTTGATCCAACCCGGCCATGCCAATCACCACCAGACGGGTTTGGCGATGTCCATCGGCAAAGGGCTGATCGAAATAACTATCCACACGCGGACCAACCGCCTGCAATGTAAGGCGCATCGGCTTGCCCGTGACAGCGACGAACCCCTTAAGACGCAGAATGTCGTGCTGGCGGATAACATTGGCGACCTGCTGGGCAAATGCTTTGGCATCCGTGACCTCGGCGCGCGTGACGACAAAGCTTTGGAATTCGTCGTGGCCGTGTTCATGGTGATGATCATCGTGATCGTCATCATCATCATCATCGTGATGATGATGGTGGTGGTGCACCTCGTGGCGGGCCTCAAGATCGTTTTCAGCGCCAACACCCTGACCCAGCAACACACTGACGGGCAGTGCGCCCATCGTCGCCTTGACGACCTGCACACCCTTGCGGGAATTGCCCTTGAGTGTGGCCACAAGTTGATCGATCTCCGCGCCGTCCAGGAGGTCGGCCTTATTGACGACGATCATGTCAGCGCAGGCGATTTGATCCTCGAACAGTTCCGACAACGGCGTTTCGTGGTCAAGGTTTTCGTCCATTGCGCGCTGGGCATCGACGGCAGCCACATCATGGGCAAAGCGCCCCTCGGTAACGGCTTTGCCGTCGACCACCGTAACGACACCATCAACCGTCACTTTGGTACTGATGCCGGGCCAGTTGAACGCACGCACAAGCGGTTGCGGCAGAGCGAGGCCACTGGTTTCGATGACAATATGGTCGGGGGGATTGTCGCGGGCCAGCAGCTTTTCCATGGTCGGGATGAATTCGTCGGCAACGGTGCAGCAGATGCAACCGTTGGACAGTTCAATGATGTCGTCCTCGGTGCAGGTCTCGTCACCGCAACCTTTCAGAATGTCACCATCCACACCCAGATCGCCAAATTCATTGATGATCAAGGCAATGCGCTTGCCATTGGCATTTTCGAGCATGTGGCGGATCAGCGTCGTCTTACCTGCGCCCAGAAAACCTGTGACGACAGTTGCGGGGATCTTGGCAGCCATGGTGGTGGTCCTTACGCTTTGGGAACGGTATGTGTCGCCCAAGATGGGCAAAAAGGAAAGTACATGAGGGATCGTATCATCATCTGCACAGGTTGCGTGGGTGGCGCTGAATTGGCCGCCGCGTTGCAAGGGCGGGTCAATGTCGAAACGACCGACTGTATGAACGTCTGTAGTACCCCTGTCAGCCTTGCCGTCCGGGCAACCGGAAAGGCCGCGTATCTGTTTACCGGCGTTAGCCCGGACAGCCCCGATGACGTGGTCGCCTTCGCGCAGCTATACGCCGATGCACCTGATGGGAAAATCGCTGATGCGCGCGCGGCAGGTGATCTGCGGTTCTGTCTGATCGGGCGCATCCCGGCCTAGGCGCTGCGGCACCACAGCCAACCGGCTGCAGCCCCCAACACGGCCCAACTTGCCGCCGCCACGGCCAAGGCACGGGCGGCAAACTGCGACGCAAGTTCCGGTGGCGCGACGCCGTAATAGGTATCAATCGTCGGCGCACCGAGCACATGCGGCGCGACGAACAGGGCGATACCCGTCACAGCGCCCCAAGGTGCGCGCAAAAATGCAATAGATGCGAGGCCGGCGATTGTGGCCAAAACAGTCCCAAGCCACCACGTTTGGCGCGCGACCAAATCCGCAGTAATCGTGCCCGGCAATTCCGGAGCGAGGCCAACGGAAGGGGCAAGATGTACGGCGATAAAACCGGCCAAACCCCAAACCAAACCGGCCCGGCCGTCAATCTTGTGACCCGCCCGCTGCGCGATGCCAAACCCGACGACCAGCAGAAACGCGAATCCGGTATAGGCGACCATATTCATCGCCAGCGTGCCAAAGTGACGTGGCAGTTGGGCCATGATGGAAGGATGGCCCACTGGCGTTTCGATCGCGCCGTTTTCGGAAAGCGTGAAATGCAGGACAAGACCCTGCTCGAATGTCTCCCCCTCGATCAGGAGGGGGACGACGAGTATCAACTGCAAGGCGGCCGCAAAAATACCTGCGACCAGCCCGGCAAGCACCGCGCTGGTGAACAGCTGTTTGATCATTGGATCAGATCAGTGTGTAATTAGTGGCAGGGGAATGCGATGGCGTGGCGCTGGTCATGCGCAACATCATGCAATGCGGATGCTTGCACAAAACCACCGACAAACAGGAGGCCGACGCCCATCAATGCGGCGAACGCAATGGCGACAACATCGCTGCTGACTTTGGTATGTGGCGCTGCGGTGGTTTGGATCGCGGTTACTTTGGTCATATTCTTCATGTTTTCTCTCCTGTCCCGTCACACCCGACGGGGTTGATTGCTTCGCACGGCAGGTCTCCTGGCTCACGGGTCAAAGTTTGGTGTCGGCCTTCCCGGTTGCCCAGTGGCGCTGATGACACCGCACTCTCCGCTGACAGTCGCGGGGGCGGCTGCAGATTTGGACCTCCGGCTCGGATCGGTCCGCACTGCATTCTCTTTTGATCCCCTGATGCTTTGCATATTTGATGGGGAACCATGCTCGCTGTTTGTGCGCTGTTTGGGCAGGGCACGTCAAGGCGGATTGCGACGTTTGCGGGTGCCCGCGCGGCGTCGCGCGTGTGGTTCGCGAAGGAGCCTCCGGCGGGAGTGCATATGAACAAAAGAAGGGCTGGCGGGCCAAGAACCGCGATATCTTGTGGATAACTGGCGCAATTGCGCCATATGCGGGGGTTGAACGTTGACTCTGATAGCCTGGATTGGTCAGTGTTTCCGGACTTTGTGGGAATCAGGGACACCCAAGGATACACTGTGCGTTTTAACAAACTCAGGCTCAACGGCTTCAAAAGCTTTGTCGACCCAACCGATCTGATCATCGCTGATGGTTTGACCGGTGTCGTGGGTCCGAACGGCTGTGGCAAGTCGAACCTCCTTGAAGCGCTGCGCTGGGTCATGGGTGAAAACCGCCCGACCGCGATGCGTGGCGGTGGCATGGAAGACGTGATCTTTGCCGGCGCATCAACCCGCCCCGCGCGCAACTTTGCCGAAGTGTCGCTGGTGATTGATAACACCGAACGGCTTGCCCCCGCTGGATTCAACGACGCTGATAGCCTTGAGATTGTCCGCCGGATCACCCGCGATGCTGGCAGCGCCTATAAGGTTGGCAGCAAAGACGTGCGCGCGCGCGACGTGCAGATGTTGTTCGCTGATGCCTCGACTGGTGCGCATTCGCCGGCCCTTGTCCGTCAGGGCCAGATTGCCGAACTGATCAACGCGAAACCTAAAGCGCGGCGTCGAATTTTGGAGGAAGCGGCGGGGATCAGCGGGTTGTATCAACGCCGCCACGAGGCCGAGCTGAAACTGAAAGGCGCTGAAACCAACTTGACCCGCGTCGATGACGTCATCGAACAACTTGCCGCGCAACTGGCGCAACTGGCCCGTCAGGCGCGTCAGGCCAAGCGGTATCGCGAGATCGGCGAGGCGTTGCGCAAAGCTGAGGGGCTCTTGTTGTACCGCCGTTGGCGCGAAGCAGACGAAGCCCGTGCGAGCGCCGAGAACCAATTGCGTGAGCGCACGAACGCCGCCGCTGCTGCCGAAACCGCCGCGCGTCAATCAGCCAAGGCGCGCGCGCAGTTTGAATCTGTTCTGCCATCCCTGCGCGAAGAAGAGGCGATTGCCGCTGCCGTGTTGCAGCGCCTGACCGTGCAGCGCGATACGCTGTCTGATCAAGAAACGCGTGCGCTTGAAACAATCGAGATGCTGAGGGCGCGCATTGACCAGTTGGGCAATGATATTGCCCGCGAGAATGGCCTGAACAGAGATGCAGGCGAAACTATTGAGCGACTTGAATGGGAAGCGCGCGAAATTGCCAAGGCAGGTGAGGGGCACGATCGGCGTTTGGAACAAGCCGCCGAGTCCTCGCACGAGGCCGCTGGAATCTTGCAAGATCGCGAAACCGACCTGTCGCAATTAACCGAAGATGTAGCTCGTTTGGCGGCCCGCCACCAATCCGCGCAGCGCCTGCTGGATGACAACCGCACGACGCTAGAGAAAAGCGAGACCGAGGCCGCGCGCGCCAAGACCCAGGCTGGCGAATCGAAGGCGGCCCTGACCAAGGCCGAGGCTGATTTTGCGGCCGCTGGCGTGGAAGAAGCCGCCGCTGTGGCCACCGCTGACCGCGCAGACGCGGCGCTGGTTGCCGCCGAGGCCGCCCGTGCTGAAACCCAGACCCGCGAGAGCGATGCCCGCGTGCAACGTGCCCAAGCCGAGGGCGAAGCCAGCGCCCTGCGCGCCGAAGTATCCGGCCTTGCGCGTCTGGTCGAACGCGACACTGCCGAGGGCGGTCATATCCTTGACCAGTTGCGCGTCAAGGGCGGCTATGAAAAGGCGCTGGGCGCTGCACTGGCGGATGACCTGCGCGCGCCTGCCGTTGGCCCCGATGATAAATCCGGCTGGGCCGTTTTGCCCGGCTATGCCAACCCGCAAACTCTGCCCGATGGTGTCTTGGCGCTGACGAACTACGTGTCCGTCCCCGAGGTTCTTGTGCGCCGCATGGGACAGGTGGGCCTTGTTGATGCCGCTGATGGCGCGCGCCTTCAGGTCGACTTGAAACCGGGTCAGCGGTTGGTTAGCATCGAGGGTGATCTGTGGCGCTGGGACGGGTTCCGCGCGGGGGGCGAAGATGCCCCCTCTGCCGCTGCCCTGCGCTTGCAACAGCTCAACCGCCTTGTAGAACTCAAGCGTGATTTGGAAGACGCCAACGCCCGCGCCATGGGTGCCGCGCAGGCGCATGATGCGCTAAATACCCGCCTTGCTGAACTGACCGCGACCGATCAGTCTGCCCGTCAGGCGCGACGTGATGCTGACCGTTTGGTCGCTGACGCCAACCGCGCCCTGAGCCGTGCCGAGGCTGATCGCAACCTGTCGGCTGGCAAGCTGGAAAGCAGCGGTTTGGCTGTATCGCGCCACGAAGAAGAAGCAATGGCTGCCCGCAAGTCACTGACCGAAGCTGAAAAAGCCGCACATGAATTGGGTGATTTGGCCTCGGCTCGCGCCAGTGTCGAAGACGTCAAGATGACCGTCGAGGCCGCGCGCATCACCATGATGTCACGCCGCAGCGCGCACGACGAAGTGCGCCGCGAAGGGGATGCGCGACTGAAACGCAGTCAGGAAATCACCAAAGAGGTTAGCGGCTGGAAACATCGCCTTGAGACCGCCAACAAGCGCACTGCCGAACTGGCCGAACGGCGCGAGGCGTCTGAACTTGAACTAAAAGACGCCACCGCTGCGCCCGAAGAAATTGCTGCCAAGCGCGCCGAATTGTCCGATGCAATTGACGAGGCCGAAGCGCGTCGCAAGATCGCTGCCGATGGGTTGGCGCAGGCCGAAAACACGCTGCGTGATGCCACGATTGCCGAACGCGAGGCGGAACGCACCGCGTCTGAAAGCCGTGAAGCCCGCGCGCGATCCGAAGCCCGTGCCGACGCCGCCCGTGAAACCGTGGCCTATGCTTCTGAACGGATCATGGAGGCGCAGGATGTCACGCCGGACAAACTGCTGGAAACGCTGGACGCCGACCCTGAAAAGATGCCCGCGTCAAACGTGATCGAAGGGCAGGTCAATGCCTACAAACGCCAGCGCGACGCCTTGGGTGCTGTGAACCTGCGCGCCGAAGAAGACAGCGTTGACGTGCAGGTCGAACACGACAGCCTGGTCAAGGAAAAGACCGACCTTGAGGATGCAATCCGCGCCTTGCGCACCGGTATTTCCAACCTGAACCGCGAGGGGCGTGAACGCTTGCTGACCGCATTCGAGCAGGTCAACGAGAGTTTTGGTCTGCTGTTCTCGCATCTGTTTGGCGGCGGCGAGGCCAAGCTGGTGCTGGTTGAAAGCGACGATCCACTTGACGCTGGCCTCGAAATTCTGTGTCAGCCTCCGGGCAAGAAACTCTCCACCCTGTCCCTCTTGTCTGGTGGCGAACAGACCCTCACTGCGATGGCGCTGATCTTTGCAGTGTTCTTGGCAAATCCCGCGCCGATTTGTGTGCTCGACGAGGTTGATGCGCCGCTGGATGACGCCAACGTCACGCGTTTTTGTGACCTTCTCGATGAAATGACGCGCCGCACCGACACGCGGTTCCTGATCATCACGCACCACGCCGTCACAATGTCACGTATGGACCGCCTGTTTGGCGTGACAATGGGCGAACAGGGTGTCAGTCAATTAGTCAGCGTTGATCTGAAAAAAGCGGCGGCGATGGTCGCTTAATAGGGCAGATCACAGCGCGATTGGTTCACCAAATCAGGCGGCGGCATCGCCACAAAACGGCGCGCCGCAATCGCCGCTTGCCTGCTCCATGGGCCTTCACGATCCCGTCCATCACGCGGGCCTGCGCGCACAGCAATACCGAATAGGTCAGATCAGCCGCCGCGACGTGCTGCGCCATCGGTCGCATCAAACCAATAAGGCTCGTCGATCTCGGCAATATCGTGCAGCGGCACATCGTAAACGCGCAACCCGTCAGCCAACCACGCACGTTCCAAATATGCACATGCCCGCCAGCGCGGCGAAAATGATACCGGGGCGCATCACAGCCGGTTCAATAATTCCGCCGTTGGCCAAGCATCTGCAGGCATCCCAAGGCGCTGTTGTTCGGCTTGCACAGCCGAGCGGGTGCGCGCACCAAGGATACCGTCAACGCCGCCCACATCATGCCCGCGCGCTTGCAGCTTTGATTGCAACTGCTCCATCTGCGTCCCCGACAGTCCAGCGGGTGGATTTCCTGCGTCATAGACATTTGCGCCCGAAAGCCGCGTCGCGAAATAGGCGGCGGTGGTCACGTAAACGAAACTTTGGTTCCACTCGAAGTAAACGTTGAAATTGGGGTAGGCGAGGAACGCAGGCCCGTTGCGTCCCATCGGCAAAAGAACCGAAGCTTGCAGCCCAACCCCGTCCAAGTCGCCATCACGGGCTTGCACGCCCATCGCTGCCCAGTCTGAAACGGGCCGCGTGGTTTCCAGCCCCGTCAGCATCCAATCCAAGCTGTCAGGTACCACGATTTCCTCGAGCCAAGGCTCGTTGGCCCGCCACCCCAAGTCACGCAGCATCGCACCGCCCGACATCAAAGCATCCGCGGGCGAGGTTTTCAGGCTCACATGCCCGTCGCCGTCACCATCGCGCCCGTTTTCCAAAATATCGGCAGGCAGCATCTGCACCATTCCGATTTCACCAGCCCAAGCGCCCGTGGTGCGAGCGGGGTCAAAATCGCCACGTTCGAACAGGGTCAGGGCCGCAAAAATCTGTGGGCGAAATAATTCCGGGCGACGGCAATCATGCGACAAGGTGACAAGCGCGTTGAGCGTGTTGAAATCGCCCTGCACCGCGCCAAAATCCGTTTCCAATGCCCAGAACGCCAGCAGAACACTGCGCGGTACACCCATTTCGGCTTCGATCCGGTCGAATACGGCATCATGTTGTTGGGAATTGCGCGCGCCGTTCTGCATCCGGCTTGAAGAAATCAGACGGTGGGAAAAGTCGATGAAATCGCGCTGGAAATGCCCCTGTGACCGATCCGCACGCAGCACGGCCTGATCTTGGCGTGCTCCGGCAAGAAACTGCGCGGCGGCGCTGGCAGAATGACCACGCGAAACGGCCTCGGCCTGCAATCCATCGACAAATCCAGCAAAGCTTCCACCACAGGATGTCGCCTGTGCGGAACTGGCGAAAACGGCAAAGAGGCAGGTAAATACAAAGCGCATAGTTGATCCTTTAAAAGAAGACACGAATGAAGCTTAGCAACCCCGATGCGACCACAAGCATGAGGGCCATCCCCCATGATATCCACAGTACGCGGATTGTTGCCGCGATGTCATCCGCTGTCAGGTCACGTTTTCCGGCGGCATTCACGAACGGATAGTCACGCGTCACACCATCGTAGCGGCGTGGGCCAGACAGGGCGATGCCCAACCCATAGGCCATTGCCGCTTCGGGCCAACCAGCATTGGGCGAGCGGTGAAGGTGCGCATCGCGACGCACGAGGCCAAAGCGCGCACCGGGGCAGGCAAGCCTGATAATAATGGCCGTAAGGCGCGCAGGAATCCAGTTCAGCAGATCGTCGAACCGCGCCGCTGCCCAGCCGAAATTTTCGTGTCGCGGCGTGCGATACCCGATCATGCTGTCGGCCGTATTGGTGACTTTATAGATCAGCAGCGCGGGCAACCCGCCCATCAGAAACCAGAAGGCGGGCGCGATCACGCCATCGCTAAGGTTCTCGGCGGCGCTTTCTATGGCAGACCGCGCAACGTCGCTTTCGTTCATCTGCGCCGTGTCACGGCTAACGATCATCGCAACCGCGCCGCGCCCGTCGGCCAGTGATTTACGCAGCCCATCGGCGACAGCCTGCACATGATCGACCAAGGATCGCTGCGCCAGCAACACCGCACAAATCAGCAGATCGGTAATCTGTCCGGGTAACTGCGCAATGACCCAACCAAGCAGCCCCGCGCCGATCACCAACACGGCAAGGGCAAGCACACCATTCCTGCGACCACCGCCCGTGTTAAACCGGTGATCCAACCAACCAACGGTGTTTCCCATGATCACTGCCGGATGTGTCAGGCGCGACCACAGCCATTTTGGCTCACCAAGTGCGGCATCAAGCAACATCGCAAGCACAAGAACCATCAGCGCAATCCATTCACCGCGGCCGCGACCTGATCCCAGCGGTCAGGGGCAGGCAAGCCAAGGCGCAACCACGTCTTGGAGTAGGGGAATCTCCGGCTCCAAACATGGTTTCGTGCCAGATGTTCCTGTGCCGCTGCGGCGTCGGCGACCTCATAGAGCCGGAACAAGTCCGTGCCACCCACAACAGGAAGATCGACCAGTTTGTCCAGCCGCGCGGCGTCAGCCTTTAGGCGCGTCCGTGTCGCATCGGCCCAGCTCATATCCATCAGTGCGCGCGCACCGGTTTCCAATGCTGGCCCAGCCACGGCCCATGGCCCCAAAAGGTCGGCTAATGTCGCATGATTGGTGTCACCTTCGCCGTCGCGTCGGGTCACTGGGGCCAATGTTTCAGGCGCACCGATCGCAAAGCCAAGCCGCATCCCTGCCAAGCCCCAGAATTTGCCGAAGCTCTTGAGCACCAGAATACCGGGGTCTTGTGCGCGGGCAATATGGCTGCACGCAGGTGTAACGTCGCAAAAGCTTTCGTCGATCACAGTCAGCCGACGCCCGCCGATATTTGATGCGTCCCATTCCCGCCCGTCGGGGTTGTTGGGGTGCACATACACATGGGTATCAGCTGTCTCTGGCCCCGCAACGACCCATTGATGTGTCGCGCTAAACGCCGCCATGTGTTCGTTGTAAGTCGGCGTGGGCACATAGACCTCGCCGCGTGCAGGGCCAAGGTAGGGAACTTTGGCAATAATGGCCGAAGCGCCGTTCGCCGCAACAATTGCGGCCCCGTCTGGCACGTTCCAGAATGCTCTCGCCGCACCCAACAGCCGATCCATCGCCCCTTGGTCGGGCAAGGCGGTCCATGCGTCTGCGCTGATGTCACCCACCGGATAGGGCGCCGGATTGATCCCCGTGGACAGGTCAAGCCAATCGCCCCGCGCCCCGCCATATCGCGCGACCGCAGCGTCCAATCCGCCACCGTGATCGCGGGATTGGGTCATTCAGGCAGCGGCGTGTGGCGGCTGACGAAGTGACCTTTGACGCCTTGGGGCCATTGACGATAGGGCACTTGGCCCGTGGCGCTATCGGCGTGCATCTGGGCATAATCGACAATAGCTTGGGCATCCTCGGCAGTTGCCGTGAATTTACCCAAGGAATAGCCGATCTTGCCCGCCCCTTGCACGACGATGTTGCAGGCGCGCTCGCAGCCCATCGTGCAGGATACGCGGCGCGTTGCCACATCGCCGCCTGCGCGATCCTCAATCAACCCAGCAAGGGCCTCGCCATCGGTTTTGTCCATGGCGGTGTCTTCCCAGCCTGCACATTTGCAGGTGTCGCAGATCGTAATCCAAGTGGTCATGCGTTTCAGTGCCTCCGATTTGTGCAACATGAAACCCATCCGGCAGATTTGCACAAGGGGCAGACAGTTTTAGGCCCCTCTACCCGCGATCGTGCGGTGCAAAGTAGTCGAGGTCGGGGTTCACTGGAATGATACGGTGCGGGTTAATCGTTTCGTGGCTATAGTGATAATGATGTACGATATGGTCCATCTTCACTGTGCCAGCGACTCCGTCCATCTGATACAATTCGCGCGTAAAGGCCCAAAGGTTGGGATAATCCACGATCCGTTTGCGGTTACATTTGAAATGCAAATGATAGACCGGATCGAACCGGATCAACGTGGTCCAAAGCCGCCAGTCAGCCTCGGTCAACCGATCCCCCATCAGGTAGCGCCCCTGCGACAGGCGGTCTTCGAGCCAGTCGAGCGTATCGAACAACGGGCCCACCGCAGCGTCATAAGCCGCTTGTGAGGTCGCAAATCCAGCCTTGTAGCCGCCGTTGTTGACGGTGTCATAAATCCGGTCGTTTACGGGTGCCATGGCATCGCGCAGATCGGCGGGCCAGTAGTCGTCGGTATTGCCCGTGATCCCGTCAAAGGCGGAATTGAACATCCGAATAATCTCGGAACTTTCGTTGCTTACGATCGTTTCGCGCTGCTTGTCCCATAAGATCGGCACGGTGACGCGGCCCGAAATATGCGGATCGGATTTGGTATAGATATCACGGGCAAAGGGCAGGCCATAAAGCGTGTCCCCGGTCGCATCGTCGAAATCGGTTTCAAACGTCCAGCCGCCCGACAGCATATACGGATGCACGGCCGAGACGGTGATGTGGTTCTCCAGCCCTTTTAAGGCGCGAAAAATCAACGTGCGATGCGCCCAAGGGCAGGCATAAGACACATACAAATGATAGCGCCCGCTTTGCGCCTCAAAGCCGCCTTCACCACTTTCGCCAGCGCTGCCATCCGCTGTAATCCAATTGCGAAATTTCGCGGTCGAGCGCTTGAACGCCCCGCCAGTCGATTTAGTATCATACCAAACGTCATGCCAGACGCCGTCAACTAGTTGGCCCATTGGGTCCTCCGATGCTATGTTGAAGCAGGTGTAGCTTCGATACGTGCGCGCACAAACCCCGCCAGACGCGCAGGATCAGTGCGCTATCGCACGGTCAGATCAGATCGCTCATTTTGCCATGCGACCCGATGACGGTGACAGCGGATCAGCGCACCCCTCGGTATCGAATCGAATGGGTTCACGACCCATCCGCCGACAAACTGCTTGGGACGGCGTATTGCCGGTTTCAAAAGCCCCCGCAGGACAGTCATAATGCTGCAAGGCATGTACGCAAAAGCCAAACAAAGCCGCACATCTGCTCGCACGCAGCACGGCACCGCTTTCCGCCCCTCCCATGCCGCAAATCGGTTTGCGAGTCATCATCCCAGCCCCTATACGGTTCCTCAGACGAAGCCCCAGTGGCCAGAGAGGTTGGTGGCGCAAGGTTGACCCATTCAGGGGGCCGAACGCCATATCGTCAAAGACTGCGCTTGCGGTCCTCTGGCTTGTGACACGACACGAGGACGCCACCATGCGCACGACCCTTTCCCTGATTGCGATACTTTTCGCCACGTCCGTACAGGCCCACCCCGGCCATATCGCCGACATTGCTGGCCACGATCATTGGGTTGCGGGCGCTGCAGTCGGGATTGCTGTGCTGGTCGGGATCTGGGGTGCTGTCAAAGGGCGCGGACGTGATACGGCCGAAACCGAAACCGAAGACGAGATTGAAGAGGAAGCAGCAGCATGAAAACAGGTGTCATGATTTGCGGGCACGGCTCGCGCTCGCAATCTGCAGTCAATGAATTCGCAACGCTGGCCGATAAACTGCCCGCATACCTGCCTGACGATTGGCAGACCGAATATGGCTACCTCGAATTTGCGAACCCCGTGATCCGCGACGGACTGGACAAGCTGCGCGAGGCGGGCTGCGAACGCATTCTCGCGGTGCCCGGCATGTTGTTTGCCGCGATGCACGCCAAGAACGACATCCCGACGGTGCTGAATACCTACGCTGCCAAACACGGGATGCAGATTTCCTATGGCCGTGAACTGGGCGTTGATCCCAAAATGATCGCTGCCGCCGCTGGGCGGATCACCGAAAGCGTCGTCGCTGCCAATTCCAAACACGGCCACGTTGATCTGCACGACACCTGCCTTGTGGTCATCGGGCGCGGTGCGTCCGACCCTGACGCCAATGGCAACGTCGCCAAAATCGCGCGGATGCTGCACGAAGGCATCGGTTTCGGTTGGTGCGAAGTCGGCTATTCCGGCGTGACCTTCCCGCTTGTCGAACCCTGTCTGACACACGCGGCCAAGCTCGGCTACAAACGTATCATCGTTTTTCCGTACTTCCTGTTTTCGGGCATCCTGATCGACCGGATTTACGGCTTTACCGATCAAGTCGCCGCCGCGCATCCCGACATCCAATTCATCAAAGCGGGATATCTTGGCGACCATCCAAAAGTGCTGGAAACTTTTGCAGAACGAATCATTGAGCAGACCGGAAAAAACCCACCACCCAACTGCGGCACCTGCGCCTATCGGACCCAAGTGCTGGCCACTGATGACGGTACCCATGTTGAGATCCGCGCAGAAGACCGCGCAAAACATCCGGCTTTTTCCGATACACCGCCACCGACCTGCGTGCTGTGCAAATACCGCGTTCAGGTCTTGGGGTTTGAAGGCGAAGTTGGGGCCGTGCAAGAAAGCCATCACCACCACGTGGAAGGCCAAGGCGCATCCGCGCCGGGATCAAACGTCGCCGATTGTGCGCTATGTGATACCTTCTGCACCGGCATGTGTCGCTTGGAAGCGCAGCACGCCCACGATCATGCACACGCCCACGCCCATGCGCACGGCCACGATCATGACCACGACCACCACCACGCAGTTTATCCCCATGCAAAACACCCACACGGGCCAGAATCTGCGCGGAAGGCAAAAGTGTGAATACTGCATGTCTTGGCCCGAAGGGCCGCGCCCGACCCTCCCCCCGGGAGGGCGCCCTGAAACGTTCCAATACAAAACACGGTCATGCAGTCTGCAAGGGTCCACACTTCCAGAAGTGTTTCGACGCCCACCCAGGCTCGGTCGCGGCCCCTCTGTGATGCGCCCCTATGAAACCGATCCTTCGGCGATCTACGCTGCCAGCTTTGCAACCGTTGCCCGCGAAGCCCGCCTCGACCGCTTTGCCGAACCCTTGCGCCCGCTTATCACGCGTCTGATCCATTCTTGCGGCATGATCGAAATCGCAGACCGCTTGGCGTTCAGCCCCGCCGTGGCCTTTGCGGGTCACCACGCACTGCAATCTGGTGCGCCGGTCCTGTGCGATTGCGAAATGGTCGGCGCGGGAATCATCCGCCGTTATCTGCCTGCCGGCAACGATGTGATCGTGACGCTGAACGATCCATCCGTGCCAGACCGCGCGAAATCAATCGGCAACACACGGTCCGCCGCTGCGGTCGAACTGTGGCGTGATCATATCGAAGGTGCGGTCGTTGCTATCGGCAACGCACCCACAGCGCTTTTCCACCTTCTAGAACTCCTCGATGCGGGCTGGCCGAAACCCGCCGCGATCCTTGGCTTTCCTGTAGGGTTTATTGGCGCGGCAGAATCCAAGGCCGAACTCGCCGCCAATCCGCGCGGTTGCGATTTTGTCGCCCTGCGCGGACGGCGTGGTGGATCGGCAATGGCCTCGGCTGCGGTGAATGCATTGGCCGCTGGCCTGCCGGAGATTGCCAATGGTTAACGCCGCTCGCCATATCCGCAGCCATACGGTTCCCATACGGTTTCCATACGCGTTCCATACGCCGATTTGCGGGGGGTCTCGCAATGGTTAACGCCCCGTGGCTACACATCGTTGGCATCGGCGAAGACGGCATGGACGGGCTGACGCCAGCGACCCGCGCCGTGGTCGAAGCCGCGCAAGTGATTGTTGGCGGCGAACGTCACCACACGCTGTCGATTAATCCTGATGCTGAACGCATTGCATGGCCCTCGCCGTTTGATGCGATGATTACAACATTGGAATCGCTACGAAATCGCCGCGCCGTGGTGCTGGTCACAGGCGATCCGCTATGGTTCAGCGTCGGCGCGCGGATTGGTCGTGCGATCCCTGCCGATCAACTGGTCTATCACCCGCAACTGTCTGCATTTCAGCTTGCCGCCGCCCGCATGGGCTGGTCGCTGGTGGATGTCGAAACGCTGACGGTGCATGGACGCCCGGTTGAGCAGATGATCGCTTTTATTCAGCCAGATCAACGCCTTATTGTCCTCACCACCGGCGCTGAAACGCCCGCACAGATTGCGAAATTCCTGACGGATCGTGGTTTTGGCAACTCGAAGATGACGGTTTTGGCGGCGATGGGCGGCGCGCGCGAAGAACGCTTTGATGGCACTGCCGCCGACTGGTCCCATACTGTTCCGGCCTTCAATACATTGTGCATTGATTGCGTCGCGGCACCCGATGCAGCCCTGATGCCGCGCGTTCCGGGCCTTGCTGATGCATTGTTCCAAAGCGATGGCACAATGACCAAGCAAGAAGTCCGCGCGGCCACCGTTGCCAAGCTTATGCCGATGCGCGGCGCTTTGCTGTGGGACATCGGCACAGGCTGCGGATCGGTCGCAATCGAGTGGATGCGCGCGGCCCGCTACGCCCGCGCGATCGGTATCGAGCCGCGCGCCGACCGGCGCGCAATGGCCGCCGCGAACGCACTAGCGCTAGGCGCGCCAAAACTGGAATTAATTGACGGAACAGTGCCTTACGCGCTGGAAGGGCTGGATGCACCCGATGCGATTTTCATCGGTGGCGGGTTGTCGCGCGCCACGTTCGACGCAGCTTGGTCAGCGCTGCGCCCCTTGGGGCGCTTGGTCGTGAATGCTGTCACGCTAGAGAGCGAAAGCGAACTGTTCGCCTTGCACAAAGAATTTGGCGGGGATCTGGTGAAATTACAGATCAACCGCGCCGAACCCGTGGGCCGATTGACCGGATGGCGACCGTCGATGCCCGTCACCCAATGGAGCCTTGTGAAGCGATGATAGCGTGCCTCTGGCGAAAGTTATTAAAGAAGAGAAACGCATGAGCGGCACATTGTATGGCGTCGGCCTTGGCCCTGGTGCGCCTGATTTGATAACGTTGCGCGCCGCCCGTTTGATCGAGGGCGCGGCGGTGATCGCCTATCCGGCACTTGCGGGTGGCGAGAGTTTTGCCCGCGCGATTGCGGCGGATTTGATTGCGCCGAATGCGGTTGAAATTGTCATGGATGTGCCGATGACGACGGCGCGTGAACCGGCCCAAAAGGCCTATGACAAAGGGGCGGCGGCGATTGCCGAGGCCCTAGACCGCGGCCATGATGTAGTGTGCCTGTGCGAAGGCGATCCGTTCTTTTATGGCTCGTTCATGTATATCTTTGCGCGACTGACGGATCGCTATGACGTTCAGGTTGTGCCCGGCGTCACGAGCATTACCGCCTGCGCTGCACGTGCCGGTCGCCCCCTTGTGGCGCGCAATGAGCGGCTGACCGTTTTGCCCGGCCCCTTGCCCGAGGACGAGTTGCGCGCCCGCATAGAAGGGGCAGAGAGCGTTGCGATCATGAAGGTCGGTCGCCATTTGCCGAAAATTCGCGCCGTGATAGACGCGCTTGGCCTGACCGAATTTGCCACCTATGTGGAGCGCGCGAGTCTGCCGCAAGAGGTTGTCTTGCCACTTGCCGACGCTCCTGAAAACGCGCCGTATTTTTCAATGATCCTTTTGACGAAAGGGGCTGATCCATGGCTCTGACACCTGTTGTATTGGCACTCTCACGCTCCGGCGAAGATACGGCCCATCGTGTTGCCGCCGCTCTGGGCGCGAAAGTGCATGGCCGCGAAGGCCGTGTCGCAATAGCGGATGCGTTCTTTGCCAACGCACTCGATCACACCCGCGATTTATTCGCGGCGGGTGTGCCGATTGTCGGGGTCTGTGCCAGCGGCATTTTGATCCGAGGCGTTGCGCCATTGCTGGCGGATAAAACAGCTGAACCGCCCGTTGTCTCGGTTTCAGATGACGGGTCGGTCGTTGTGCCGTTGCTGGGTGGCCATCGTGGGGCGAACCGGTTGGCCCGCCAGATTGCCCAAGTCTTGGGCGGTGATGCGGCTGTTACGACGGCGGGCGATGTGGCGCTGGGGGTGGCGCTGGACGAACCGCCAGTCGGGTATCGGTTGATGAACCCCGAAGACGCCAAGGGCGTTATGGCGACCCTGTTGGCCGGTGGCGGTATCACTTGGACGGACGAGGAATTATTCGATGTGGCGCTGCCGGAAGGTGGCGATGTTGAACTGCTCGTGACCGAGGCCGAAGGCCATGGCAATGCGACTCGCCTTGTCTATCATCCGCAGCGATTTGCGCTGGGCCTTGGCTGCGCGCGCAATGCCGACCCAGAGGAATTGTGGAACCACGTGAAAGGCGCGCTCGCGGCGGGCGATATTGCCAAAGGTGCGATTGCCTGCGTGGCCTCTATCGATCTGAAGGCCGATGAACCGGCGATTATTGCTGTGGCAGCGCGTCTTGGGGTGCCATTGCGTCTGTTCACGGCCTCCGAGCTTGAGGCCGAAGCAGGGCGGTTGCTAAATCCGTCTAACGTGGTGTTTGCCGAAGTTGGCTGTCACGGCGTGTCGGAAGGGGCGGCATTGGCGGCGGCGGGGCCGGATGCGGAACTGTCAGTGGCAAAAAGCAAGACCGCGAATACGACCTGCGCCGTGGCGCGCGCGGACGATCCGATTGTCGAAATGCGCGGCCGTGCGCGTGGGAGGTTGTCGGTTGTTGGCATCGGTCCGGGGCAGGCGGCATGGCGAACACCCGAGGTGTCGCGCCTCGTAGCTGAGGCCGAAGAGCTGGTGGGCTACGGTCTTTATATCGATTTGCTGGGGCCGCTGGCTATTGGGAAGGACCGCTCTGATTTCCCATTGGGCGGCGAGGAAGCGCGCTGTCGCTACGCGTTGGAACAAGCGGGCAAGGGCAAGAATGTCGCGTTGGTCTGTTCCGGCGATGCGGGCATTTATGCGATGGGCGCGCTGGTGTTTGAATTGTTGGATCGCAGTGAAGCGGAACTGGGTGTCAGCAATGCAGCGCGCCGCGTTGAAGTTGTTTGCTCGCCCGGTGTGTCGGCACTGCAGGGGGCTGCGGCCCGCGCGGGTGCGCCATTGGGTCATGACTTCTGCACCATCAGCCTTAGCGATTTGCTGACGCCACGCGATGACATTATCCGCCGTCTGCATGCCGCCGCGACGGGCGATTTTGTGATAGCATTTTATAACCCCGTATCGAAAACTCGCCGGACCCTTTTGGCCGAAGCGCGCGATATCTTGTTGCAACACCGCCCCGCAGATACGCCGGTGATGCTGGCGTCAAGTTTGGGGCGGCCCGAGGAGCATGTGCGCTATCGCCGTTTGGATGAACTGCAGGTGGACGAGGTGGATATGCTGACGGTTGTTTTGGTCGGATCATCCAATTCACGGCTGGCGCATTTGGGCGAGGGGCCGCGCATGTTCACGCCGCGCGGGTATGCGCGCAAGATAGACGGGGATTTGGCATGACGACTGGCGCGCGCGTGCCGCGACGCCCCACCCGCCATCCCGAAGCCTTCGGCGAGAGTGTATTTGAACAGAAGAATGTAGGTGCGATATGACCGTCTATTTTATTGGCGCAGGTCCGGGTGATCCGGAATTGCTGACGATCAAGGCTGCGCGAATTATCGGTGAATGCCCGGTCTGTCTTTATGCGGGGTCCTTGGTGCCCGAGGCCGTTGTCGGTTGTGCACCTGCGGGCGCGCGCGTGTTGGATACGGCGCCAATGACGCTGGACGATACGCACGGTGAAATTCTTGCGGCGCATGCCAAGGGGCAGGACGTGGCGCGGGTCCATTCGGGTGATCCATCGCTTTATGGGGCGATCGCGGAACAGATCCGGCGGCTCAAGGCTGATGGGATTGATTATCAGATCATCCCCGGCGTGCCCGCCTATGCCGCTGCTGCTGCCGCGTTGGGGACAGAATTGACCGTGCCGCAGGTGGCACAGTCGATCGTGTTGACGCGGATGTCTATGAAATCAACCTCGATGCCCGAGGGTGAAACGCTTGAGAATTTCGCGCGGTCCGGTGCAACGCTTGCAATTCATTTGGGGATACGGGCCCTTCGCGAGATCGAGCGGCAGTTGATCCCGTATTATGGCGCGGACTGCCCTGTCGCGGTTGCTTATCGTGTCGGTTGGCCTGACCAGCAAATGATCCGCGGCACGTTGAGCGATATTCGCGAGAAGGTGCGCGCGGCCAAAATTACCCGCACGGCGCTGATTTTGGTGGGCCCCGCGCTGAGTGATTCGCACGGGTTTCCTGATTCTGCCCTGTATGATCCGGCGAAACCGCATGTGCTGCGCCCCAAGGTAAAGGCTGTAAATTAAGCGTCTCGCGGGTTTTCTTGGGCTTGGTGCGAAAGGTTAACTTGACGAAAACTAGTTTGGCACCATGATCTCTATAGGATGGAGGATCAGATGTCAGACTTTTTGCCCGAAGCCGTGCGCCAAGGCTTGGAAGCCGCCCGCAAGGATGCGCTGCGTAAAAGCAGCCGTTTGCGTATTATGGATGGCGAGCGGATGTACCCGATCTTGCGTCTCTGGGAGGGCGGCTTTTCGCTTGAGGCCGAGGATGCGCCGAAACTGCGCGGGTTGGTCGATATTTTCGATGGTGGCCGTCATTTGTATCAATGTTTGATTATCGCGAGCGACGAGGAAAACGGCGAGATGCAATATGAGTTCAAGCGCAACACTGCCGCTGCTGACAAAGCGCCGCTTGACTTTGAACGCGCGGAAAACGCGCCGATTGCCCTTTTGGGTCGCTGACTATTGCAAATCGCTAAAGGCGGATTGCAGCCTTTCAACGGCCTCTTGAACGAGAGCCGTGGGGGCACCGATGTTGATCCGCTGATGCATTTCACCGCCGGGGCCAAAAATCTGGCCGGGGCTTGGCATGATACGCGCATCTTGGGTGACGCGCCGGTGGATCTCGTCGGATGTCATGCCGGTGTCGGTATAATCGACCCAAGCCAAAAACGTGGATTGCATTGGCATTGCAGTTAGTCCGGGGATCGCGTTGATCCCGTCGCAAAGAATTCGCCGGTTTGTGTCGAGAACTTGCATCAAACCATCCACCCATGCGGCCCCTTCGAGCGAATAGGCAGCGCAGGTCAGATCGACCCCGACGCGGTTACACTGTATGTCTAATGCCGCGTGCAATTTGCCATAGCGGGCGCGCAGAGCATCGTTTGGGATAATCACAAAGCCAGTGCGCAACCCGGCGATGTCAAATGTCTTGGACGCGGCGGACATTGTGATAAGGCGCGGCAATACGTCGGGGGCGGCGATCGCTGTTGGCACATGTTTGTGGCCCGCGAATGCCAGATCGTGATGAATTTCATCCGAGAACAGCAGCAGATCGTGTTGCTCGCAGAATGCGGCGAGAGCACGTAGCTCAGCGACCTCCCAGACCCGTCCTGCGGGATTGTGCGGGGTCGAAAACAGCACTGCTTTTTCGGTGCCGTTTAACTGGCCCGAAAGTGTCTCAAGATCCATGCGGTATAGACCATCGGAATCGATCACCAGCGGCGATTGGACGACCTTGCGCCCGTTGCGTTCGACCTTGCCTTGAAACTCGTTGTAGACGGGACTGAACATGACGATCCCGTCCCCCGGTTCTGTCATTGCTTGCAACGCCATTCCGATCGCATTGCCAATCCCATGTGTCGCGAACATATGCTTGGAATTCGGCGACCAGCCATGACGCGTTTCATACCACCACGCGATACGTTCAAAGAATGCATCTAACCCGTTGAAGTAACCGTATTCGCCTTCGGCCATGAGTGTCGCCATCGCGTCTTGCAGGCAGGGGGCGGGCTGAAAATCCATTTGCGCAACCCACATCGCCAGCATGTCGTCAGGTGCCTTATGCCCCAGAAACAGGTCCACATTGCCCCATTTTGAATTGCGGCTGCCGAGCCCTGCTTTGGGCGTTGTGAAATCGAAGGCAGTCGACGATGTGTAATGCGTGGTCATATGGTCCTAGTCCTTATTATAGAGGCATAACTATTTTAGCGAGCACCGAGCGCAAGCGTAAAATGCATGACTTGCGATGTGCGCTGCCAGCCATTAGATCGGCGGGCATGACCCTACGCGATATCCTGATCCATCCCGATCCCCGTTTGAGAACCGTGACGAAGCCTGTCGGCGAAATCACGGATGATATCCGTCGGCTTGCCGATGACATGCTTGAGACGATGTATGACGCCCCCGGTATTGGCCTTGCCGCACCACAGATTGGTGTCATGAGCCGTGTGTTGGTGATGGATGCCGTCAAAGAAGAAGGTGCCGCGCCGCGCCCGATGGCCCTGATCAACCCCGAAGTCATTTGGTCCTCCGAAGAGACGAACGTCTACGAAGAGGGCTGTCTGTCTATTCCCGAGCAATACGCCGAGGTGACCCGCCCGGCGGAGGTCAAAGTGCGCTGGACAGGGCTCGATGGCAAAGCCGTCGAGGAACAGTTTGAGGGGTTATGGGCGACCTGCGTGCAGCACGAGATTGATCATCTGAATGGCAAGCTGTTCATTGACTACCTCAGGCCGCTGAAGCGTCAGATGATTACCCGTAAAATGCAAAAATTGAAACGCGAGATGGCACGGGGCGAAGGGTGAGTAGACCCTTTGTGAACTGGCCGCATCCAGCCCTTCGCACTGTCGCTGCCGAAGTTCCGGAAATCACCACCGAGGTCCGCGCGATTTGGGCTGAAATGATAGCGGCTATGGACGCGATGCCCGGCGTCGGGCTTGCGGCGCCGCAGCTGGGGATTGGCCTGCGTCTTGCGGTGGTAGATGCTAGCGACAAGCGCGGGCAGACGATCCGCATGGCCAACCCAAGCATCCTGCACGCAAGCGTCGAGTTGCGCGAACACCAAGAGGCATCGCCGAACTTTCCCGGTGTGGCGGCGGTCATAAGCCGCCCGCGCGCCGTGACCGTGCGGTTCATGAACGAGGACGGCATATGGGACCGGACGGAATTGGTGGGCCTTTGGGCGACCAGCGTGCAGCACCAGATCGACCATCTAAACGGCAAGATGTATTTTGACCATTTGAGCCGCGTTAAGCGCGACATGTTGATCAAGAAAGCGCGTAAAATCGCGGGCTAGGGTTGCGCGGCTAACCGACCCTGCGGGGCGGATATTTTTGGCAAGATGAGGGGGTTGTGGTGCGCATTATCTTTATGGGAACGCCTGATTTTTCTGTCACCGTGCTGGATGCATTGGTTGCAGCGGGTCATGAGGTTTGTGCGGTGTATTCGCAGCCACCCCGTCCTGCCGGGCGTGGCAAGAAAGATCGCCCAAGTCCGGTTCAGGCCCGCGCGGAGGCTTTGGGGCTTTCTGTTCGATATCCTGTGTCTTTGAGAGACGACGCGGCGCAGGCAGAGTTTGCGGCCGTTGATGCCGATCTCGCAATCGTTGTCGCCTATGGATTGATCTTGCCCCAAGCGGTGTTGGATGCGCCGAAACTTGGGTGCTTGAATATCCACGCCAGCCTTTTACCCCGTTGGCGCGGTGCAGCACCGATCCATCGCGCGATTATTGCAGGTGACACAGAAACCGGCGTTTGCATTATGAAAATGGAGGCAGGTTTGGACACGGGGCCGGTATTGCTAAGTGACGCGCTGGCCATTGGCGAGACCGAAACCACAGGTGCATTGCACGACCGCTTGTCGGCGCTTGGTGCCGATCTGATCGTGCGTGCGATCACGCAAATTGATACTTTGGTGCCACAAGGCCAGCCCGCGGACGGCGTAATCTATGCCGCCAAAATCGACAAGGCCGAGGCACGCGTGGATTGGTCGAAATCTGCCGAAGACGTTGATCGTTTGATCCGTGGCCTGTCCCCATTTCCCGGTGCGTGGTGCGATGTAGAGGGTGAGCGGGTCAAGCTGTTGGGCAGCCACCTTGCAGCGGGGCAGGGTGCAGCTGGGCAGGTTTTGGAGGGATTCACGGTCGCTTGTGGCCGTGGCGCGGTTGCGATCACGCGCATTCAACGTGCCGGCAAGAAACCGATGGAAAGCGTTGATGCGCTGCGTGGCCTCGCCCTGCCAGAACGGCTGACTTAAACCTTTGGCGGGCGGCTTTTGTAGACCGGCAAACGCCAGCCGAAACCGATGGAGCCTGCACGCAGGGCTAGCGTAATTGCGGCACATGTAACGAGGGCGACGTTGGTCCCGTATCCGCCTGCCAGAGTGAGCACAGCGCCGCCTGCACCGGCAAAAGCGCAGGTCACATAAAGCTCGCCCTGTTTCAGGACCAAGGGCACTTCGTTGCACACCACATCACGTAGCAATCCGCCAAAACAGCCCGTGGTGACGCCCATGATCAGTACGATCGACCAAGGTTGCCCCATACCAATAGCGACGGCAACACCGGCAGGCACTGCCACGGCCAGCGCAAAGGCATCAAGCCACAAGATCGTGCGGTAGCGAGATTCCAGCAGGTGCGCGGTGAAAAACACCAGCACCGCCGCCACTGTTCCGGCAAGGATGAACGTCGGGTTTGCGACCCAGAATACCACATCACGGTTCAAAATCACGTCACGCAACGTGCCCCCGCCGACAGCCGTGAGGCAGGCGATAAAGATAAACCCGACGATATCGAGTTGCGCGCGACTGGCGACCAGCGCGCCAGTGAGCGCGAAGATAAACACCGAAACCGTGTCAAGAAATGCAACAGCGTTCATGTGGGCTTGAACGGGGCCATGCCTGCACGCGCCAATTCGTCCGCGCGTTCGTTTTCGGGGTGGCCCGCGTGGCCCTTGACCCATTCCCACGTCACATTGTGGCTTTGGTTTGCGGCATCAAGACGACGCCACAGGTCTTCGTTCTTGACGGGTTTTTTCGCAGCGGTTTTCCAGCCGCGCTTTTTCCAGCCGTGTATCCACGTGGTGATGCCGTCTTTGACGTAGGAACTGTCAGTCACGATGGTGATGTCCGTGTCTCGCGACAGTGATTCCAGTGCCGCGATGGCTGCCAGTAATTCCATGCGGTTGTTGGTCGTATCCGCAGCACCACCCGACAATTCGCGTGTTTTGACCACCGCGTCGCCGTTGCGGGCAATCAGCAAGGCCCCCCAGCCTCCGGGGCCGGGGTTGCCGCTGCAGGCACCGTCAGTATAGGCGTAAAGATCAGGCATTTTTGCGGGCTCTCATGGTGACAAAGGGATCATTGGTGCCTGCACATCCCACTTCGCGCCCTTCGTCAATGCCCAGCACGGTAAAACCGGCAACTTCGACCATCGATTGCAACGCTGAAACTGTTACATAGCTATACATCCGGTCAATCGCGTCGCGCGCTTCGCCCTCGCCCGTTTTCATGGCGATGTGGAAAATACCACCCGAGCGCAGCGCCCGTGCAATCGCATCAATGTGGCGGGGGAGGTCGGCGACGGGGGCATGAAGCAAAGAAAAATTTGCCCAAACCCCGTCATAAGCCGCAACCATGTCCAAATCATCAAACGTCAGCAAGCGCGCGCCGATCTGATGTGTTTCGTTCGCGAGTGTGATCATTCCTTGAGATGCGTCAACCGGATCTGGCCGGAAACCCGCGTCACGCATGTGGACAGACGCGCGGGCAGGCCCGCAGCCAAGATCAAGCACCTGAGCGTTGGGAGGTAGCAATGCCATGAAGGATTTCAGCAGCCCGCCCGGCTTGCCGGTTTTCGTGAGGTTGGCATATTGGTCCGCAGCGCTGTCATAGAATGCAATTGTCTTGGCGTCAGGCATCAGATGATCACCGTCAGCAAGCACAGCGCGATTACAACCGTCAGCAAGACCCGCAGCTGCATCCACCACGGCGGGGCTAGTTCGTAACGCCAGAAATGCCAGTCCAGTAGCAGGAGGCCAATGAACCCGATCAGCAGGTTAGACGCCATGCTGACAGGCCCGCCGCTGACCATAAAGAACGCCCAAAGCGCGGGGATCACTGACAGCACATAACCTGATGATTGCATTGCGCCACCCGCCCGTGTCGCAAAACCCCACAGTACGCCGGACATAAACGCGAGGATAATCGTGCCGTAACGGATCATCAGAACCCGCCCGTCTGCGGGCACGATCAACGCATAACCACCCGCGTCCGGGTCGCCCATGCTGGAGTCAAGCCAACCAAGGTTGATCGTCGTACCAAACAGGAACGGGATCAGGCCAAGTAGACCAAGGATAAGGGCGGAGCGGGGGATTTGTTTCACGCTGTTTCGCGCAACACGCGTGGTACTTTAAATTCGACATTTTCTTCGGCGGTGACAACCTGTTGTATGGTTACGTCATATCGATCGCGGAAGGCGTCGATTACCTCGTTTATCAACACTTCGGGGGCGGATGCGCCTGCGGTGATGCCGATCGATGTGATCCCGTCCAAGGCCCGCCAGTCGATGTTTTCGGCCCGCATCACCAGTTGTGAATAGGCACAGCCCGCCTTGCGCCCGACCTCGACCAGCCGCTGCGAATTTGACGAGTTAGGGGCACCCACCACCAGCATCGCATCGCATTGTGGGGCCATTGCCTTAACCGCTTCTTGTCGGTTCGTGGTGGCGTAGCAGATGTCTTCTTTGTGAGGGCCGGCGATCGAGGGAAAGCGCGCGTAAAGTGCGGCGACGATCTCGGCGGTGTCGTCCATCGACAGTGTGGTTTGAGTGACAAACGCGAGGCGCGCGGGGGCCCGCACTTTGACGCTGGCCACATCTTCTACAGTTTCGACCAAGACGACCTCGCCTGCGGGCAGTTGGCCCATCGTGCCGACGGTTTCAGGGTGGCCTGCGTGGCCGATCATGATGATCTGCAAGCCGTTTTCGCGGTGACGCTCGGCCTCAATATGGACCTTGCTGACCAGCGGGCAGGTCGCATCCACAAAGATCATTTCGCGGCGCGCGGCCTCGGCGGGAACGGCCTTGGGGACACCGTGTGCGGAAAAGATCACTGGGCGGTCATCGGGGCATTCATCCAGTTCTTCGACAAACACGGCCCCCTTAGCGCGCAGGTCATCGACAACGTACTTATTGTGCACGATTTCGTGGCGCACAAAGACAGGCGCGCCCCATTTCTCAAGTGCCATCTCGACGATCTTGATCGCGCGGTCCACGCCTGCGCAAAATCCGCGCGGGGCGGCCAGATACAGGGTGAGGGGCGGTTTTGGCATGCGGTCTCTCCGAATTGTTCCAGAGGTAGGACTTTGGGGCGCTGGCGTCCAGACCCCGCCGCTCGATCACGCAGCGGTGACTTGCCTTCCAGCTGGGGGAAGCCGTTAGTTTCCCAAGACATAAGCAGGGATTAGGTATGAACAAGATTAGCATTGCCGGATTGGGTGCCATGATAATCGCAATTGGTGCGGTTGCAGTTGCGCAACAGAACGAAGCCACAGCAGGCGGGGCGATCCCCTACGGCGACCCAAGCGCAGTCGCGCGGGGTGGCAACATTTACGATGCCAATTGCGTATCCTGCCACGGTGCAAATCTTGAGGGGCAGGCGGAATGGCGCACGGCGCGATCACCAGAGGGGCGAGCGCTTGCGCCACCGCATGATGAAACCGGCCACACTTGGCACCACCCTGACGAACAGCTGTTTGCAATCACCAAATTCGGGACGGCAGCGTTGGTCGGTGGTGATTACGAAAGCGACATGTCCGGTTATGAGGATGTGCTGAGTGATACTGATATCCGGGAGGTGCTGGCCTATATCAAAAGCACTTGGCCAGCCGAGGTCATCGCCCAGCACAACAAGATCAACGCGCAATAACGTAAACGAAAAGCCCCGCACATTCGGCGGGGCTTTGTCTGTTTAGTCGTCCTGCGGCACGAGGTCGGCAGGCTCTTCAACACGTGGCTCACGTTGGGGGCGGCCGATGACTTCGCGCAGGTCGTCCAGCTCGATGAAATTGTCGCACTGACGGCGGAGTTCATCTGCGATCATTGGCGGTTGGCTGCGGATCGTTGACACGACCGAAACGCGCACACCCTTGCGCTGCAAGGCTTCAACCAGCGGACGGAAATCACCATCGCCAGAAAAAATCACCATGTGGTCGACGTGGGGGGCAAGCTCCATCGCGTCAACCGCCAGCTCGATGTCCATATTGCCTTTGATCTTGCGCCGACCCATAGAATCGGTGAATTCTTTGGCAGGTTTGGTCACCATGGTGAAGCCGTTGTAGTTCAACCAATCGACCAGCGGACGGATCGGTGAATAGTCGTCGTTTTCCAAAAGAGCAGTGTAGTAGAACGCCCGAAGCATCCTGCCGCGTCGCATGAATTCCGCCCGCAGAAGCTTGTAATCGATATCAAAGCCAAGGGATTTGCTGGCGGCATAAAGATTTGACCCGTCAATGAAGAGCGCGAGGCGCTCGTCACGATAGAACATATAGTTTCCTTTCAAATATCAACTGTCACCAACTTGTGAGTGTGCTGTGTGAGTGGTCTAAATGGTACAATAGAGCAGATTATGTAGGATAACCGAGGTATGCAGCAACCCCATAAGCGGGACACCGCCTTTATTGCGCTTGGTGCGAATTTGGCGCGGGCAAACGAGGCGCTGCAGACAACGATCATTCAAAGTATCGACGTCATCGCAAGAACGATTGGCCCGATCACTAGGAAAAGTCGGCTTTTTCGTACTCCGTGCTTTCCGGCGGGGGCAGGGCCGGATTATGTGAATGTGGCTATTGCGCTGGAAACAACGCTTTCTCCCCAAGATATTTTATCGCAACTCCATAAGATTGAAGCGGAATTCGGGCGCGTGCGCGCGACTCGCTGGGGCAGTCGCACGCTTGATCTTGATCTGCTCGCGGTAGCAGATCGGGTGCTGCCGGATGCCAAGACCCAAACCCAATGGCGCAGCTTGAGTGTTGCCGAGCAAGGTAAACGCGCGCCGGAAACCCTTATTTTACCCCATCCAAGGCTTCAGGATCGCGCGTTCGTACTTGTGCCGATGGCAGAAATAGCCGCCGATTGGATGCATCCCGTATTGGGTCTAAGTGTGGCGCAAATGCTGTCGCAATTACCTGCCGGGGCGGTGGCCGAAGTCCACGCGCTTGTGTGATCATAGGGAGCAGTGATTCGGCTTGTCATTCATTGCTCTAGCCTCTAAGTAGGCGGCTTGCAGACTGCCCCCTGATTGACTAACTGGAGTGCCCCGATGGCCCGCGTTACCGTTGAAGATTGTGTCGACAAAGTTCCCAACCGTTTTGAGTTAGTGATGCTTGCTGCACACCGTGCCCGTGAAATTTCCGCAGGCGGAGCAATTACTGTTCCCCGTGACAACGACAAAAACCCTGTCGTTTCGCTGCGCGAGATTGCCGAGGAAACCCAAACTGCTGAAGATCTGCGCGAGCGTATGATCGAAGCCAACCAGACCCAGATCGAAGTCGATATGCCCGAAGAGGACGCAATGGCGTTGCTGATGGGTGCGGGTGGTGGCGAAGCCGACAAACCCGCTGACGACGATATGTCAGAAGAAAAATTGTTGCGCGCCCTAATGGAAGCGCAGGAGCCCAAGTAAGGGCGACACCTCAAGACAAGCGCGGGCCGGAATGATATCAGCAGATGACTTGATCGGCCTGGTCCGCCGCTATAACCCTGCGACAAACGAAGCGCTGATCCGCGTGGCTTACGACTTTGGCCGCGAGATGCATGACGGCCAATTCCGTCATTCCGGGGAGGCGTATTTCAGCCACCCCATCGCCGTGGCGGCCATTCTGGCCGAGCAGCAGATGGATGATGCGACAATAATCACAGCCCTTTTGCACGACACGATCGAGGACACCAAAGCGTCATACGCCATGGTCGAGGAAAAGTTCGGCCGCGAAATTGCCGAACTTGTTGATGGTGTTACCAAGCTTACCAATCTTCAGCTAAATTCGACGGCGACCAAACAGGCCGAGAATTTCCGCAAGCTATTCATGGCCACAAGTCGCGATTTGCGTGTGACCCTCGTGAAGCTCGCTGATCGTCTGCACAATATGCGCACGATCAAATCAATGCGCGATGACAAGCAGGCGCAAAAAGCCCGTGAAACCATGGATATCTATGCCCCCCTTGCAGGACGCATGGGGATGCAGTGGATGCGCGAGGAGCTTGAAGATTTGGCGTTCCGCGTTCTTAACCCGGAGGGGCGCAATTCGATCATCCGCCGCTTTATTACGCTGCAACGTGAAACCGGCGATGTGATCGAAAAGATCACTGCCGACATGCGGCATGAACTGGATAAGGTCGGCATCACGGCCGAGGTCACGGGCCGCGCCAAGCGACCCTATTCGATCTGGCGCAAGATGCAGGAAAAAGATCAGGGCTTTTCGCGCCTCTCTGATATTTACGGCTTCCGCGTGGTCACGGACAGCGAGGCAGACTGCTATCGCGTGTTGGGGGCTGTGCACCAACGTTGGCGTGCAGTACCAGGTCGCTTCAAAGACTATATCAGCCAGCCAAAGTCGAACGGATATCGCAGCATTCACACGACTGTTTCGGGCCGCGACGGCAAGCGCGTTGAAGTGCAGATTCGCACCCGCGAAATGCATGAGGTTGCTGAAGCCGGCGTTGCTGCCCATTGGTCCTATCGCGATGGCGAGCGGGTCGAAAACCGTTTTGCCGTTGATCCTGTCCACTGGATTGCATCGCTTACAGAACGTTTGGGCGAGGGGCTCGAGGACGATCACGACGAGTTTCTCGAGACCGTCAAGCTTGAGATGTATCAGGATCAGGTCTTTTGCTTCACCCCCAAAGGCGACGTGATCAAGCTGCCCCGGGGCGCGACGCCAATCGACTTTGCCTACGCAATTCACACGCGCATTGGCAGCGCCTGCGTCGGTGCCAAGGTGGACGGGCTGCGTGTGCCGCTTTGGACCCGCCTTAAGAATGGTCAGTCCGTCGATATCATCACCGCCGAAGGGCAAACGCCGCAGGCCACATGGATTGATATCGCCGTCACGGGCCGCGCTAAAACAGCGATCCGGCGCTCGCTGCGTGAAGAAGACCGTGAGAGATTCATCAAGCTGGGCCGCGAACTGGCCCGCGTGGCGTTTGAGAATGTCGGCAAAAAAGGCACCGACAAGGCCCTGACGACCGCCGCCAAAGCGCTGGCCGTAGAATCGGTCGAAGAAATGCTGGCCCTTTTGGGCAGCGCCGAAATGACCGCCCGCGAGGTCGTGGGTGCGATCTATCCCGACCTTGCTGAACTGCCGCATGATGAGGTGGCACAGCACCGTGCGGTTGTCGGTTTGGCACCGGATCAGTCGTTTCGCCGTGCGTCGTGCTGTCAGCCCGTCCCGGGCGAGCGGATCGTGGGGATCACTTTCCGCGGGCAGGGCGTTGTGGTTCACGCGATTGATTGCGCCGTTTTGGCCCAATACGAGGACCAACCCGAACGTTGGATTGATTTGCGATGGCAAGAGGGCACACATCCGGCTCGCAACGCAGTGAGCCTTGATTTGGTGATCACGAACGACGCGGGCGTACTTGGGCGGATTTGCACCCTGATTGGAGAGCAAAATGCCAATATATCGGACTTAGTATTTGTGGATCGCAAACCGGATTATTTTCGATTGCTGCTGGACGTAGAGTTGCGGGACGCCGAACATATGCATCGGATCATGACAGCACTCGAGGCCGAAAGTAACGTGTCATCCATCGAACGGCATCGTGACCCAGCGCGGGCCATGACGCAGCAAGCGGACAGCGATCATGAAGGGCATTAGCTTTGGTATTCAAGCGCAGAGATAAGCGGCCGATCTGGCAGATCGTGCTTGAAGCCGTCTATCCGCGTGGCGGTTGGGCACGGGCGTTTAACTACGTCAAACACCGCGTACGCCGTCTGCCTGATACGCCGGAAAAAATTGCGCGCGGGATATGGGCAGGGGTTTTTACTACTTTCACCCCTTTCTACACGCTGCATTTCCTTGTTGCTGCGGTTATCGCCAAACTGATGCGGGGCAATATCCTAGCGGCTCTGATGAGCACCTTTTTTGGCAATCCGCTGACCTATGTGCCGATCGCGATTGCCTCGCTTCAGACCGGACATTTCTTGCTGGGCAGCCGCCTCAATAGTGACATGCACGAGAGCCTTGGCGCAAAATTTGGCGGGGCGGGCCGCGATCTTTGGCATAACTTCATGGCGATCTTCACGCCCGAAAAGATGGACTGGCATCGTCTGCATTTGTTTTATGACGAGGTGTTCTTTCCTTACATGATCGGCGGCATCATCCCAGGCGCTGCGACCGCAACGCTTGCGTACTATATTAGCGTTCCGCTGATCCGCGCCTATCAGAACCGCCGCCGCAATGTGCTGCGTAACAAGCTCGCTCAGCTAAAGAAAAACATCGAAACTGACGTCGCGGACCAGTAGGTTGGCGTCAGACAACGAAAGAGAGCTCGCATGGCATTTGAAAAACTGCGCCTTGGCATAAATATCGATCACGTGGCAACTGTGCGTAATGCGCGCGGCGGTGACACGCCTGATCCTGCGCGCGCTGCCATTCTGGCCCAAGAAGCCGGCGCAGACGGCATTACCGCGCACCTGCGCGAAGACCGTCGTCATATTGGGGACGCGGATATTGATGCCTTGATGGACGCGTTGACTATCCCGCTGAATTTTGAAATGGCTGCAACCGGCGAGATGCAAAAGATCGCCCTGCGCCATAAACCTCACGCCGTTTGTATCGTCCCCGAAAAGCGCGAGGAACGCACCACCGAAGGCGGTCTTGAGGTTGCGCGCGAAGAGAACCACCTTGCCCATTTTATCGCACCATTGCGTGAAGCCGGTTGCCGCGTGTCGATCTTTATTGCCGCCGACCAGCGCCAGATCGAAGCAGCGCACCGCATTGGCGCGCAGGTGATCGAACTGCACACCGGTGCTTACTGCGATGCCCACGCCGAGGGGGATTTCGCCACCCGTGACGCAGAATTGGAAAAGATGCGCGAGATGTCGGCGCTCGCCCATTCGCTGGGTCTCGAGGTTCACGCCGGACATGGATTGACCTATGATACCGTGCAGCCCGTCGCCGCCTTCCCCGAGGTGATAGAGTTAAACATCGGTCATTTCATTATCGGCGAAGCGATCTTTCGCGGTCTCACCCCAGCGATCCATGAAATGCGCCGACTGATGGACGCGGTGCGCGGATGACACTTGCAAGTTGGCTCCTGATGCGTCGCTTATTCCTTGCTCTTGTTGTTGCAAGCCTCCCGCTATCGATTTCGGCCCAGGTCGTCAGCACGTGCGACTGGCGTGCATCGGCCCGTGCCATCGTTGAGCCATGGGAAGAAAACAGCATAACCTTCGCCAACGGAGCGATCCGCGTTGCACTGCTTGAAATCATCGAACCCGCAGCCGGGGCATCGTATCTGTTGATCCTGACGCGCCCTGACGATGAAATGGGTGACCCCCAGTGCTTTGTCATCGGGTTCGGTGACGGGGTAGGTTATGCGGATATGTCTTTCAGCGAACTAGTCTCGGCCTATGACCCGGCGCGCGGGCTGATCCTGACCATTCCCGTGCAAATATTTTCGCCCGAGGAAAGCTTCAGGAATTCTGCCCAGCTGGAAATTACCGTCAACCAAGCCATGGGCATCGTGGCCGCAACGAGCAAGTTAGGCGTCGAATGATCAACCATTGCGCCATGCTGAAACTGCGCGCTGATCATGATGCGGGTGAACTACAACAGATCATGACGGGGCTTGCGGCACTTGTCGGGCAGATCGACGGATTCCTGGGGTTTGAGCATGGCCCCAACATCGACCTTGAAGGCAAGTCGCAAGACTATGCAGCAGGTTTCGTTGCGCGCTTTGAAAGCCGCGCATCGCTTGAGACTTACGCCGCCAATCCAGACCACCGCGCCCTTGGCACGCGACTGGTTGCCCAGTGTCAGGGCGGCGGCGATGGAATCAGCGTCTTTGATGTCGAAAGCGCGCTATGATCCTTGGCATTGGCACCGACCTCGCAAATATCGAACGTATCCAAGGCACGCTTGACCGTTTTGGCGACAGGTTCCGTAACCGCGTGTTCACTGACGTGGAACAACGCAAAGCCGAACGGCGCAAAGACGTAGCAGGCACATATGCCAAACGCTGGGCCGCAAAAGAGGCCTGTTCCAAGGCGCTGGGCACTGGCCTGCGTATGGGCATTTCGTGGAAAGACATGGCGGTGTCCAATTTGCCCACCGGCCAGCCCGTTATGGCCGTCAGCGGTTGGGCAGCGCAACGCCTTGCCGAAATGACGCCCGCGGGCTTTGAGGCGATCATTCACGTAACTTTGACCGATGATCACCCTTGGGCGCAGGCCTTTGTTGTGATCGAAGCACGCCCCATCGCTTGACAGCCAAGGGCGAGGGCCGCATGTAGCAGCCAACCAATGATAGGAAGACGCATGTCCGAGACATCCGGCCTTTGGGCCAGCATTAAGGAAACGATCAAGACGGTAGTCTATGCACTGCTGATCGCGGGCGTGTTTCGGACGTTGTTATTTCAACCGTTCTGGATTCCATCGGCGTCGATGAAAGACACGCTGCTGATCGGCGACTTTCTGTTCGTGAACAAGATGGCTTATGGCTATTCCTATGCGTCTTGCCCCAGCATCATTATTCCGCGTATCGGCCTTGATGTGGACGCCGAGGATTTCTGCGGCGTGTTCAAAAGCGACGATGACGATACCAGCGGCGGAACCCGCCTGTTCGGATCAATGCCAGAACGCGGTGATGTTGTCGTGTTTCGCCACCCCGTCACGGGCCGTGACTTTATCAAGCGCCTGACCGGCCTGCCCGGTGATCGTATCCAGATGCGCGACGCTGTGCTTTATATCAACGACGAAGCAGTGGTTCTGGAAGACGACGGATCATTCGTTGAAACCATGGAGCGCCAAGGCTCGCAAGGAGCGCTGCCGCGTTGCCGCAACGGTGCCGTCGGCATGGGTGCTGATTGCGAAAAGACCCGTCAGATTGAGACGTTTCCGGAAGGAAACAGCCACGGCATCCTGAACATCGGCACAACAGGGTTGGATGACACGGGCGTCTTTACTGTGCCCGAAGGCCATTTCTTTTTCATGGGCGATAACCGCGATAATTCGACTGACAGCCGTGTGCCACAAAATGCGCGTGGTGTAGGGTTTGTGCCATTTGAAAATATCGTTGGTCGTGCAGATCGCATCATGTTCTCGTCCGCTGGACGCTCAATGTTGGCGTTCTGGACATGGCGTAGTGATCGCTATTTCAAGGCGATCGAGTGAAATTGGCAGCCGATCTAAGCGCGTTCGCGCGCCAGCTTGGCCATGAATTTGCTGCGCCGGAATTGCTTGTGCGTGCCGTTACGCATTCGTCGATGGCCACGCCACATCGTGATGATAATCAGCGGCTCGAATTCCTTGGCGACCGCGTGCTGAACCTCGTGATTGCCGATGCGATTTTTGCCGCGGATCCAAGTGCCGCCGAGGGTGAATTGGCCGTGCGCTATAACCACCTTGTGCGCAAGGAAACCTGCGCCGATGTGGCCCGCGAATGGGGCTTGGGCGACGTTCTGAAAATTGGCCGCTCTGAAATGAAAAGCGGTGGACGTCGCAAGACTGCCATCCTTGGTGACGCGCTCGAAGCAGTCATTGCCGCGATCTATCTTGATGCGGGGCTTGAGGCGGCACGGGCTGTGATCCTGCTCACGTGGGGCGAGCGAATTTCGACCGCCGCGTCAGAATCCAAGGATGCCAAAACCACCTTGCAGGAATGGGCGCAGGGTCGGGGCATTCCGCCACCACAATACGTTGAAATTACCCGCGAGGGGCCAGACCACGCGCCTGTTTTCCTGATCGAAGCGCGTTTAGAAACCGGCGAAGCGGCACAAGCCAGCGCCACCCCGAAACGCCAAGCCGAACAAGCCGCAGCAACAGCACTTTTGCAGAAAGTCAGCGCATGAACGATGCGACCACCTCAGCCGGATTTGTTGCCCTGATCGGCGAACCAAATGCCGGAAAATCGACGCTGTTGAACCGCATGGTTGGCGCGAAAGTCAGCATCGTGACCCACAAGGTTCAAACCACCCGCGCGCGTATTCGCGGCGTGGCGATGGATGGCGATGCGCAGATCGTGTTCGTCGACACACCCGGCCTTTTCGCCCCCCGTCGCCGCCTTGATCGCGCGATGGTCGCCGCTGCCTGGAGTGGGGCTGCGGATGCTGATGTGATCGTGCTGATGATCGAAGCCAATCGCGGGATCACGCAGGGAGTCGAGGCGATCTTGGAGAAGCTGGCTCAGGTTGGTCAAGGCCGTACCGTCGCGCTGGCGATCAATAAGATCGACCGCGTGAAATCGGAACAACTGCTTGAGCTGACCCAAAAGATGAACGAGCGTTTCGCCTTTGCCGATACGTTCATGATCTCAGCCGAAAAGGGCCATGGCTGCGACACCTTCCGCACATGGCTGGCCGACAAGATGCCCGAGGGTCCGTGGCTTTATCCCGAAGATCAAATTGCTGATTTGCCGATGCGGATGATTGCCGCCGAAGTGACCCGCGAAAAACTGACCCTGCGCCTACATCAGGAACTGCCTTACCAATTGACGGTCGAGACCGAAAACTGGGAAGAGCGCCCAGACGGGTCGGCCAAGATTGACCAGATCATTTACGTCATGCGTGATGGCCACAAGGGTATCGTGCTGGGTAACAAGGGCGAAACGATCAAATCCGTAGGCAAGGCCGCGCGCGAAGAATTGGTCGAATTTCTGGGTCGCAAGGTGCACCTGTTCTTACAAGTGAAAGTGCGCCCGAACTGGCTCGAGGAAAGCGAACGCTATTCCGAAATGGGCCTTAATTTCAAAGATGGGAATGCATGACGCGGCTTACAGCTGATATTTGGGTTTCGGCCTATTTGACGCGGTTGCGCCTGCAAGAAATTCCAGCGTTTGTCGTCGCCAAAGGCGATGCGACGGCGGGGACCGTCATCGTCAAACTCAACACATTGGATGGGCAGGCCTGTGCCTTTCACCGCTCTTTTGACCTGATGACGGGTGAACGCACTTGGGCGGTTCTGGCCGAAGGGGTCGAGGCCGACGTGGACGCTTCCCTGGGCAAGCAACGCAGTTTTGATCCCGACCTTTGGGTGATCGAGGTCGAGGACCGCGCGGGCCGTCACCTGCTGGATCAACCGGGCCTTGAATAACGGCTCACGTTCGGGCCTGATCACACGATGATTGAATGGCGCGATGAAGGCCCGCTGATTGCGGTGCGTAAACACGGCGAAACCTCGGTGATCATCGAGGTGTTCACGGCTGAACATGGTCGTCACGCTGGCGTCGTGCGTGGTGGGACCAGCCGCAAAATCTCGGCAACGCTTCAGCCGGGAACCCAGATCGAGATCACTTGGAAAGCACGGCTCGAGGAGCACTTGGGCAGTATCACCGTCGAGCCCCAGCGCAGTCGCGCGGCGCAAGTCATGCAGGATCGGATGGCGCTGGCGGGGCTGAATGCGGTCTGTGCGATCCTGTCGTTTTTTCTCCCCGAGCGCGAACCACATGCTGCACTTTATGCGCGGACTGTCGCCTTGATGGACTTGCTGGGGCAGGGCGATGTCTGGCCGCTCGCCTACTTGCAATGGGAAATGGCGCTGTTGGAAGAATCGGGCTTTGGGCTTGATTTGTCTGCCTGTGCGGTCACCGGCACGAACGAGGATTTGTGTTTTGTGTCGCCCCGCACGGGCCGCGCCGTAAGCCGGGAAAACGCGGGGCCGTGGGTGGACAGGTTGCTGCCACTATCGCCCGCGTTAGTCGGGCGTGACAATACGGATGCAAACATCCTGCTAGGACTGCAAACCACGGGCTATTTCTTTGAACATCATCTTGCGCCCTCGCTGGGGAATCGGGCATTGCCAGCATCCCGCGCGCGGCTTCTGGATGTGCTGAACCGTCAGTCCTGATCGGCCTTGAACACCATTTCACGCCCCGCATCGTTGCGCAGGATTAGGGTGTCGCCAAAAACTTCAGACAGGCCCATTTCCCCTAACGCGGTTAAGAATTGCGTTTCAGTATTCAGATCGGGACAGGCCATGCGTGTTGCGCCGATGCCTTCGGCTTTGAACCAAGGATAGGGCACCGTCTGCGTTGCGAAATAGCCATTGCATGGCGCTTGGCCGGTGATCGCGCCTTCCTGGGAAAACTGGATTGTGGCGCGCGCGCTGAACGGCGCGCCGTCCAGTTCGATCAGGCGGAAAACGGTGTCCCGACCGGCGTATCGGGAAATAGTTTCATCCCCCCAACAGCCCGCGAGGGCGGTGACTAAGGCGATTGGCAGTAACCGCATCCCCCTAGCCCAACAAGCGTCGCGCGATAACCTGCGCTTGAATTTCGGCGGCGCCCTCAAAGATGTTCAGGATACGCGCGTCACACAAGATCCGGCTGACCTTGTATTCCAGGGCAAACCCGTTGCCACCGTGGATTTGTAATGCGTTGTCAGCTGCTGCCCAAGCCACGCGCGCGCCGAGCAATTTCGCCATACCAGCCTCAAGATCGCAGCGACGGCCGTTGTCTTTTTCGGCGGCGCTGAAATAGGTCAACTGCCGTGCAACCATGATTTCGACCGCCATCATCGCCAGCTTGCCCGCCACACGGGGAAACGCAATCAGGGATTTGCCAAATTGCTTGCGGTCTTGCGCGTATTGCATGCCGACGTCCAAGGCCGACTGCGCCACACCAATTGCGCGTGCTGCGGTCTGGATGCGGGCAGATTCAAATGTCTGCATCAGTTGCTTAAAGCCTTTGCCTTCTTCCCTGCCCAGCAGGTTTTCACCGGCAACGTGGAAGTTATCAAACGCCAGTTCGTATTCTTTCATGCCGCGATATCCCAGCACCTCGATCTCGCCGCCTGTCATGCCTTGAGTTGGGAAGGGGTTGGCATCGTCACCTGGCGTCTTTTCGGCCAGAAACATCGACAAGCCACGGTGGTCGGTGCTGTCAGGATTGGTGCGCACCAGAAGCGTCATCACATGGGTGCGCGCTGCGTGGGTGATCCATGTTTTGTTGCCTGTGATGCGGTAATCGTTGCCGTCTTTGACCGCGCGGGTGCGCAAGCTTCCAAGGTCGGATCCGGTGTTGGGTTCGGTGAACACGGCCGTGGGCAGCTTTTCAGCTGAGGCCAATGCGGGCAGCCACTTTTGCTTTTGTTCCTCAGTGCCACCGCAGATGATTAATTCCGCCGCAATCTCGCTGCGGGTACCGAGTGATCCAACGCCGATGTAGCCGCGCGAGAGTTCTTCGGACACGACGCACATCGACGCTTTGGACAGGCCAAAGCCGCCGTATTCTTCGGGGATCGTCAGCCCGAACACGCCCATTTCGGCCAGTTCCTCGATGATCGCCATCGGGATAAGCTCATCTTTGAGGTGCCAGTCGTGCGCATATGGTTCGACCTTTTCCACAGCAAAGCGGCGGAATTGTTCGCGGATCATTTCCAATTCGTCATTAAGACCGGTCGCCCCGACGGTGATATTGGCGCTGTGGTCTTGCATCAGTGCGACAAGGCGCATTCGTGCGGCTTGTGTGTTGCCTTGTCGAGTCAGCGTCTGAATTTCATCGCCCAACAGCCCGCGCATTTGGTCTTGTGTCAGGCCGATATCCTGAAGGCGGACGATCTCACCCTGGCTCATCGGGATGCCGCCGGAGATCTGCGCAAGGTATTCGCCAAACGCGATCTGATGGATAAGCTGCTCGACCTCGCCGAATTTCCCGTCGGCTTGTAGCCGCTCTGCCCAGGCTTGCATCTGTCGCAGACTTTCAGCGTAGGTCGCAAGCCACGCAAGGCCATGCGCGGCGGTCTGGTGCTGTTCGATCAAGGCGCCTGATACGCGGTCGCCGTCCGTGACCGTCGCGCGGACAAGATCGGTCGCGCTCGTAAGGATATCCTGAATTGGCTTCACGGCAGCGCCGGTAAGTTTCAGCAAGTTAGCAAGAACCGGTGTCATTGTCATATCCTGTCCGTCGTGTGGCATGCGGGCCTCCATTGTGCAGGTGCAGAGATAATCTGTTTGCAACTGCAGCGCAATAATAAGTCGTAAAACAAACCCGAAAAGACAATTAATGTCGCGAAGGAATTGTCGTGCGCCGCGCCGACACGCAGGATATTACTTTCCCCATGCCGGCTATATTTGAAATATTGGGCGTTGAAACGCTCCTCCTCGCCTTCCTGATCACGCTCTTTGGCGGGCTGATCAAGGGCATGGTCGGATTCGCGATGCCAATGGTAATGATTTCGGGGCTGACGACGATCATGGCGCCGGAACTGGCGCTTGCTGCGCTGATCCTGCCTACGCTGCTCGCGAATAGTGTGCAGGCGCTGCGACAAGGACCAAAGGCGGCGTCGAAATCAGTGCGTCGGTTCGGGGTGTTTCTGGCCGCGGGCCTTTTGGTTCTCATGCTGAGTGCGCAACTCGTGCGCGTCCTGCCTGCGAATGTGATGTTTCTACTGATCGGCGGGCCGGTAGTCGCCTTTACGGCGATGCAATTACTCGGGTGGAAACCGCGCCTTTCCAATCCATCCCGTATGATCGAAGGGGTTGTAGGGGGCTTTGCCGGTTTCATCGGCGGGCTGTCGGGCATATGGGGTCCGCCTACAGTGGCTTACCTCACGGCGATTGATACGCCCAAGCACGACCAGATGCGTATTCAGGGCGTCATCTATGGTCTTGGCGCGTTGGCCCTGACCGTGGCGCATATGAAGTCAGGCGTGTTGCGGATGGAAACCGCGCCGCTGTCGGCGCTAATGATTCTGCCTGCAGGCATAGGCATGTGGATCGGGCTGCGCTTGCATGATCGGATTGATCAAAAAGTATTCCGCAAGGCGACGTTGCTGGTGTTGTTTGTTGCAGGGCTAAACCTGATCCGGCGCGGGCTACTAGGCTAGGATAGCAAGTCCTCGAAACCGCAGGCGTTGGCCAGTTGCGGCATCGCGTCCGGCTCCACCACATCAAACCCCACGCGATAGATGACTTCTCCATCGACGCTGGCTTCCATCTGCCAATGTCCGAGGACCAGTTCATAGTTATAGTCGAACTGATAAAAGGTAAGCGATGTACCTCGCCCACTGATTGCCGTGCCATAGACCTGCACGGTCGTCCCATCAGCGCCCATCGGTGGGTGCGTTACGGTCATCGTCACGCTATCAATGCCAAGCACGCTTTGGGCTTGCGATTTGACACCAAACCCCACGCCCAGCACTGCAGGCACAAACCGTGCAGACGAGATAAAGTCGGGTTCGCCTTTGATGATATTGGTTGACCCGGCAACCGTGCCCGGTGCGTCGTTCAGGCCGACGATTTCTTGCGCACAAATAATGCCCACGTCGATGACCGACAGCTGCGGGCTGACATAGTCGTCGGGATTGGGCGGCAATGTCTCGGCCAACGCAGCGCTGGCAAATACAATGGCAGCGCAGGTGGTGAAGGTGCGGTCGAACATGCCCCTAAGGTGGCGCGGCGCGGCTGCATGTTCAACCGTGATTTTTGTGCACTAACCGATTGCTGCGGCTTTGACGTCATCGTCGATGAACGGGGCGTATTGGCCAAAGTTGTCCGCAAACATCTGCACCAGCTTGGCAGCTTGCGCATCATAGGCGTTGCCGTCAGACCATGTGTCACGCGGGTTCAACAATTTGTTGTCCACGCCTTGCACTGCCGCTGGAACGTCAAAGCCAAAGTTAGAGTCTTTGCGGAATTCCGATTCCACAAGTGATCCGTCCAAAGCGGCTGTCAAAAGCGCACGCGTTGCCTTGATTGGCATCCGCGAGCCGATGCCATAGGCTCCACCCGTCCAGCCGGTGTTCACCAACCAGCAAGTCGCGCCGTGATTGGCGATCTTTTCTTGCAACAGCTTGCCATAGACTTCGGGACGTCGCGGCATGAACGGCGCGCCAAAACATGTGCTGAATGTGGGTTCGGGTTCGGTGACGCCGGTTTCCGTGCCAGCAACCTTGGAGGTGAAACCTGACAGGAAGTGATACATCGCCTGCGCTGGTGTCAGCCGCGAAATCGGAGGCAATACACCAAACGCATCACAGGTCAGCATAATGATGTTCTTGGGGTGCCCACCAAGCGAGTTTTCGGATGCATTGCTGATATAGTGCAGCGGGTAGGCGCAACGCATGTTGGCGGTCAGGCTGTCATCAAAGAAATCCAGTTCTTTGGTGTCGGGATGATAGACCATGTTTTCGATGACGGTATTTGGCATCTTAGTGGTGGCGTGAATCTCGGGCTCGGCCTTGGCGTCAAGACCGATTGTCTTGGCGTAACAACCACCTTCAAAGTTAAAGATGCCACGATCCGACCAGCCGTGTTCATCGTCACCGATCAGCACGCGGGACGGGTCAGCCGAAAGCGTCGTCTTACCAGTGCCCGAAAGACCAAAGAACACGGCAGCATCGACAGGGTTATCTTTGGCGTGGTTGGCGCTGCAGTGCATTGGCATAATGCCCTGTTCAGGCAGCAGGTAGTTCAGCAGGGTGAACACCGACTTCTTGTTCTCGCCTGCGTATTCGGTGCCGCCAATCAAGATCAACTTTTGTTCGAAATTCAGCGCAATCACTGTTTCACTACGGCAACCGTGGCGGGCCGGATCGGCCTTGAAGGTTGGGCAGTTGATGATTGTGTAATCGGGCGCGAATGTCGCAAGTTCTGACACCGCGGGGCGACGCAGCATCGTGCGAATAAACAGCCCGTGCCAGACAAGCTCGGTCACGACGCGGACATCCAGGCGGTGCGCCGGGTCGGCACCTCCAAACAAGTCCTGAACGGTGTAGGTGCCACCTTTCATATGTTCGAGCATATCGCCGTGCAGACGTTCAAACGCATCAACATCCATTGGCGGGTTGTTTTCCCACCAGATCGTGTCTTGCACCGACGGGCTGGACACAACGAATTTGTCCTTGGGCGAGCGGCCTGTATGTTTGCCGGTTGTAACCAGCAGCGTGCCGCCTTGGCCTTCGACACCTTCACCAGCGGCAAGGGCGGCGGCCATCAATTCATCTTCGGAGTAGTTGTAATAGACCTGGTCGAGCCCTGTGATGCCCTGATTTTCAAGCTTCATCGTCGGGTTGACCGTTCCGTGGTCCATGTCTCTTACTCCTGATTTGCGGCCCGTTTGAGCCCAAGACAATCGACGCTTAACATGGCTTGTTCGGCGGTGAATAGGCGGCTTTGTCACAGTTAGCGCAATCAAATGCGCCGTTAGCGCAATCAGGGCGAGGGCTTGCCGACAAGTGAGACATATTAGCCGACATTCCCCAAGTGGCTTGCCGTTTGACCTCAAGATTGCCCAACGAGGCC
>ERZ888423.270-NODE-270-length-55405-cov-18.200614_pt1 | contig 55405 bp, 49 predicted proteins | sample MGYA00520523_ERZ888423 | MGnify/ENA primary metagenome ERZ888423 (study PRJEB32303, sample SAMEA104408611) | aquatic metagenome | biome: Brackish water; feature: Pelagic; material: water | place: Baltic Sea | collected 2014-06-08T10:24:00 | depth 30,27 m ... | reverse complement strand
CGAGCCGCCGAGCCTCTTCCACCGATCGAGCACGCTGTATGCAATTCCCGCTGGCGTCGGAGCGACGGCTGTCGTGGTTGCGTGGCGAAACGGCTGGTACTCGGGTGGCGTGGCGATCGGGGTGGCCATCGCAGTGTTCGCGGTCAGGCTTGCTGCGATGCAGTTCGGGTGGCGCGCACCGATGCCACTGCGTGCACCGTTTGTCGCCGAGTAGTCACCGCTGACGGGCCAGATGGAGGCACAGTGAATTGCCCGCTCAGCCGAGTGCCGTAGGTGGCTGCTTGCCGCGTCGCGATTGGTCGACGATCACAGCGACCGAGAGCAACCCGATGAGGGTGAATGCCATCGCTGCCATCTGAGGAATCGTGAACACGCCGAATGCCTCGACCCACTTGGCAGAGCATGGGTCGTCGAACGAGCAGGAGTTTGATCGTTCGGGGAACCATTGGACCTGAATGTGATAAGCGGAAATGGCCAGCCCGATACCTGCGAGTGCGAGGGCATATCGCATGACCAGCCGATCCCGTAGCAGCACCGCGAGCGGGAGGATGATTGCCATGGGGTACATCGCAATGCGCTGGTACCAGCACAGCTTGCACGGGACGAAGCCGACGTGCTCGGAGAAGTAGAGGCTTCCGGCTGTCGCAGCGATCGCGACGGCAGCAGCGATCGGCGGTGCCGCTGCGATCAGCCTGGAGCGCGTTGCCGGCGCCGCATAGGCGGCGATTGCACCGGCGAACCCGGCGAGCAGACAGGTAGCAAAAAGGGCGGCAACGGTTTCAGGTGTCATGATCAGTTCTTCACAATAACCAGTGGTAAGAGTTCCTCGAGGGCGGTGGGGTCACAGAGTTCGGTTCCTTCGGTCAGGTGTCGAATGGCAGGGATTGCTGCTGCGGACCCTCTTGACAGCGACTCGCTGAGGCTCCTTCCGGCGGTGCGGTCAGAAGTGAGGTTCGAGACGACACGCAACGTTGAGTTGCGCGACCGATGCGGTATTCGGCAGAGAGATTGTTGTCGAGATCAGTTCGGCAAGGTCGGCCGCGTCGATCATCGTGGCCTGGTCGCCACCAAAGTCTTTGGTCATGTCGGTGGCGATGAATCCAGGGCAGACCGACGTGACGCGGATGCCGTCATCCCAACCCGCTTGCTTCGTTGCCTCCGACAGCGCGAGCACTGCGTGCTTCGACATCGCGTAGCCCGGCGCGAATGTTCCCATGACTCGCAAACCGGACAATGAGGCAATGCTGACGACGCGTCCGCTGCCATCGGTTCGCAGGTGGGGGAGCGCGAGTTGAATCATTCGAAACGGCGCTTTGACGTTGACGGCCCACATCGCATCGAGCGATTCTTCGGTGAGAACGTCAAGCTCTGCGGTGTCGATGATCCCCGCATTGTTGACAAGACCGGACAGCGACCCGAATCGCTCGATGGTCGCGTCGACCCACTCGGCATCAGTCCCCGGTCGGGTTGCGTCGTAGCGGTGGCACAGCACCCGATTGTCGTCGCACCCGTCCATCGAACGGCGTAACGCATCGAGGTCGCGGCTCCCGACACTGACGTTGTATCCGTCGTTGTGGAGCCGTCGTGCAATGGCGTTTCCCAGACCTCGATTCGCTCCGCTGATCATGATTGTTCTGCCGGTTGGGTCAAGCATGACGCGACCGTATCCGATGCGGTGCGTCCGGAAACTGGTGGCGGGACGGTTGCATCGACATCTTGGGCCAGCCGGTGAATGCTGCAGCATTGAAAGAGCTCGCCGAACGTGTCGGTGGTCAGACGCCTGCAGTGCGGCGTGACGCTGAAACTTCCCGCACGTGAACGAGTCGGTGCTTCAGCTACGGAGGTAGGAAGCCCCGTTGACGTCGACGATTGTCGCGGTTGTCGATTCCGAGCCCGGGCTGGCGAGGAACACCACGACCCGCGCGATTTCAGCAGGGGAGGCAGCGCGTCCCATCGGGCTCTGCGCCTTGACTGCATCACCACCGGGGCCGTTCAGGTAATCAGCAGCCATATCCGTCTCCACAAAGCCCGGCGCGACCGCAGTCACATAAATGTTGTGCGGCGCGAGTGCGACGGCCATCGATTGGCTCAGGCTGTTCAGCCCTGCCTTGCTTGCGCCAGACGCAGCGTGTGCGGGCTCGCCACGGAACGCGCTGCGCGAGGTCACGTTCACGATACGCCCATTCGCAGGACGATAGCCGTGCAAAGTCAGCTGGTCGAAGTGGGTAGCTTGAGCTCGCGTGGGTTCCTACCGGTACGGTCGGAGCTATGAGAATCCTCTTCACCGGCGGCAGTGGCAAGGCTGGCCGTCACGCCATTGAGCACCTCGTCGAATGCGGGCATCAGGTCACCAATGTCGACCTTGTCCCGGCCGGTATTGCAGGTGTGCCCGATCTGCGGGTCGACCTCACCGACGCCGGTCAGGTGTTCAACGCGCTGTCTGCGTACGCACACCGCGATGAACTCGAGGCTGGTACTGGAGTCCCGCGGTATGACGCTGTCGTTCACTTCGCAGCGGTGCCAGCCATCCTGATTCGGCCAGACAACGAGACATTCCGGGTGAACGCACTCAGTACGTACAACGTGATCGACGCTGCAGTGAAGCTCGGTATTGCGAAGGTTGTGTTTGCGAGTTCGGAGACCACATATGGCGTGTGTTTCGCCGACGGCGAGGTGCGCCCGGAGTACATCCCGGTCGACGAAGACCATCCGACGGTCCCGCAAGACAGTTATGCGATGTCGAAGGTGGTCAATGAGGCAACTGCTCGGTCGTTTCAGGCGCGCTCGGGCATCGACATCTATGGGCTGCGGATCAACAACGTGATCGAGCCTCATGAGTACGCGACCAAATTCCCGGCGTTCGTGGCCGATCCTGCGCTGCGTCGTCGGAACATCTTTGCCTACATCGACGCACGCGATCTGGGCCACATGGTCGACTGCTGCTTGCGTACCGATGGGCTCGGCTATGAGGTCTTCAACGTGTCCAACGACGACACCTCCGTCGGCATCGCGAGCGCGGAGGTTTACGACCGCTTCTACGCGGGCGTTCCGAAACGAGGCGACCTCGCCGAGTACGGCACGTTCTACGCGAACGACAAAGCGAAACGCCTGGTGGGGTTCGCGCCGCAACATTCGTGGCGGAACACCATTGACCCCACCGCGGCTGTCTGACATTTCGGACGCGGATCGCTGCGGATCGCAGGCCGACGGGCCGCCTTGCCTGCGCCCACGACTGCAGGGGGGTGCCCCACCTTGCGCGCCGGTCCCGCTTCGCAAACACATTGTCGGGTTTGTAAGGTCGCGGTGATGCGCCACCCTGCTTCGACGTCACTGTCTGGGAACCCAGCCCGGCGCGAAGCCCAGCAGCAGCAGCGGCAGCCGCCGCCGGATATGAAGGAGAGATTATGGCACGTGACGTGTACGTCGTTGGCGTCGGAATGACGAAGTTCGAGAAGCCCGGTCGCCGTGACTGGGATTATCCCGACATGGTCAGAGAGGCTGGAACCAAAGCGTTGGAAGACGCCCGAATCGGCTACGAAGAGATCGAACAGGTTGGCGTTGGCTACGTCTACGGCGACTCGACAGCGGGACAGCGAGCCGTTTATGAACTGGGTCTTTCGGGCATTCCGGTGGTGAACATGAACAACAACTGCTCGACCGGCTCGACGGCGTTGATGTATTGCCGCCAGATGATTGCTGGTGGTCTTGCCGAGGTCGCCATGGCGGTCGGATTCGAAAAAATGCAGCGAGGTTCACTTGACCTCAGCTCAGAAGGTCGAACAGCGCCGCTCGACCGCCACATCGCGAGCCTGCACGCGCTGCACGACGAGACTCCAAGCCCCGTTGCTCCGCAGATGTGGGCGCGCGCTGCCGAAGATCACATGCGTCGATATGGGTCGACACCAGAGCACTTCGCAAAGGTTGCCGAAAAGAACCACCGGCATTCGGCCAACAACCCTTACGCCCAGTTCCAAGACGTGTACACGCTCGACGAAATTCTTGCCTCGCCGCACGTCGACGGGCCACTGACGCGGTTGCAGTGCTCGCCGACCTCCGACGGAGCGGCCGCTGCAATCCTGATGAGCGAAGACGCCGTTGCCAAGTTCGATTTGGGTGATCAAGCGGTGCGCATCGCGGGCCAGGCCATGGCCACCGACTTCGCATCGTCATTCGACACCGACGACGCCCGCACCATCGTCGGCGCAGACATGTCTGCAGCAGCCGCACGGTCGGCATACGACATGGCCGGTTTCGACGCGGCTGATGTCCAGGTCATCGAGCTGCACGATTGCTTCTCGCCCAACGAGTTGCTGACCTACGAGGCGCTCAACATGTGCGAGGTCGGTCGCGGTGCCGAACTTATCGAAAACGGATCCACGACCTACGGTGGCCGCTGGGTCGTCAACCCGTCAGGCGGCCTGATCTCGAAGGGCCATCCGCTCGGTGCGACCGGAATTGCGCAATGTGCTGAGCTGAACTGGCAATTACGCGGCGAAGCAGGGCCTCGTCAGGTTGCCAATGCGACCCGAGCGCTCCAGCACAACATTGGTCTCGGCGGCGCGGCGGTCGTGACGCTGTATGAAAAGTCAGCAAACTAGGAGATCCCCAATGCCAACGAACGATCCGACCATTGCCTGGGTTCTTGACCGGGCCGCGAACATCAATCCGCACGGCGCCGCCACCGTCGACCTCGGCACCGGTGAACGTCGTGATTGGGCCGAAGTCGCACGGCGTGTTGCAGGGCTGGCGGCGGGGCTCAACGGCCTCTCTCTCGACCGTGGCGACCGCGTTGGTGTCTTGATGCTCAACTCGGCTCGCCACCTTGAGCTGTGGTTTGCGATCCCCGTTGCAGCAATGGTGATGAACGACCTCAACTTCCGCCTCGCGCCCGAAGAGCTCCGATTCATCTGCGATGACAGCCAGGTCAAAGTGTTGTTCGTCGATGAGACGTTCCTGCCGGTTGCCCGACAACTCCGCGACAAGGTCGCTTCGATCGAGACGCTGGTGTGGGTCGGCCCCGGCACCGAAGCCCCGCACGGCACCATTGCCTACGAGTCGATGGTTGACACTCCACCGATTGAGTTGCCCGAGCTGGAATCGCAAGACGTTGCGGCGATTTTTTACACCGGCGGCACGACCGGGCTCCCCAAGGGCGCCATCCTCACGCACCGCAACCTCACAGCAAACGCACTACACATGGCGTTGCACGCGCGCATCACCCCCGTCGACCGTTACCTCCATGCTGCGCCACAGTTCCACCTCGCTGACGGCGCACTTGCGTACGCGCTCACCTGGGCTGGTGGGACGCACGTGTTCATTCCGGCCTTTGACCCCGCAGCGACCATCGCTGCGCTCGCTAACGAACGCTGCACGATGGTGCTGCTCGTGCCCACCATGATCTCGATGGTGCTCGCCCACGGTGGTCTGGCAGATGCCGATATCTCATCCATGCGGGTCGTGGTGTACGGCGCTTCGCCAATGCCCGGCGAAGTTCAACGTCAGGCCCTTGAGGCGTTTGGTTGCGGCTTCGCCCAGGCGTACGGCATGACCGAAGCTTCGCCACTGGTCAGCTGGCTCGACGAAGAAACCCATGCACGCGGGGCTCGCGGCGAAGAGCCGTATGCGAGCCGTCTGCGTTCTGCAGGTGCACCGGTTGTGGGTGTTCGAACCGAGATCCGTCGCCCGGATGGAAGCCTCGCGTCGGTCGGCGAGGCCGGTGAGATCTACATTCAGGGCCCGAACATCATGCGCGGCTACTGGAACCGCGAAGCCGAGACGACGCACGCGCTGGTCGACGGCTGGTATCGGTCCGGTGACGTGGCCTACGCCGACGATGGCGGCTACCTCTACATCGTGGACCGTGCCAAAGACATGATCATTTCGGGTGGCGAGAACGTGTACACGACCGAAGTCGAGAACGCCGTCTATCACCACCCGTCGGTTGCCGAGGCCGCTGTCTTCGGAATCCCCCACGAGGAGTGGGGCGAGACGGTCCACGTCGAAGTGGTTCTGAAGCCGGGCGCTGAGCTGACCTCTGACGAACTCATTGCATCGTGCCGCGAGTGGCTTGCCGGCTACAAGCTGCCGCGGTCCGTTGTCATCCGGGGTGCCGAAGATCCGCTGCCCAAGTCGGGTGCCGGAAAGATTTTGAAGAAGGACTTGCGCGAACCCTATTGGGAAGGCAGAGACCGCCAGGTCGGATGACCCAACGACACGGGCACTGTTGCGGTGGCCGATCCAGGGTCGTCATTGATCGTTGACGTCGTCTGATTGGTTCGCGACACGCAGATATGGCGACACCGAAGTGGCAGTGACTGCGCGGCGGGCACATCACGCGGGACGGATGCAACCGACCTTTGACCCTGGACATCGTGTGCGGTCTGGCGACGATCGCGTCGTGCCAGTCCCGACGAGCACACCGTGCTGATTGTTGCCGAGTCGACAATACGTTCAACTACTCACGAACAAATTCCGGCGACCTCAAGTATCTGCAGGCGGGGACAGGATCGGATGATTACGTAGCTGTCGCGCTCGGGCACCCCTGCGGATCCGGATCGTGGAGTGCCACCCGGTGGTGCCGCAGGCCTTCAAGGCCGCCGGTGGTGACGTGACCGCTGTTCAGATGTTGGGAGCCGTAGGCCTCTGTCGGGCCTGGCCTGAACTCCAGCTCGAGAAGATCGCGCGCGATCCACTCAGCCGACGAAGAGCCACACTCGAATCAGATTCGCTGCCGAGGATTTGTTCCGTACCGCCGCGTTGGCGTTTGCTGCGGTTCGGCTTGTTGTCCGTCTCCTCAGCATTCATCGGTGGACGGCAGCGGGTTGATGAACGGCGCGACGTACTGACGCACTACCTGTTTGGTCTCCTCGATCATCGACTCGTTGCCACGCGGGTCCAACCGGAACGCAAGGTCAAGGCCCTTGTCGATCAGGCCGACGTACATTCGCATCGTGTCCATCGGGCTGACGGTGTCGAGGCGCAGCCCGCGCACAGTGAGGCGGTCGAGTCCTACCTGCGCTTGCACTTCGTCGCTCAGACGCATCGCTTCGAGCATGCCGGTGCTGAGGTGCCGCGAAAACCACAAGCATACAAAGCCTGGATCGGTGCGATAGATCTCCACGATGGTATCGATGACAGCGACCGAGGCGTCGATCCACGGTAAATCGATCATGCGGTCATGGGCGGCGACGATGAGCTTGTCGTGTTCGGCGATCGCGCGTGCGATGATCTCGTCGAAGATCGCCGCCCGGTCTCGGAAGTAAGCGTAGATGGAGCCCACCGAGATGCCCAACTGGTCGGCGATCACCGTGGTGGTGACGTTGTCGGGGCCGATTTCGTCGACCAGGCGGGCGGTGACCTCAAGGATGTCCTCGAGTCGCTGTCGGCTGCGACTCTGGACCGGAGCGCGACGAGTTGGGTCCTGAGCGCCGAGGACGCCATGTGTGGTCCGACTTGGCATGGCGATCATCATGCCAGCGATTGGTTGGAGTCGCTCCGAGTGGTGGGGATTGCGTGACGCGTTCCCTGGTGTGGCTGAGCCTTCGACCAGATCTTGCGGATTGACGCTTTCAGCTTGGCCTGCTTGTCGGAGATCACCGGGAATGCCCCGGTGGCCCGTGCATCTTGACTCACCGCAGGAAATGTGCGCTGAACGCCTCATCATCGGTGTGTTCTTCTTGATGTGGTTCTTGTAGGACCCCACCAGCAATCACGCTGATGGCTTACCGGTCGGTGGACCCCACAAACCCACCACCCGCGAGCTCGATCAGAGATTGGCACTTGATGTGAAAAAGTTTCATGTTTATGATGCTAATCACGCCACGTCGCGCTGACCCTTGTGGGAGGGAGCACGGAGGGCGCGCTCGCTCTACTTTCATAATAAACCAGGGGGAAATCATGCGTTCATCATTCATGGGCTCGAGCACCGGGCGCGCCAGCGGCCGAGGTCTCGTAGCCGCACTCGCCACCGTCGCGCTCATCGCGGCATCGTGTGGCAGCGACGACGACAGCAGCGGCGGTACCACCGTCGTCGGCGACAGTTCCAACACCACCGCCGGGGTCGACTCCACACCCGCTTCGGCGGGGGGTACCGACGTACGCGAACTCGTGGTTGCCCGCGATATGGACGTCAACTCGCTCGATCCGGCCCGCGCCTACTGCGACACGTGTCAGATCTACTTGACGGCCGTCTATGAGACCCTGATCACGGTCGATCCGAGCGACCTCTCACAGCAGATACCTCGACTCGCTACGTCGTGGGAGGCCAATGACGACAACACGGTATTCACCTTCGCCCTCGCGGATGCCACCTTCGCCGACGGTTCGCCGGTGGAAGCCAAGGACGTGAAATGGTCATGGGAGCGCCTCAGCAACGTGAAGGCATCGGCCTCGTACCTGATGGATGGCTATTCCAGCATCGAGACACCCGACGAGAAGACCGTGGTGGTCACGTTTGAGGCGCCCAACTCGGCCTTCCTGCCGATTGTCAGCGCCCCGTATATGGGCGTGTCGAATAGCGACGAGGCGATCGCCCAGGCGAGCGCCCTCGCCGACGAGACAGCTGAGACAGACGACAGTGCAGAGCCGTTCTTCCTGGAGAACTCGCTCGGCAGCGGTCCGTACCAACTCGAGTCGTACACCGAGGGTGACGCTCTGGTGTTGGTGCGTAACGACAACTACTGGAACGGCACCCCGCAGTTCCCGATGGTGACGATCAAGCAGGTCAAGGATTCGGCGTCGCAACTCCAGCAGCTACAAGCCGGCGATGTGGATATCGCAATGCAGATCAGCCTCGATTCACTCTCGCAGATCGAAGGCGACCCGAACCTCAACGTCAGTACGACCGACTCGTACAACTTTGTGTACATCGCCGTGAGTCCGGGCGCCCAGGGCCCCGGTGGCGCAGAGTTGCAGGACCCGATGGTACGCGAAGCGATCAAGCTGGCGGTTGACTACACCGGCATCCTCGATGTCACAGTCGCCGGCAACGGCAAGCTTCAGGCATCGCCGATCCCGAACGGGTTCGACGGCTCGGCCGACCTTGCGCTGCCCGCCCAGGACCTCGACAAGGCAACGGCGCTCATGGCCGAGGCCGGCCTCACTGACGGCTTCACGCTGGATGCGATGTACCCCAAGGTGAACGTGTACGGCGTGGACTTCGATGTGATGATGCAGAAGGTCCAGCAGGACCTGAAGAAGATCAACATCGAAGTCAACCTGCAGCCTGTCGAGTTCCCGCAGTGGATTGATGCCATCAACGCCGAGGGCATCCCCCTCACCGCTGTGTACTTCGCCCCCGACCACACCGACTCCAGCCAGTACCCCGGCTACTTCGGCATGATCGATGGCTCGCCGTGGAGCGTGCGTGCAGGCGGCGGCGCTGCCGGTGCGCCGATCGTCAATGAGAAGGAAGCTCCTCTGCTTTCCAAAGCGTTGGCTTCGAGTGGTGCGGCGAAGACCGCTGCCTACACCGAGCTCGGACAGGAGATGATCAACGACCTCATCTTCTTCCCGCTGGTGAATCCGCAGTTGGTACTCGCATCGCAGGCCGACGTGACCGGCAACCTCTACAGCGGTTGCTGCAACCTCGATCTGTCATTCGTCGGCATCGGCTGACTCCGGTCCGCTGAGAACCGAAATGGAGGGAACGCCGCCCCGGCGGCGTTCCCTCCACCGGCGCTCACCGGGAACTGTCCCGGCGGAAGGAAAGAATGAAGCGCTACATCCTCGGACGACTCACCGTCGTGCCGATTCTCCTCATCGGTATCGTGACGGTCGCTTTCTGCGTGTCGCGTCTCATCCCCTCCGATCCGCTCGCGTCGATCGTCGGAGAACGACAGATGAACAACGAAGAGATCGTCAACGCTGCAAAGCAGCGATGGGGTCTCGACAAGAGCGTTCCTCGGCAGTACGTGCTTTACCTGGAGAACCTTGTGCGCGGTGATCTCGGCACCTCGTTTCGCACCAAGCAGAGCGTCGTCGCCGACCTGGGTGAGCGCATCCCGGCCACACTTGAATTGGCGGTGGCCGCGATGTTATTCGGTGGACTCGGCGGCGTGGTGCTCGGCGCCGTCTCTGCCAGCAAGAAGAACAAACCCGCTGATCACATTTCCCGGATCTTCTCACTCGTAGGTTCATCGCTTCCTGTGTTCTGGACTGGACTTGCCCTACTGTTCCTGCTCTATGCGAGGCTTGGCTGGTTTCCTGGTCCTGGCCGATTACCGCCCAGGACTCGCCCGCCAGATCACGTCACGGGGCTCTACACCGTCGACGCGTTGCTGGCGGGCAACCCAAAGCTCGCCCTCCAGACATTACACCGGCTGCTCTTGCCGGCGTTCGTGCTCGGCTGGGCGATCATGGGATCGGTCTCACGGCTGGTCCGTGCGTCGATGCTCGATGAACTGCATGCGGACTATGTGCGCACAGCACGAGCGAAAGGGCTGCGGAACGCCACGGTGATGCGGGTGCATGTACTGCGGAACGCGATGCTGCCGGTGCTGACGATCCTCGGTTTCGCGTTCGCCTCCCTGCTCACCGGCGCCGTGCTCACGGAGACAATCTTCGAATGGAATGGCGTCGGCTCGTACGCGGTCGCCGCCACCCGATCACTCGACTACCCGGCGATCAACGGCGTGTGCCTGTTTGGTGGCCTCGTGTTCCTACTCGCCAACCTGGTCACCGACCTGCTTTATGCACTCGCCGACCCGAAAATCAGGCTCTCGTGACCATCCAAGATCCCCACGCCATCCCCACACCGGGGGCCGATGTGGTCGTCGCCACGAGGACGCCGAATCGTTCGCGCCGTTCGTCGCTCGCAATGTTCCGCAACCCGGGCATCGCGTTCGGTACCGCGATCACGCTGATCTGGCTGGTGATCATGATCACGGTGCATTGGTGGGCCCCGTACGACCCCTATGAATCCGTTGGCAGTCGGCTGCAGTCGCCCAACGGCCAACACTGGTTCGGCACTGATGCCCTTGGCCGTGACGTCTTCACCCGAGTGTTGTATGGCTCGCGGCAGTCGCTACCTATAGCGGTGTTGGTGATTGCGTCGGCGTTGTTGATCGGGGGGACGCTCGGTGCTCTTGCCGGCTACTTCGGAAAGTTTGCTGATACTGCCGTGATGCGTCTCGCCGATGTCACCATGGCATTCCCGCCGATCCTGCTCGCGATGGCTGTCGCCGCCGCCCTCGGCCCTGGTTTGCGGAACGGTTTTTTTGCCATGGTCATCGTCTGGTGGCCCATCTATGCACGCTTGTTGAGGGCCCAAGTCATGGCCGTGAAGCAACGTGAACACATTGAAGCCGCCGTCACCGTGGGGGCCACACGAGGGCGCATTCTGCGTCGCCATGTGCTGCCCCTGTCCTTCACCGGCGTCATGGTAAATGCGACCATGGACCTCGGTCAGGTGGTGTTGCTCACTGCGTCGCTCAGTTTTCTCGGACTCGGAGCCGTGCCGCCGGCACCAGAGTGGGGGGCGATGATCACCGAAGGTGCGAAGAACTTCTACCAATGGTGGATCGCCGTGGCCCCAGGTCTAGCGATTGCCACTGTCGTGCTCGGTTTCAACTTCCTCGGCGACGGCCTGCGCGATGTGCTCGACGTGAGATCGGCGCAACGATGAGGGACGCACTGCTCACACTCAAGGGCTTGAGCGTCGAGTTCGCCGTCAGTACCGGATCGGTGCACGCAGTGCGAGGGGTCGACCTCGATGTGCAACGCGGTGAGGTAGTCGGCATCGTCGGCGAGTCGGGCTCGGGCAAGAGCGCCACGATGTTGGCGCTCTTGGGCTTACTCGCACCCAACGCCGTAGTTGGCGGTTCGGCACGCTTCGACGGCAGCGAGATCATCGGCGCAACAGGTAGCCACCTGCGTTCGCTTCGCGGCGGCAAGATCGGCATGATCTTTCAGGACCCGATGACGTCGCTCAACCCGGTGCTCACCATTGGTCACCAGATCGCTGAAGCGATCGAGGTGCACCAGCCAACGATGCGACCCAAACGCGTGATGGCACGAGTGCAAGAACTGCTCGAGATGGTGTCGATCCCGCACGCCTCAGAACGCATGCGGTCTCACCCCCACGAACTCTCTGGGGGCATGCGTCAGCGCGTGATGATCGCGATGGCCGTCGCGAACGAGCCGGAACTGATCATTGCTGACGAACCAACAACCGCGCTCGACGTGACGATCCAAGCACAGATCCTCGAAGTGCTCGCCGATCTGCGTCAACGGACCAACACCGCAATGGTCATCATCACCCATGACCTCGGGGTCGTCGCCGGCGTCGCTGACCGGGTCAACGTCATGTACGGCGGCCGGGTCGTGGAGCGCGGCAACGTCGACGACCTGTTCTATAGCGGTGAGCATCCGTACACCAACGGCTTGTTGGCGTGCCTGCCGCGTCTCGATCGACGCGGCCAGTCGATCGAGCCCATCGGAGGTGCGCCGCCCGTGCTCGACGTGCTCCCGACCGGCTGCTCGTTCGCGCCCCGCTGCGGAGCCGCCCAACCCGAGTGCAACGCAAGCGACCCAGTGCTGCGACGCGTGGGAGCCACCGAAGTGGCTTGCCATTTCGCGCCCGACGCCGCCCGAGTCTCCCGCAAGGTGACAGTGTGACCGAACCCGACAACTCCAGTACGCCGCTGTTGCAGGTCCGCGATCTCGTGAAGAGCTTCCCGGTCGGCTCTTCGCGCCGTGGTGGGCAGGTTCAGGCCGTCGCCGGCGTGAGCTTTGATCTCCAGCGCGGTGAGACCCTCAGCCTCGTTGGGGAGTCCGGGTGCGGCAAGAGCACCACTGCGCGGTGTGTGGTGCGCATCCTTGATCCAAGCAGTGGCACGGTGAGGTTCGACGGTACCGATCTCGGCAATCTGGATGCCGGCGGCTTGCGCTCGATGCGCAGCCGCTTCCAGATGGTGTTCCAGGACCCGCAGGCGTCCTTGAACCCGCGTATGACCGTGGGTGACATCCTTAACGAGCCGCTCGAGATCCACGGTGTCGATCGCGCTGAGGCCAGCGAACGGATCAACGAGCTACTTTCGCTGGTACAGCTACGGCCGAGTGATCTCGATCGCTATCCACACCAGTTCAGCGGTGGCCAGCGTCAACGAATCGGCATCGTGAGGGCCTTGGTGCTGCGGCCAGAGATGATCGCACTCGACGAACCGGTATCAGCCCTCGACGTAAGCATCCAGGCAGAGATCATCCGCTTGCTCGAGCAACTTCGCGACCAGTTTGGTCTCGCCTACCTGTTCATCGCGCACGATCTCTCGGTGGTGCGACATCTCAGCGATCATGTGGCGGTGATGTACCTCGGGAAGTTCGTCGAAACAGGCACAAACGAACAGATCTACGAATCCACTGCTCACCCGTACACGCAGGCATTGTTGGCTGCCGCTCCTATCCCTGACCCGCAGGTCGAGCGCAGCCGCACCCGGATCGTGCTGGTCGGCGAGCCACCAAGCCCCATCAACCCGCCGTCCGGGTGTCGGTTCCGCACCCGCTGCTGGAAGGCCGAGGCGCGTTGCGCCGAAGAAGAGCCGCAACTCGCCGACCCAGGCATTGGCCACCTGGTGGCCTGCCACTTCCCGGAGGTGAGCAACGTCATCCTCCATCGATCGACGAACTACAGAGAGGCGATCACATGACCACAATCACCACACCATCGGAGGTCACAACGCTTGTGGAGCACCTCACCGAGCGAGCCAAGTTCATCAGGCTCGAGACGGTTCGCCTTGCCCGAATCGCAGGTGCCGGCCACTACACCAGCACGTTCTCGTGTGCCGAGATCATCGCAACACTTTTCTACCACCAAATGCGCATCCGCCCAGCCGAACCGCGTTGGGTCGACCGCGACCGCTTCGTGCTGAGCAAAGGTCACGCTGCCATCGGGTGGTATCCGGTGCTGGGCGATCTCGGCTACTTCGACCCGGCGCTCCTCGACAGCTTCACACGGCTCGGCAGCCCATTTGGTGACCACCCAGACTTCCGCAAGGTGCCGGGCGCCGACTTCAGCAGCGGATCGCTCGGCCACGGCTTGTCGGTCGCGGCGGGTATGGCACTCGCTGGCCGCGTCCAAGGCCGCGACTTTCGCACCTACTGCCTGCTCGGCGACGGCGAGTTGTGCGAAGGTCAGATCTGGGAGGCCGCGATGTCGGCGTCACACCATGGTCTCGGCAACCTCGTCGCAATCGTCGACCGCAACCAGTTGTGTATCGATGGATTCACCGAGGATGTCATGTCGGTGGAGCCGATCGACGAGCGTTTCGCCGCATTCGGGTGGGACACGCATCGGGTGGATGGGCACGACCTGCACGCTCTGTTGGATGTGTTCTCGTCGTTGCCGACAACGTCGAGCTCGAAGCCCCAGGTCATCATTGCAGACACGATCAAGGGCCGAGGCGTGAAGATGATGGAACTCAGCCTGCTGTGGCATGTTGGCAACCTCGCCGGTGCCGACTACGACACGGTCATCGCTGAACTGAAACAGGGTCTGCAACCGCTCTCAGAGGAGATCTCGCGATGAGTTCTGATACGACGTTGCCAGTAAGCACCCAGACCGACGGGAGCCAAGAGACCAGTGAAGTCTTCCGCGGCACTGCTGAAGGTGCCACGCGCCTCACCGACGAGCGTTCTGCCTCCGGCACGTCGGCCGCAGCCATTCCGGCGTTCGTGTTCGGTGAGGAGCTCGCAGATATCGCAGATCACGATCCGCGAATCGTCGTGCTGACGGCTGACCTCGCCAAGGCAAACCGAGCGGTCGACTTCGAGGATCGTCACCCCGACCGCTTCTTCAACCTGGGCATCGCTGAGAAGAACATGATCACGGTCGCGGCTGGCATGGCGGCCAGCGGCCAAATCGTCTACGCCGCCACCTTCGCATCGTTCTGTGCGTTGCTGGGAGCCGAGCAGATCCGGACCGACTGCGCCTACCCAGCGGTGCCGGTCCGAGTCGTGGGCCACCACTCGGGCATGTCGATGGGGTTCTACGGCACCAGCCACCACTCGCTCGAGGACATCGGCATGATGCGCACCATCGCCGATCTCACGGTGGTGTGCGTGAGCGATGCCAATCACCTTCGCGGTGTGCTGCGAGCATCAGTCGACCACCCCGGGGCGATGTACCTCCGGCTCGGACGGGGTCGCGACCCACAGGTGTATGACGAGGTCCCGAACATCGTGTTCGGCACAGCAATCCGCCTCCGCGAGGGTTCCGACGTGGCGCTCATCGTCACCGGTTCCGAAGTCCATCCCGCCCTTCAGGCGGCCGAGCAACTCTCAGCTGCAGGGATCGAAGCGCGGGTGATCGACATGCACACCATCAAGCCGCTCGACGTTGATGAAGTGCTGCGTGCCGCCGATGAATGCGCAGCTGTGATCACAATCGAAGAAGCAAATCGCACTGGTGGTCTTGGCAGCGCCGTGGCCGAGGTGCTGGCGGATCATCGCCGCTCAGTGCTGTTCGTGCGCCACGGCGTGCCAGACGAGCACGTACTTATCGGCCCTCCTGGTGCCCTCTACGCTCATTACCGACTTGACACGCCGGGCCTCGTGGCGGTCATCACCGAAACCCTCAAGGGAGTCTGACCATGACTCTATTGCCGTCTCATCCACTCACCGCCGACCAGGTCTGGCGTGACCGCGCCAGCGCCGTCATCCCTAACGGAATGTATGGCCATCAGAGCGCCCAACGGATGCCAGAAGGCTTCCCACAGTTCGTGGCGCGGGGCGACGGCGCCCGCATCTGGGACGTCGACGGCAACGAATACGTCGACTTCATGTGCAGCTACGGGCCGATCGTGCTGGGTCATCATCACCCGAAGGTGGAAGAGGCTGTCCGTCGGCAGCAAGCTCTCGCTGACTGTCAAAATGGGCCGTCGCCGGCGATGGTGGAACTGTGCGAATTATTCGTCGATCGGGTCGAGCACGCCGACTGGGCGATCCTCGCCAAGAACGGCACGGATGCCACCACCATGTGCGTCACCATCGCGCGTGCCGCCACCAATCGTCGCAAAGTGATGGTGGCCACGGGCGCGTATCACGGTGCTGCTCCGTGGTGTACACCGAACCCGAGCGGCGTCCTGTCGGAAGATCGCGCTCATTTGGTGCACTACACATTCAACGATGCAGAAACGGTGAGAGCTGCCGTGGAGAAATGCGGCGACGATCTTGCTGCGATCGTGGTGTCGCCATTCAAACACGATGCTCGTTTCGAGCAAGAGCTCGTCGATCCCGAGTGGGCTCGGATGCTGCGACGCATCTGCGACGAGACGGGCGCTGCGCTCATCCTCGACGACGTGCGGTGCGGTTTCCGTCTTGCGTACGGCGGGTCATGGGAACCGATCGGCGTGAAGCCTGATCTCAGCGCGTGGAGCAAGGCGATCGCCAACGGCTATGCGTTGGCGTCGGTCATGGGCAACGACAAGTTCCGCGATGGCGCTGGATCGGTCTTCGTCACTGGCTCGTTCTGGTTCTCGGCGGTGTCGATGGTGGCGGCCATTGCCACCATCACTGCGCTCGGCGAGGAGGACGGCCTCGGTTCGATGGAACGTGCCGGTCAACGTCTGCGCGACGGGCTGTCTGCACAGGCGGCATCGCATGGCCTGACGATTCGCCAGACGGGCCCGGTCACGATGCCGTTGCTCACCTTCGCTGCCGATGCCGACTTCGAACGCTCGCACCTTTTCGCCGGGAGCGCTGCTCAGCGGGGCGTCTACCTTCACCCTTGGCATAACTGGTTCGTGTGCGCCGCTCATACCGACGACGATGTCGACACAGCGCTGCAAGCGACTGACGCAGCCTTTGCCGACGTACGGGCCACCTTCGGGGCAGACTGAACCGTGGACCACGCTTCCGAGCGCGAACAACTGGTCATGTTGAGTCGGCGGGCATCATCGTCGGGTCTCAGTGTCGGCACCTCCGGCAACCTCAGTATCAGGGTCGACAGCGGAGTCCTGATCACGCCCAGCGGTCGCGACCCTGAACGCGCCGACCTGGGCGACATCTGCCTGATGGACCTCGATGGCAGTCAGATCGGCGGTGACCTGGATCCATCGTCGGAGGTGCCGATGCATCTCGCCATCTATCGAACTTCTGATGCGGACGCAGTGGTGCACACCCACTCCCCATATGCGACAACCCTGTCGCTGACCATCGATGAACTCCCCGCCGCGCACTACACCATCAATGGGCTGGGCGGCCCCGTGCGCGTGGCGCCGTATGCGACGTTCGGCACCCCCCAACTTGCTCAGAACATCGCAGCCGCTCTCACAGACCGAAGTGCGGCCATCCTGCAGAACCACGGGGCTATCACGACAGGGGCGTCGCTCCAGCAGGCCTTCGACAGAGCGGTGCTCCTCGAGTGGCTGTGCACCCTGCACTGGCGAGCCCTGCAAGTGGGTAGGCCAAAGATCCTCACCGAGTCCGAACTAGCGGACGTGCGCGATCAGTCGGCCCGTTTGCGCTACGGGTCGCAGCGGTGAGTGTCACGATGGCCGCCTCGGACACCGTCGTGTGTCTTGGTGTGCACGTCCTCGACATTCATGGTCGCCCCATCTCACAGATTCCCGAAACAGGACAGGCCGGTGCACGCATCGAGGAGATCCGACTGTCCGCCGCCGGCACGGCCGCCGGCACCGCAGTCGACCTCGCCAAGTTGGGGGCACACGTCATCAGCATCGGCAGCATCGGGAGCGACGAGGTCGGCGATTTCCTGCTGGCGTTGATGCACCGACACGGCGTCGACACGCGGGGCGTGGTTCGCACGGATGCCGCCCAGACATCGGCCACGATCCTCCCGATCAAGCCCAACGGCGATCGTCCTGCGTTCCATGTGGTCGGAGCGAATGCCCATCTCACCATCGAGCATGTCGATCGGAAGATGCTCACCAGCGGGTCGATCCTGCTGCTGGGTGGCCCGGACTCGATGGGCCCATTCTGCGGTTCCGATGCGCGCACCGTGCTCGGTTGGGCACGCCAGGGTGGGATGGTCACGACCATGGACCTCCTCGGGGCGCGACCCTCGCTGCGCGCCGATGACCTGCGCGCTCTGCTACCGCTGGTCGACCACCTGCTCCCCAATGAGGAGCAGTTGGGTGATCTGTTTGGGGTGACCGATCCGCTCGATGCTGCCCGGAGGGCGATCGATTGCGGTGTCGGGTGTGTCGTGGTGTCCCTCGGGCCGGATGGATGCCTCGTGGTCGACGCGTCGGGTCACGTGCACGTACCGGGTCGAGTCGTCGACGTGGTCGACACCACCGGGTGCGGTGATGCTCTCACCGCCGGATACGTCCGCGGGTTGATGACCGGGCTCGCACCAGCGGCGGCAGCAGAGATCGGGGTTCTTGCTGCTTCGCTGGTGGCGACCGGGCTCGGCTCCGACGCCGGCATCGTCGACCTCGCCGGCACGCTCGCTGCTGCCGATCGCTTTGCGGTACGGACTCCATCTCGGGCATTCAACTAGAAACTCGTCGCCGGCGCTGTTGCGTTGGTCGAGTGGGGCGCGGCACACCGTCGACGCTGTCTGATTGGTTCGCAGATGGCGCATTAGACGGAGTCTTGCTTTGAGTCGTCCATGATCGCATTCGATCCGGTTTGTGGCGTACCAGGTGCTGTCGTGGAGCACTTCTGGGACAAGGTCATCGACAATGCGCAGTAGTGGCGCAGCAAGATCAGTCGTCATCTCTCTTGACCGGTCAGGGCCCGCCAATATCATCTCGAAGAAGTTGGTGGCCGCTGCGACGCTGCGTTGTTTCGAGACGAACACGTCGATGACCTGGCCGTGCTGGTCGACTGCTCGGTACACGTATCGCCACACACGGCCGCCCGGACGTGGGTCTCATCGACGAACCAGCGATCACCAACGCTGTGCCTGCATGGCCGAGCCGCCTCCATGAGTAGTGGTGTGAAGCGTTGCGCCCATCGGTATCAGCGCACCGCCAGCAAGATTACCTCCGGCAAAATGCGTGAGGCATTCGATCGCCAGGCCAAGGGCCAGCAAATCGGAGTGATGAGCGGCCGCGACCGAGGCCCTTCTCCGCCAACCAGCGGTCGAGAGGCTCCGCTATTCGGTATGAGGGGTATCCGAACCATCTAACTCGGCGAACTTGGCCGCCATCGTCGGGTTGCCACGCGTCAACTTCTTGATCGTGACGTCTTGCGCCTTGTCGTTCGCCAACCGCAAATTTCGATCGGTTCCCTGAAGTGCCTTCTTCGTCTTCTCCAGGTGCTCGATCGACTTGTCGATCTCGTCGATCGCAGTCTGAAAGCGCCGAGATGCGAGGTCGTAGTTTTTCCCGAATGCGTCCTTGAACGTCTCGAGGTCATCTTCGAAGTTCGTGACGTCAATGTTCTGCGACTTCACCAACGCGAGCTCCGACTTGTACTTCAGCGAACTCAGCGCAGCGTTGCGCAGCAACGTGATGATCGGGATAAAGAACTGCGGCCGAACGACATACATCTTCGGATGGCGGTGAGAAACATCGACAATCCCTGAGTTGTAGAGCTCGCTGTCTGGCTCTAGCAAGGAAACCAAGATCGCGTACTCGCAGCCCTTCTCGACTCGATCCTTGTGGAGCTCTTTGAAAAAATCCTCGTTCTTACGCTTCGTCGCGGTTCCGTCTGTCTCGTTCTTCATTTCGAACATGATTGAAACGATTTCAGTGTCAGCCTCGTCGCACTCCCGGAAGATGTAGTCGCCCTTGCTGCCGGCCCGCGCATCATTGTCCTTTTCGAAGTAGGAACGGGGAAAAGCTGTGGCGCGGAGCTGGTTGAACGTGGTCTCGCAATGCTGTTCGAGGGTTTCCCCGACCATCTTTGTCGAGAGCCGCGCTTTCATATCCCGCAGCCGCTCGATCGACTCATCGCGATCCTTGATCTGAGTCTCGTACTTGTCCCTCAGAGACTTTTCGTCGCGCTCCTTCTCAAGCCCCGCCCGGTTCAGACCGTTTTTCAGCTCGTCGCGCTCCTTTTCGACCGCACCGACTGCGGCGGTGATTGCCAGCTTTTGTTCAACCTCGCCAGCGTCGAGCTTCGCGATCAGCTGCTGGATCTGTGAATCTTTTTCTGCTGCTGTTTTCTGCAGTTCGTTCAAGGCTTTCGCCTCTGCCAGCGCTACCGCGCTGTGCTTATCCAGCTCTGCGAGCTTCAGCCGCTCGTGCAAATCGCGCTCGAACTCGCTGTCGCGGACCTGTTTCTGGATCTCTGCGAACCCTGCCCCGTCGATGCTGAATGTCTGACTGCAGTGCGGGCACTTGACGTCTTGCATAGCTCGTTCTCCTTCATTTCATTCCGTGGTCCGCGGGCCGTTGCCGGGCAAGCGGTGGATCAGATATTCCCGCTCCTGCCAAGCTACGCCACCTTCAGCCGGTCGGAGACTCTGGTTCTCGGGTTGCATCCAGTTTGATGATTGCCCACGGCCTCAACGAGGTAGCGAGAGCGGGTTCTCTGGTCAGCACGAAGACGGCATCGACGGTTTGCCTGCTCTGTCGGGACGAGCGCTCTTTGAGATGAACATGCCATTCGGAAAACACAAGAACACACCGATCGAAGACCTGCCGTCCAACTATGTGAGATGGTTGCGCTCCGCTCTACAGGACCTCGATGGCGACTCGAAGAAATGCCTCGATCTGCACCACCCTCCGTCCCGATTTCGAACATCGTTGGTTGAACACGGCACGCGCTACTCCGGGTGGGAAAGCAGACTCAGATCGGCAACCGGCCTCTACAATCGGTCCACGTTGCCGGCACCCACGAACCGAGGGGGGTTTCTCCCACCTTTCGCGCCGGCCTTGCCTCTGTGGGGGTAGCGCGATTTCGTGTTTCGCCTGGTCACTGTGTTGATGGCGAGGCGGTTGGGAACGGCTTCGGCCGATTTGGGAACGTGTCCACCGTTGTCCAGTGATGTCCACCTCTCGGGGGCTTTCTAGCGGTATTGGCGTCCCCTTTCGGGCCGGGCGACCGTGTTGCGGTCAGCTGAGGGTCGGGCCGTGGAGAAGTCGGTGGCGTACTGGTTGGGGGTCCAGGTGGGTGTGCTGGCCGCCGCGCGAATGCCGCTGAACTGGTTGGCTACACGTGTTTCATTGGCGAGCGCCGAGACAACATGGCTGAGTGCGTCGGCGGCGTCGTCGGTGGTGACGGGTCCGCTCGTTGGTGCCTCGATGCGATGATCGACTCGGCGGAGAAAGCTGAGTTCGTCGTGAAGCAGCTGATGGAGCGGTGAGTGGAGGCGCCCTTCGGCAGCGGAGGTCTTGGTCAGTTCCCAGCGCTCGAGCTTCTCGGTGTGGTTGGCGTGCACGACTGATGGGCTGTAGTTCGCTGCTTGCAGGCCGTTAATGCCGGCGGTGCGGAGCCGGGCGGTGATCTTGTCGATCATCGCTATCGACTGGAAGTGGTCGAGGCTGATCCGGGCATCATGGGCGACAGCAAGTCGTGCAGCGGTGTCGGCGATCTCGTCGTAGTCCACTTGGCCGTTGCCGTAGTCCTGAGGTCGCCAGACGACGATCTGGTCGACAATGACATGGACGCCGCCATCGATGATTTCGCGGTGAGCGAGTACGAGGGCGGTGTTGTCGCCGGACAACGACAAGTCGATGTGAATGGCGGACTCCACGCTGGGCGTCGGCCTTGCAGAGGCTTCGAAGTGCCGTTCGCCGAGCGGCGCGAAGATGGCCTCGACAATGAAGGCGGAGAGGTACCGATCTGAGACGGTTGCCCACTGTCCTTCGTACTCGACGAGATAGCTAGCAAGGTCGCGATGACGTTCGACCCCGAGATCACGCGAGTCGGCCGTGATGACCGGCTTGAGATCGCACGAGAAGGTTGGGCTGCCGGGCCACATTTCGATCTCGCCAGCTCGCTGGGAGTCCCGGTACAGCTCCCAGCTGGGAATCTGCAGGGTGAACGCGTCCAGCATGCGGCTCTGACCGGTGTCTGCGTCGATTTCGCATGCCGCGCGGTGAGCCTCGTAGAAGCGGCCGATCATGGTCCAGGGGCTCGATGCCATGATCGTGAACGAGCCGGGGAACTGGGCCATTGCGGGTGCGATAGTGCGGTGGATCTCGGTGGTATCGCTTGTGGGACCCAACCCTGAAAGGTGGGCCGCCTCATCGATCAGGGCTCCGTAAATTGCGGGGCCGCGACCGGCTGACGCCGTGGTGGGGAGCGCGCTGAGCACCACGAGACCCTGGTCGCCGCGCTGCTTCGCGCCGGACACGAGTTGGGTGGGCGTCCAGAACCTGATCGAGTCCCGGCTGCTGTGCTCGAGCACCTCGTCGAACACCCTGGCATTGCGGACCATGCCGGCCAGGTCGCCGAACACGTCACGTGCGGTCGAGTCCTTGGTGGTTGACATCGCCACCAACGTGATCTGCTTGCCCGGGGGAAGCCCGAGGATGTCCTGCGGGTCTTGGAGGCCGAGCAGTTCTGAGACCTGCCATAGCGCGACGATCGCAGCGGTGAAGGTTTTACTCGAGCGACGACCTGCGACCAGCGTCGTTTCGCGGAACACGCTCTGGCCCTGCTGCCGGCAGTACCGCATTCGCTCGATCAGGTCCGGTGGTGTGCCCCGGATCCCCTCGAAGAACGAACCGTTGGGACTATCGACTGCGGTGTATCCGCTGGTCCATTCCGAGATGACCGAGCGATCGAAATCGGTGAAGAGGTGCTCCGCGCAGGTCAGCACCTTCAACAGGGTCGCCTGCCGGGGGAACAGGTCCAGTCCGAGATGTTCGGTAGCGAACCGAATGACATTGTCGTCGTGTTCGAAGCTGGTCGTGGCGTCGGCGACGCGACGAGAGGAATCGATCTGCCGGTTGGCATTCTTGAGACGCCGCTCAAGTCCTGAGCTGCTCATGGCGTGATTGCGGAGGCGTCGTTGGCGAGTTCGTGTTCGATCTCTGCGATGCGCCGCTCGAGGTCAGCCTCACGCCGCAGCTTGACGAGCCAGTTCAGGGTGAGATCCGCAGCACGCAACCTGATCGTGGCAGAGCTGTCCTCGAGTGCGTCGGTCAGGGTGTCCACGGCTCGGATACTGAGCTCGCTCAGCCGGCCGGTGATCCGTTCGACCTGTTGTCCGCGCCGCCGTGCGACCTCGGCTGCGAACGCCTCGCTGGAGAGGCGCCGTTGGACGGTCTTGGGGCTCACGTGGGCGAGCTCGCCGGTTTCGGCATGCGTCAGGCCGGCGGCGAGGCCACTCAGGATGAGTTCGTCGCTGTCGTTCCAGTCGATGTCAGAGATGGCCATTGTCGGGCTCCTTAAAGAGAGGGGTGTTATTTCTCCTTAGTTGCCCGAATTGCCTCCAGGACAGGATCACGCTCTCAGATTTCTCAGCCGTTGTGGCTGGCGGTACTCGTCGCTCTCGGTCGAGAGCTTCGTGTACACCTCACTGGTTCGGACGCGTCACTGCGAACAGGCTCAACGGTACTACGGATGTCTCGAAGATTCGGGGTCGCATCCCTGCGGCCAGCGGGATGCTGCGACACGAGACATGGCTGCGCCGCTGACCACTCGCCACCACGTCGTTGTGCGCCTGGAGGCGACTCGGACCGCCATCGTCCTGTCCGCTGACGACCGCTACAGCCGAAATGGCAATCGCATCTGTCGCATGATCTTCATATGGACAAGAACAACATCGAACCCGGCAAGCACTACGCGATCCGAGAACACCCCAACGACGACCTTCAACACGTCAAGATCGTCGAATCGGTACGCAGCCGCAAGTGGCGTGCCGAGTGGATTGACCCCAACCCTGGACTCATCGACTACGTCGCATCGCGCCACATCATCGTGCCGTGGGGTCAACGCCAGGCTCTGCTCAGCGACGAACGCAACGCCGGCACCATGGCATTAGCAGTCCAACGATCCGGCTTCCCCGGCGACCATCACCCGATCGCGTTTGCCGTCGACACGATTCTCGACGCGACCAGCGAACACAGCATCAGCGTCAACCACGGTGTGCTCTCCTATGAAGCCGATGCCCTCGAACGGGTCGCAGCGCGAGCCGGCATCGGCCCACCTGACCATCCCGTCGGCTACCGAGACCGTCATGGCCGACATCACCTTCCCTGGGACTGTGCGCTTGCCCTCGCTGAGGCGTTTGCGCGCAACGAACCATTACAGAGGCGAGGCTGGCGCGAAAGGCGGGAAAACTCCCTCGGTTCGTGGTTGCCGGCAACGTGGACCGATTGTAGAGGCCGGTTCGGGATCCCATTCAGCTTTCCACGGGCCGGCTCCGACGCGGACGCGGTGATCTCGGTGGTGCGGGCGCGTCGATCCGGTTCGTGCCGGGCGGCGGCGGCGGTTTGAGTCGTCGGTGGGTCGCTGCTGCGGAGTAGGCCTCCAGGGCAAACAACCGACCAGGCAACAAGGTCTGGACCACGCGGGCATGCAGCTTCGCTCGAATGTCGGGCAGCATGTGGACCAAGATCGAAACGATCGCATCCCACTGCTGTTCCCGAGATCAGCAGGTCGTCAGATCGCCGACCTGAGCGTCAAGTTCGACGCCTGAGTCTGCAGCCAATTGTCGAGCCTTGTCGACACTGCGCTTCGACTGATCGATCCAAAGTCAGCGCCCACGACTGACTCGGCCCGAACGCGGACCGGCCGACGGCAACATTACAAGCCGTCGACCGGTACACGCAGTCAGGATGATTCGATGGACTCGAATCAGCCGGAGAATGAGCCTCCCTGGCCTTCGAAGTCAACGATGTCGCCTCGAGCTTCGAAGGTGAGGTTGCCTGTTTCACCGATGACCACTTCTTGAATCTGGGCTGCTTCGGTCCAGTAGGCATCGTTGACGCCGTCGAGCTGGAGCGTCCCACCCAGCAGGCTGTCGCTGGTGAAGTTTGCGTTCCACGTCGCAGCCATCAGGTTGACTCGGTTCAGGCCTCCCGGTAGCGCTGCTGCGGCGCGCAGCACGTCGACGAGGAATTCTCCGTAGAGGTAGCCGGTCGAGTACGAACCGTCGGCACAGGTCACGTTTCCGTACTCTGCCAGAACCCGTTCGATCTCGACGATGGCGGGGTCGTCGGCGTAGCTGGGGTCACCACAGACCTTGTTCGAGTTCGCCATGTAGATGCCAGCACCGTCTGCAGCGAGTGCTGCTGCGGCGTCCTTCACTGGCTCGAAGTAGGAGGCCAGGTTGTTACATGTGTAGGACATGTAGCTCCGTGGACGCCATTCCGAGGCTGCGAGCACGGCAACGGCCTGCGTGCAGAACTTCGCCGTGGTTCCGACGACGAACACGTCGGCTTCAGTGCCGATGATCGTGGTCATCTCGTTGGTGACGTCTGCGCCGGCCGGGTCGTGAACCTCTTGGGTCACGATGTCCAAGGTGGAACATGCTTCAGCATCGTTGAGTGTGGTCTGGTAGGTCTTGCCGAAATCGTTGTTCATGATCAACGCCGCAACAGTGGCGCCGTCACCGAACTCGTCGGTAATGGCCTTGCACCAGATATTGGTCTCGGTGACGTAGTTCAAAATGTTGCCGACGGTCCATGGGTAATTCGCCGGGTCGCCCCAAAGCGGAAAGCCCGACGAGTTGAAGAGCTGCGGTACGCAGGCTTCGTCGGTGATGGGCCGGACGGCAGCGTTGATCGGCGTGCCGAGTACGTGGCCGAAGGCGAAGATGTCGTCGGAGTCGATCATCTCTTCGACGTTTGCCACGCCACGACCTGCTTCATACCCGTCGTCCTTGGCAATAAGGATGAGCTCCTTGCCTTCGATCGGATCGGTCGCGTTCACATTGTCGAAGTAGAACTGCATGCCGGCAGCGATGGCGCCGAATGCGGCGAGCGCACCCGACAGGGGCAACGTCTGGCCGATGCGGATCTGGTCGCCGTCGACGCCTTGGAGCGGATCCCAGTCGTCAGGACATTCATCGAGATTCAACACGGTGCCTGCTGCGACTTCGACCGAGCCCTCAAGGGCGAGTGCTTCGCCCCCACCTTCATCGGTGGAGGCGTCGGTGGCAATCGGTTCGTCGGTCTCGACGGGTGCATCGGTCGCGGCCGGCGCATCGGTCGCGGCCGGTGCATCGGTTTCAACGGGTGCGTCGGTCGCGGCTGGCGAAGAATCGCCGCCGTCGTCGCTGCCACACGCGGCGATGATCAGGCCGGCGGCCATCACCCCCGCAATGGTGCGCCTGAGTCGTGGTGTTGTCATTCGTTCCCCCTCTGGGATTTGTGTTGGTTGTTCAGCTGTCGCTCGGCTCACCATCAGATGAGCCCAGGTCGTGGTTCTGATTTCCCGGACAAGTGGAGGTCCTGGCTGCGCTCATACCCCGACATTTCGTCGAGCCCCATGCAGCCCTTCCCACCGTTGTTCGTTCATCGGGCACTCGCCCGAATCAGAACCTCAAGTCAGTTGACAGAGGTGAGGTTAGGCAAGAGTCCACCGTTTGTCAACAGGAATGTTGACGTGGTCGCCGGGCAGGATGGTCTCGCCGATATCCGGACGCGGCGCGGCCCCGTTGCTGCGTTTCAGAGCTACAGCAGCCCACCGGGCACGATGCGGATTACTGCGAAATTGCAGCAAACATCGGAGGCTCTCTGTCTTCTGGCTGGGTCGTGCCTCACCCAAGCACCTTGAACGTGGCGGTGCTGTTGACGGCAATTCTCTGGCCGAAGTTCGGTGCCAGTGCCTTGATCGCGCTGTTGAACACGCCAATGGTATTCAACATAAGCGTTGATGCTCTCCGAGTTGAGATCTTGGCGCCGCCAGCATCACATCGCCGCGAAATTTGCCAATGAGATTTGGCTGGCGCTCGAAGCGCAGACGGTGACGCTGCCAGCGGCTGAAACGTGGGGCCAAGTCGTCGGCGAGTTGCTCGCCGATGTCGACCGTATTCAGCAGCAACGCGGCCGACTCGCTACTCAGATCGAGGAGGCGTTCCTTTCGCACCCTCTCGGCAAGGTCCTTGTGACTCTCTGCGGGTTCGGTTCCAGGACCGGAGCACGAACCCTCGCCGAGATCGGCGACCCGATCCGCTTCAAGGATGGCTCACGCCTCGCTTCCTACGCCGGACTCTCACCCACCGACTGGCGATCCGGAAGCTCGATCAACGGCGCGTTCCAACACCGAGGCGGCAACGTCATCCACGCCATGCTCACCACCGCCCGCCCGTTAAGATCCCTCACGCTCCAAGAAATTTGCAGAAGCAGCTTGGCAACGAGACAGCAACACCCCAAGGAGTCCAGGCCGATGGGGAAGGTGGGGAAAAACCCCCTTGCTTTCGTGGGCGCCGGCAACGTGGACCGATTGCAGAGGCCGGTTGACGATCCGAGTCTGCTTTCCACTGGCCGATTCCGACGCAGCTGGTGAGCGCCGTCGAACTCTCCCGGCTCGATCAAGTCGATGCGGCAAGGACCCGTCGCACTGCGCCGACAACCTCGGCCGCTGTAGAGCCCGGAGTCAGTACGGCGGCGATTCCGGCTTCCGTCAACTCGACGATGTCGAGGGCTGGGACGATCCCTCCGACAATGACCGGAATGTCGCTCCCGCGGCCGCGCAGCTCTTCGACTACCAGAGGTGCCAGCGTCAAGTGAGCGCCCGACAGCATCGACAATCCGACGGCATCGACGTCTTCATCTACAGCCGCAGACGCAACTGTCTGTGGCGTCTGGAACAACCCGGTGTAAATGACTTCGTAGCCGGCGTCGCGCAAGATGCGAGCAATGATCTTGACGCCACGATCGTGGCCATCGAGACCCACTTTCGCGACAAGGATGCGTTGGCTCATATCGTCGGCACCTCGGTGTGGCGGCCGAAGACGTCGGCCAGAGCGCCCATGATCTCACCGAGGGTCGCATACGCGTGCGACGCATCAATCAGGGTGGGCATCAGATTGATCTCAGGATCCGCGGCCTCGTCGGTAAGCGTGGCGAGGACCTTGTCGACCGCCTCCTGATCGCGGTCATGCCTGACCGTTTCGAGTCGCATCCGCTGCCGGGCTTCGTCTTCTTTCGATATTCGCAACAGCTCAATCTCGGCGTCGTCATTACCTTCCTTGAAGTCCGACACGCCGACGATGACCCGCTCACCGGAATTGAACTTGCGTTCCAACTCATAGGCAGAGTCAGCAATGCATCCCTGAAACCAATTTTCGTCGATGCCTTTGATCACACCTTCCAACAACGACCCATCACCGAATTCTTCGAGTTTGCTGAACACTGCTTCGGCTTGCCGTTCCATCTCATCGGTCAGTTCCTCGACAAAGTACGACCCGCCGAGTGGATCAGCCACATGGGTTACATTCGTCTCGTAAGCGATCACCTGCTGCGTTCTCAAGGCAATACGCGCCGCCTTCTCCGTCGGCAGGGCCATTGCTTCGTCCATCGAGTTGGTGTGCAGCGACTGCGTTCCTCCCAGCACACCCGCGAGCGCCTCGATCGCGGTCCGGACGATGTTTACCTCTGGCTGTTGTGCCGTGAGGGAAACACCCGCCGTTTGCGTGTGGAATCGCAGCTGCAGCGACCGCTCAAGCTCCGCGCCATAGCGTTCCTTCATCCACCGCGCCCAAATTCTGCGAGCTGCGCGGAGCTTGGCGATCTCCTCGAAGAAGTCGATGTGCGCGTTGAAAAAGAAGCTCAGCCGCGGCGCGAAGGAGTCCACCGGCAACCCCGCCTGCAGTGCCAACTCGACGTAGGCAAAGCCGTTCGCCAAGGTGAAGGCCAACTCCTCTGCGGCGGTCGAACCAGCCTCCCGAATGTGGTAGCCGGAGATCGAGATCGAGTGCCAGCGCGGCATTTCAGCGGCCGTGAACTTGATCGTGTCACGCACCAGCCGCATCGACTGGCGTGGAGGAAAGACGAACTCTTTCTGTGCCTGGTATTCCTTCAAAATATCGTTTTGGAGGGTGCCTCCGAGCCGAGCCCGATTGACTCCTGCGTTCTCCGCTTGGGCTACGAACATCGCGAAGATGGGCGCCGCCGGGCTGTTGATGGTCATCGACGTCGTGATCTGATCAAGATCAATCCCGGCGTACAGATCCTCCATGTCTGCCAAGGAATCAATCGCGACGCCGCAACGACCAACTTCTCCCAACGACATTGGATCATCCGAGTCGAGGCCGAGCAGCGTCGGCATGTCGAACGCCGTCGACAGGCCAGTGCCTCCTGATCTGATGATTTCTTTGAAGCGGGCGTTCGTGTCGTCCGCCGTGCCGAACCCAGCAAACATGCGCATCGTCCAGAGCCGCGACCTGTACATCGACGCGTATGGACCCCGCGTGTACGGGTACACACCCGGAAATTCGGCGTCATCCGGGCCGTACACGGGCTCGAGGGGGACGCCGGACATCGTGGAATAGTCGCCCTCCCGAAGTTTCGAGTCATCAAAGGCTTCCTGCCAAAGGGTTCTGTTGTCGCTCATTGTTGGATATCCGTTCGCTTCGTTCGGTCTTGGTTGAGCGCTTGGTCGAGCGCCTCGAATTCATCGCGGCGCCAGCGACGCGACGCCGCAGCGTGGGGTACCAGCGCGTTGGCGCCGTGGAATGACCCCGGATAGACATGCAGCTCGGTGGGCACACCGGCACGAAGGAGCGCATGCGCGTACGCGATGTCCTCATCAAGGAACATGTCGAGCGCCCCGACCGTGATCATCGCTGGCGGCAAGTCGGCCAGATCGGTCGCTCGCGACGGGGCCGCGTAGGCCGCGATGTCATCGCCACCCGCCCGACCGTTGAGATAGGCGTCCCACCCGGTCAGGTTCGCGTCACGATTCCAGAGCCGAAGATCGGTTACCCCATGGCTCGACGGAGTGTCGTTGCGATCGTCGAGCATCGGGTACGTGAGAAGCTGAAAGCAAGGTCGCATCTCGCCGCGGTCTCGCGCGAGGAGTGCGAGCCCGGCGGCCAGGCCGCCACCAGCACTCGCTCCACCGATGGCGATTCGGTCGGCGTCCAATCCGAGCAGACCCGCAGCACCGAAGAACCAACTCAGCCCGGCGTAACAGTCGTCGAGAGGGACCGGGTAGGGAAACGCTGGAGCCAGTCGATAGTCGACGGACGCAACGACGATGTCGAGTTCGTTGGCCATCGCAGCACACTCACCGTCGTTCATCGAGACATCACCCAGCACCATGCCGCCACCGTGGATCCACAGCAGACCGGGGCTCATCGGCCGAGCCGATGAGCTGCGATAGACGCGTACGACGAGCTGATGCCCGTCTGCAAGCGGAACGAGGTGGTCATCGACCTCGACGCCGTCCGGTATCACCGCTGGCCGTGCGGCGAGCAGTGCGGTAAACCTGTCGCTCGCAGCGGCGATGTCGGTCAGATCCATGAGGTCCGGCGGCAGTAACTCCAACACGGCGCGATGCGCCTCGTCGGTCAGCTGTGCAATGTCCATTCGCTCAAGCCCTCGCTGTTCTATGGCGCGCACGCTGCAGCGCAGCGCGATCTCGAATCACTCGGCCATCGGTGACGCAACCATTCGCCACGGTCACGATCCCAGCACTGCAGAGCACTACGGAACGCCCGGCGCTGTCGTTGCCGACCGCTCGGGTATGGAACGCAACGCGCGAGCCGGCAGAGAAGATGTCGGTGATGTCGACCTCGGTGGCCACGAAGTCGAGGGGCTCAGAGACGATCGCGTCTTCGTCGTCGTGAACGATTCCAGTGGCCGACACCGCCGTTTGGTCAATGAGCCAACGCCGTACCAACGTTTCGACCTCCGGATCAGTTGGCTGCGCTGCTCCGTCCCACGGCGCGGCCATCGGTGGGCGAATCGCGTCAGGTTTTCCACTTTTCAGCTGGCGCCGCCGTGCGGCATAGTCCTCGACGGCAACACAACCCGTCAGCACGGCACCATCTGAGCGGTACAACGCAACACCAGACCAGCACGTCACTGCACTGTCGACGCCAGCCGACGCCCCGTGCTCGGTGAAGTGCAATGCAATCCGATCCTCGGTACTCACCACAGCGTGCACCGTCATCCCCAGCCCCGGAAACTGTTCAAATTGTCGTTGCACCGCAGCCAGGTACTCGTCGCGTCCTTCGATCGTCGCTTCGCCGACTCGCAATGCGTAGTCGGGGCTGAGCAACCCTCGCGCTGCCGCAGCATCGTGTGAATTGAAGAAGTCGATGACCCATCGGCGCATCAGCCCGATGATCGGCAGGCGCGCCGCGGCGTCCATCAATTGACCGCACGATCACGGCCGTGCCAATAGACCTGACGAAGGTCCTTCTTGAGCACCTTGCCGGACGCGTTCCGTGGCAAGACGTCGGTGAATTCGATCGACGTCGGGCACTTGTATTTTGCGAGCCGCGTCTGCGTGAACTCGACCAACTCTTGCTGTGTGACCGCACTACCGATTCGCAACACGACGATCGCCTTTGGCGTCTCGCCCCACCGCTCATCGGGGACCCCAATCACTGCCACTTCGCTGATATCGGGGTGATCGGCCATGGCGTTCTCGACTTCGGCCGGGTAAATGTTTTCTCCCCCGGACACGATCATGTCTTTAAACCGATCGAAGAGGAAGATGTAGCCCTCGTCGTCCTGGAACGCAGCGTCGCCGGTCCGCAGCCAACCGCCATCGACAATTGCTTCGGCCGTCGCTTCGGGCTTGTTCCAGTAGCCAGCGGTGACCATGCCTGAACGAATCCAGATCTCGCCGACGTCGCCTACGGGGACATCATCGAGCGTGGTCGGGTCGATCACCCGCAACTCGACCCAAGGAAATGCCCGACCACAGGATCGGAGCAGATGTGCACGATCACCGTCAGGATCGTGATCCTCGGCGGGTAGGCCAACGACGGTGCCACTCGTCTCGGTCATTCCGTAGGCCTGCGTGAAATCGCACCCGAACACGTCAATCGCCTCGCGGAGCAGCGCATCGCCGATGGGCGACGCCCCGTAACTCAGCAACTCGAGACTTGACAGGTCGGCAGCACGCACTCCGGGTGCCGCGAGCATCGCCTGAATGGCCGCGGGGACAAAGAAAGAGTGCGTCACGCCGTGCTTTGCAATCGCATCGACGACCGCGATGGGATCGAACTCGCGCATGACGACGGTATGGCCCCCGAGCGCCATCGTCGATGTGCCATAGCCGATTCCGCCAATGTGGAAAAGTGGCATCGCGACGAGGTTCACACTGTCGGCCGACATCTTCCACGCTTGACCGAGTTGAGCCGTGTACGACATGCCCGCGTTGGTCAACATCACACCCTTCGGAAGACCAGTGGTCCCTGATGTGTAGAGCAAGAGTGTGACGTCATCGGATTCGCCGACGTGCGCCGGGTCGTGCGCTGATGCCGAGTCGCGCCACGCATCGAATTCCTCACCAAACACGATTATCCGGCTCGCCGGTTCTGCATCATCGGACGCCAGAAGGTGCCGTTCTGTAGCACCGACCACGATCATCGACGGTGCAGCATCGGCGACAATCACGGCAATCTCGGGCGCGGCGAGACGCCAATTCAGCCCGACGAGAATCGCGCCGATCTTGCTGCAACCCATGGCAAGGTCGAAGAACTCGGGCGCGTTCTTCGACAACACTGCGACGCGGTCGCCGGCGACAAGGCCCTGCGCCGACAACGCGTTCGCCACACGCGAACTGCGCACATTGAGCTGGGCGAATGTCAATGTCTCACCCTCGAAAGTTAATGCAGGCGCATCCGGTGTCGATCGGGCGAATTCGCGGACGATGTTGCCCAGTGTGTAGGTCACGATGGCCTCTCAGTAGTTCTTCGGTAGTCCAAGGCTGTGTTGTGCAACAAAGTTCAGAATCATCTCTCGACTGACCGGTGCAGTCTTGTGGAGTCGAGCAATGAACCACAGGTCGGCAAGTCCGTACTCGATCGCGAACCCGTTGCCTCCGTGCGTTTGTATTGCCTGGTCGAGGGCAACGAGCGAGGATTCAGCGGCAGCGAATTTGGCCATATTCGCCGCCTCACCTGCTGCAGGATTTCCGGCGTCGTACAACTGTGCCGCACGTGCAGTCATCAGGCGAGCTTGCTGGACACCGATATAGGCCGATGCAAGCGGATGCGCCACGCCCTGGTGCGCCCCGATCGGCGTCGACCACACCGATCTGTCAACGGCGTACTGCGCCCCCTTGTCGATCGCGAAGCGCGAGATGCCATTGTTGATAGCCGCCGCGCAGATCCGTTCGGGATTCAGTCCGACGAATACATGACGCAACCCGTCGCCCTCCTTTCCGATGAGAGCTTCGGGGCCGAGTTCGACTTCGTCGAAGAAGACCGTGAACTGCGTCTCCGGTACGTGGAGCGCCGTCTCGATCGGCGACATCGTGATACCGGGAGCATCAGCTGCAACGAGAAACAACGAAAGCGGGCTTCGCCCTGCTGCGTCCAACGTGTCCCCTCGGGCGACGACGATCAGCGCTTCAGATTCGTCGACGGCCGATGTCCAGTACTTCGTTCCGCTCAAGCGCCAGCCGTCACCATCACGTCTCGCTGTCGTACTCACCTTGTGGGTGTTGGTCCCGGCGTCCGGCTCGGTGATAGCAAACGCAATACGCCGGCTTCCGTCGGCGAGACCACTGAGCCAGTCGTCGCGCATTGCAGGTGAGCCGTGCGCTTCGATGATCGGGCCGGTGATCGAACCAATGACCATCGACAACAGCGGGCAGCCGAGCGCCGCCGTCTCTTCGATGACAATGTTGTAATCGGCGAGTCCGCCACCTCCGCCCCCGTATTCCTCGGAGATGTGCACCCCGAGGAATCCGGCAGCGCCGAGTTGATCCCACAGTTCGGTCGGCTTTTCGTTGCGTTTGGTGACGCCTTGGAAATACGACCGGCCGAACGGCGCAACGAGTTTGCGCACGCTGGACCTCAACTCGCCGTGGTGCTCGGCAGTGTCGACCAGTTCAGATTCGAAGATGTTTGTCATGGCGTTCCTAGGGGGTGGCGATGGAGGTCGGGTGATGGCGTCGTGGTCCCAGAGTCCGTGGACCGCCATTCGAAGAATCCGCTACCGGTCTTGCGACCGAGGTTGCCGGCAGCGACCAGGTCCCGCAGCACCTGGGGCGGTTCGTAACGAGGACCGAGCGAGGTGGCGAGGTTCTCGGCAATGTCGAGTCGAACGTCGAGACCAACGATGTCGCTCAGCTCCAACGGGCCGATGGGGTGGCGGTATGCAATGACCATCGCCCTATCGATGTCCTCGGCAGTGGCGACGCCGTCTTGCAACATGCGCATGGCCTCGAGTGACGCGATCAGGTCGAGGCGCGACGTCGCAAAGCCAGGTGTGTCAGACACTGTGATGGTCTGCTTGCCGATTGATGCGGCGACAAGGCGCGCTCGTTCGGCCGTCTCGTCGGTCGTGGCGGAGCCCAGCACTAATTCGACCATTGGGAGCGACCACACCGGATTGAAGAAGTGCATGCCGATGAACGACGCAGGATTCTCCAAGTTTGCAGCGAGACGGTCGACCGACAGAGCGCTGGTATTCGTGGCGATGATGCGTGGAGCACGCTCCTCGATCCGGGCGAGGACCGATGCCTTCAATTCGAACCGTTCGGGAACGGTCTCGATGACCAACGCAAGGCCAGCATCGAGTTCGTCCACCGACGACACACGTGACACCAACGACTCGACCACAGCTCCCTGCGCTGCCGTCAGCTTGCCGCGGGCAATACCCTGCCCGATTGTCGCGGAGATGGTTCGGCCCAACTCGCCAGCTTGATCATCGTTCGGTTCGACCACGATGGTGCGCCACCCGGCAACCGCGAACACGTACGCGATTCCAATGCCCATCGTGCCCCCACCGACCACGCCAACGGCGTCTGAGTTCGCTGAGATTTCAGAGACATGCATCCGGATACCTTTCAACACCTGTGTTGACAACAGTGCCCAGTGTTCCATGGCGGTGTTGACAAGTCAAGTGCGCGTTGCAGAGGTCAGAGCGGCATCAGGCACGGAGGCCGGCAACGGCCATTTCCGCAAACGCAATGCCGATTTCCTCGGCGGTATCCGAGGAACGTTCCGGCACGAACCACCGGTTCGTCCAACCGATCATGCCAATCACACCGAAGGCCAGCACGCGCGCCGACGAAACCGGGCGAACGGTGCCGTCGTCGAGCCCCTCTTGCAGGATGGCGATGATCGCGTCTTCATATTGACGGTTGAGCATGCGCATGAACTGCGACCATTCCGTGCGATCGCTCTCGACGTGCGACAAGTTCTCCCGGATGTACACATACAACAGCGGGTAGTGATCGCCGTATGACTTCATCAGTTCGACAATCAAGGTACGCAGCTTCTCAAGCGCCGGCGTTTCGGCTCCGAGTACCGCCTGCGCCATTGCCACGTTGGCTTCGGACACTTCGCGCACCACCTCGTCGAAGAGTTCGCGCTTGTTCGCGATGTAGTAATACAGCGACGCACGATCAGTTCCGAGCGCCTTGGCAACCGCGCCGAGACTGGTGCCCTTGAAGCCCCGCTCGTTGAACAATTCGGCGGCGACCCGAGCGATCTCGCGACGTCGCGCTTGGTACGACTCGGAACCCTTGTTCAACGCCAAGGATCGCCGTCGGCCGATTTCACTGGTCTCATTCTGCTTCTTCTTGCTCAAGTCAAACAACGTAGTGCGGTTGCGCGGCCTGACCGCAAACCATCTGGGAAACGCGCGCACAGCGACAGGGCAATCGAATCCTCGGGGTCGCGCGAATCCAATGAATGAGGCCTCGACGGAGAGCGAACTATTTACTAAGGTTTGTCAACTATGACGTTGACAATTTGGACGTCACCAACCATTAGGGAGATCACCGATGAAGACCAAAGCAGCAATCTTGTGGGAAACGAACACCCCGTGGAGCGTCGAGGAGATCGACCTGGACCCGCCGGGTCCAGGTGAGGTCCGAGTAAAGCTCGCGGCTTCCGGACTCTGCCACAGCGACGAACATGTCGTCACGGGCGACTTTCCCTTCGAACTCCCGCTGATTGGCGGCCACGAAGGCGCCGGCGTCGTGCAAGAGGTCGGTCCCGACGTCAGTTGGCTTGAACCGGGCGACCATGTCGTCTTCGGGTTCATCCCGAGCTGCGGCCGTTGCCACAGTTGCTCGACGGGTCACCAGAATCTTTGCGATCTCGGCGACCTGCTCGGGCTTGCCCGCCAGATCAGTGACGGCACGAGCCGTCATCACACACAGAGCGGTGAGGACCTCGGCTTGATGTGCCTCGTGGGCACCTTCGCTCACGACACGGTGGTCAACGAGGCCAGTTGCATCAAGATCGAGAAGGATGTCCCACTGGATCGAGCCTGCCTGCTCGGTTGCGGTGTCGTTACCGGATGGGGCAGCGCCGTCTACGCGGCCGAAGTCGGCCCCGGAGACACCGTCGTCGTCGTCGGCGTCGGTGGCATCGGGTCCAACGCGGTCCAGGGCGCCCGCCTGGCCGGTGCCAAGCGAATCATCGCGATCGACCCGGTCGAGTTCAAGCGTGAAACTGCGATGCAATTCGGCGCAACGCACACCGCTGCAAGCATGGCCGACGCACTTCCGCTGATCGAACAACTGTCGTGGGGCACTATGGCAAACCAAGTGATCATGACGATGGGCGTTGGGTCAGGAGCCGTACTCGCCGAGGCCTTGGCACTCACTGCCAAGCGGGGTCGCGTCGTCGTGACCAACATCCATCCCGCGGCCGAGATGTCGGCCAGTGTCAGCCTGCTGGACCTGACCCTGATGGAAAAGCAGGTCGTCGGCTCGCTCTTCGGTTCAGGCAACCCGAGAGCTGATATTCCGAAGCTGCTCAATCTTTACCGTGAAGGCTTGCTCGAACTCGACGATCTCGTTACTCGGGAGTACACACTCGACGGCGTCAACGACGGCTATGACGACATGCGCGCCGGCAAGAACATCCGTGGAGTGATGAAGTACGCCTGACCTGGTCGGGTGCACCCTGCAACCTCAGGGTGCACCCAACATCAGCCCAAGACGAGTGCTGCGAACCCGGACCGACAAGGTCCGCATTGCGATCTCACGTACTGAGCGCTGCCTATCCGTCTTCTCCGGCCGGCGCCGACGGTTCGCCCATGGACGATCGGTCGTGGTGATCTTCTTGTCGAACGAGCTCGCGGCGCTTGGCTTCCGCGCCGGCTCGCTGTCGACCGCCTGCGACGGCAACTGCGGCAATGAGAGCTCCCCCACTGAACATGAGATCGAGCCAAACGACATCGGTGACGAGTTGCAGACCCTTGACGCCGGTGGCCAGCACGTAGATCGCGAGGATGCTGCCCCAAACGTTGTACCGGCCCGGACTGAACTGCGTCGAGCCTAAGAAAACTGCGGCGAAGGCGGGTAACAACAGGGCAGGTCCGTAACTCAGCGACGGCCCAGACAGCGAGGCATACAGCACACCAGCAATTCCAGCGAGGGTGCCTGACGCAATGAGCGACATCCAGGTGTAGAAGTCGACGCGCACGCCCGACAGCCGTGCAGCCTCGGGACTGCTCCCGATGGCGTAAAGGTAGCGCCCGGCGGGTGTGTGGCGCAGACCCCACCACAGCACGGCCGCAATGATCAACATGTAGAGCACGATGATCTGGAAGCCCAACACCTTCGTCTGGGTCAGCGCCGTCCACGTCGAGTTCGAAGGTGAACGCGGCTGGGAATTGCCCGTCACGATGATCTGGACCGCGGCCAACACCGACGCCATTCCCAACGTTGCAATGAACGACCCCACTCGCAATCGAACCACGATGAACCCATTGATCGCCCCAATCAACGCGCCGATCAGAATTGCGACGATCACTGCCACAGCAATGCTGTGGCCATTCGTGATCAGTAGTACGGCGCTGAGCGTCGCCAAGTTAGCGGTTGCCCCGATAGCCAGATCAAAGACCCCACCGATCAGCGGAATCATCACACCCAGCGCCAACACGGCGGCGACGGCGCGGTTGGCAGCAACAGAATGCACTGTTGCCGACGTCGGAAACAGCCGCGGCTGCCAGATCGAGAAGACGATGATCAAGGAGGCCCAGAGATACAGGCCGCTATAGCGATCGAATCCGAGATTGCGATTGATGCCGATCATGACGCCACCGCGTTTGCGCTTTCCGACCCCGGCTCGACAACGTCGCCGGCCATACCCAGCGCCGATCGGGTGATCGAGTGAACATTGATCTGGTCGCCGTGCAAGGTGTCCGCGATGCGGCCGGAGCGCATCACGATCACGCGATCACACACGGTGACCAATTCGTCGACATCTGACGAGCTCATTAATATTGCTGCACCTTCTTGCGCTGCATCGAACAACGCACTGTGGAGTTCGGCCTTGGCTCCCACGTCGACGCCCTGTGTTGGCTCGTCGAGAAGAAACATGACCGGCACTCGTTGAAACCACTTGCCAAACACGACTTTTTGCTGGTTGCCACCGCTAAACGATGACAGCGGTTGGCCGATCGCCTCTCGGGGACGGACACCCAACCGCTCGAACCATCGTTTGGTGATGGCCGTCTCTTTGGTGCGGCTGAGCAGAGGCACTCGCCAAAAATCCCGAAGGTTGGCGATGCTGATGTTTTCGCGTGCGCTGAGGTCGAGAAAACACCCTTGGAGCTTCCGCTCCGCTGGCACGTAGGCGACATCGCGCGACATCGCGAGGTCCGGGCGGCGTGCCGGCAGTATCTCGGATCGAATATGCACCGTGCCTTCGTCGCGGGCTCGCGCCCCGAAAATGGTGGCACACAGTGCATCGCGGCCAGAACCAGTGATTCCTGCGACACCGACGACTTCACCGGGAAAGACCTCGAAGGACACGTCAGTCAACACATCGGAGGTCAAACGATCGACGCTGAGTGTCGCTTTGGGCTGGCCGGCAGCGGAGCTTGATTCGTCGGCGATGTTCAGCCGATGCGGCTGCTCCAGTGCCGCCCCAAGAAGATGGTGGAGTAAAGCGTCACGTGTCAGACCTGCGACCGGCTCCGATGCCACCTTCACGCCATCGCGCAGAACAGAAGCGCGCTCTGCGATCTGAAACACTTCATCAAGGCGGTGCGTCACGTAGAGCACCCCGATGCCCCGGTCGGCAACGGTTCGAACGATTTCGAGGAGATGCTCAACTTCACTATCGGGCAGCCGTGCCGTGGGTTCGTCGAGCACGAGTAACTGCACATCTCCGGCGGGCTGTCCAGAATCTGGGACCGAATCAGCCAGGAGCGCACGAGCCACCGCCACCCCGGTTTTCTGGGCCGGGGAAAGGGACTCGATTAATGCACCCGGGTCGAGGTCGAGCTCCATTTGCTCAAGTGCAGCGGTCGCCCGCAGGCGGGTACGACGTGACCGAATCGTGCCCCACTTCGTCGGGAATCCGGGCCCAAACGCAAGGTTGTCGCTGATCGACGCCGACTCGACGAGCCCGAGATCCTGGTGAACGAATCGTGCACCAAGCGCGTGAGAACTGTGTGCACTTCCTACCTCGAGGTCGAGTCCACCGATCTGCAAAAGCGAACCTGGATCGGGCCGGTGGTAACCGGCCAGCACCTTGATGAGTGTCGACTTGCCGGAGCCATTCTCACCGAGTAGCGCATGGATTTCGCCGGGAGCAATATTGAGGTCGACACCGTCGAGCGCCCGGCCTCCGACGAAGGTCTTGGTGAGCGATTCGATCCGCAGCGCCGACGTCGACACCGACGGCCCAAGGGCCCCCGGTGTCGACATGTCGGCTGCTTGCATCAGACGCCCCAGAGCAACTTGAACTGGGCCTCATAGTCAGTGGGATATGGCAGCCCGAGCGCCCAGTCGTCGGGGTTACCCACATTGTCTGCTGTGACGAGCATGTTCAGGCGACCGCCGCCCGACGGCTCAATGTCCATCCCGAGCAGGTGGCGTGCGGCGATATCGACAGCGATCCAGCCGAACTGGTCAGGTGCTTCGGAGCTCCAGGCGGCATTGCCGCCGGTCGTGAGCTCCAAGAAGTTATTGACGTCAGCGGCTCCACCAGCGATCTTGATACCTTCGATTCCGGCTGCGGCCAATGCCGACGGCAGGCAGGGGAGGAACGCTCCATCGGACGTGATCAAGTACTCGATATCGGGGTCCTTCTGGAGTTTCGAGACGATCGTCGGGCACAACTCGCCGATCTGGGCAGGAGCGGCATCGAACGACACGATTTCGCATTCCGTGCAGTTTGCGGCGACGTTGTTCCTGAACCCTTCGGCCCACTGTTGCAGGACCACGTAGGCCGGCACGTCCTGCACGAGGGCCTTGCCCTTTGCGCCAGAATCCTCGATGAACCAGTCGGCGAGAATGGCACCCGATTTGACGTAGTCAGCGCCGTCCGATGCGCCTTGGGTGACCACGTCGCTCGGGGCGGTGTCGCCGGTGGCGATCGTCGTGATCGTGATACCGGCCTCAGCGTATTGCGGCTGCAGATCGTCCCACGCCTGCTGCGCCGCACCGATGGGGAACACGACCAGCGGGTCGTACTGAAGAGCGTCGACCATTGCCTGGTGGAGTGTCGCGTAGGCGTCACCAAGAGCGTCGTACTGCAAGTACTCGGTCTTCCAGCCGATGGCCTCAGCTGCGGCAATTGCTCCGTCGCTGATCACGCCGCACTGGGGCAGTTCGCAGCCGATGATCACGACGGTCGCACCTTGCTCGACCGGCCCAGTGAGCGGAACCAATTGAGGAATCGCGGTGGGCGCCTCTGTGAATGCTGCGGCACGTATCCCAGCGGCCGCGACCTCAGCAGCGGCCGCGTCGTCGGCGGACTCAGCGGCTGGCTCGTCCGTAACTGCGGTCGTGGCAGCGGGTTCAGCGGCCGGTGTCGAATCAGCGTCGCTACCGCAAGCGGCGGCGACGAGTGCAAGTGCGACGGCTGCCGCGATGACCGGTGTGTGTTTCATGACTTCCCATCTATCCATCTATGGCACCGGGTGCGGTGTCCATGTGTGAACTAGAACACACGTGGTTACCAATTGTCAACACTTGTGTTGAGTTATCAGAACCACGGTATTCGGCCGAGGAGGAAGCCGAGAGCCATCAGCCCTTATAAAGCCTACGCAATGGCTGCCACGGCCAGATTTCATGCGAATGACATTTTACAACGTCGGCGTTGACGATTGCTGCTACAAAGCGCAGTGGGCCGCTTCAGTTCGCGCTTCGCAGGTCGCCGGGTCACTGCCCAGTCCAGATCGGCGACCGCTTTTCGGCGAAGGCTGCGGCGCCTTCCTTGGCGTCGTCCGTCGCGAGGATCCCTTCGACCAAACCGCGCTGCATCTCCCACACATCCTCGGGCGGCCAAGCAGACGACTCGGTCACGATGCGCTTGGTCATTGCAACAGCCAACGGGCCATTCACGGTGATCTCCGCGGCCAACTCGAGCGCGCCGTCCAGCGCGGCACCCGCGGTCAGGCGATTGACCAGACCCCAGTGGTGAGCGACAGCCGCCGGCATATGCGCGCCGGTCAGCGCGTACTCAAGCGCGATCTGGCGCGGGATGCGTTGCGGCAGCCGAACCAACCCGCCAGAGCCAGCAACGAGCCCCCGCCGGACCTCGGGAATGCCAAACATGGCCGAGTTGGATGCCACGACAAGGTCACATGCAAGCACGAGTTCACACCCGCCGGCGAGTGCGTACCCGTCGACGGCTGCGATGACAGGCTTGCGTGGTGGAGTCTCGGTGATGCCGGCAAGGCCACGACCTTCGATCTCAGGTCGCTCTCCGGTCAGGAACGCCTTCAGATCCATCCCTGCACAAAACGTGCCCTCCGCGCCAGTGAGCACGCCAATCATCAAGTCGGGATCGCTGTCGAGGCGATCCATCGCGGCAGCGACCCCTTCTGCGACGGCTCGGTTGATCGCATTGCGGACGTGGGGACGATTGATCGTGACGACAAGCGTCTGTCCAACTTGTTCGGTGGTGACCTCAACGGTGCTCATGCAACGAACGTATGGGGTCCGTTACCCGTTGTCAACATCATCGTTGACAACGGCGCATTGGATCTTTAGTCTTCACGCCATGTCCGACCTCTTCTCACTCACTGGAAAAGTTGCCCTCGTCACCGGCGGCTCACAAGGAATCGGGCTGATGATCTCCCGCGGCCTCGTCGAAGCTGGCGCCAAGGTGTACGTCTCGTCGCGCAAAAAAGACGTATGCGACTCCATCGCCGCCGAACTCTCAGAACATGGCGAGTGCCTGTCGTTGCCAGGCGACGTCTCCAGCGAGGAAAAGATCTTGGAACTCGCCGGGCAACTGGGCGAGAGCGAGGGCAAGTTACACGTCCTCGTCAACAATGCCGGCGCGGCATGGGGCGGCCCTCTCGAGTCATACCCTGACAGCGCCTGGGACAAGGTGATGGCCACCAATGTCAAGGGTGTCTTCAATCTCAGCCGCGCCGTGCTCCCGATGCTCGAACGAGCCGGAACGTCTCGCGATCCGGGTCGCATCATCAACGTTGGCTCGATTGACGGGTTCCGAGTGCCCGCGCTCGAAAACTACGCCTACTCAGCAAGCAAAGCTGCCGTGCATCACGTCACTCGCGTGCTCGCCCAAAAGCTCGGCCCGAAGAACGTCACCGTGAACGCCATCGCACCCGGGCCCTTCCCGTCGAAGATGATGAATGCCACCTTGGAAGAAATCGGCGACGACCTGCGCGCCAAATGCCCGCTCGGCCGCCTGGGCGAACCCGACGACATGGCCGGCATCGCCGTCTATCTCGCAGCACGGGCATCCGCGTATGTGACCGGCCAGATCATTGCGGTTGACGGCGGTTTCTCAACAGGCACCTGGTGAACCACCGGGCCGAGTTGCTCTACGTCAGCTGACGGGTCCTCCGGCGACGTACAGCACTTGGCCCGAAACAAAGCCGGACCGCCCATCGGCAAAGAACGAGACCGCGTGAGCAATGTCAGCAGGCGCGCCAGCGCGCCCCACAGCAATGTCCTTCACTACTTCAGCGGTGAGTTCTTCAATCGTCATGCCGACGCGCTGCGCAACGGCACTGGTCATCGCTGTCACGGTGAAGCCTGGAGCCACAGCGTTGACCGTGATGTTGAATCGTCCGAGTTCGAGCGCCAGAGTTTTGGTGAACCCAATCAGACCGGCCTTCGCCGCTGAGTAGTTCGCTCGCCCGACATCGCCGACAGCGGCGGTGCTGGAGAGGTTGATGATCCTGCCCCACTTCGCTGCTCGCATCTCGCCTTCGACAGCCCGGCACATCAAGAACGATCCCCGCAAATTGACCGCAAGCACTTGGTCCCAATCGGCGGCGGCCATCTTGCCCAGCAGTGCATCACGGAGCACGCCGGCATTGTTGACCAACACATTGACGGCACCCAGCTCATCCCTGATCGTGGCGATCGCGGCTGCCACCGCATCTTCGTCGGCCACGTCGGCACCGACCGCAACTGCTCTTCGACCGCGCGCCTCGACCGCGCGGACCGTGTCGAGGCAGGCGGTCGCATCGAGATCGAGTACGGCGACATCAAATCCGTCGGTCGCAAGCCTGATCGCAATCTCGGACCCGATGCCCTGCGCGGCGCCGGTGACGACCGCAATGCCGTGTGCTGTGTTCACGCAATCCCCAGTTCTTCAGATGCCCGCTCGGCGAGCAGGAATTTTCGCGGTCGACCGCTCGGCGTCAACGGCACGTGATCTGCATTCAAGGTTCGGACATATTTGGGCACCTTGAAGCGAGCGAGTCGTTCGGCGCAATGGGCAATCAGCGCGTCGTGATCGACTGCGACACCGTCCGCTGGAACCACCCACGCAAATCCGGCCTCGCCCATCCGCTCGTCGAGCACCGGCACGACATGGGCTTGGGCAACTGCGGGGTGGGTGGTCAGTACCGCTTCGACTTCGGCAGGCATCACTTGCTCGCCGCCGCACCGGTAGCACTCCTTACGACGGCCGGCCAAGGTGATGTAGTCGTCGTCATCGAGCGTGCCCAGATCGCCGGTACGAAGCCACCCGTCGTCGTCGAATGCCAGATCATTTTCCTCCGGCTTGTTGTAATAGCCCGCCGTGACGCCGATGCCGCGAACCATCAACTCACCGATCTCGCCGCGCGGCAACTCGAGGCCCGTGGCCGGATCGACCACGCGATATACGCAGAGCCGACCCCCGTTGGCTGGGTCGCCGGCCACCCCGACATCACGCAATCGGCCGTTCTTGGTCCGCCAGGTTTCGATCGTGTCGTCCATCCGCGTGACCGTGGTCGAAGCAGTCGTCTCGCTCATGCCGTACCCCGTGGTGACCTCTACCGGGCCGAACACCTCCAGGATGTCTTCCCAGATGCCGCTCGGAGACACCCCGCCCGACGACATGATCGAGGCCAACGCGCTCAGGGGCCATGCGTTGGCGTCGCGCGAACGGGCCGCTGTAATGACGGCCTGGGTCATGATCGGGACCAGCAACAGGTCGGTCGCTTGATGCGCGACGACGCTGTCCAGCGTCGCGACCGGATCGAAATGCAACTGCGGGATGATCGCACCGCCGACGAACAGCACCGCGAGTAAGCCTTCGACGTAGCCGAACACGTGGTACATCGGCAGCGAGAAGGAGATTCGGCGGCCGTCTTCAAAGGCTCGACCGTACGCGCTGCCGTAGGCGGTGCGCATGAACATGTCGTGCGTGAGCACGACGCCCTTGGGCGTGCCCGTGGTGCCCGATGTGTAGAGAATATCGAGGGGTGAGTCGGGGCCGAATCCGTCCACCGGGTGCCAGCCATCCGATGACGACGCCAGGTCCGCGAGAGTCGCGGCCCCCGACCGGCCCGAGCCCTCGGCTTGCACGACCCAGATATTGCGAAGCTTCGGCAACCGAGCGCCGCCCGTGTGTTCCCAGCCGGGAATCAACTCGTCGAGCGAGTTGAGGTGGTCGACTCCCCGAAAGCTGTCCATCGTGATGAGGGCGACTGCGTCAGATTGCTCGAGCACGTATCCGAGTTCATCGCGCCGATTCAGGAAATTGATGGGCACGGCCACCGCTCCAGCCCGGGCGATTCCGAGCTTGACGGCAACGAACTCGGGTTGGTTTCCCAACACGATGGCCACGTGCTCACCGGGCTGCACACCGGCCGAGACGAGTCCGTGCGCCACGCGCTCAGACCACTCTTGGATGGCTCGATACGTGTATGTGACGTCGTCGGTGATGACAAGCGGTCGATCTGAAAATCTCGCGACTGCGGCATCGAATACTTCCGCCAGCGTGCGCGGTTCCCACGTGGGGAACCGCGCCTCAAGCGCAGCGCGCCGCTCGGAGAACGGCTGCAACGCTGCGGCCCTGATCACGATTCCTTGGAGGCTTGGTAGGCGTCCCAGTACGTCCGATGCGTGTTGAACTCTTTGTCTCTGTCAAGCACCGCTGGCTTAACGCCGCCTTCACGCCAGAGTTCGGTGAACCGATCCATGCCCGGCCCAGCAATCCCCATCGCGTCGAGATCGTTCGCGGCTGCCATGCCGGTGTGCATTCCCTGGGCCTCGAACCAACGGTTGGTGACTTCTTTGTGTGAGTAGATCGCGTCGAGCGGGACATGAGAGACCCGGTTGGCGTATGCCTGTGCAACGGCGTCGACTTCGTCGCGTGGCACCGCTCGGTTGACGAGGCCAAACTCGGCAGCTTCGGCGCCCGTCATGTTGTCGCCGGTGAACAGCCACTCCTTTGTCTTGCGCATGCCGAGATGAACAGGCCACATGCCAAACACGTGGATTTCGCCCATGGCCCGCGCTTCGGGTTGGCCGAGGAGCGCGTCGTCTGCGCAGAACACGATGTCGCACACGCCGATGAGGTCGAGTCCTCCGGCGACGCAATGGCCGTGCACGACCGCAATCGTGGCTTGACGAATTCGGAACAGCCTCATCCACCGCTCACGTGACAGGTGGAATTCACGCCGCGACCAGACCGGCGAGCGACGGTGCGGCCGGGCCTGCACCTCATTGATTGCGCTGTCGGCATCCCACAGGTACGAGAATTCGGTGAGGTCGTATCCGGCACTGAAGTGGTTGCCGTTGGCCTTGATGATCAACACCCGCGTGTCGTCATCGCGATCAAGATCGTCGAGGACGAGGTCCAACTCATCACGGAGTTTGACCGACAGGGCGTTGCTCTTCTCGGGCCGGTTCAGCGTCAGCGTGGCGATCCGATCGGCCTTTTCGTAGATCAGTGTTTCTAGCTCCATGAGCAACCTCGGTTTCGTGTGGTGGAGACGGATGTGTCCCGTCGACAACGTAGACATCATCCATGAATATGTCAACAGTTATGTTGACACGGGTCGTCGATCTTCGTACGATCGGGCATCAGGCACCGTTGAAATCATCGTGAGGCGCCATCCGTGGCACCACCCGGGACATCAGCCGTGGCACCACCGTGAATACCAGCCACAAGGAGCATCCGCTTGAGTAACCAGACAAACCACGTCGATGTTGTCGTCGTCGGAGCAGGTTTCGCGGGACTCCGCGCGTTGCACACACTGCGCGGCCAGGGCCATCGCGTCGCAGTACTCGAGGGTGCATCAGGCATCGGGGGCGTGTGGTACGCCAACCGATATCCAGGAGCACGCTGCGACGTGGAAAGCCACGACTATTCGTACTCGTTCTCTCCCGAACTGGAACAAGAATGGCGTTGGAGCGAGCGGTACTGCACCCAGCCGGAGATCCTGCGCTACATCGATCACGTCACGGACCGTTTTGATCTCCGACGCGATATCCACCTCGACACTCGGGTCGTCAGCGCGAGCTTGAATGAGGAGACGTTGGGCTGGACCATCGTCACCGAGGCCGGCGCCACCTGGACTGCGCGCTACCTCATCATGGCGGTGGGGCAGCTGTCCAAGACCAAAGCGCCGATACTCAGCGGCAGCGAAGAGTTCGGCGGCGACATCCATCACACCGCTGAATGGCCCCACGATGGTGTCGACTTCACGGGTAAGCGCGTCGGGATCATCGGCACCGGATCATCGGGAATGCAGGCGATTCCGATCATCGCCCAAGAGGCCGCGTACCTCACAGTCTTCCAACGCACACCCAACTTCAGCGTGCCGGCGTGCAATGCCATCATCACTGACGAAGAAGATGCGGCGGTTAAAGCCGACTACGCCACTCGCCGTGCCCAAGCGCGCAACTCCCCCAGCGGGCTTGGGTTCGTCACCAACAAGCAGTCCGCACTCGAAGTCGATGACGACGAACGCAATGCCGCTTTCGAAGCGGCCTACCATCGCCTGGGATTCGGTTTTGCGTTGGCTTACTACGACATCTTGTTGAATGTGAAGGCCAACGAGACCGCAGCCGAGTTCATCCGCAACAAGATCGCCGCGCTCGTCAACGACCCCGAGACGCTCAAGAAGCTGACCCCGACCGACCATCCGTTTGCGGCGAAGCGGCCATCGGTCGACAGCGGCTATTTCGAGACGTTCAACCGCGACAACGTCGAGCTCGTCGACATCCGTACCGATCCGATCGAGCAACTCGAGCCAACCGGAGTTCAGACTGCGACCAAGCTCCACGAACTCGACGTCCTCATCTACGCAACAGGTTTCGATGCGATGACCGGCTCGCTCTTGAAGCCGACGATCACGGGCCGCAACGGCGTCACGCTGAACAACAAGTGGTCGGCAGGCCCCGTGACGTACCTCGGCATCGGAACCACCGGCTTCCCGAACCTGTTCATCATCGCCGGCCCCGGGAGCCCGTCACTGCTCAGCAACGTTCTGTTGTCGATCGAGCAACACGTCGACTGGATTACTGCGCTCATCGCCCACGGTGACGCCGCCGGCACCACGTCGATCGAGGTGTCACAAACTGCCGAGGACGACTGGGTCGCACACGTCAACGAGCGAGCGCTCGAAACGGTGTATCCCTTGGCGCGCTCGTACTACATGGGCGACGAGGTCGAAGGCAAACCACGGGTGTTCATGCCGTACTCGGGCGGCGTACGCGGGTACCGACGTATTCTCGAAAAGGTGGTGGCCGACGGCTACGACGGCTTCGTGTTCTCCAACCCCTGACCTCGAGCACGACCACGCAATCTCATCAACGCACACAGCACAACAAAAGGATGTCCATGACGAAGCGAACAATTCTGATCACCGGCGCAGGTTCCGGCTTCGGTAAGGGCGCCGCGATCGAGTTGGCGCGACGCGGCCATACCGTTATCGCAGCAACGGAGACCCAGGCCCAGGCTGACGCCCTGGCCGCAGAGCAGCCTGCGCTGGCGACGTTGAAACTTGACGTCACCTCGACCCACGACATCTCCGCGGTGCCGGCACTCGGGGTTGACGTGCTGATCAACAACGCCGGGCTTGGCGTGATGGCCCCGATGGCCACGGTGCCAATGGAACGGGTGCGAGCGGCGTTCGACGTCAATGTGTTCGGAATGGTCGAGATGTCCCAGGCCGTGATCCCAGGAATGCAAGAACGGGGGTGGGGCCGCATCATCAACGTGTCGTCGGTCGCTGGCGTCTTTGCGTCGCCGCTTGGTTCGCCGTACAGCATGACCAAACATGCCGTCGAGGCATTCACTAAGAGCCTGCGCGACGAAATGGCTCCGTATGGGGTTGACGTCACCAAGGTCAACCCGGGCCCCTACAACACGGGCTTCAACGACCGGATGGTTCAGAACATCGACGGGTTCACGGCCGCCGACGATGCATCATCAAAGGCAATCGCCGGCATGCTCGCCGATGCGGTGTTGCCGAACCAGCTCGACCCGATGGACGTCGTCATGGCACTCGCCGATCTCTCCGAAGCCGAAGAGACACCAGTGGAAACCATGTTGCCGCCGTCGGTGCTCGACGATCTTCTCGCCATGCTCGAAAGCTAAAATATGATTGGAAAAGCCACGTGAGCACTCATCACCACGACGATCACCAGGTCGACCCGCCGCGAGTAGAACAAGTGGCCGACAACGTCTACGCGTACATCCAGCCCGATGGCACGTGGTGGATCAACAACGCCGGGTTCATTGTGGGCAACGAGGGGGTGATCGCCATCGACACCTGCGCCACGGAGAAGCGAACGCGGCGGTTCCTTGAACATGTCGCAGGCATCACCGACCAACCAGTGCGCGTCCTCGTAAACACGCACCATCACGGCGATCACACCCACGGCAACTACCTCACCTACCCTGCGGCAATCGTCGGCCACGACCGCTGCCGTGAAGCAGTCATCGCATCCGGGATCACGAGCTATCCCGGCGTTTTTGGCGATCCGGCACCCGAGTGGGGCGATCTTCAACTCGCCCCGCCGATGCTGACGTTCTCCGACCATATGCATGTGCACACCGGAGATCTGGGCGTCGAACTGCACTACATCGGCACGCCCGCCCACACCGACAACGACGTTGTGGCCTGGCTCCCCGAGCAGCGTGTCATTTTCTCGGGCGACCTCGTCTTCAACGGCGGCACACCGTTCGTGCTGATGGGGTCACTGGAAGGCTCGTTCACTGCCATCGAACGGCTTCGGGCTTTCGGTGCCGACGTCATCGTTCCCGGTCACGGCCCGGTGTGCGACAACTCAGTTCTCGATCGGCTCGTCTCGTACTACGAGTTCGTGCGCGGGGTTGCAGCCGACGCCCACGCATCAGGCGTCAGCCCGCTCGCGGCGGCATTGGATACCGACCTTGGCGAGTTTGCTGGCCTGAGCGACTCGGAGCGAATCGTCGGAAACCTGCACCGAGCGATGTTCGAACTCGGTGGGGCTCAGCCCGGCGCAGCGATGGATCTCGCCGCAGCGATTGGCGACATGATCACCTTCAACGGTGGGCGTCCGCTGCGCTGCCTGGCCTGATCCCGCGGGCCGGTGCCAGCAACATGAACCGAACATCGAGTCCGGTTGATGTCCGAAATGTCAGACCACCGCGGCGGGGTCGATGGTATGCCGCCACGGTCGCCTCGACCGGGCGTTGCACGGTCGATGAACATCGAACTGGCAGTCGAAAGCGCGCCGGATCCCGCACATCATTGTCAGCCTCGACGCGCTACGCACGTAGAAAGGAGACTGGTCGCGTGTGGACATCATGTCCGTGACGATGCGCCATTTCATCGGCACGAACTAGGTTCGACGATGATGTTGCGTCGCCGATCCAGTTCTGAGGTTGCCGTGATGAGCCGGCCCGGCGGCGTCGTGTTGTCCGGCGGGCACCGGGCGGTCGAACGCTTCACAGAACGATTGAAGGACGCGGCGAAGTCACTCGACACAGCAACAGCGACGACGGTCATCTCCGCCGTCAAGGCGGCTCTCGACACCACGAAGCGGCTCAGCGGTGACGGGTCGACGCTCATCGAATTCTCCCCGCGTGCAATGGAGTTGCTGCGCGAGCACGGAGCGATCCCCACGGGGGACGGCTTCTTCCGGAGCATGGTGCACGACGGCTCGAGCTTCGCTGGCAACCTCGACTGGAAGCCAGTGACTGCCGGAGCTGACCTCGTGTCTCTCCAAACAGCTGCGGTCACGTTGGCACTTCAGGCATCGATCAAGAACCTTGCCGATGCCGTCGAGCGAGTCGAGGAAAAGGTCGACGACATTCGCGACCTGATTCGAACCGACCAGGTCGGCCAAGTGCTTGCCCACCACCGAGTACTCGCACCCCTGGCGGGCTCGATCATGGAAGGCGGAGCACTCAGCTCGACCGATTGGGACAGCGTCGATGATCTCCGACCGCTAATCATCTCAACTGTCGAGCGCACGCGTCTGTACATGGCGAAGCGTCTTGGAGCAGCCGAGGTTGGGTGGACGGCACAGAGCCGGTCGAGCCAGACGAGCAAGATGCTCGAGTCGGAGTTCTCGAACACGCTCTCGCTACTTGCAGCTGCTGAGCACAACCTGGCGAGCTGGCACCGTGTGCGGATCGAACGCGTCCGGCAGGTCGAGCCCGAGCATCTCGAGGGCACGGTCGCCGATGTGGAGCGCGAACTCGCCCAGCAACGCGACCTCGACCAAGAGCTCGTCGAGGCGTTGTCCGCCTTCCTTGCAAACGCGGGCACGGCGACCGGGTACGAAGGACTCGAACCCATCGCGCGCCGCCGACTGGTGCGCCGCATCGACACGATCGGTTCGAGTGTCACCGAATTCGCTCGACAACGGTCGCTCGACGATCCTGCTCTCAGTTCCGCTGAGTTCCCGACGCTCGTCGAGTCACTCAGCCAAGTGCGCGACACCACCACGTCAAGTGCGAAGAGCATCGGACGTTGGGCACGAAAGCAGAGTGCACCAATCACCGCGCCCGTCGGTTCGCTTGGACGGCGGGCACTCGGTCGCTCGAATGCCGGCGACGACGTCGATCCGGAGTCGACGCGAGAGCTGCCCGCGGCGGAGGACTGATCCGTTTCCGCGGTGTGTGCGCAGCGCCGCCAACAGTGCAGTCACCTCGCCGGGCTAGAGGATCTTGGGGAGGGTGCGTGGGACCCGCACCAGTGGCACCTGGCGCTGACGTCCACCACGTCGGCGCGTCGACAGTCCACGCGGGACCGGATTCGAGGTGACCGCTGTGTCGCCTCGCGCAACCAAGTACGCGTAGAACCCCGAGATCGACGACAACCGTCGAGCGATCGTGCGCGCCGACAACCCGGACCTTCCATCGGTGATCCGCACCACACTCCGGTCGCCGCGCTGTTCAGCCAGGAAGTCGAACACGTCCGCCGCGACGACCTCGACCGGCGCCTTCTTGACAACCGAGAAGAACGTCTTCAGATCATGGGCAACCGCCCGCAGCGTGTTCGGACGGCACCGCCCCGCCACGAACGCCAAGTACGAATCGGCCAACGGGTCACCAAGCGCGTAACGGGCCTCTCCACTCAAACTCAAAGAACGGATCAGACACGGGAACTGGTTCATCGCACCACGCTCCCAGCAGCCGCCGAACCCCTCGTGGATACCGTCAATATCACACGTGTATTAGGCGTTCTGGGGCAGTGGCGGCATCTGTGAGCTGACACGGGACCTCGCGCGATCGCGACCACCTACCCGATCAGGCCCGAACTCACGCCCAGATCCGAAGCGCCGCATTTCGGCCCGTGCTCGCCTTGCACGAACCATCTAGATTCGCAAAGGTACGACCGAAACTCAGGAGAATGGAGATGGCGAAGGACACCAACAAGCGCTAGCGGAAGGCCTAGGTGCGCAACCGATACCAACAGGAGAAGAGAGAACAGTATCGAGATACCGATGAGACGTCGTGAGAAGCTGACGACAGAACCCATCGGGTGAACACGGAGAAACGAATGAATGGTCCGATCAAGTCGACGTCGAACCGATGATGCTTGTCCAACGCTGCACGCGGTGCGCTCGCAATCATCTGACCGCCCAGGATGCACTCCGTTGTCTGAGGTTAGAGTCACGCTCCAGCGAGTGGAGGCAGTACCGGCCTGTCCCATCCCACTTCGATCCGGACGAGCCCGCCTTCGTCTATTTGATGACGCACCCCTCAAAGAACGCTCTGAAGATTGGCGTCACTCGCGACAAAAGAGACGCCAACACCCATGCGTTGGAACGCGTTCAAGACCACAAGCTGGAGGGCTGGCGCGAGCTACACGAGTGGTATTTCGCGGTGGGCTTCGACGCCCTGGACTGCGAGGAGTTGGTTCTCGATCGATGGAAGAACGTCTACTCCAGTCCATCGGCCGTGGACCGAGCCGAGACCGCAACACCTCGCCATCGATTGAGAGATGTTCCCGCACCGCAGCAGCGCTTTCGACGAAACCGGTTAGATCGGTAAACCAGTCCATGCCGAAATTATCGTTCAGCGTGCCACTGGATGATCTCGGACTGCAGCCACATTTTGCAGCGCCCTCGGCCGAGATCGACGACCGGGCGGGGCATGTCGGCGTAGCGGCGTTGGTAAAGGGAAACCGTGTTGCGTTGAGCGAGACCGAGTAAATCGGCCACGCCCTGAGCGTCAATCAGCTCGTCGGTATCCACCTTGCGACCCACAAAGTCGAGCCTACAACCGTTGACATTTCGACGCGAGCGATGGTAGCCTACGCTTGTAGACAACAGAACTGAAGTGGCCCCGGCGGTGTTGGTAGCACCCCGGGACCTGGCCGGAACCTACGAGGAGGCGCCGACATGAGTGACGATACGCGACCTGACGTCAGGTCGCTCGAAGAAGCGGTTGCACGCGCCGGTGCGGTCCTCGCAGAATCTTGGGCTTCGACGAGCCAGGCATTGCGCGTCAGCCAGATCCTCGACCGGTTCGTAGCGTTTGCTCGTGCGGGATTCGACGTGGAGGACGCCGGCTTCGTAACGGCGGAGATCGCAGCAGCGTTCGTGCGATCGAATCCGCCGGACGGCAGTGACCCGTCGGTGTCCTTGCTTCACCTGCGACGGTCGGCGTTACGGCTGTTGTTTCGCTCGCTGCGCGAATCGGGGGTGGCGGTTGGGGACCCGACGTTGGATCTCGTGCTGCCGCCCAGGTCACCGCTGATGACGCGCCCGCTGGCTGACGACGAGGTCGTGTTGTGTCGTGGCCATGCGTTGTGGTCGCTGAGCGATCTGCGGCGGGCATCGGCGTGGGCGCTCGCCGAGGCAACGTGTCGATCGGTGGAGGTCGCGCAGATCCGCGTCACAGATCTTGACCTCGACGGTCACCGCGTCTGGATCCACGGAGGTCGGACGACGGCGCCGCGTTCGGGGCATTTGACGGACTGGGGTGTCGGTCAGCTCCGGCGGCGAGTCGAGACGTTGCCCGCCGACCCTGCGACTCGCGTCGTGTACGGGGGTTCTGGTGACGTTGGGACCGGGCAGGTGTCGGCGTCGGTCGCGATTGGTGATGTGTTGACGCGGGCTGGTTTGGCGGGGGAGCGCGATGTGCGGCCGGCGTCGGTAGCGGCGTGGGCCGGTCGAAAGATTCACATGGAGTCGGGCCGTATTGATGAGGTTGCTCGCCGGTTGGGTATGTCGAGCCTGGATCGCACCGCTCGGTTCATCGCGTTCGATTGGCAGGACGCCAGTCGATGAAGGCACGGTCGGCTGGTGTCGCGTCGTTGGAACGGCTGGAGGCGTTGGTCGCTAACCCTGCGTTGTACGAGCTGGCTGGGCTGGTGCCTGGGCAGGATCCGTCGAGTGGTGGGCGTCGCCGGTTGTATCCGGTGTTCATGTGGTTGCTGTACGACGCGTTGCTATCGGTGTACGGCTCGGCCCGCCAAGTGGAAGTCGAGTTGGCTCACCCGCTCGTGTGGCGGCATCTGCAAAGCCTGATCCGGCACCGGTTCCCTCATGTTCAAGCGCTCTGGTTGCCGAAGGCGCCGATGCGCCGCCACCACTACCTGTATGCGCGGACGCGATGGCTGACCGATCCCGGGATCCTTGCTGAGCTGCGTGTGATGCACCGGCGATTGGCGGCCGAGCAGGCGAGAAGTTTGGGGTTGTTGGATCCGGACGGGCCAGGATCGTGGACCCACCCACACCTGTCGCGAATGCTCTACGCCGACGGCAAAGTCCTGGCGCCTCTCTTCCGGGCGCAGCCCGGTGATACTCGGCTCAACAAGACGACCGGAGAGCTGCGCCCCTTGCGTGCCGAGCCCGATGCCGGGCTGCATTTCGAGGGGACCGGTGAAACAGCCTGGGGGACCAAGTGGGTCCTGGTCGCGGTGCGTTCGAATGATGTGCATGGCCGGGTGATTGTTGATGTCGACTGGGTGCCGACACCTGGGGGAGAGGCCGCTGCGGCAATGGACTGCTTCAGTGCTCTCGCACCGCACTGCCCCGGCGCGCAGGGCGTGCTGTATGACACGGCTCTTCGTGGTGTGCATCATCAACGTCTGATGCGTGATCACGGGTGGCTGTCGGTCAACAAGGTGACCGCTGCGAAAGCCGGGTCGAAGAAACCGCGGCGGGGGAAGGGGCGTCGGGTGCCGAAGTCGACGTTCGTTGAGCAACGCACCATCACCCTCGACGACGGCACCACGGCCACGATCGATCTGTTCGCGTGTGACGGTGCGATCGGTATTGCGACGTTGACCGATTCGGGTGAGCAACGTTTCGATGAGTTGGCGCGGGTGCGGACGCAACGGCGCGAGGACAAGTCCGGCACGTTTCGTTGGTACAACCAGTACCGACTCCCCGAACGATTCGGCGGTGGCACAGTCAGCGTCCGGCTCCATGGCAACGCTGATGATGACAAGCGTCGGTTCAACCGGACCGAGAACATTCGGCCGATTCCGGCGACTGACCCGGATTTCGCTGGTTTGTATAAGCGGCGCAATGACGCCGAGTCGATCAACCGCGCACTCGACGACACGCTGTGGCTGCGGCGGGCGCACTCGATTGGTCACGCACGTCAGCATTTGAACCTGTTGACGTTTGCGCTCGGTGTGAACAGCCTGGCGTTGCATCGTCACCGTGGGCGCAGTAGCGACCCGCCGACGACCCAAGCCGCTGCCTGAGGCCCCGCCGCCCGGGACGAGCCGGACCGACGCGCCCGAACGACGGAGATGGGCGCAGCCGCGTCGGAATCGACGTGTTGAAAGCAGACTCGGATCGTGAACCGGCCTCTACAATCGGTCCACGTTGCCGGCAC